>Ga0247841_10000225_pt1 | contig 153385 bp, 175 predicted proteins | sample LaCruzMarch2015__2_FD_192410 | JGI IMG/M metagenome (GOLD analysis project Ga0247841, IMG submission 192410) | Freshwater microbial communities from meromictic Lake La Cruz, Castile-La Mancha, Spain - LaCruzMarch2015_18m | ecosystem: Environmental > Aquatic > Freshwater > Lake | place: Spain... | reverse complement strand
GAGACTTCTTTGGAAACCGTTCTTGCTTCAGCAGGGGCGGTTTTCATTTTCCCTGCGGCAGACATTATTTGTCTTTCTTGGCGTCGCCAAAGCCCGAAAGGGCAAGATGCTCGACAGTTGAACTCTTTTTCTCCCTAGCCTCTTCTAGGGGTTCAAACTTGCCAAACTTGTCTCGTCCCGCTAACCTTGATTGTCGTTGTGCTGTCACGTTGTTTGGACTTAACTACCCGCTTAGCTTTTGCATAGCGTATTGCTCTTAACCCACAAGCGGGTAAACAGAAAGCTCCACTGGCAGGGGCTTGAGGTCAAAGACGATTACTCGTTTTTCGACCTTGCATGTTGCAAGGTCTTATCGACCCTGCAAGCACCCACCACTAGAGCTTTTCAACTTTCGCTTACTGCGCTTTTGTCACTGAATGCCTGCGTCCCCCTGCCACCTATCTCGCCAAACTTTGGCGGCAGGTAGATACATTATAAACTTATCTGTAGTTGAGCGCAAGTATTTTGCCGATCTTAGCGTACTGCTAGAATAGAGGTTCTAAAGGAATCCATCACCCGCAGCCCTTCTTCGCTTCGCTCATCAGGGCCTTCGGCTCTCGTTAATTGTGTACTCGTTTAATTGAGGATGTTGTTAATTCTTCGTGCGAAGAAGGCGCTGAGGAGTCTTCGACGAAGTGTAGAATTACGGATATGTATTTTATGTATATACTTCAGTGTGCCGACAATTCTTTCTATGTCGGGTGTACTAATGATCTCGACAGGCGTCTAAAACAGCACAACGATTCAAAATGGGGCGCGCATTACACAAAAATTCGTCGGCCAGTAAAACTCAAATATTCGGAAACATTTTCAACGCTTAAAGAAGCTCGCAGACGAGAGTCCGAAATCAAGGGTTGGCGCCGAGAAAAGAAACTAGGTTTGATACAATGTAAACTATGAAGAAAATAGAAAAGAAAGTTTGGCCTGAATATTTCCAACAGATTGTCGATGACAAGAAAACATTTGAAGTTCGTTTGAACGATTTTGAGATTGAAGAAGGCGATGTTTTAGTGCTAAAGGAATGGGATCCAAAAACCGTGAGTTATACTGGTCGCGAAATAGAAAAAGAGGTCGGCTATGTAGGGAAATGGAAAATTGAAGAATTGGAAAAATTCTGGCCAAGAGAGGATATAGACAATAAGGGGATTCAAGTCATTTCTCTAAAATAATAAGTATAACGAAGGCATATTGACAAATAAGTGCGCGGTGGTAATCTAGAGCCCAGACAAAATGTAAGAAGATAGAAGGTTATAAAATTAAGATTTCATATTATTTATCGCTATGGGAAATGCATCTCGTAAACTCCGTTCAATTGGTTTGTCCGCTCTTCTTTCAGCCGTCTTGATTTCTGGGGTTTCTGCTCCTTTCGCGTTTGCCGCGACTGAAACAGGACCTAACCAGATAGATAGCTCGACCGCTTCAGTCCTCGCTACCCTCACTGAAGAACAGAAAATGTTCCTCATTGAGGTTCTGCAATCCTTTGGTGTTGACGAGACAACGGTTGCTCAGATTCAAACGGTGCTTGAACAATAAATTATATTGAGCAAAAACAAACAGCTCCGCGATGCGGAGCTGTTTGTTTTTTAAAGAAATTGATTGGAAAGAATATTTTTGTGGCTCATATGAAAGAATTTTAAAATTGGCTGTATACTTCAACTATAATGAACAAAACGAAAAAGATACTTCTCAATGCAATTCCGGTTGCGTGTATGATAGGCATCATACCGATTATAGTGAATGACTACTTCTTAGCATTCATTTATATTCTGATCGCGGGTGTTTCGTTCGCAATCAAACGAGAAAAGAATGATTATAGTGCGTATGCATTCGGATTAATAGTCATAACAGCATCAGAGTATTCCTTTATTCAGACAGGGGTAGAAACTTTCGTTCGTAATAGTCTTTTCGGGATTATGCCTATCTGGCTTCCGTTCTTATGGGCGTATGCTTTTGTTGCTATAAAGAGGTCTCTTAAAATTCTTGGGTAGGAGATTCTTCAAAAGTTGTCTTTTCCCAAAAAGTATGTCATCTTAAAGATGACAGACAGCCTATCGAAGTAATACGAATAGATATGAACAGAGAAGAAAGCGTTATTCGCTTTGAAAAAGTTTCGTTTGAATATGGGCACAATAAACCAATCCTCGATGAGGTGGATTTTCCCGTGCGCCGAGGAATGAAGATGGCGATAATGGGCCAAAACGGCTCAGGGAAGTCGACACTCTTTGCGCTTATGTCGGGAAAGCTGAAGCCTGAATCCGGCGAGATACATGTGTCGCACGGCATAACGATAGCGACAGCGCTGCAGGTCATTCCGCGCGATCAGATTGAGCTTACGGTTCGTGAATTTTTTCAGAAATGTTTTGCGAAGCCGGTGTACGATATTGATCCGCGAATTGATGCAGTGCTTGAAGTCGTGAATCTGCACGCTCCGAAAGACCGTGTGATAAAGACTTTTTCCGGCGGACAACAGGCACGGCTCCTTCTCGCTTCAGCGATTATCCAGAATCCCGATTTGCTTCTTTTAGACGAACCGACAAATAATTTGGACGCCGCCGGCATCGAACATCTCACGAAGTTTCTTGTGGACTATCCGTCTACTTGCATCGTCATCTCGCACGATGCGAAATTCTTGAACGCGTTTACCACGGGCGTTCTCTATCTCGATGTCTTTACGCGAAAGATTGAACAGTATCCGGGAAACTATATTGATGTACAGCGCGATATTCTCGCCCGTATCGACCGAGAGAATCGGAAGAATGCGCAGCTCGCGAAAAAAATCCAAGAAAATAAAGAAAAGGCAAACTTCTTCGCGCAGAAAGGAGGCAAGATGCGCCTTGTTGCGAAAAAAATGCGCACAGAAGTAGAAGAAATGGAAGAAGCTAAGGTGGATGTGCGGAAAGAAGATAAAACCATTCGACCGTTCACTATTCCCGCGCAATCTGATTTAAGCGGAGTCGTTCTTTCACTTTCTTCATATACGCTTCACGGAGGGAAAAAGCCGGTGACGAAGAAAGCGAATATCTCATTGCGGAAAAATCAGCATCTACTTTTAAAAGGCCCGAATGGCATCGGGAAGAGTACGCTCCTCGAGCGGATCGTCCTTGGCTCGCCAGAAGGCTCGCACATAACAGACGGCGTGAAGGTCGGCTATTATCGCCAAGATTTTTCTACGCTTGATTTCGATCAGACGGTGTTCGCTGCACTTATGAAAGCAATGGGACAACCGGATGAACAGAAATTGCGCGCGACTGCTGCCGGATTCTTACTCTCTTCGGAGGTGATGCATACAAAAATTGGAAATCTTTCAGAAGGGCAAAAAGGTCTTGTCGCTTTCGCCTCGCTCGTCTTGGAACAGCCAGGATTGCTTATTTTGGACGAGCCGACGAATCACATCAACTTTCGTCATCTGCCTATCATCGCCAAAGCGCTTGATTCATATGCCGGTGCGATGATTCTTGTTTCCCATGTGCCGGAATTTGTCGAACAAATCCGCATTGACGATATTCTTGATCTGGGGAAATAAAACCCCAATTACTTTCCCCGTCCAAAATATTTCTTTAAGAGCGCGACATGCTCTTCATAGGTGTCGGTGCAGTGGAATTGTCCCGCATTATCATGAAAATAAAACATACAGGTTGTGTTTTTCGGATTAAGAGCGGCAAGAACAGAAGCGACAGACGGATTTGCGATCGGCGTCGGCGGGAGCCCTTTGTTTAAGTAGGTGTTATAGGGAGATTTGCGATACATATCCGCGGGCACTACCTTCGGCCACCAGCTCCCTGATGCCATACTGCTCGCTTTCGTATATTGAAGCGTTGCATCTATCTGGAGCTTCATATTCGCAAAAATCCGATTCCAGATGATGCCAGATATGATGCGCATATCATCAGCTCCCCCGGCTTCTCGTTCAATAAGCGACGCTATCGTGAGCGCTTGTTCGAGGGGCACCACTTGGGCTGTTGTTATCCCATAATGCGAAAGAATTTCTTCAGTGAAATGACTGTTCACTAATGCTTGCGCTTCTGCGGGAGTCGTATCAGCAGTAACAGAATAAATGCCGGGCGAAAACGAGCCTTCAGAGAGAGGAAGCGTTGCGAGCGCGTCGGCAGTCATAAATTCTATTTTTTGGTCATTATTCCATTTCAGAGCAATCGCGAATGCATTCGCCACTTGCTCTTTTCTCATTCCGGGCGTGATGGTGACAAAACGATTTTCCGCGCCTGCCACTCCGGCGATATTCTGATACCACGGTATCTTGGAAATAGTTGCCGCCAGTTTCCCGAATATATTCCAGAATGCACCGCCGGTATTTTTAACGGTTGCTTGAAGCGGGGACTTTTCGCTTTCAAAAAATGCATTTACATGATCACTTTCAACGATGACTTTATTTTTAGGATCAACGGTGACAGGGAATTGTCCGAACGCCATAGGAGAAATATTTTTCTGCACATAGTGGAGACTGACTGTAAATATAATAGGCAGTGAAAGCACTGCAGCGCTGAGAATACATATAACAAGCGCCGTACGACCGAATTTCTTGAACATCATCGCACTATACCATTCTCTTTTTATTTTTTAATAGGGCGGCTATTTCAATTCCTATAAAAAGCCACAGGCCGCCGAGAAGATATCCGGCGAGAACATCGCTCGGAAAATGCACGCCCAAATATAATCTGCTGAATCCTATCGCGAGAATAACGAAAATCGCTTTTATCGTAATAAGAGCCGCTATCTTTGGATATCGTTTGCAAAGAAGAAAGGTCAAAAAGCCGTATAAAGCTATCGCGAGCGTGGCGTGTCCACTTGGGAACGAGGAGGAAGTTTCAATCACCGAGGGAATAAGACCATCCGGTCGCGCGCGTTCTATCATTTCTTTCATGAGATAGCTTGTACCGCTTGCGCCAATGACCGCAGTGAAAAGTCCTGCTGCGTATGCTTTATATCTGGAAAATATCAACGCTATTCCTGCGATTCCCGTTACGGCTATAACGACAACAGTATCTCCCAACATAGTTATACACTTGAATAGGTGCAAGAAAGCTGGAGTGCGAATGCTAACAAGCATCGTTTCAACCCATTCATCGGCAGCCAACAAGAAATTATTCGCTACTGCCACTTCTCTCGTGATAAATACCAGAAGCAAAAAAGGCACAGCGAAAAGAAATATCAAACAGCGCGCGCGCTTTCCATGCAAGTGATTGATAAAAAATGGAATGAATGAAAGCACGATGATGACGAGCGAGAGCGGAAGCACATACTGTTCGCTGTTTGGAATTATCGAACCGAGAAAATAGCCAAGCGAAACCATTCCCGCGCCCCATGCGAATCCGCCACACACATTGTAGGAGAGAAACTTTTTATAACTCATAGAACCAACGCCGGCGAGAACAGGTGCAATAGTGCGGACGATAGGCACGAAACGCGCGAGCACAATCGCGCGGCCGCCGTACGCTTCAAAGAATTTCTGCGTGCGCGTCACATATTCTTGTTTGAAAAAGCGCGAATCCTTTCGTTTGAAAAGAGTATCGCCCATCTTTGTACCGAACCAATATCCGGTCGAATCGCCGAGTATGGCTGAAACAACGACAATGAGAACTAACGGAATGTACGGAATAAAACCGCTCGCAGAAAGCAATCCTGCTGCGAAGAGAAGCGAGTCGCCCGGAAGGAAAATACCGAGAAGAATTCCGCTCTCGGCAAAAACGAATAACGCGACGCCAAGATACCCAATCGTCTGTACGAGAGCAATTGCATCAAGATGTATCCACGCTTGGAGAAATGAATCCATTTACATGCAGTATACTAGAACCAATGGAATCGGCACCGACATTGTCCACGCCCGAAGAAGAACTCGCGTATCTGCGCGAACAAGTTGCGCACAAAGAAAAAGAAGTCGCAGAACAGGGAACGCCCGAGCGCGCGGCTATTATTTCCGAAGAAATTCACGCGCATCGCGCAGCTCCGCAAGAAATCTTAATTCCTGAATATCGTATTAGCGAAACAGCAGCGAATGGCGTTGCGCAAGAAATACTCGCAACGCTCAATCTCGGCGACGGCGAGCAGGCGATTAAAAGCTTGCGGCAGACAATGGAAGAGAAGGGAATTAAGAATGCGCTTGTTGTGCTTGAAAAGCTTCATGATCCGCATGTTGCCGATGATTTTCATCGATATCTCGTGCGATATGTCGCAGCGGGATTACCCGCTCTCGGAATAGATGAAAAGACGCCGCGCTTCCAGGCGCTCAAAATGACCTTATATGAAATATCGCTTCCCGGGCCGAAGACTGGCGAACCGAATGCGCGTGCAAAGACGCTTAAAGAACTTATCTCGGGGATGGAACAGTTCTACGCCGGCCTTCTTTCGGTTGCTGAAACGACAAATGGCGAACCGCACTATTACGCGCTCGAACTCGCTGTGCCCGCTGATAGTCCCGAACTCCAATTTTATGCCGCAGTGCCGAACGGAAAGTGTTCTCTCTTTGAAAAACAACTTCTTGCGGTATTTCCGAATGCACAGGTGGCATCACAGCCTTCTGATTATAATATTTTCGCTTCGGGGGGCGTTTCGCTCGCTTCGACTGCGGTCCTTACGGAACATCCGGCACTGCCGTTGAAAGACTATGCTGATTTTGACTACGATCCTCTCAATGCGATTCTTAACGCTTTTGCAAAAATAGAACATACCGGCGAAGGCGCAGTGTTGCAGATCATCATTGAGCCGCGCGGAGAACGGCATGTGAAGCATTACCAAAAAATTTTGCAGGCATTGCAAAAAGGCGAAAAACGCTCTGCGGCATTTGCAACGCCTGAAACCATACTGGGCGATTTGGCGCGAGAAATCGGGCGGACATTTTTCTCAAGCAAACCGAAGGACGAAGAAAAAGCAAAAGAAGCCGAAACTCGACAGAGAGAAGAGAACAAGACATCCATTGAACAAGTAGAAAAAAAGATCAGCGCGCCTATCGTCGGCGCCACGCTGCGAGTAGTCGCGTCTTCAAACGATGAAAAGAAAGCAGATCAAGTGCTGGGCGAACTCGAATCGGCATTCAACCAGTTCGCGAATATGCAGGGGAATAAACTGCTGTTTAAACGCGCCGAGCCGCGGAACGCGCCGAGTGTCTTGAACGATTTTTCTTTCCGTTTGCCTGATTCTCACGCGCTTCCCTTATCGCTTCGCGAATTGACGACGCTCTATCATTTTCCGCCGTCGGGCATCGAGTCTTCACCGCATTTGAAACAATCGCGCTTCACTCACGCGCCTGCGCCGGTCTCGCTCTCTCATCCATCAACCGGCGCAGGCGTGTTGCTTGGCAGTAATACCTATCGCGACCAGCAAACGCACATTTATCTCGATCCAGAAGACCGCCTGCGGCATCTCTATATCATCGGCCAGACGGGAACAGGTAAAACCGGTTTGATGAAGTCAATGATTATGCAAGACATCAAGAATGGCGAAGGATGCTGTTTCATCGACCCGCACGGGTCTGATGTTTTGGATATTCTCGCCGCCGTGCCCCCCGAACGGTACAAAGATGTTATTTATTTTGATCCCGCCGACCTCTCGCGCCCCTTTGGCCTCAATTTCTTAGAATACGATTTTTCGCGCCCGGAACAGAAAACATTCATCGTTAACGAGCTTCTTTCCATCTTTCACCGCTTGTACGGCGCTGTTCCAGAGAGCATGGGTCCGGCGTTTGAACAGTATTTTCGCAATGCAACTCTGCTCGTGATGGAAGATCCATCGAGCGGTTCCACCATGTTGGACATCGCTCGCGTACTCTCCAACAGCGAGTTCCGAAAAAAGAAACTCGCGAAATGTATGAATCCGGTTGTGAGCCAATTCTGGAATGAGATTGCGACGAAAGCAGGTGGCGATGCCGCACTTGAAAATATCGTTCCGTATATCACCAACAAGTTTGATGATTTTACCGCGAATGATTTTATTCGTCCGATTGTCGGTCAGCAAGAATCATCATTCAAATTCCGCGAAGTAATGGATACAAAAAAGATTCTGCTAGTCAATCTTTCTAAAGGCCGTTTGGGGGAACGCAATGCTAATTTGCTAGGTCTTATAGTTGTTGGGAAACTATTTATGGCTGCTCTAGGGCGCGCCGACCATCCGAAGGAATCATATCCGCCGTTCTATCTTTATATTGATGAATTCCAGAATGTAACGACCGATTCTATTCCCGGCATTCTTTCGGAGGCGCGGAAATATAATCTCGCGCTCACGGTCGCGCATCAGTTTCTCAATCAGATAGAAGAGAAGACACGCGACGCAGTCTTTGGCAATGTCGGCAATATGGCAGTCTTCCGCGTCGGCGAAGATGATGCCGAATTCTTCGCGAAACAATTCGCACCGGTTTTTGAAGCACTTGATTTCGTCAATATAGAAAACCGTAACGCGTATGTGAAGATTCTCGTTGGCGGCGTACCGCAGAAGGCGTTTGATATGAAGACTACAGATTTGCCGACAGGAAATCCCTCACAAGCGGACGATCTCATCCACTTATCCTCAATTACCTACGGTCGTGACCGTGCTACAGTTGAAAATATGATTCGCGAACACTATCTTTCGCACGAAAGCGTATGAATGAAGGTTTTACAAAGGGATTAAAAAAATTTAAGACAGAAGGAGACGAAGTTGTTCCTTTAGTGGAATTAGAGAATGAGATTCCAAAATATATGGGCGATTTGATTGAAGAAGAAAAAGTTGTAGAAGAAATTCCGAAACCAATCAACCAAAAGAAATTCCCTTCAATAAGGGATAGAAAAAAGTTTGAGAAAAAACAAGCGGTATTAAAAAAATCGGAGGTTAACCTTCTGTCAGAGCCAGAACAATCGCAGGAAAATAAAGAAGGCACACCAAAAGAAAATCGTGAAGAATTAAAAAAAGTAATTGAACTTCTTGATGGCACTTTTCAGGATGAAGGAGACGAAGGCTCTGAATGGGAAAAAATTAAAGAGGCATATCTTTCCGGACGGTTGGAAGAACTGGACGCAGAAGTGGAGGAACTTGGCGTGGTAGAAAAATACTTCCGTTCTCTTGGAGAAAAATATAACAAACTCGGATGGAAGTCGAAACTTGGAGTCGGTGTCGCTCTCGGTCTCGGAACCGCGGCATTTTCAACTGTTTCGGTGCCAGCCGCTTTCGCTTGTATATCCGGTCTTGTGGCACAGCGCGTTGCTGGCATGGCGAGCATGTTCTTAAAATTTGAAAAAAATAAAAAAATCGCGGATCAACCAGAACAAAGAAAGAAGGAACTGGCGATGCTTATGGCGGCAGGGTATACCGTCGCCATGGGCGCCGCAATTTACGAAGGTGTGCATCTTGCAGGCGAATCAGCATGGGGCGAGGCGACGCACGAATGGTTGAAACAACATTGGCCTTTCAGTCATACGGAGACTGCTGCTGCCCAGACTCCAGATGCAACAATTTCGCAGGAACATATTGTTCAGCACATTCACACACCAGAACTAGAAATGCCTAGAATTTCTGTTGATGCGTCAGCAGGGCACGGCTACGAATATATGACGAAACAAATATGGGAACAACTTCATGATCCTGAAAAACATTTTACTCTTCCTCCAAACACTGATCCGAATAGCGATATTGCAAAACTTTTTGCGGCGGATGAAAGCTCTGTTGATGCCGTCGTACATCAGATTGCTGCCGATCCGCAGCATGGATTTTTCAATGCTGATGGCACGAGTGTGCAAATTAATCCTACCGATCGTCTTTTTATTGCCGCTGACGGACAAGTACGCATCGTAACTCCTGACTACAGTAATGTTTCCGCATTAGAAAATGCGCCAATGACTTCTCAGTATCCTTCGGAAGCACTAGCAGTGCATTCTGTACCAGTTGTACCAGAGACGCCGATTGCTCCTATCCCCGCAACAGAGACAATTCCTGTCGTTGAAACACCTGTTGCTCCTGCTCAAAATGCAGAGATGCCTGTTGACTCGACCGAAGCGGCAGTACAGGCCGAATCGTCTGTTTCGCCTGTCGTCGGGCCTGCAGAAGCGCCGGACACGGTCGCAGTAGAGACGCCTGCGATGCACGAAAATATCGTTGTAAATAGTTCCGGCTTTGAAATACCGACTGACGAACCGCACTTTTACACCGATGCAGATAATAAGCACATTCTGGTTTATGGCGGTTCTCCGTCAGAGAAAATGAAAGCGATCGGCGAATACATCGCCAATAATCAAGACAAAATAGTTTATAGCGCTGATGCAAATGGAGAACATCGCATTCCTTGGTATGTCTCAGATGGAAAGTTGGTTGCCGGAGCGCCGGTGCATACGAAAGGCCTATTCGGTTTCTTTAAATCGTTTATGGGAGCGCCTGAGCCAGATGAATTGAAGTCACTTATAAAATAATTAATGCTATACTGTCGCCTATGCAAGACGAACTAACTGCCGTAATTGCCGCCGATCTCGGAATTACAGAGTTTCCGGTTGATAAACAGAAAGAACTTATTTCTCAGTTCGGTGAGGTGGCGCTCAAAGCTGCAACGCTCTCGGTAATCGGGAAACTTTCAGAAGAGAAGCGTTCTGAATTTGTGGCGCTTTCAGAAGCAGGTGATGTTATGGCTATAAAAGTGTTTCTCGATCGCGAAGTTCCCGATCATGAAGAAATTGCGAAGAACGCAATCACTGAAGAAGTAAATCGCTTTAAAAAATTCCAATCTGAAAGTGCTGACGAAGGAAGTACAGAAGGTGCTGACAAAGGGAGTGCCGAACCTTCGGCATAATATATAATCAATACTATGCAACCAACTCAAACCGGTATTGCTGTCGCGCTTGCGCTCGCGGTGTTTATCTTCTTCTTCATATTCGGCGGAACTTCACTATTTGCAAATTCGGTTCCTTTAGACGGGACTTCAATCGAAATTGCAACCACTACTACTCAAACTACTTCTACTACTATGCCTACGGTGCAAGAACTTCAAATAACAGACGAGACTGTCGGGGCAGGAACAGTCGCAGTCGCAGGAGATAAGGTGACAGTGACATATGTTGGAGCGCTTACCAACGGTACGGTCTTTGACGCTTCTGCCAACCATCAAGAAACGGTGAACGGCTTCACCTTTTCCCTCGGGGCGGGAGATGTTATTCAAGGCTGGGATGAAGGCATTGTCGGTATGAAAGTGGGCGGTGTTCGTCGTCTCGTCATTCCTGCATCACTTGGATACGGCAACCAGGACTATGGACCTATTCCAGCGAATTCTACGCTTGTCTTTGAAGTAAGACTCTTGAAGGTGGAGAAATAAAAAAACAAGACTCAATTCTATAAATAATAATAGGCGCGAACTTTAAAAAAGTTCGCGCCTAGTGTGTTGAAAGATCAATTCAATACGGGCTTTTCATAAGAACGGTTATCCCATACCTAGGAAAGAGGCCAAATGTTTCTCTTCCGAATTCTTCAAAGGTATAGGTTTGACCACCTCTTGTGATCAAACCGTTTACTAGTCCCGATAATCCTGTTGCTGCAGCTCCATAAACGGCATACTGATGCGGAATGGCTCCAGGAAATGCCATAGAGCCCAAACCGACACCAACATATCCGGCAGCGGCATAACATATGCCATTTGAAATGATTGATACCAAATCGTTTGGGCGAGCCTTTTTGACATACAGCCTGCCGGCATTTTGAACGGAATTAACAGCGCCGAGTTGCGTGTCAGTTACATCGCCCTTCACTATATAGTTTAGGGCGAGTTTGTTTTTGCTCAGCATCCAGTCTGGCACTTTCTGATTATGCGCAACAATGGTTACTTTTTCGCCATTTGGCATTTGAACTGGAATCCTGATGAGATCCCCAGCACCACATCCAGCTAACAGTGCGATAGTCGCCAGAAAGGCGAACAGGCGCGCAACAGCATCGAACCTCGCGAGCAATCGCTCAACCAAATTCATTTTAAACATAGAAAGAACTCCTTTCGCCATCTCAGAATTAAGATGATATTTTTTCTCTGCTAATAAGGATACTCTATTCCTGTATTTTGTCAACCGCTTGACAGTATTTACACAATGCTGTATATATTGTAAAGACGATATGGATATGAAAGGGCTTATTGCTATAACCGTACGGTTCATTCGGGCCGTCGAGCGCGTGTACCTAAAGAAAGGGAGCTTTCTGGGTATTTTTGCGTTTGTGTTCCTAGGAAGCGTGGTTGTGCTCGGTCGACTTGATCTTCTTCCTTCCTCTTCTGTTTTCGCTTTCGCGAAAGAGGACACAAACGCATTGAGCACGACAGAACAACTTGCCGTAAACGAAAAAGCAGACACTGCAACGCCAATAATTCTTGAATTGCCTACGAAGATAGTTATTCCCGCAATTAACCTCTCGGCAGTCATTGAGAATCCGACGACGACCGATAATGTCATTCTCGATCAAGGGCTGTTGAAAGGCGCGGTGCGCTATCCGACATCTGCCAAGCTTGGCGAGGTTGGCAATATAGTCCTCTTTGGCCATTCAAGCTATCTGCCCGTGGTGGGAAATCAGGCATATAAGACTTTCAACGGTATTCAGAAACTCTCAATGGGAGATTCGATTACAGTGTATTCTTCCGGCACGGCATATGTCTATCAGGTGAGAAGCGTTGCGAAGGAGAGTGCGAATGATGCAGTCATTCCGCTTTCCGTTACCAGCAAAGTGCTCACGCTTTCAACCTGTAATTCTTTCGCGGAGAAAACAGATCGTTTTGTTGTGGTCGCAGATTTTGTTGGGAGTCATTCCGTCCTGCTGTAGCGGGACGGAATGACTCTCTGTAAAAAGGGAGAGATTGTTCTTTTAAAATTCCGATCAATTCAATCAATCAGTCGCGCAAGCGGTAATAGAAGGGAAGTGTCGAGATGAAAACAGTCATTGTAGTGCTTGCATTCGCAATCGTCATGCTGGCGAACCCAGTATATGCTGCGGATGAAAATTTGTGGAAAAATTGGGGAGCGGCACCGTATGCTTCTTCTCTTGGAGATGCCTATAAAAAAGCGCCTCAGGCAATCGACGGTTTTAATCTGCCGTTGCCAGTCAAGGAACATTTCAAGAAAGCGGTCCTCGACACCTGCAAATGCAGAACAACTGAGGTTTGGCTTACTCCGGGTATGTCTCTGGAGCAGATGTGGTCTGGGAAAGACACAAAGCATCTGTATGCGTTTGTCATGCAGAAAAGAACGGTTGCCGAACTGCCCGTCTTCACATCGCCGAATGGCCGATCATACCGGAAAGGTTCCGTCGCTGAAACAGCGAAGGCTCGTTCCTGGATCTTCGCATACGAAGGGAAAACTTATGTTCTGTACCTTCCGTATGTCTGCTTCAACTGGAGCTGGACATTTGGTACGCCAGTACCAATTCCTGAAAAATGCGTTGAGCTCTCGTTCAATGCGCCGATCGGGGGATTCGTCCGTTGGGGCATTGCTTCGGATAAAGGGCCATTGCCGCCAAGTATATGCAATGCGCAACGACAAGGCGATGGAGAATGGAAATCATGGTATGGCAAATGCGATGATTGCATCCGCTCTCCCGCGATGAACAATTTCATTCGTGAAATTCTTAGCGATAAGGCAGAGATATATCACAAATATCTTTATACCGTCACTGAACAGAATCAAACCTTACGGTTCTCAACTGATATTTGGACAGATGTCGTTTATATCTGTCTTGAATATCCTGATGGAACTCGAACTCGCGGCGTCTATACGAGGCCACAAGACTGGAAAGGGCAGTACACATTGTTTATCCAAGATTCGTTTTGGGTAAGCGATTGATAGTTGTTTGGAATGTGTTGGGTCGGGTGATGAATTTCAAAAAACATCACCCACCCTTTTTATACGCCGTGCAAACGGCAAGGCAGTATTTCACAAGGCATGACAAAACTGAAAATAACGCTCACCTATATAAAAAATCGGCCAATTCTTATTGGCTTCTTTACCGTATTGCTTACGGTTATTTTTGGTATGTCAGTTGCATTTGCTGCCGGTCTTGTTACTCCAGCGCAAGTGTTTGCTCAAGTTATTGGACCTCCTTGTTGCGTCGTTCCTCCGCCGGTCGTACCACCACCAGTGGTTCCTCCGCCGGTCGTACCGCCTCCTCCTGTACCACCGCCAGTGATTACTCCGCCAGTCGTTCCATCACCCGTTCCGACCTGCACCCTTTCAGCAAGTCCGTCTTCTCTCGCCTATGGCGGAGATTTTTCCGTACTTTCTTGGACAACTTCTGCAGCAACAAGTGCGTCCCTTAATCAGGGCGTTGGCGATGTCTCTCCGATAGATGCCGGTTCGCAATCGATTTTTGTTCCGACGACTTTGGATTTTGTATTGACGGTTTCCGGTCCGGGCGGACAAACAACCTGTTCTTCTGAAGTTATCGTTGCACCGAAGCCAATCGTTTATGGTTGTATGGATCCAACGGCGACCAACTACAATCCTGATGCTACGAGCCAAACGGATGTGACCTGCACCTATCCTCCAGAGATTATTTACGGTTGTATGGATCCAGACGCAACGAATTACAATCCGGACGCTACCAGCCAAACCGGCGTGACTTGCACCTATCCCGTTCCTCCGGCTCCCGTTTTTGGTTGTATGGATCCAGAGGCGACCAACTACAATCCCGATGCGACAGTCCAATCGGGCGTGACCTGTACCTATCCGCCGATTGTTGTTCCGCCCGCACCGACCTGTACGCTCTCGGCAAGTCAAACCGCTATTCAAACCGGCGATTCTTCAACATTGTCGTGGACAACCTCAAACGCCACTTCTTTCTCCATTGACCACGGTGTCGGTTCAATTATTCCGCCAGTCGATGGTTCAACCTCGGTAACTCCACTCGTCACCACGCTGTATACCGGCACCGTTTCCGGCCCAGGAGGTTCAGTTACATGCGGAATAAGAGTAAAAGTCACTGCAACACCTCCAGTTCCTGTAGCACCAACCTGTACTCTTTCAGTAAGCGAATCTGCTATTCAAACCGGCGATTCTTCAACATTGTCGTGGACAGTCTCAAATGCTGATTCCTTTTCGATTACCCAAGGCATCGGTTCAATTATTCCGCCAGTCTCTGGCTCGCGCTCAATCACCCCGTCCGTTACCACCACCTACATCGGTACTGCCACAGGCGCAGGTGGTTCAGTCTCGTGCGAAACAAAAGTGACGGTCACTAAAACACCTCCCGCGCCAACCTGTACGCTGTCGGCAAGTCCGACTTCCATTAAAACCGGCGATTCTTCAACATTGTCGTGGACAACCTCAAATGCTACTTCTTTCTCCATTGACCACGGTGTCGGTTCAATTATTCCGCCAGTCTCTGGCTCGCGCTCAATCACTCCGTCCGTTACCACCACCTATACCGGTACTGCCACAGGCGCAGGCGGTTCAGTCTCGTGCGAAACGAAAGTGACTGTTACTAAGACATCGTCATCGTTCCAAACGATACTCCCGCCGACTTGTACGCTCTCAACAAATCCGACAGTTGTACAGGCTGGTTCGAACACCATATTGTATTGGACAACGACAGACTCTTTTTCATTCACTATTGATGGGAAAATCGGTTCTATTTTGCCGATAACTTCCGGTTCAAAATCTGTCACGCCGTTTGTGACAACCACCTACACGGGTATGGTGACAGGTCTCGGCGGTTCGGCGAAATGCACGGCAACCGTGACGGTTATACCGCCGCCGTCAGAACCTGTTTGGACCAACTATTGCACCGGTCCAAATGATCCGCATCCGTGGCAAATATGGGCGTACGATAATTCTGATCCCGTGAATTTCAAATATATAGGAACCGATCCTAGCTGCGCGCCTTCATCACCGAATGCTCCGACCTGTACGCTATCGGCAAGTCCAACTTCTATGCATGCTGGCAATTCGTCCGCGCTCTCGTGGACAACTTCAAATGCGACTTCGTTCAGCATTAATAACAGCGTTGGTGTCGTCTCGCCAGTTGCTTCCGGTTCGAAATCTGTCAGTCCAAGCGTTACTACTACTTATATGGGCACTGCCACCGGTCCGGATGGCACAGCACAATGCGTTGCTGTTGTTACGATAACTTCTAGCGGTGGGGGCATTACTCCTTCTTGTTCGCTCTCAGTGAGCCCATTAAGCGTTTCTTCAGGAAATTCTGCAGAACTTTCTTGGGGAGGTATTCATATTAAAGACATTTTCATTGACAATGGTATTGGCACCACTACGAGTATTTCTGGTTCGCAATCAGTCTCGCCGAGCGTCGGTTCACATACTTATACCGGTACTTTCTACACAACCGATGGAAAGACGCTTACTTGTTCCGCTACACTTGCCGTAACCGGTGGTGGAGGCGGAGGTGGAGGCGGAGGCGGTGGTGGCGGGGGAGGAGGTGGTGGCGGTTCATTTGCGCCGGCAATCACGCTTTCAGCACTTCCTCATGTAAGTTCTCAACCGCTCGCGTATCTTTATCTTTCGCAGATTCCATACACTGGTCTTGATCTCGGACCTGTCGGTACAGTGTTCTATTGGCTGGTACTCATAGGATTCGCACTGGCGCTTACCTATATCGTACTCTTTGGCCTTATTCCGTTCGTAAATCGCTCTCTTCGTTCGTTTGGCTGTCGTGTTTCTGCTGTGCTTAATACAACCGAACTTGCGCCAGCTCGAATTGCCGAAATTCCGGTAGAACGGCCTGCCTCACAGAACGCGATTCCTCCTATTGAAAGAGAAACGCCCGAAGCAGCGCGCGGATATTCGTCCTATGATGGATTTAAATCCTTTGCACAAAAGGAAGTGCTTTCAATCGAAGATATCGTAAAAAGTCTTTCACGGGAGCATCCGACGACGGTTTTACCGCATCCAGAACAATCAGTGCAAGATATTGAACCGGTGCATAAGAATACAGAACAATTATATGAAGCCATTGAATCAGTCGTAGACAATACGGCGATTGAATCTGTCAAAGAAGTTCCTGCTTCTGTTCGCGGGTTCGCTTCGGCGCTTATTGAAGGCGATCGCGTTGCGGTCTTTGCAGGATTGCGACAACAGGTGCGCGGCGGGGGAGCACCGGAACATCTTATCAATGGTGTCGTATGTCTTCTTGATGATGTCTATCGCGCGCGCATTGATGGCACTGCCTGCGATGCTGATATCGCCCGAATGACCGCGCGTCTTTCAACGCCCGTATTAGAGAAACTTATCGCTTCGCTCACTACGGCTATTGATTCAAGTTATTCGTCTGGAGTAACTGGAGCGAAGCTCGCGCTCACGCGTGCGCTCTCCGTACTCGGCGCATAACAGCAATCTTGACATAAAATTGCTCGTGGTATATAATAACAACACTATGAACTCGTACGAAAACAAAACAGTAACTCGCCAGGCAGCTATAAACGGCCTTGCGGTGGTCGGTTTCGTTGCGCTTATTGCGGCTGGTTTCGCGCTTGCTGTTTATTCAACGCGTTTTGTTCCGACGGTAGTGAATGGCGCTGGCTCCGCGGCGGTCTATCTCAGTTCTTTCTTTCTGTCGGATGCCAGTCTTTCTGTTGTTTCGGCTCCGCCGGTGACAATCTTTTTTGGCGAAGCGACTTCGACTACTCCAGTAAATTCCGTTGCAACATCTTCTCCCGCATCGTCCGTTAAGCCGACTGCCGGAACAAAGACTGATGCGACCTATCAAATAAGCGGCGCGACTTCAACTCCAGCACTTTCCGGATTCCCTGATCTCATCGTCACCATACAAGCGATTGGGTACCTGAATGCGTCATCGTCAGATTCATTCGTTGCGAGCTCAACTGTTCCTGCAGGTATGCGCCCGGCAGTCAGCTTTACCATAAAAAATGTCGGCACAAACGCAACTGGCGCGTGGCGTTTCAGCGCATCTATTCCGACCTCTTCCAATCCGATTTACCAATCCAATTTTCAACAGAGCTTGAATCCGGGCGATTACATCGAATATACGCTTGGCTTCACGCAAGCCGTAAGCGGTGCGGATAAAATGATTTCAGTTACCGTGAACTTTGACCATGCGGTTACTGAATCAAATTTCAACAACAATAGTGCATCTGCAAAAGTGACAATTCTCGGATCGTAAGGCTATAGTAGTTGGTAATGGGGGCAATTTCATTCACTATAGAAAAGCGCGCGCCCGGCAGCCGGGCGCGCGCTGGCGTTCTTACCACTCCGCACGGCGTTATTCATACGCCCGCTTTTGTGCCAGTCGGTACGAAAGCGGATGTGAAAGGTATTTTCCCAAAACAGCTTGTCGCACTCGGCGCTGAAGTCGTGCTTGCGAACACCTATCATTTATATCTTCATCCGGGTGAAAAAATAGTGCACGATGCCGGCGGTCTCGGCGCCTTTATGAATTGGAAAGGTCCGACGATGACCGATTCCGGCGGGTTCCAAGTTTTTTCGCTCGGTGCCGCATTCGGGAAGACCATTTCTAAATTTGTGAAAGGCGATGCGCCGCAGGAAGAATCAGTTGCGATATACGATGAAGATGTTGCAAGCCAGCACGGACAGCTCGCCATCATTGATGATGAAGGCGTTTCATTTACTTCGCACATTGACGGCTCTCTCCATCGATTTACGCCGGAACGCTCTGTTGAGATTCAGCACACGCTCGGTGCGGATATGTTCTTCGCATTTGATGAATGTACATCGCCCGTAGAGCCGTACGAATATCAGAAGGAAGCGATGGAACGGACGCATCGCTGGGCGAAGCGGTCTCTGAAAACGCATCGTCAAAACATCATCGCCAATAAACAGCAGGCAATTTTTGGCGTGGTGCAGGGCGGCCGGCACGAAGATTTGCGCCGCGAATCTGCGCGAGAGATTTCTTCGCTCGGTTTTGACGGCATCGGCATCGGAGGCTCCTTTTCAAAAGAAGATATGCGCGGCGCGCTTACCGCGGCAGTAAGCGAACTTCCGGAAGAATTACCGCGCCACTTTCTCGGCATCGGCGAGCCGGGCGATATTTTAGAAGGTATCGCCGGCGGAATGGATCTTTTTGATTGCGTCGCCGCAACACGCATCGGCCGTCATGGCTCGATCTACACGAAGCGCGGCATCATTCATCTTAAAAATGATTGTTACCGCACTGATTTTTCACCGCTTGATAGCGGAACGCCGATTATCGGCACAGAAGGATTTACGCGCGCGTATGTCGCACATCTTTCGCGTTCGGGTGAAACGCTCGGTGGTCTCATCGCCTCACTACATAATATCGGCTTTATTCTGAATCTTGTTGCCGGCGCTCGGCAGGCGATTCTCGATGGCCGATTTGATGAATACCGTGCAGATTTTATTCGGGAATACTATGGCTAATTTCAAACTTCACACACCGTTTCCGCCGGCAGGCGATCAGCCACAGGCGATAAAGAAACTTGAAGAAGGACTCAAGCGCGGATTGCGACATCAAACGCTTTTTGGCGTAACCGGAAGCGGAAAGACATTTACCATTGCGAATGTTATCGCTGCACACGATAAACCGACGCTTGTGCTCGCTCATAACAAAACGCTTGCCGCTCAGCTTGCACAGGAATATCGGGAATTTTTCCCTGGAAACGCCGTGCATTATTTCGTTTCGTACTACGATTATTATCAGCCGGAAGCATACATCGCGCATTCGGATACCTATATTGAGAAAGAAGCGATGGTGAATGCTGAGATAGACCGTCTGCGTCATGCTGCAACGCAAGCTCTTCTGACACGCAAGGATGTCATCATCGTCGCTTCAGTTTCTGCTATCTACGGCCTTGGTTCACCGGAGGAATACGAGAGGGTGCATGTGAAGATTGAAAAAGGAAGCGTCGAAAATCGTTCGGCGTTCATCCGAAAACTTGTCGGCATTTATTTTGAACGAACGAACGCTGACCTGAATCCAGGGCAAGTGCGCGCGATCGGGAATTCGCTCGAGTTTATGCCGGTCAACGAACGAGTTATTTATCGAATAACATTCGACGGCGATATCGTCGCCTCGCTCGATCAGCTTGATCCGGTATCGCGCGCGAAAATAAAAGAACCGAAATCAATTTTTGTTTTTCCGGCAAAACATTTCGTGACGAGCGAAGATGAACGAGCGCGCGCGGCGGAAGACATCAGACTTGAATTGGAAGAACAGCTTGCGAAATTTAAGCGCGAAGAAAAACCGCTTGAAGCTGAACGATTAAAGCGCCGCACCCTACACGATCTTGCGCTCATACGAGAGCTCGGCTACACGAATGGCATCGAGAATTATTCCCGCCATTTTGACGGACGCAAAGCAGGCGAACCGCCGTATACGCTTCTTTCGTATTTTCCGAAAGATTTTCTTACCATTATTGACGAGTCGCATGTGACGGTCTCGCAGATCGGCGGTATGTATGCGGGCGATAAGTCGCGCAAGGATGTCCTCATTGAATATGGTTTCCGACTTCCTTCGGCGCGCGACAATCGTCCTCTTATGTTTGAAGAATTTGAAAAAAGAATTGGACAAGTCATTTATACAAGTGCGACACCTGGGCCGTATGAAAAAGCGCATTCTGAACAAGTTGTTGAGCAAGTTATCCGCCCGACCGGCCTTATTGATCCCGAACTTACGGTGCGCGCGGTGAGCGACACAGGGAAATATAAAGGGCAAATTGCCGATTTCATCAACGAGGCAGAAACAGTCATCAAACGCGGCGGGCGAGCGCTCGCAACGACGCTTACGAAACAAATGGCAGAAGATCTTTCTTCATTTCTTCGTGAGAAGGGAATGAAAGCGGAATATCTTCATTCGGATGTAAAAACGATAGATCGCATTGATATTCTGACCAATTTCCGCAAAGGCATATTTGATATTCTCGTCGGCGTGAACCTTCTGCGCGAAGGCCTTGACCTGCCCGAAGTCGAGCTTATCGGTATTTTGGATGCTGATAAAGAAGGCTTCTTGCGCAGCGAGACGGCGCTTATCCAGACCATTGGTAGGGCAGCACGCAATGTCTTGGGCCGTGTGATTCTCTATGCAGACACAATGACCGGTTCACTCGATCGCGCTATCGGCGAAACGAATCGCCGTCGTGCACTCCAGACAGCCTACAACGAAAAACACGGCATTACGCCGAAAACTATTCATAAAGAAATTCACGATATTGCGGCGTCGATGCGCACTGAACATCAGCGAACGATTGATGAATTGCTCGTGCTTGATACTCTTGCGTACAAAGACGATCCAAAAGAATTTATCAATAGGAAGAGAGAAGAAATGGGTGAGGCAGTAGAGAAATTAGACTTTGAAACTGCTGCGCTCATTCGCGATGAGATTTACAAGTTAGAAGGCACCGGCCCGAAAGCTAAAAAGCCCCGTGCGCGTAAGCCGTTTTCAGGCAGTTAAAAAGTGTGGTATAGTCATACCGTACCTGCCCCGCCACGGGCAGGAATTTCTATGCCAAAACAAACGAAAAGCGAAGAACACGAATTCAAACACGGGAGCGATTGGCTCTCGGTGCGTGGTGCACGCACCCACAATCTGAAAAATATTTCAGTGAAGATGCCGCGCGGCGCGATGACGGTCATCACCGGCCTTTCGGGAAGCGGAAAATCCTCGCTCGCGTTTGACACCATCTTTGCCGAAGGACAGCGGCGGTATGTAGAATCGCTCTCCGCGTATGCACGGCAATTTCTTAATCAAATGGCGAAGCCGGATGTGGATGAAATTATCGGCCTCTCTCCCGCAATTTCTATAGACCAGAAAGGCCGTTCTAATAATCCGCGCTCCACCGTCGCGACCGTTACTGAAATTTATGATTATTTGCGCGTGCTCTATGCGCGCGCCGGACAGCCGTATTGTGTGAATCACGATGTGCCTATCGTGCGACTCTCGAAAGAAGAAATGATTAAAATGGTGCTTGCTCGCGCGGAGAAGCATCACTTTCAAAGTTCAACATCGGTCTTAGGCGTTGCAGTCGATAAAAGCGCCATCGTCATTTATGCGCCGGTCGTGGTCGGCAGGAAAGGTGAATATTACCAATTGCTATACGATCTTCTCGGCAAGGGATATGAGCGAGTAGTCATTGATGGAAAGCCGCAATCGTTGCGCGAGAAAATTGAACTCAATAGGAACAAACACCACGATATTGACGCTGTTGTCGACACTATATTTATTTCTGAATTTGTACGAGCGCGCGAGAACGCGCGCGAGCGGCTCGGAGATGCGCTTGAACTCGCACTGAAAGAGGCGAACGGCCTCGTGAAGATTAAACACGCTGACGGCACGCTAGAAACGCTTTCATCAAAATTTATTTGTCCTGAAGACGGCGCGTCATTCCCTGAGGTTGAACCGCGTCTTTTTTCTTTCAATTCGCCGTATGGTGCGTGTCCAGCTTGTCATGGCCTCGGCACAGAGACGCTTTTTTCTGATGAGATATGTCCAGTATGCGAAGGGAAACGATTGCGCCCTGAAGCTTTGCGTGTGTATATAAAAAGTGAAAAAGACAAAACGCTTGGGAAAAATATTGTGGATTTCACGAATTTCTCTATACGAGAAGCAAAAGAATTTATTGATTCCATTGAACTCTCGGAAATGAAATTCGATATCGCAGCGCCAATCTTAAAAGAAATCGAAAGTCGTCTCTCGTTTATGCTGAATGTCGGTCTTGATTATCTGACGCTTAATCGCTCTGCAGCAACACTTTCCGGCGGCGAGAGCCAGAGAATCCGTCTCGCCTCGCAACTCGGCAGCGGGCTCACGGGCGCGCTTTATGTGCTTGACGAGCCGACTATCGGTCTCCATCAGCGCGACAATGACCGACTTATCAAAACATTGTTAATTTTGAAAGAGCTCGGGAATACCATTGTCGTTGTTGAACATGACGAAGAAACCATTTTCGCTTCTGATTATCTTATTGATATCGGCCCGGGCGCCGGCGTTCACGGCGGTGAAGTGGTCGTTTCAGGATGGATTGATGATTTGCTTACTGCCAAAGAAAATGAAAGCGGATCGCTTACGCTCGCGTATGTGCGGGGCGAGAAGGAAATTCCCCTGCCGGAAGAACGCCGAACGAGCGAGAAGGGATGGCTGAAAGTGCGCGGTGCGACCTTGCATAATCTCGTGAATCAGAACATTGATGTGCCTCTCGGGAAACTCGTGTGCATCACGGGTGTTTCAGGAAGCGGAAAATCGACCTTTCTCTACGACATTCTTCATCGCAATATCGCGGCTCGCTTCGCTCGCCGCGAAACGAAGCTCGAGAATGTCGCATCTCTTACCGGCACCGAATATCTCGGGCGCGCAGTCCTTATTGACCAATCGCCGATCGGTCGCACGCCACGCTCAAATCCGGCGACATACACGGGAGCTTTTACTTATATCCGCGATCTCTTTTCCGCCACTGCCGAAGCTCGTGCACGCGGATGGAAGCCGGGGCGCTTCTCTTTCAATGTTGCGGGCGGCCGCTGCGAGGCGTGCCAGGGCAACGGCTCTATCGCGGTAGAAATGCACTTTCTTCCGACGGTATTTGTTACCTGCGATGTCTGCGAAGGAAAACGCTTTATGAAAGAAACATTAGAAGTGACCTATCGCGGAAAAAATATTTATGATGTATTGCAGATGACGATTGAAGAAGCAGAAAAATTCTTCGGCGACATTCCGGCGATTGTTGATCGCCTGAAAAGCCTGAATGCGACCGGGCTTGAATATCTCACGCTTGGACAAAGCGCGACAACGCTTTCAGGCGGGGAAGCACAGCGAGTAAAGATTGCGAGCGAGCTGTATCGTTCTATGCCGATGAAAACGATATATCTTCTTGATGAGCCCACCGTCGGTCTGCATTATGAAGATGTGAAAAAGCTTATCGAAATTCTTCAGGAGCTCGTACGGCGCGGGAACACGGTCGTCGTTATTGAACACAATCTTGATGTCATCAAAAATGCCGACTATATCATTGATTTCGGTCCCGAAGGCGGAATGAAAGGCGGACGGATTATTGCGAAAGGCACGCCCGAAGAGATCGCAGACGCCGATGGTTCGTACACCGGCGACTATCTAAAAAAATCATTGCAACGCCATGCAAAAAAACGATCTACAAAGAATTAATCTGCCGGATGTTCCGGGCGTGTACCTGTTTAAACAAGGACGAAAGATTCTGTATGTCGGCAAAGCGACCAGTCTGCGCGACCGCGTGCGCTCGTATTTTGACGATGACTTAATTGCGACTCGTGGTCCGCGCGTGGTGGATATGGTAACCAAAGCCGACCATATCGCATTTGAAACGACACCGACGGTACTGGAGGCGTTAGTGCGCGAGGCGGTGCTTATTAAGAAATATCATCCGAAAGCGAATAGTGAAGGGAAGGACGACAAGTCGTTTTTGTACTCGGTGATAACAAAAGAGGATATTCCGCGCGTGCTTGTCGTGCGCGGGAAGGATATTAATTTCAAGGAGAAGTGCACGCGGAACGGGCAAAAGTTGAAATCTCTTTTCGGCCCTTTCCCTTCTGGAGCGCAATTGCGCGAAGGTTTGCGAATCATCCGTCGCATCTTTCCGTTTTTCGACACGCCGAAGCCGGTAGGCGAAGGCGGTTCTCACCATCTCGCCCGAATAGAGTTCAATACGCAGATAAAACAATATCCCCGTTCGTTTGATAAAAAAGAATATCGCCGAACAATTCGTCGCGTAATGCTTTTCCTTAGTGGTCGCGGGAAAGAATTGCGTACGACGCTTGAAAAAGAAATGCGTGCTGCAGCAAAAGAAGAACGATTTGAAGACGCAGCAAAAGCGCGCCAACAATTATTTGCACTCAATCATATTCAAGATGTCTCGCTCATTAAAGATGAAAATCTTACTTCGGCGAATTCAGGACAAGGCACAGGAAAGCGAATTGAAGCGTATGATACTGCGCATCTCTCGGGCACTGACGCTATCGGCGTTATGACAGTCGTCATTGACGGTTTGCCGGTAAAAAGTGCATATCGCACATTCCGCATTCGCGGTTCGACAGGCTCACCGCAGGCGGCTAAGAAAAATAATGACATTGCATCATTGAAAGAGATTCTCTCGCGACGGTTCGGACATCTGGAATGGCAGTTTCCGAATGTGATTGTGGTAGATGGCGGTAAGGCGCAGAAAAACGCGGCAGAATCGGTGCTGGAAGAAGCCGGTATAGTCATACCCGTTGTCGCAGTGGTAAAAGACGAACGGCATCGCCCGCGTGAAGTTATCGGCGCGCGTCGTGCAGGAATCTCTGAATCTGATGCCGTCCTCGCAAATTCTGAAGCGCATCGTTTTTCTCTTGCGAAACACCGGATAGCTCGTTCTCGTTTGGTATAATACAACGATGCAAACCATCGTCGGGGTTCTGCGAGGCGGACCATCGCGCGAACACGAAGTGTCGCTCAAGACTGGCGCGGCGATGCTCGCGAATCTTCCGGAAGAGAAGTTTATCGCGCGCGACATTTACATTGATAAGAATGGGCAGTGGCACGATCACGGCAAGCCGACTTCGCCAGAGCGTGTCGTGCGTCAGATTGATGTTGCGCTTATCGGTCTTCACGGCGAGTACGGCGAGGACGGGGAAGTGCAAAGGCTTCTCGAACGGTTCGGCGTTCCGTTTGTCGGCACTGACTCTTTCGGTTCGTATCTCGCGACGCATAAGCTTATGGCGAAGACGCGTGCGAAAGAGGCTGGATTGCGTACGCCCGAGTCCCGATACATTGAACGCGTTTCAGACAGCGAACAGGCGGCGCATGAGATTATCCGCAATTTTCACCAGCCGGTTGTGGTGAAGCCGAACGGTTGGGGTTCTTCAATCGGAATTTCTGTCGTAGGTGGCTATGTGCCGGTGCTCTCTGCAGTTGAAAAACTTTTTGCAGATGGCGCACCAAGCGTTTTGGTTGAAGAATATATTCGCGGGAAGGATGCGACGGTCGGTGTTATTGAAAAATTGCGCGGAGAGGCGCTCTACACGCTTCCGACCGTTCAGATTATTCCACCCGAAGGAGATTTTTATAGTTTGAATGCGAAATATTCTGGCGAGACGCGACAGGTATGTCCGGGCAATTTCTCTCGCGTAGTAAACGAAGAGCTCCAGCGCGCTGCCAAGGTAATGCACCGCGCGCTCGGTCTCCTGCATTATTCTCGAAGCGACTTCATCGTTACTCCGAAGGGAATATATTATCTGGAAACCAACACGCTTCCGGGACTTACAACTGAATCGAATTTTCCTCTCGCGCTCGCAGCTATCGGTGTTCCGTTCCGAGATTTCCTCGGGCATCTGGTCAATCTCGCTCTCTCGCGGTAAAGTAGAGCATATTGGGCCCTTAGCTTAGTTGGTAGAGCGCCACATTTGCAATGTGGAGGTCACCGGTTCGAATCCGGTAGGGTCCACAAAATAACAAATCTGGGAATCTAATCGGATTTCTGTTATGGTACGAAGTGTGCGCGCTCTTAGCTCAGCCCCGATGTTACAATCGGGGAGCCGACCGAAGCGTCGGCTTTGGTTAGATTAGAAATGTGCGCGCTCTTAGCTCAGTTGGTTAGAGCGTTCGCTTCACACGCGAGAGGTCATAGGTTCGAGTCCTATAGAGCGCACTGGGCACAGGGAGGTGTTCTGTGTCGGGCCGGAGTATGCCGGTAGTACGCACGCTTCGGGTGCGTGTAGTCCGGGTTCAATTCCCGGCGGCCCGACACAGTGCATCTCCGAAGGAGATGAAATGGACAGCTGGGAATTGAATGCCGGAGCGCGACGGCGCGAGGCGGGGTCGCGCAAATTTCTAGCAAGAAATTATGCGTGACCAAAAGCGTAATCGCGGTTCCCGGCGGCCCGACAGAGAACAGCTCTGGGAAATTGTTACCCGATGAAAATAATTTCCGGGCATGGTAACATATCCCGCACGGGCCTGTATCGAAAATGCCGATACAGAACCCTCGTTCGGAGAAACAGATCGGGCCTGTATCAGTTGCTTGCACTGATACTGGCCCTTCGTTCGGCGAGAATGAATGATTGAGGACACTCATTCATTCTGCCTCACTTCGGGCCTGTAGCTCAGCTGGTAGAGCGCGTCATTCGCATTGACGAGGTAAGCGGTTCAAGTCCGCTCAGGTCCACTATGAGATCAAATATCGTTCATCCGGGCGCTGATAAACTCCGTTATGAAATACGCGAGATTGTCGCAGTGGCAAAGCGAGTTGCGCTCTCTGGCATACCGATTGTGTGGGAGAACATCGGCGATCCGGTTGCGAAGGGCGAAGTCCCTCCGGCGTGGATAAAAAAAATTGTCGCGAATGCTTTGAAGGAAGATTCGGTTTTCGGTTATTCGCCGACTAAAGGTCTTGATGAGACGCGTGCATATATCGCTAAAGAGCGGAATCTGGAAAGCGGCATACGGATAACGCCAGACGATATTCTCTTTTTTAACGGACTTGGCGATGGCATTTCTCATCTCTATCGCAATCTCAATCCGCATGCGCGAATACTCGGGCCCGATCCTGCGTATCCGACTCACTCGTCTGCCGAAGCAGCTCATTCGGATAAGCCGCACATCACCTATCGTCTGGATCCTGAAAATGGATGGAAACCGGATCTCGCGGATATGGAGCAGAAGATACGGGCGAATAAGGACATAACTGGAATCGTTATTGTGAATCCTGATAATCCGACCGGCTTTGTGTATCCTCAAGAAACGATACGAGCTATCGTCGCACTCGCGAAGAAATATAAGCTTTTCATCATCTCTGACGAGATTTATTCAAATCTTGCGTTTGAGGGAAGCAATATGCAGAAGCTCGCATCGGTCATAGACGGCGTACCCGGTATCGCGATGCGCGGGATTTCAAAAGAGTTTCCGTGGCCGGGCGCGCGATGCGGATGGATTGAATTTTATAATCGCGATAAAGACAAAAATTTTGACCGCTATGCGCGTTCCATCGTTGATTCAAAAACGCTTGAAGTGTGCTCCACGACGCTTCCGCAGAGAGTCATACCAGAGGTGATGGGAGACAAACGGTACTATCCATATTTGGCAGAACGCACACGCCGCTACGCGCGCCGTGCGGAGTATGCGTATTCGGTGCTTTCTAACATTCCCGGCATCATCGTGCACAAGCCGCAGGGAGCGTTTTATATGACCTGTGTATTTAAGAAGGGTACGATGAAGAAGAATCAGTCGCTGCCGGTAAAGAAAGATCTTAAAAAATATATTGATTCGTGCCTTGTAAAAGCGTCTCCGGACAAACGATTTGTCTATCATCTTCTCGCTTCTACCGGTGTCTGCGTAGTTCCTCTCTCTTCCGGCTTCAATTCATCTCTTCAAGGATTCAGATTTTTATTGCTAGAGCGAGACGACGCGCGTTTTAAAAAGACAATTAACACTATTGCCAAAACCATTTCTGATTATTTGGTATCTTGAGTAACTGAAGAAAGGGAAGTAAAATAAGAAGAATGGGCCTATAGTAAAGCGGTATTACGGCGCCATGGCATGGCGCAAGTCGGGGTCCGACTCCCCGTGGGTCCACAGAAACGAAAAATCCGCCTGGAGGCGGATTTTTCGTTTCTGAGTATTTGTGTTAGCTCAAATGCGGAGAGACGAGTTTCGTCATCTCAAACATTGTGACTTCGCCTTTCCCACCGAATATTGCTTTCAATTTTTCATCAGCGAGAATATTGCGCTTGTTCGCAGGATTCTGAAGATCGTTCTTCTTGATATATACCCAAAGCTGTTTGACCACTTCGGTTCTCGGCATCGGGCCGGCGCCAACGACTGCCTCCAATTCAGGAGAAAGGGTAAGCGGTTTTGATAGAGCTGAATTCATTGCCATAATCGATTATTTTGTATTAATACTAAATGACCTTTCTAGTATACAACACAAATATGAGTTGTGCACCCTGTTCTAACAAGTCGTGATATACTCCATTTATGTCTGTTCAAGGATTCTTATTTAATCAATATGCGAAGTGGAAGATGAAGGATGTGCCGGCGGCACAGCGCGAGCAGATGGTAGAGCTCGTTACGAAAGATCCGCAGCTTTTCAAGAAAATCGGCGAAGAAATTGAGAAGCGAAAGAAGGGCGGTGAGAGCGAGATGAAGGCAGCAATGGAGGTAATGAAGAAATATCGCGCCGAGCTTTCGGTGCTTATGCAGAAAAAATAGCCGATATGAACTCGCTTGTCTCGTTCCTTATTTTTTGCCAAGCGCTCGGTGCAGGCATTGGCACATTTACGGCGATGTGGAGCGAGTTCGCCTATATTCGCGCGATGCGCGACGGGAAGCTGGATACTGCCGAACGCGCGCATCTGCTCGTTATCGGGAATGGATTGCGTTTCGGTATGATGCTTCTATTGCTTGCCTCGCTTGGGCTCGTCATTACCGCGTTCTTGCTCGGAGGAACGCTGCAACCTGCGTTGACAGTCAGTTATTGGACTCTCATCGCCTTTGCAATTTTGATAATTAGCATTTCTTGGGCGCTCTCTCGTAAGCAGATCTCATTTACTCTCGGCTCTGCTGCCGTTCTCACAGCATGGTGGCTTCTCGCATACCTCACACTCGGCCTATTGCCAGCGAACTCGTTCGGTTCTGCTATCGCTCTTTTCGTCGTGTTCACTGCGCTCGTCTATGTCATTCTGCATTTTGTGCGTCTCCTCGCTTTGCCTAAAAACTGAAGTTTCAAGTACTTGCATTTCTGAAAGAGGTGTGCTATAGTTAAAAGAGGTGGTATTCGGAAGGTTTCCGATGCTTTGATCTTTAAATAAAAAAAGAAAGAGGTGCCAGATGACGGTGCTCAAAGCGAATCATACGATTCACTGGGAAAAAAGAATCGGTATCTTAATTCTCGGATTGATTGTCAATGAAATAATAGTGTATGGATATGACTTTATAGTATATCCATATCTTCTTGTAACATTCGGTCTTCTTATTGGATGGCTATATGCGGTAATCGGATCAATCATTCTTTGTCTCGGAACACTCTGGTTCTATGACTTAACAAAGCAAGATTGGCTCGGCATTGAAACAATCAAGGGTATTCGAGATGAACCAGCAACAAGAGGAATCAGAAAGTTTCTTCAAAACATTGCGAATAAGGGCGATATAGTGACTTTCTTTTTTCTCAGTTTAAGATATGACCCGTTTATCGCGACTGTGTATATGCGGCGCGGTATGGGGAATCACACAATGTCTGCCCGTGATTGGAAAATTTTCTGGGCAAGCATGGTAGTTTCCAATGTTTGGTGGGGAATGGCAATCTTTGGAGCAATCGAAATCTTCAAGAGATGGTTAGCACCATTCGCTTATTTTCTTATGAATTGTCTTGGTTTCAACTAACCGGCGACGATGTTTACACATCCCGCCGGTTTTTCTTTTAGTGATATAATGAAATTTCTATGCCAGTTCATTTCGGTGAACATATTACTGTAGACGGCTATGGTGGAAATCCGGAACGCCTTGATAGTGAAGATGCCGTTTTTTCGGCGCTTACTGAAATTTGTGACGCTCTTCATATGCGTCCGCTAATGAAACCGATTGTTATTTCTGCACCAGACAATCATATTAAGGATCCGGGCGGATGGAGCGGTTTCGTTATCATCGCGGAAAGCCATATCAGCATACATACTTTTCCAAGACGCCGATTCGTTTCTGCCGATGTCTATACCTGTCAAAATGGCGTTGACCAAGAATTTGTGATTGATTTTTTTAAGAAAAAGTTTCAGCTTGAAGATGTCGAGACGCACTTCATAAAGCGTGGACTCAAATATCCTGGGCACAATTTACTCTAAAAATTTTCCTTCGTTTGTATGATTCCGAAATTTCCTGAGTTTAAGAAGCTGGAATTGTCAGACAAAGAAGAGATTGAAAAATATACAAAAAACTATTCACTCTATTCATCAGATTTTAATTTCACTAGTTTGTGGGTATGGAATACGAACAATGAATGCATAATTTCTGAATTGAGTGGAAATCTTATCGTTCGTTTTACCGATTATGGAACAAATGAACTCTTCTTTTCTTTCATTGGGATCAACGATCTTGAACGAACCGCGTTCAAACTTATACAGTATGCGAAAGATTCTGATATATCTCCTGTCTTGCGTCTCGTGCCAGAAGTATCGGTAGCTGAAATGCCTGCAACTACTCTGGTCGTAGAAGAAGATAGAGATAACTTTGACTATATATTTTCAGTCGCAGAATTAGCTTCCTTCCAGGGCTTAAAATTTAAAGAGAAACGGCATCTCGCAAATCGATTTTTGCGCGAGTATCCCGAGGCACGATTTGAGCTTATAGATTTGAGCGATACTGATGCACAAATAAAAATCGCATCTTTACTTCGTACTTGGGAAGATAATAAGAAATCAGAATATAAAAAATATGAACTTCAAAATGAGGAAACAGCTATTACTCGACTTTTACAAACAGCCGATGTTCATAAGCTCGTTGCTTCAAGTATCTCTCTGAATAATCGTTTTATTGGCTTTAGTATTAGTGAAATATTGCCTTGTCAATACGGGATATCACATTTTGCCAAAGCAGACAGCACCTATGATGGTGTGTATGAATTTATGAATATGAGAGAAGGACAATACCTTTTAACTCACAATGTTGTATTGTGGAATTGGGAACAAGACCTTGGTATTGAGAGCCTAAGAGAGTCAAAAATGGGGTATCGTCCTATTAATTTTCTTAAAAAATACACTATTTCATTACCTGATAAACATTAATTTAAATCTTTTAATGGTTTCTGTATGGTATATTTAAACCAAGTGATATGGATAAAAAATCTAAAATTCTTTTAGCGGTGGTCTTTATACTAGGGTGTATTTCAGTTGGTCTTACTTTTTACAAAACCATTATATTAAAGGACTTCCAAATGGTGAACACAGAAGAAAACACTGAAAATGTTTCGATATAATATTATTGTATAATCAGCTTCACTTATGACTTCAGACACGAGACAATATTGGTCGATGACAGAAGGTGTATTCGATTGTCTTATTGATGAAGAAAGAACTTTAGCTTTTAATCACGCAATTTTAAATACGATTAAAAAGGGCGATGTAGTTGTTGACATGGGTACAGGTTCTGGAATTTTAGCCTTACTTGCCGCAAAAGCTGGAGCGAAAAAAGTTTATGCGGTTGAATTTGATAAAAATAATGTAGACACACTTTCAAATGTGTTTAAATCCAATCATGTTAATGAGATTATTTCTATTATTCAAGGTGATGTGACGGAAATTAATTTACCCGAGAAAATTGATGTGGTCATTGGCGAAATGATAGCGACTGCCCTTATTGAAGAACTACAAGTCTTAGCGACAAATAATATTTTACGATTTGCAAAAACAGATACGAGAGTTCTTCTTAAAGAATATAAAACATTTGTTGATCTCGTTGATAATAACGAGAATTATTACGGACAGAATTTTAAGATTATTCGTTATGAATATCCAGACCTTGAAAAACTCAAATCAATTTCTTTTTCAGACAAATATGAAATTTCTGATATTGATTTAACAAAAATAAACACGGATTTAAATGTAAATAAAGAAATTGAAATCAAAATAAAAGAAAATGGTTTAATTAATGGTATTAGATTGAGTGGAGAAGCAGTCTTCTTTGACAATTCAGTTTTAGGTGCAACTTTTGCTTTTAACTATCCTATTATCTTACCGATAAATACTACTTCGGTAAAAATAGACGATGTTTTTACTGTTCGTCTGAGTTATGAAATATGTGGTGGATTACAAACATTAAAATATATTGCTAACAAAAAACAGGTATGAACAATATATTTTATTGCCCAGGCGATCTTGCTTTATTTAATACATTTGATTTGAGTTATGCTCCTTCTTTACTCTATTACTCTTATATACCCATTGTAATAGCATCTTTGTTTTTGGCCTCGTTTATTTTGATAAAAAAACATTTTTCTTTGGAAAGCAAACTGTTATTTCTTATTACCGCTTCTTTTTCTCTTTGGGTAATAAATATAATGATGCAGTGGATTACTGTACCCGCCTATTTAAATTATTTTGAATGGCAAATAACTTCTTTCATAGAGATATTAATACCAATTTTTTCTTTATATTTTGTTGTAGTCTTTTTGGAAAGAAAAGATGCGGGAATAAGGATGAAATTATTTCTGTCAGTAGTTGCTTCATTGGTTTTTATATTCCTGCCAACTTCTTGGAATATTCAATCATTTGATTTAGTTAATTGTCAAGGCGTAGTTGGACCACTTCTGAAATTCATTTATGGTTTTGAACTCTTGTCCGCATTTTGGGTTTTTACATTTTGTCTCATTAAATCCAGAAACGAGAAAAATCATCTTCTTAAAAGGCAAGAATTATTATTAGGTATTGGGACATTGTTTTTTCTTTTAATTTTTTCACTATCGAATATTTTTGGGGAAGTAACTAAGTTTTATGAGATTAACCTCATTGGCCCGATTGGGATGTTATGTTTTATTGCGATACTTGCGTACATGATTGTGAAATATCAAACATTTAGTATGCAAATGTTTGCCACGCAAGTCTTGGTTGCCGGCATTACATTCCTCATTGGTTCACGGCTTTTTTATAGCACTACCACAACAGGCTACATCTTATCGGCAGTTACCTTGATTGCCTTCTTGATCAGCGGTGTCTTCCTTATTCGAAGTGTGAAGAAAGAAATCGAGCAGAGGGAGCGGATTGAAAAGCTTGCCGAAGAGTTGCAGGATACGAATGAACGGCAGGAAACGCTTATTCACTTCATCGGACACGAGGTGAAAGGATTTTTGACCAAAGATGCCGGCGCATTCGCTTCGCTTGCCGATGGCGATTTCGGTGCTCTGCCAGAGGCGTTGAAGCCTTTCGTTACTCAGGCGCTCGCACAGTCGCGCGATGGCGCGAATTCGGTAACTGATATTCTCACGGCGTCTAATCAGAAGAAAGGAACTGTGTCGTATACCAAAGAACCGTTTGATCTCAAGGCGCTCGCTGAAGAGATGGTGGACAAGGCGAAGCCGATGGCAGAAGGAAAGGGCCTCGAATTATCAATCTCGACAAGCGATGTAGGCACGCCGTATATCTTTACCGGCGATAAAGCCAAAATCGGCGACAATGTATTCCGAAATATCATTGAAAACTCTCTTAATTACACACCTTCAGGCACGGTGACGGTTTCTCTGAAAAAAGACCCCTCGACCGGACTCGGGGCAGGAGAGAAATTCATTTTTGCGGTAAAAGATACCGGCATCGGAATTACTGAAGAAGATAAGAAACGGCTCTTTACTGAAGGCGGGCACGGCAAGGATTCCCAGAAAGTGAATGTTCACTCCACAGGCTATGGTCTCTACATCGCGAAGAACATCATTGAAGCGCACGGTGGCACCATCCGCGCCGAATCAGAAGGAGAAGGAAAAGGTTCTACCTTTGTGGTTGAACTTCCTGCGTAGTCTTTTCAAAAATAGGTCGAGTATAACACTCAGCCACGAGGTGGTTTTTAAGGCGATTTGGAGTAGGATAAGGGGGCGAATGTATGAAGGAAATGACTGAAATGACAAAAAGAATCATCGACTTCCGGAATGCTCGCGACTGGAAGCAATTTCATAATCCTAAAGATTGTGCCCTGTCTCTTGTTCTAGAAGCTGTAGAGGTCATGGAGCATTTTCAGTGGAAAAGTAAGGATGAGATGGAGAAATACATCAAGACAAATAAAAAAGAAATTGGCGAGGAATTAGCCGATGTTCTCTACTGGGTGCTTTTGATGAGTCATGATTTAAAAATTGACGTGCTCGATTCGTTGGATAAGAAGATGAAAAAAAATGAGGCAAAATATCCAATCGAAAAAGCAAAAGGGAAGCATACAAAATATACGAAACTATAGTCTATGATTGTTTACCAATCTACGAAGACAGGTTTTCTAAATGATGCCTCAAATGGAATTGAAGACATGATTAGAGAGCGGGTGAGAGAAAAACTTAATATTGATATTAAAGTAGGGAGTAGCGAATACAATTCTTGGAAGAACTCCTTGGGAGACGCGATGTATAAAGTAATGCAGACCGACAAAATTCCAGACGATTCTGGTGTTGCGATAGAATATGCAATACCTCGTACCAAAAACCGTATAGATTTTGTTATCACTGGTGAAGACGATGAGGGCGAAGAGAAAGTAATCATCATTGAACTTAAACAGTGGACCGATATTCAAAAGACGGATAAGGACGCTATTGTTACCACTCGATTTAAAAACGGTCTAAGTGAAGAACTTCATCCCTCGTATCAGGCATGGTCGTATTCGACGCTCCTTTATGGATTTAACGCTACTGTGTATGAGGAGAAGATTGGCCTAGAACCATGCGCGTATCTGCACAATCATGTGGATGAAGATGTTATCTTGAGTCCTTTTTATGCGGATTATTTAGAAAAAGCTCCCGCGTTCTGTAAGGGCGATAAAGAAAAGCTACAAGATTTTATTGCGAAATTTGTTAAACACGGGGAAAAGAAGAATACGCTCTATAGGATCGACCATGGACAAATTCGCCCATCAAAAAATCTTGCGGATAGTCTTGTCTCGATGCTTAAAGGCAATGAGGAATTCATAATGATCGATGAACAAAAAATTGCCTACGAAACAGCGCTTTCTCTAACGAAGAAATCCTCAGATACAAACAAGAATGTGTTAATTGTGGAAGGTGGCCCCGGTACAGGGAAGTCGGTCGTGGCGATAAATCTTCTTGTGGCAATTACTAAGCTTGGGCTTAATACGCAATATGTAACAAAGAATGCCGCTCCGCGAGGAGTGTTTGAGGCAAAACTTGCAGGTACATTTAAGAAGTCGCAAATATCAAATTTCTTCACAGGGTCGGGTTCTTTTGTTGGAGAAGAAGAGAATAGTTTCGATGCCCTTATTGTGGATGAGGCCCACCGACTCAATGAAAAATCAGGAATGTTCAAAAATCTTGGAGAAAATCAGGTCAAAGAGATCATTGATTCTGCAAAGTGTTCAATATTTTTTATAGATGAAGACCAGAAAGTAACTTGGCATGACATTGGGAAAAAGGAAGAAATCGAAAAATGGGCCGATAGAATTGGTGCAAAAGTTCAGAATCTTAAACTCGAATCGCAATTTCGCTGCAATGGTTCTGATGGATATTTGTCATGGCTCGATAATGTTCTTGGGATAGAAGAAACAGCAAACACCACTTTAGAGGGGATAGATTATGATTTCAAGATTGTCAATTCGCCAAATGAGTTGCGAGACATTATTTTCAAAAAAAATGAAGTTGCTAACAAAGCGCGGCTGGTCGCTGGGTATTGTTGGGATTGGGTGAGTAGAAATGATAAAACACTAAATGACATTATTATCCCAGAACATAACTTCGGAATGAAGTGGAACCTTGCGAGTGACGGGAATGTCTGGATTATATCTCCCAATTCAGTGAATGAAGTTGGATGTATCCATACATGTCAAGGCCTCGAAGTTGATTATGTTGGGGTTATTGTCGGAGAGGATCTCGTTGTGCGAAATGGGGAAATAATTACCATCCCCGACAAGCGTGCAAAGACTGATGCTTCGCTAAAGGGGTACAAAAAAGAATCTAAAGAAAATCCAGAAGCAACAGCTCAAAAAGCCGATGCGATTATAAAAAATACATATCGGACCCTCATGACCCGAGGCATGAAAGGGTGTTATGTATATTTTGTAGATAAAGAAACGGAAAAGTTTTTCAAAAGCCGGATCGAAAACTCATTGTCTACAGACAAACCGGTTCTAAGCGGAATTCTTTCACCATACGCAAAGGAAATGGTTCGTGTGCCGCTTGTCGGGTGTGCACCGTGCGGTAATCCAATAGTCGGTGAAAAAAATACCGAAGGATATATTTTAGTAGAAAAAACGAAAATCAAACCCGGCTTCAAATACTTCATACTCAGAGCAGAAGGTGACTCAATGAATCTTGCTGGCATAAATGACGGTGATCTCGTGCTCTGTCGTCTGCAAGAAAAAGCAGATACAGGGAATCGTGTGGTTGCTCTTCTAGGAGGTGAAAATGTCACTATTAAAGAATATGGTCCTAGGGAAAACGGTATTCGCTTGTTAATTCCTAAGAGTACGAACAAAAGTCACCAGCCCATAACGCCAGAAGAAGGGGATAGTGTGCAGGGTATTGTCCAAGAAGTCATTACATCTGACGGGTTGATAGAATAATTTACTTTCATATGAACACAAAAATTATCATAATCGCGGTACTAACATTTCTAGTTACATTTGTATTATATTTTTGTGTCGTTATTAATGTTTATCCCGATCTACTTATTGAACATCAATTTCAGGATCTCTTTGCTGGTATAAGCACGTTCTTTTCAGGTCTCGCCTTTTTAGGGTTAGTTGGTGCTATTTTGCTTCAGAGAGAAGAATTAAGTTTGCAGAGAAAAGAGCTTGAGTTAACTCGGACAGAATTGAGACGTACTGCAAAAGCTCAAGAAAAATCAGAAATAGCTTTGTCAAAACAAGCAGAATCGTTGAAAGTAACAGCAAAATTGAATGGCCTTGGTGCGATGCTTCAAAATAATCAATCCTTAATGGAAGTAATAGCCATGGGAAAGTATGGTATTAGTGGGGTTGATCAAAATCTTAAGAAGAAATCTGAGGAAATAATAGAAAAGATAGAAGATATTATTCGTGAAAAATAAATTCGTAAGGTTCCCGTAAGGTGACACCTTACGGAGAGGAAATGATAAAATATCTTCATGAAAAAAGTCTTTGCGGAGATAATGGTAGAATGAAAAGCATTAAATATGTTTAGAAAATTCTTCAACTTAAAATCATCTTCCGTCTTTAAGAAGCGCGAGAGCGTAATGGATAAGAGGGAAGAAGCTTTTTTCTTTGAACTTCGGAAACAACTTCCAGAAGGTTATTTTGTATTTCCGAAAATGAGAATAGCCGACATTATAGAGACTACAAACGGTAAAGGATATTACATCCATAGAAATGAGATACTGCCAAAACATATAGATTTTCTGATCTGCAACGCTTCTTTTCATCCAATTTTGGCGATTGAATTAAACGGTTCTTCACACGGAAGAGAAGATAGAAAAGAGAGTGACTATGAGAAAAAAGAGATATTCAAATCAGCTGGGTTACCACTTGAATTTATAGAAGTTGGAACAGATTTCCCTTCAGATGTGAAGAATCTGATTGCAAAATATATAAGTCCGTAAGGTGACACCTCGCGGCGAGGAGTCACCTTACATTCCAGCCATAAAGAGGCTTGGGAATTCTGTCCGATTCCAGTAAAATGGAAAGATGAAAAAAGTCGGACTAAGATGTTGAAATCGTGAAAGGAATATGAGTAACAGCTACACAAAGGCATTTGATGAATGGAACTCCGCAAAGAAACTTGCTGACGCGAGCGACCGTCAAGTGTTCGGCTACCCGAGGGAAGTATGGTGGTGTTTTTTGGGAGTTAACATTGGCGCAGAGATTGATGGAAAGAATGAAAACTTTGAGCGCCCGATAATTATCATGCGCGTATACAATAAGGAAACGATGTTGGTGTTACCGACGACGGGTAGAGCCAAGACTGATAGATTCCATTTCCCAATAGAAATTGATGCTCAAAATCCGGAGACAAAGGAATCCTACAAAAAGACCGTGTATGTGAAGCTCACGCAGGCGCGTGTAATTAGTAATAAAAGATTGGTACGCAAAATTGATGTTATTAGTGAAGAAAACTTTGAGAAGATTAAAAATGTGTTTAAAGACTTCACTTAAAAACATCGATGCCCCGCATTGCTGCGAGGCATCTCGGAGGCCGAAGCCCTAATAAGGACAGTATATAGAGTTCGCCAGCAGAAGTCAATCGTTGATTGGGGATATGTTCCCGCAGGTTAAATTTGCGTGGCAGTAGGCAATGGCGGGTTTTTCACTGCAAGAGAAATCAAGCGTTTTGCGGGCAGTCAATTCCTCGACAATGATATGTTGTGGATAGCCATTCACATAACCGTCTCTTTCTTTTTATTCAATAAAGCTGTAGTTTCAATGAATGCTAAAGATAGGAATCGTCGGGTTGCCGAATGTGGGGAAGTCCACATTATTTAATGCGCTCACAAAAGCCTCGGTGCCGGCGGAGAATTATCCCTTTTGCACCATTGACCCATCAGTCGGGATAGTCGGCGTGCCGGACGAACGGCTTCAGAAGCTTACCGAGCTTTCAAAATCGGCGAAGACCATTCCTGCGGCGATAGAATTCGTGGACATCGCAGGACTCGTGAAGGGCGCGGCAGAAGGCGAAGGGTTAGGAAACCAATTTCTTGCGAATATTCGCGAGACGGACGCCATTCTCCAAGTAGTGCGATTTTTTGATGATCCGAATATCCTGCATGTGGAAGAAACTGTCGAACCGCGCAAGGATATAGAAATTATCAATCTCGAACTCATTCTTGCTGATGCCGAACAGGTGCGGAAGCGGCGCGACCGGCTCGCGAAAGATATGAGAACGGGCGATAAAAATGCCGCTGCAGAGGATGCGATACTCGCGAAACTGGAACAGAACTTCGCGGAGGGTAAGCTCGCACTTCACGCAGGGCTCTCGAATGATGAGAAGAAAAGCATCGCGTATTTAAATTTGCTCACGATGAAGCCGATTCTCTATGCGCTCAATAAGAAAAATGGCGGCCTGCCCGGCCAGGGACACAATCTGGACGAGATATCTGATGGTCGTGCAGAACGGGCGTATGAGCTTATTCGCTCGCTCGGTTCGCAGTCGGTGCTGGTAGATGCGGCGATTGAACGGGAACTTAATGATGTCGCTGATGAGGATAGAGAAAACTTTCGTCAAGAGCTCGGCGCGCAGGAGGATGGTCTCGCCGGGCTTATTCGCGGCGCGTACGAAATCCTCGGTCTCATATCATTCTTTACCACCGGCACAGACGAGACGCGCGCTTGGACTATTCCTGAGGGGAGCGCGGCGCCCGCTGCGGGCGCCGCTATTCACAACGACTTCGCAGATAAATTTATCCGAGCGGAAGTCGTCTCCACTGACGATTTGCTTGCTTCAGGCAGTTGGGCTACAGCACGCGAGGCAGCGAAAGTGCGTACAGAAGGGAAAGAATATATCGTCAAGGACGGCGATGTGATGGTCTTCCTCCACGGTTAAAATAAGTGGTATAATCCACTAATGGACAAACCAAAAACAACACCAAAAGATTTCTTCTTGTGGGCGGGTGCGATAGTTGCATTTTATTGGACAGTTATCGCGAGCATCTTGCTCATTTTCAATTACATAAATTACACATTCCCGAACGCGCTTTCGTATTATCCTGCAAATCCGTACCAAAGTGGCATCAGCTACCAGATGGCATCCATCATCGTTCTCTTGCCTATCTACATGTTGCTTATGTGGATTATACGGAAGGAAATTTCTCGAGATTCTTCCCGAAAAGATATATGGGTGCGTCGCTGGGCTCTAATACTGACGCTCTTCGCTGCGGGTGTGGCGATAGCGGGAGACCTCATTACGCTCCTTACCACCTTCCTCAACGGAGAAGAGCTGACGACAGCATTCCTGCTTAAAGTACTTGTCATCTTCCTTATCGCGACTGGCGTCTTTATGCATTTCATCGCTGACCTGCGAGGATACTGGGAAGCATTCCCTCTGCGAAAGCGCCTCGTAGGCATCGGGGTTGCAATTCTCGCCGTCGGTATCATAGTTGCTGGCTTCTTTATTGTTGGCACTCCAGCACAAGCTCGTCTCGCGCGGTTTGATGCACAAAAAGTGAACGATCTACAAAATATACAGTCTCAAGTTGTGTATTATTGGCAGGCAAAACAGAAACTTCCTGTAACAATCACTGATTTGAACAATTCTCTCTCGTATGGTCCTGTACCGGTGGATGTCCAGACGAATGAGCCGTATATCTATCAATCAACCGGGGCACTCTCATTCAAACTTTGTGCAGTGTTTAACGCGAAGAGCCGTGGTAATCAGGATTCTGTTCAGCCGTATGCTATTTCGCCAATAGGAGTAGGCGGGGATAAGGGAGTGATACAAGAAAATTGGCAACACGACAGTGGCAAGGTCTGTTTTGATCGCACGATTGACCCAAGTTTCTATCCGCCGTTACAGTAATAGTATTCAACAAAATCCAACTTCAGCATTCGACAAGTAAGGTTGAATCTTGATTATATCCATGTCATACGATCACAAAGAAATTGAGAAAAAAGCCCAAGAAAAATGGGAGAGTCTTCATCTCTACGAGACCGATCTGAAAGACGAAACAAAAGAGCCGTACTACCTTCTCTTTGAATTCCCATACCCTTCAGGCGACCTTCATATCGGGCATTGGTATGCCTACGCATTAACAGACATCTACGCGCGAATGCTGCGTATGCGAGGGAAGAATGTTCTCTTTCCTATTGGCTTTGATGCGTTCGGCCTTCCGGCAGAGAACGCGGCGATGAGAAACGGCGCAGATCCAGCCGCGTGGACGATGGCGAATATTGAGCGAATGAAGTCTCAGATTCGAAGCATGGGAACATCAGTTGATTGGTCAAAGGAGCTGATTACCTGCGACCCGACCTATTATCAATGGACGCAATGGCTTTTTACGAAGCTTTTTGAACAAGGGCTTGCGGAACGGCGCGAAGCAGCGGTGAAGTGGTGTCCGAAAGACCAGACGGTGCTTGCAAATGAACAAGTTATTGATGGCTGTTGCGAGCGCTGTGGCACCGAAGTGGAAGAGAAACGGCTTACGCAATGGTTTCTTAAAATTACCGATTATGCAGAACGGCTGCTTATCGGTTTGGACACTCTCCCGTGGCGCGAAGAGATAAAAGAGGCGCAACGAGCGTGGATAGGAAAATCGGAAGGCGCTTATCTTGAATTCCTGCTTACCGGAAGCGGCGGAAAAATTAAAGTGTTCACCACGCGACCCGACACTGTTTTCGGCGCGACTTATATCGTTCTCGCACCTGAACATTCTCTGCTTCAAAATGATGAGTTTAGTACAGCAATAAGCAATATAAAAGAGATTGAAGACTATATAAACGCAACGAAGAAAAAGACAGAACGGGAGCGAAGTGAAAACAAAGAAAAGACCGGAGTAAAACTCGAAGGTATTTCAGCGATCAATCCTGCGACCAAAGAAGAAATTCCGGTGTTCGTCGCAGATTATGTCCTCAACTCATATGGCACTGGCGCCGTGATGGCTGTTCCTGCACACGACGAGCGCGATTTTGAGTTTGCGAAGAAATTCAATTTGCCTATCAAAGAAGTGGTGATACCAGAACGCATTGATAAACGAAATCCGCCTGTAGAAGGTAAGGAGAGCGTCGAACGACGAAATGTTCAGGCTTATGTCCGCGACCCGAAGAACGGCAAGATTTTATGTTTGCGTTGGAAGAAACATCCGTGGATTACTTTTCCTATGGGCGGAATTGAAGAAGGCGAAGATGTTATTGTCGCGGCGCGACGCGAAGTGGAAGAAGAAACTGGATATAAAAATCTAATAAATCCTCGCGTCCTCGGCGGAGAAGTGCGGGCTGAATATTTCGCAGCGCACAAAGACCAAAATAGGGTTTCATATACGACGCTTGTCTCGTTTGATTTAGGTGGCGATGAACGCGTGCCGATTGCGCCTGAAGAAGAAGCAGAACACGAAGCATACTGGGAAGATTCAAAAGACATCACGACGATGCATATGACGCACGCTGAAATGGATGTCTGGCTCGCACGGCTCGCACATGAAGGCGATATCGCCTATACCGATGAAGGCGTTCTCGTTCATTCCGGTGAATTTTCCGGCCGTAACAGCGAAGAGGCGAAATGGGACATTGTCGAATCTGTGGGGGGACAAAAAACAACGCAGTATCGCATTCGCGATTGGCTCGTTTCTCGCCAACGCTATTGGGGCTGTCCGATGCCGATTGTCTATGACCCGGAAGGAAAACCGCATGCAATTCCTACCGAACACTTGCCGTGGCTTCTGCCGACTGATGTGGATTTCAAGCCGACCGGCAAAGCTCCGCTTGCTTCATCAAATGAACTGAGAGAACGCGTCATACAGATTTTCGGCGAAGGATGGACGCCGGAATACGATACGCTCGATACCTTCGTGGATTCTTCCTGGTATTTCCTTCGTTATCTTGATTCGCAGAACGCGCACAATTTTTCCGATGCTGATCTGATGAAGAAATGGCTGCCAGTAAATCGCTATTCGGGCGGAAGCGAACACACGACTATGCACCTCCTCTACGCTCGTTTCTTTATAAAAGCGCTCTATGATCTCGCGCTCGTACCGAACGATGAACCATTTACCGAACGCTTCAATCGCGGGCTCATTATGGGCCCGGACGGACAGAAGATGAGCAAGTCAAAAGGAAATGTCTTGAATCCTGATGAGTTCGTGCAGAAATACGGTTCAGATGCTGTACGGATGTATCTCGCATTTGTCGGCCCGTACAACGAGCCGGGAAATTATCCTTGGAATCTTGATGGCGTTTCTGCGATGCGTAAGTTCCTCGATCGCATCGTACGGTTAACCGAAAGATTTGGAAGCGAAGCTTCCAAATCTGACTTGGAAGCTTCGCTTCCAAGTGAAATTCAACAAGCGCTCGCTCGCGCGAGCAATAAAGTTGCTGAAGACGGCGATCGATTTAAATTCAACACAAGCATCGCGGCTCTGATGATTCTCGTCAATGAGCTCGAAACCAAAGAGCACCTTTCTCAGACTGAAATTTCAAATCTTGTCATTATACTCGCGCCGTTTGCACCGCATCTTTCCGAGCATCTTTGGGAAAAACTTGGCGGAGAAGGGAGCGTGCACCAACAGCCATGGCCGATAGCTTCTGTCGCTGTAGCGAGCGAGAATGAAGTTGTCGTGCAAGTCTCTGGACGCAAACGGGGCAGTATTATATTGCTAAGCGGGGCGAGCGAAGCCGAAGCATTATCTGAAGCATTAAAACTTCCGGTTATTATCACTGCGCTTGCCGGGAAAGAGCCTTCGCGAGTCGTCTTCGTACCCGGCAAAATCATAAACCTTGTGGTATAATCCAGACTATTGACTCTTTATAAAGCATTTGCTATAAATTACACCACATGAAGAACGGAATAAAAACAAAGAAAGGCGGAAAGGCAGAAGTTGCTGTCCCTGCTTCGTTTTCCTTTGATAGCGGGGCGCTTGTGAAGCGATTGCTTGATGCGGCACCGCCTCGCGCTCGCGAAGTTCTTGTCCGTCGTTTCGGTCTTGGAACGAATTCAAAGCGCGAAACTCTCGAAGCGATTGGCGACCTTTCTGGCATTACTCGCGAACGCGTTCGTCAAATCGAAGCCGCCGGACTTGATGCCGTTCGCGGAAATAAGGCTTTTAAAGAGGCGAAGTCGGCATTTGAAGAATTGGCGCGCTACATTAACTCAATTGGCGCTATTGTGTCGGAAGAAACGCTTCTTTCTTCGCTCGGAAAGGATGAAAAGACTCGAAATCGGTTTCGTTTTTTCCTTATGGTTGATTCAGCATTTTTCCGCGAGCGCGAAACAAACGATTTCCTAGCGCGTTGGCATATCGACCATACGACTGCGAAGAGCATTCACGAAGCGCTCACTCGGCTCTACAGTGCGCTTCCTGATGATGAAGTGTTTTCTGAAGGCGAGATTCTGGATCGTTTTCTTGATGAATTGAAGGGGGTAAATGATGCCTACAAAAATGAAGAAGTTCTGAAGCGCTGGATTTCACTTTCTAAACATATTGGCAGCAATCCGCTCGCTGAATGGGGCCGAGTGACTGCACCGGATATCCGCATCAAAGGCATTCGCGATTATGCGTATCTCGCCATCAAACGAAATGGTTCCCCGATGCATTTCTCTGCGGTCTCTAAAGCGATTGGTTCGCTCTTTTCAAAGAAAGCTCATATTGCGACCACGCATAATGAACTCATTAAGGATCCTCGTTTTGTGCTCGTTGGCCGCGGTCTCTATGCACTCTCTGAATGGGGTTACACGCCAGGCGTCGTGCGCGATGTTATTCGCGAGACACTGGAGAAAGAAGGTCCGATGAAAAAAGATGAGATTATTAAACAAGTGAAGCGCGCGCGGTTTGTGAAAGACAATACCATTCTCGTGAACTTGAATGATCCGCGTTTCTTCAAGCGATTGAAAGACGGCCGTTATTCAGCTGTGTAAGCAATACACATAAAAATCGGCAGTGCCACACGGCACTGCCGATTTTTATTGGTATACTTCTATCAATGCTTCCATTTCTGAAAAATCTTTCTGAAACGGTGGAAAAGATTACAGATAAATCTGGATATCGATTTTCTCCGTGGCCGATTTTGATTCTTGGTTGTTCGATTCTTCTTATATCGCTCGTGTTTATGCCGGGAGTGGTTTCCTATGCGCTTTCCCTCGCTCTTTTCTTGGCACCCGTATGGCTGCCATTTTTGCTTGTTGGAGGAGCCTTGACTCTCTGGATTATTCTCAAACGCTCTGAGTTTATTGCTAAACAGGAAATTATTTTGCTGGAAATAAAATTACCACGCACTCTCACGAGAACACCGCTCGCAATGGAGGCATTCTTTTCTGGTATGCATCTCTCTCCTGGTGAATCCAGCTGGTATAAAGTATTTTTCGGAGGTTCAGTACGCCCGTGGTGGTCTCTTGAAATAGCATCTCTGGAAGGTCAGGTGCATTTTTATATATGGACACGAACACTCTATCGTCGCATCATCGAAGCACAAATGTATGCTCAATATCCTGGCGTACAGATAGTTGAGACAGATGATTACACTCGGTTTATTCCTGCGAAGCCGGGCGAATGGGGGGTGTGGGGTTGTGATTATAAACACACAGAGAAAGATCCTCTTCCTATCAAGACATATGTTGAATATGGGCTGGACAAGGTGCAGAAAGAGCCGGAACAGGTAGATCCGCTCTCAAACCTCATTGAGACAATGGGTTCAATCGGAAAAAACGAATATCTCTGGCTGCAGTTCATTATTCGAGTTCATAAGGGCGAGAAGTATCATAAAATGAACGATAAAGGCAAGCCGTATACCTGGAAAGACCAGGCGAAAGAGCTCGTAGATGAAATCCGAAAGGCGACGCGCGAACCGTATAAAGATCCAGTGACAGGAAAAGAAATTCCTGGTTTCCCCAATCCAACAAAAGGTCAATCGGAAAAAATTGCTGCTATTGAGCGAAATGTGTCAAAGCAAGCTTTTGATGTCGGCGCCCGCGCTGTGTATGTAGTAAAAGAGGGTAGTTTTAAATTAAGTTCCATTTTTAGTTTGATAGGCCTCTTCAAACATTTCACTTCAGAAGAATGGAATGGTCTAAAACCGACAAAGTGGATGATGCGGTTTGACGATTATCCGTGGGAAATCGGCGTTGACAAATTTAAAGATAAAGTTCGCACGGCTCTTGTTGAAGCGTATCGCCGCCGGCAATTCTTTTATGACCCGTTTTCGTTTGGTCTATCCGCAGACGATGCAATGGTGATGAGCACCGAAGAGCTCGCGACTGTCTTTCATATTCCTTCGCGCGCGGTTGAAGCGCCAGGACTCGGACGAGTCCAGTCGGCGACAGGCGAAGCACCAATTAATCTGCCAACCTGATATGGAACTTTTCAAACGGAATCTTCCGTGGGTAGTATCGTTTGCGTTTGCGTTAATTATTGTTAGCGGTTATCGCTTTTTTTTATCGCCGCCCGCAAATTTTCCTTCTGAAAGCATCGTCATCATTCCTCAAGGAACATCTGCAACTCTCGTTGCGAAAGAGCTTGCTGATGCGCATGTGATCGCATCCCCAACACTTTTGGAGCTTGTGTTGCGCATGAGCGGGAAGGGCGACAGCATTCAAGCAGGCGCCTATCGCTTCCAAACCCCGCAAAATTTATTCCGCATTGCGTATAGAATTGTTGTCGGCGAATTCGGCCTTCCGCTTTCGCGCATTACCTTCGTTGAGGGAATAACCGTACGCGAAGCTGCAGAGCAAGTTCAGGAGACATTTTCTACGATAGTTGCGGATGACTTTTTGAACGCAGGGAAGCCGTATGAAGGGTATCTTTTCCCAGACACTTACTTTTTTTCAACAAAAGCGGATGCCGAATCAATAGTCAACACAATGCGCGAGAATTTCAACACAAAGATTGCATCGCTTTCAACAGACATACAAGCGTCTGAACATTCGCTTTCTGACATTGTTACTATGGCATCGCTAGTTGAAAAAGAAGCGCGTACAGTCCCGAACAGGCGTCTCGTGGCTGGAGTCTTATGGAATCGCCTCGAACAAAAAATGCCGCTTCAAGTGGATGCGGTTTTTGGGTATATCTATAACCGCGATACCTACTCGCCCTCTCTTTCCGATTTGAAAGTCGATTCTCCCTACAACACCTATATTCATAAAGGACTTCCTCCAGGGCCAATATGCAATCCGGGTATTGAAAGCATTGAAGCTGTTCTGAATCCTACAAAGACAGATTATCTCTACTACCTTACTGGAAGTGACGGCGTGATGTACTATGCGACGACATATGCCGAACACCAATCTAACAGACGGAAGCATCTGAATTAGAATGCGATGATAGCAGTACGCGGAAAAAAGATATTTGTTGGGCTTTCTGGCGGAGTTGATTCGGCAGTGTCAGCGGCGCTTCTGAAGCGAGCGGGTGCCGAGGTAACCGGCGTATTTATCAAGGGCTGGTATCCGCCCAATATGTCCTGCACTTGGGCAGCTGAACGGCGAGATGCGATGAGAGTCGCAGCGCGGCTTCATATCCCGTTTCTTTCGTTTGATGCGAGCGCTGAATACAAAAAAAGCGTCGTAGAATATCTGCTTGCTGAATATCTCGCCGGACGAACGCCGAATCCGGATGTCATGTGCAATCGTGAAGTGAAGTTCGGAGCGTTTTACCGTTTTGCTTTGTCTGCCGGCGCTGATGCTATCGCAATGGGGCATTATCGTAGCGGAGAAAAAGATCAAAGTTACTTCCTCTGGGCAGTGCCAAAAGCTATTTTAGAGGCAACGATTTTCCCAGTAGGAAAAATGGAAAAAAGCGAAGTGCGTTCGATTGCAAAGAAATTCAATCTGCCAGTTGCCGAAAAGAGAGACAGTCAGGGAGTTTGTTTCCTCGGCAGCGTTTCAATTAAAGAATTTCTCACACGAGAGCTGGGAAGCGATAATCCAGCGCTTCTCTATACTCTCGGACAGAAAGCTCAACTTCCGGAGGGCCCATGGTTCGTCGTCGGAAAGGATGTTGAGAAAAAAGAAATTAGTGTCTCGAAGACGCGTCTTCCCGCACAAAAGAAACAAGAAATTTTCTTTACCGATGCAAATTGGTTCAGCGAATCAACGAATGTGACCGAGGCGCAATACCGTTATCGAGGCCCTCGAATAACAGGACATATTGAAGAAAATCGTTTCGTCAGCACACAGCCGTTACCAGAAATTCCTGCGTCTGGCCAATCTGTCGTCTTTTATAAAGATGACGAGCTTGTCGGTGGTGGTATTATTACGCAATGAATCATACTCGTCTTTTAACCGCAGCGGTCATTATTGCCATTGTTGTTGTCATTGGTTTTGTATTATCAGTACCGCATACGCGCGATGTCGCAAACACCGAATTATCCCAGCAAATAGTAGAAACAAGCGTGCCTACCGTTTCATTACGCGATACCTTCAAAAAGGGCGTTCATACAATCAGCGGTTCAATAGCGGTGCCGAATATATGCACCGAGGTGACTGCCGAAGCTTCGCTCATAAGCGACGAATCGGGTTCGGAGAACATTCGCGTGGCGCTCTCTTTGTCTGAAGATACTGGTATTTGTCTTCAACTGCCTGCGCGAGTGAATTTCTCTACAACACTATCTGCACCGGCAAATCTTCCTCTTTCCGCAACAGTAAACGGTTTGCTGGCAACAACAACTGCGTCATGACTTCGTTGCCAACCATCATTAAGGCCGATGGTTCTAAAGAAATTTTTGATCCCGTGCGTCTTGTTACTTCGCTCGAGAGATCCGGCGCTGGAGAACATGCTGCTCAACATATAGCCGAAACGATTGCGAATACTGTCGTGCCGGGCGCTTCTTCAAAAGAAATCTACACGCGCGCTTTTTCGCTCCTGCGCAAAGAGGGACGCCCTATCGCTGCTCGGTATGCCCTCCGCCGTGCGTTGCAGGAGCTTGGCCCTACCGGTCACCCGTTTGAAGATTTTGTTTCTCATCTCTTTCGTGTTGAAGGATGGGAAGTGGAAACACGGAAAATATTACAAGGGAAATGCGTCTCTCATGAAGTAGATTTATACGCATCACATCCGAAAGAAGGCGTCTTCCTCGCTGCCGAATTGAAGTATCACAATGACCCGGGCTACAAAACCGATCTTAAGGTTGCGCTATATGTGAAGAGCCGTTTTGATGACATTTTTTCTCGTGATGCAGGAACGAGTGCACATCAGATTGACCGCGGTCTTTTGGTGACGAATACAAAATTCACCTCCGAAGCCATCGCGTATGCCGAATGTGCAGGAGTGGAACTCCTCGGGTGGGGATATCCGGTCGAAGACAGCCTTTTTGTGCGTATGAGCCGTGCGCGAGTATATCCAATCACCACTCTTATCGGGCTTTCGCGCTCAGAAAAGCGCTTTCTTATCGAACAAGGAGTCATTGCGGTTGATGAAATCGCGCGCGATCGCAGAGTACTCGACCAATTTCATTTTTCACCTAGCCGAGTCGGACAAATTCTCGCAGAGATAGACGGCCTACTAGCGCTTCCCGACACAATACATGCTACTGTTGTCTGATGGCAGCGGACAATTTCAAGGCAAAAACGCACGGAATATTTAACCCATCTTCTTCGGAGCCGTTTAAAGTAAGCCGTTCCAAGATAGATCTTTTTACTGAATGTCCGCGTTGCGCCTACCTTGATATGCGTCTTGGAGTGAAGCGGCCGTCTATGCCGGCGTTTACGCTCAACAATGCGGTGGACGAGCTTTTAAAACGCGAGTTTGATATTCATCGTGCGCGCGCTTCCCAGCATCCGCTCCTGGAGCGCTACAGTCTTGATGCGGTTCCTCTTGCAGATGAAAGAATGGAAGAATGGCGAGACGCACTTCGCCGGGGCATCGCGTATTTGCACACACCGACAAATATTCTCGTGCGTGGCGGTATTGATGATGTATGGGTCAATCCGGCGGGAGAATTCATTATTGTTGACTATAAAGCAACAAGTAAGAAAGAAGGTCCGAGCAGCGAAGAAGACCTCTATGATTCCTATAAACGGCAAATGGAAATTTATCAATGGCTGTTTCGTCAGAACGGCTTTTCTGTTTCGCCGGTCGGCTACTTCGTGTATGTGAATGGGAAATCCGATGCGGACGCCTTTGATGGAAAGCTTGAATTTGATGCGGAACTTATTCCGTATACCGGCAGTGATGCGTGGGTTGAGCCTGCAGTATATGACCTGAAAGAAATGCTGATGAACGAAGAAATACCGCCTATCGGAACAGCCTTTGGCGGCGGTCCGTGCGATTATTGTACTTATCGCGAAAATGCCGGTAAAAAACTTCTTGCCCTGCATCATACCCATAAAGAATAACGACGGCTATGGAAGTAAAGATTGACGCTTCTTGGAAAGAAAAATTGAAAGAGGAATTTGAAAAGCCGTATTTCGCTGAACTTACGGAGTTCGTGAAGAAAGAATACAAAGACGAAATCGTGTATCCGCCGCCGAAATATATTTTCCGTGCGTTTGATCTCTGTCCGTTTGGGAAAGTAAAAGTGGTAATCCTCGGGCAGGATCCGTATCATGGACAGCGGCAAGCAAACGGCCTCGCATTTGCCGTTGACGAAAAAGAATCGGTACCGCCATCGCTTCAGAATATTTTTAAAGAAATTGAAAGCGATATAGGAAAACCGCTCATTCATCGCGATGGCGATCTGACGCGCTGGGCAGAGCAGGGCGTCCTCTTATTGAATGCAACGCTAACAGTGCGGGCGCATATGGCTGGCTCGCACCAAGGACGCGGATGGGAATTGTTTACTGATGCGGCTATTCGCGCACTTTCTGATGAGCGAGAGCATCTCGTTTTTATGCTTTGGGGTAATTATGCGAAAGCGAAAGGCGCTCATATTGATAGAAGCAAGCATTTGGTATTAGAAGCTCCTCATCCTTCGCCATTTTCTGCATATTCAGGCTTTTTCGGCTGTAAGCACTTCAGTAAAGCGAACGATTATCTTATCGCACACAACGAAATTCCCATTCGTTGGCTCTAGTTGTAGAAAGACTGTAGGTGGGATAGTATCTGCCCAGATACAAAAATTGATCTTTTAAAAAAAGGAGGTACATTGTGCATTACATATCAACTCGGGATGTCTCAAATCACGGTTTTGGAGCAGTAACAAAGAGTTTCAAGGAAATTTTGCTTGAAGGTCTTGCTCCTGACGGCGGTCTCTATACGCTGATGAGATATCCGAAAATCAGCCAAGAAGACCTTGAGGGTTTGCGTGGCGCGAATGCGGACTATGTCAAAGTGGCCCAAATGATACTTCCAAAGTTCATTTGCGATATTCCCCACGCCGACTCGAATCGCATTATTGCGGAGACATATACGCCTGAAATATTCGGTGCGGGTATCACCCCTTTGAAGTGGCTGGAACACGATTTTGCACTTCTGCAGTTATCGAATGGTCCGACGCTTGCGTTCAAGGATGTTGCTATGCAGTTGTTGGGCAATCTGATGGAGTTTGTTCTGAAAGAAAATGGCGAAGAACTCAATATTCTTGGCGCATCTTCTGGAGATACAGTTTCTGCAGCTGAATATGCGTTCCGAGGCAAAAGCTCTATTCGGATCTTTATGCTGACGCCGCAACTTGGTTGTATGAGCCGATTTCAAAAACTGTTAATTTACACATTGGATGACCCTAATATCTACAATCTGGTCGTTAATGGCACCTTCGATGACTGTCAGGCAGTAGTAAAGGCGGTAAATGCCGATGCAGTGTTCAAGAAACGGTATAAAATCGGCGCAGTTAACTCGATCAACTGGGCACGAATCGCAGCACAAGTGGTTTACTACGCGTATGCGTATTTGCAAGCCACAAAACGCTCCATCGATGAAGTATCGTTTGTTGTACCATCAGGCAATTTCGGAAACGCGCTGTCAGCGTACACAGCGAAACAGATGGGTATTCCCATTCACGAAATTATTGTTGCTACAAACGAAAACGATGTACTCGATCAATTCTTCAAAAAAGGTGTCTATCGTATGCGCAAAAGAGAAGAAGTAAAATTTACCTTAAGTCCATCGATGGACATTACTGCAGCATCGAACTTCGAACGATTTATGTTCGATGTCGTTGGTCGAGACCCAAAACAGCTTTGTTTGTTATGGGAACAGCTGAAGGAGCAGAATCAATTCACCGCAAGCAGTACGAAACCAGGTAAGCCATATGGTATTTGTTCTGGAAGTGCGACTGATTCGGATGTCATTACAACAATTTGCGGGGTATATCGTAAATGGGGTGTTGTCGTTGACCCGCACACAGCCGTGGGAATGAAGGTTGGTATGGAACAGCGCGATTCGCATTTTGTCCCGTTGATAATCGCCGAAACAGCTCAACCAGCGAAATTTGCCGATACCATATTCAGTATACTCGGCTTCAGGCCTCCAATTCCGGAAAGGTATAAAGGACTTGAAGATCTTCCCGAGCATAAGATAGTTATCGAGGCCGATCCGGAGGCAGTGAAGGAGTTTATTGCAAATCATGTTCATTAAATGTCGCGCCCGCCTGAAGTAATTCTCCAGCGGGCGCGTTTTATTTCAAAATGGTATTCTTCCACGAACTATGGAACGCAAACGATACACAAAAATTGATTTTAAATGGGTGAAGTGGAATGCGACTGATTTCGAGCGCGTCGCTGCCGATAACATCCGTCGTAAAAAAGAACTCTATGCAAAGATACGGGCAATTCCAGCTTCCGAGCGCACATTTGAAAATACGGTGTATGCGCTTGAGACATCTGACGACCAGATGTCGGACGAGACAAATCGAATTGGAATTCTAAAAGAAGTGAGCACTGACCCGAAAGTGCGTGTTGCGGCCGGAAAAGTGCTTGAATCGCTACAGAAAAAACTTGTTGAAATCGAATTTGATCCGCGGATGTATGCAGCGCTTAAAGAATATGCAAAGAAAGGGGAGAGACTTCATGGTCCTGAAAAACTTCTTTTCGAGGATAGTATGAAAGGGTATGCCCGAATGGGTTTCGATCTACCGAAAATAAAATTTGCGAAGCTGAAGGAGAACATCAAAACGCTCGGTAAACTAGGGCTCGCTTTCGACCGTAATTTAAATGAATATACTGATTACATTCTTGTTACTGAAGCAGAATTGGACGGATTGCCTCAGAGCTATCGGGACAATCTGGCGAAAGTTGGGGAAAAATATAAGGTGACACTCGCGTATCCGGATATTTTCCCCTTTATGGCAGGTGCACATGACGAAGAACGACGACAAGAACTTTTTGAAAAATTTGTCCGCAAGGGCGGTTCAAAGAATGTCGCAATTCTTAAAAAAATGTTTCGTCTTCGAACTGAAAATGCACATCTTTTAGGATATCGAACTCATGTGGATTTTCAAACCGAACTGCGAATGGCTAAATCGGCTAAAAATGTATGGCGTCTTGTTAACGATCTCGAACGGCGTACAAAGAAGCGAGCTGTGCACGATCTCGCAATGCTTACAGCCGACAAATGTCGCCGAACAGGAAATTCAAAAGCTATTCTCGGCGCGCATGATATCGCATACCTTTTTAAACAAATCCGCAAAGAGAAATTTGATATTGATTCTGATGTGGTAAAAGAATATTTCCCGTTTGAGCATGTGAAGCAAGCGACGCTGGATGCATACCAAAAATTGCTTGGCGTTATTTTCAAACGGCGCTTTGATGTAAAATTTTGGCATCCAGATGTTCAGCTGTATGACATATACAATGCGTCGTCAGATGAATATCTAGCTTCATTTATTTTTGATCTCTATCCGCGCGAAGGGAAATATGGTCATGCGTGTGCATTTGAACTCACCTATGGCCGACAAAATGGTGAAAGGTATCAAGCTCCGATTGCCGCAATGATAGCCAATTTCCCGAAGCCGAGTCCTACGAATCCATCGCTTATGAGTCATGGTGAAGTAGATACTTTTTTTCATGAGTTTGGACACATTATGCACTTCACGCTCACCACAGCGCGTTATAAGGCGCAAGCAGGATTTAATGTGGCAATGGATTTTGTAGAGGCGCCATCGCAAATGTTTGAAAACTGGGTATGGAATGCCAAAATGCTTACCAATCTCTCCAAACACTATAAAACCGGCCGTTCAATGCCGAATAATCTCATTAAACGAATTATTGACGCACGCCTTTTTGGCGAAGCATGGGGTGTACGCAGCCAATTGGTGCTCACTAAACTTGACCTTATCCTTCACACGAAAAGCGTGGAAGACCCCGTCGCATTATATGCGGAACTCGACAAGAAATTGATGGGAATCGAACCGCCAAAACGCCAACTTTGGATTGCTGGATTCGGACATATAGCGCACGGCTACGACGCAGGATACTACAGTTACCTTTGGTCTAAAGTGTATGCCGATGATATGTTTACTCGATTTGAAAAAGAAGGCATAGTAAATCCGAAGACCGGCCGGGATTACCGCCAATGGATCTTAGAGAAAGGTTCCAGTATGAAGGAAATGGATCTGGTGCGCGGATTCTTAGGTCGTGAGCCAAATAATAAAGCATTCATCAAGTCCATAGGCGCTTAAATTTGTGCTATCTTTGTCTTCATATGACCGTTTCTGAAGTACGAGAACGCTATCTTGCATTCTTCGCGAAGCGCGGGCACGCGATTATTCCGTCGGCGCCTATCGTGCCCGAAAACGACCCGACCACGCTTTTTACCAGTAGCGGGATGCAGCCTCTCGTACCCTATCTGCTCGGACAACCGCATCCAAAAGGCACTCGTATTTCTGATTCGCAAATGTCTTTTCGCGCTGAAGATATAGAAGAAATCGGCGACAATCGGCATACGACTTTCTTTGAAATGCTCGGCAACTGGTCGCTTGGCGATTATTTCAAACAAGAGCAGCTCGCGTGGTTTTTTGAATTCCTCACTTCAAAAGATGAGGGGCTCGGGCTTGATTCGGAAAAACTGTATGTCACGACTTTTTCCGGCGATGAAGAAAGCGGAATGAAAGCAGATACAGAATCTGTAGAAATCTGGAAGAAAATAAGCATTCCTGAAGAGCGAATTTTCTCGTATGGCGCAAAAAAGAATTGGTGGAGCCGTTCCGGCGTTCCGTCTCACATGCCTGCGGGAGAAATAGGCGGGCCTGATTCAGAAGTCTTTTATGATTTCGGAACTCCGCACGACGAAAAATTCGGGAAAGAATGCCACCCGAATTGCGACTGTGGCCGTTTTATTGAAATAGGGAACTCGGTTTTCATGCAATTCATAAAAAATGCCGACGGCACATTCAGCGAATTGCCTAAAAAGAATGTAGATTTTGGCGGCGGGCTAGAACGGTTGACAGCGACGACGCTCGGGAATCCGGACATCTTTTTAATTGATGTGTTCGATGCGGCTCGTGCAGTGATAGAAAAACATTCTGGCAAAAAATACGGCGACGCAGAAGCGACTCGTTCATTCCGCATTATCCTTGATCATATTCGTGCGGCATCATTCTTTATCGCTTCCGGCATTCGTCCGTCAAATACCGAACAAGGGTACATACTTCGACGGCTCATTCGCCGTGCCATTCGTGAAGCTGACAAACTCGGCATTAGAGATGCGGTGCTTGCAGAAGTTGCTGAAGGTTTCGGTGCTTCGTATGCGGAGGCGTATCCGTTTATTAAAGAACAGACGGTTCTCATTCGCGAAGAGCTCGAAAAAGAAGAAACGCAATTTAGAAAAACGCTTGTCAAAGGCTTGAGAGAATTTGAAAAAATGGGAGAAGCTATTGACGCATTTATGCTCTTCACCACCTATGGATTCCCGATAGAACTTACAGCAGAAATTGCACAGGAACGCGGACTGTCCATTGATCTTGTTGCCGTACAGAAACAAATGGCGGAGCATCAGGCGCTCTCGCGCGCGGGCGCTGCGCAAAAATTCGCTGGCGGACTTGCCGACAGCGCTGAACAAACAGTGCGATATCACACCGCGCACCATCTTCTCCTGAAGGCGCTTCAAGAAGTGCTGGGGAGCGAAGTACATCAGCGGGGAAGCAACATTACGAACGAACGCCTCCGTATCGATTTTTCGTATGAACAGAAAATGACAGCTGAGCAAATCAAAAAAGTGGAAGAAATCGTCAACGAACAAATTAAAAAAGCATTGCCGGTAGAACAAGTGGTGATGCCGAAAGAAGAAGCTGAGCGGCTGGGCGCTGAACACGAATTCGGAACGAAATATCCGGATATGGTTTCTGTGTACTACATCGGTCCGAAAGAAAATGCTTTCTCCATAGAATTTTGCGGCGGACCGCACATATCAAACACAAGCGAACTTATCGGAACATTCAAAATTCTAAAAGAAGAAGCATCCTCAGCCGGCATCCGCCGCATCAAAGCAGTGTTAGAATAAATTGATGAGTTTCTTTAAGAACCTTTTTCATAATAAAAAATGTTCCGAGTCAGTCGTGCTTGTCGATATTGCGGCCGATTCAGTCGCCGGCGCTTATATGCGATATACAGAAGGCGAATTGCCTACTATCCTCTATACGCGGCGCATTCAGATACGGAATAGGGAAGACGAGCCGCATGAGCAGGCAATGTTGCGCGTGCTCTTGTCGCTCGGCAACGAGCTTATTCACGATGGCGCGCCGATCCTTATGCGTGCGACAGGAAGCGGAAATGCCGAGAATATCCTCGTTTCGGTAGATACGCCTTGGCAGGAAACCAAAGTGCGCACAGAAAATTTTGAACGGGAAACTCCGTTTGTATTTACGAAAAGCATTGTCGCTACGGCACTGGAGAAAACGAGTGTTGTCCCGCCGAAAAAATTTCTCGCCGACGAGAGCATTATCGGGACTATTTTGAACGGATACGAAACACATTCCCCTTACGGGAAGAAAGTTCGCCGCGCGTCTCTGATCATTATGACAACGCTTATTGATAAGAATATTTCTGATACTGTCGTCTCTACTCTTAGTGGCCTGTATCACACTAAAAATATTCTGCCCATCGCTGGCAATTCATTGCGCTACCAAGCAATGCGCAATGCGTTCCCGCACGAGCGCGAAGCGCTTATCCTCGATGCTACCGGGCCAATTATCTCGATCGCTCTCATACGAAAAGGCCTTTTTGTCGCGCTCGCTGAGGAATCGCCCTCTGAAGATGATTTGTCGTGGATAAAAGTAGTGAAGAAAAAATTCTCCGAACTCGCGAAGCAGTATCCATTACCGCGAACCATATTTCTGCTCGCGCGCGAATCAAAAATACCAGCCCTGCAGAAATTACTGCAGGAAGCGAACTTTGAATCGCTCTGGCTCTCTGATAATCCTCCCAAGATAGTGCCGGTTCTTGCGAGCCATATTGTCAATTCGATACGGCAGACCACAACAACTCCTCCAGACTTACAGCTAATCCTTATGGCGCTGTATTATTCGCGTCGCGCTCCGGAAGAATAGAAGACATTGACAGACGGTATTCGTGTAGGATAAAGTCCTCTCCAGAACGAACTGGTTCTTTGTCATTGAGCCATAACTGAAATCGCAAGGAGGAATCAGATGAGAAAAGAAACATGGTCTGTTATGTTGGCGTGCGCCCTTGGCGCATTTATCGGCGCCTTGAGCGCTCTTGAAATCCAGTCGCGCTTTGCACTCGGATTGTATCTCTGGCCCTTTGGCGCGCTCTTCGGCGGCCTCGTCGCCTACTGTGCAGTGGACTTCAAACAATTGTGCAACGGAATCGCCAAGTCGTATCGCGTGAGCGTTCGTAATATCTCTCGCGCATATCGTGTGATAGAAACTGAGATAAAAGCATGGGAACCGAACAAGCCTTATTGGAAAGCGAAAGGAATAATGGCAATTGGATGTCTAACTTGTACTGTATCTTTCGGTTTATCGGCTCTTATATTGTATTTTATTTTAAATGAACAAATACGAGGATTCGCAGAAGTAATTGTAGGTACTGCATTGATATTTTCAACCATGGCCGCTGTTACTTGCGCGGTACTTCCAATAGCTTTTCTCGATGTGCACGGAGATAAGGATACGAGATTAAGAGAAACAGAATTCGGATGGGATCTCTTCAGATTCGGCAATCCAATTGTTCTTCCATTCTTCATTATTGCTATTCTGGCGCGAGCAATTTGGCTTCTTGGTCGGGAAGTTCCTCAATTTGTTGTTCGAACATTCCGTTTTGTCCACTCCGAACGCCGAACACTCTGCTTCATTGATGCAACTCTTGGAGCCGGAATCGGTTTCTTCTTCGGAAGCGCCATTCTTGGAGCAATAGTCGGAGCGGTAGTCAGCGGTATTGATTATGAAATTGTTTCAGTTCGATGGCTCAAAATCGTTCCAGCAAGAACGAAGTGATATACAAAGCTCTTTAAATTGAAGACCGCATGGCACGCCCTGCGGTCTTTTTTAATGCACAGGAGGTGCGGAAGATTGCGGAGCGGGAAGTGGTATACTCCGCCTATGCACACACTTGATGACATCATTCCGCCGTCCCGCCGCAAGGAAACGGCGTCGATTAATAACGGTTCAAATGGCCGAGAGCCGTCTCGCCGGTCTCGATTTCCTTATGTAACGCTCTTTGTGGTTGTACTCGTCATAGCAGCCTCTATAGGAGCGCTTTTTTACTTTTCCAGCGCTAAGGTTGAAGTAACGCCAAATACTGTTTCTGCGGCAGTTCAGAGCTCGTTGACGGCAAGCCAAAGCACGGGCAACTTGCCTTTTGAGATAATTACCGCCGAAAAAACAGCCTCTCAGAGTGTCGCGGGGAGCGGTACGAAGGTAGTGAATTCCTCCGCATCCGGAACTATCACCATATACAACACACAGGCGCAAACGCAAAAACTTGTCACGAACACCCGTTTTGCAACTGCCTCCGGGCTCATCTTCCGTATTCATTCAGCCGTATCGATTCCGGGCGGCACATCTACAAAACCCGGCAGCGTAACTGCAAAGGTTTTTGCCGATAAAGTAGGCGATTTATATAACATCGCCCCGACTTCTTTCACTATTCCTGGATTTGCCGGAACGCCGCAGGCAAGCCAGGTGTATGCACGGTCATCGACAGCAATGACCGGCGGTTCTTCAGGCTCAGTACCAGTTGTAGACAGTACGGTTGAAGCAAAAGCCCGCGAAGCGCTTAAAACTGCTCTTGATCCCGATCTTGAAGCGAGTATAAAAATCCCTGCCGGATATGTATTAGTACCTGGCTCCACCTTCACCACCTATCAAGAGCTTGCGTCAGTTCCATCTTCAACAACAGGACAAGTTGATGTAAAAGAGCAGGGAACTATCACCGCTATTGTCTTCCCGAATGCTGCGCTTGCTAAGGCGATTGCCTCTTCGGTTACCGGCCTCTCGTATCAGGGCGAACCGATTACGCTTGCTTCTACGAACAACCTTTTGCTCGCAACAGGAAACGGCGTTCCTGATCCGGATGACCAGTCGTTCTCGTTCACTATTTCCGGCACCGCGTCGCTTATATACACCGTAGATCCGGTGCATATTGCGGCCGCTGTCGCCGGGGAAACTCGTTCGGCCGCCGAGGTAGCCCTCACGAATTACCCTGAGGTAAAGCGCGCAGTTATCATCCTCCGACCGTTCTGGAGGCAGACATTCCCGCAAGACCCTTCTGCCATATCGGTCGTGGTAACTGACGCTTATTGACGATTTGCCAGCCACCTGCTAGATTGATACTGCATCTGCATGATTGAAAGCGAAGAAACTAAAACAACGGCGGTTGGTACCGTTGAAGAGGTGTTGCCAAATTCGCTTTTCCGCGTTCGTCTTTCAAAAGAGGCGAGCTCGTCACCAGAAGCTTCTTCTCCACATGAAGAGGCAGAAGGGGACACAGTCAATGACGGAGTAGAGGGAGAAATTGTTCTCGCCTACCTTGCAGGCAAGATGCGTTTGCACCGTATTCGCGTTTTGGTCGGCGATCAAGTAGATATGGTACTTGATCCCTACGGAGGCAGAGCAAGAATAGTGCGCCGATTAACATAATGTAATTTAGAGATACTCTACGATGAAAGTTCTCGCTTCTATAAAGAAACAGCAGTCAGGAGATCAACTCGTCCGTCGCGGCGGGTGTTTGTATCGTATCAACAAGAAAAACCCTCGCCGTAAGGCGCGTCAGGGCTAATTTTTTATATATGCGTATCGCCGGCGTCACCATTTCTAATGACAAACAACTCGCGTATGCGTTGCCGCTTATTTTCGGTATCGGACCAACGCGCGCACGAGAAATCTTGAAGGAAGTTGGCATCGCTCCTACAAAGAAAGGAAGCGAGCTCACGAACGAAGAAGAGCAGAAGATTCGCTCGCTTGCTGAAGGGTTTACTATTGAAGGCGAATTGCATCGCGAGATCGGGCAGAACATCAAACGATTGAAGGATATCCGCTGCGCACGCGGTGAACGGCATACACGCGGTCTGCCAGTGCGCGGCCAACGCACGAAGACCAACTCTCGCACGCGCCACGGCAATGTGAGAAAGACCATGACTTCTGGCCGCCGTAGCCTCGAAAAGACATAAAATATGGGTAAAAAACGCATCATCAAGAAGAGTGGCCGAGGCCTCGATCAGGGGCGGAAGGAGCGAGCGCTCTCAAAAATCTCTAAACATCACCTCGAAAAGGGCGTCCTTCATATTGAAGCGACTTTCAACAATACGAAGGCCATTATTACGGACGAAAAGGGGAATACTGTTGTCAGTTCGAGCGCCGGAGCACTCGGCTTCTCCGGAGCGAGGAAGTCAACACCGTATGCCGCAGCGAAAGTTGGAGAATTTCTCGGTGAGAAAGGCACACTTATCGGACTGAAAGAAGCATCGGTCGTCATCCGTGGCGTCGGCGCCGGGCGAGAATCGGTGTTGCGCGCCTTCTCGGGCAAGGGCATTCAGATTCGTTCTATTAAAGATGTAACACCGGTGCCGCATAACGGTCCGCGTGCACCTAAACCGCGTCGCGTATAATCCTATGAAAACTGGCCCACGATATAAAATAGCAAAACGCCTCGGCGCTTCCGTCTTTGAAAAAGCACAGACGCAGAAATTTGCACTCTCCGCTGACCGCAGTGCGAAGAATAAGCGCCGCAGTCGCGGTCGCCAGAGCGAATATTCCAAGCAGATGTTGGAAAAACAGAAAGTGCGCGTTACCTACGGTCTGCAGGAGCGCCAATTCCGCAACTATGTGAACAAGGCGCTCTCTGAGAAAAATGACATGAAGCCTATTGAACGGCTCCACGAGCTTCTAGAAATGCGCCTTGACAATGTGGTCTGGCGCCTCGGCCTCGCATCAACTCGTCGAGGAGCGCGACAGATGGTTGCACACGGCCATGTGCAGGTTGATGGGAAAAAGAGCCGTGTTCCTTCGCAAATGCTTAAAGTCGGTGACAAACTTGCGATACGCGAAGGTTCAAAGAAACACGGCGTGTTGACTGGATTCAACGAGCGCTTTATGGAGCGGCCGCTTCCATCTTGGCTCTCTTGGAATCCGAAGGCGATGGAGGGTTCGGTTGTTGAGCGTCCGACAGCAGCTTCGGCCGATCCAGCTGGAGATCTTGTTATGGTGCTCTCGTTCTACACGAGATAATTTATTTATTGGTAATTACGATTGCGTTATGGAATACCACATCACACTTCCGAGTAAGCCCCGTATCGTTTCTGAAGAGGAAATGCAGGGCGTGTATGAGATTGATTCGCTGTATCCGGGGTACGGACACACTCTTGGCAACTCGCTGCGCCGTATTATTCTCTCATCGCTTCCTGGCGCGACTGCCACTCAGGTAAAGATTGAAGGCGTTCCTCACGAATTTGCCACAATTGATGGCGTACGAGAAACAGTTATAGAAATACTTTTGAACATCAAGCGAGTTCACTTCGTTCTTCATGGCGATGAACCGCAGACCATATCGCTTTTGGTTAAGGGCGCGAATGAAGTAACGGCAAAGAATTTTAATCTTCCGAGCCAAGTAGAAATAAAAAATCCAGATCAGCATATCGCTAGTCTTTCGGAAAAAGCATCTCTGGAATTGGAGGTGACCATTGAGCGCGGTCTCGGCTATGTTCCGCGCGAAGTTTTGACTGATGAAAAAGTTGATATCGGCACAATCGCGCTTGATGCGACATTTACGCCGATTCGTCGCGTAAACTACGAGGTTGAGAATATGCGCGTTGGCGACCGTACTGACTTCAATCGCTTGCGAATCCTCATTGAAACCAACGGCACTATAGCTCCGCGCGAAGCGTTGGAAAAATCAATCGAAACGATGATTCACCAGCTCAAGGCGGTTATCGGCTTTCAGGAGAGTCCTGAACCATCTATGATTTCTACTACAGGTGCATCTCAGAGCGTTAAAATTGCGAAAGGTGATATTGACCCAGCGAAAGTGAAACTCGCAGAGCTCGGTCTCTCGACTCGCATCGCATCAGCTCTGGAAGGCGCTGGCATTAAGAGTGCTGCCGGCCTCGCGAGGAAATCGGCGACTGTCCTGAAAGAAATCGACGGAATCGGTGAGAAGGCAATAGAAGAAATCTCTGAAGCGCTCGCTAATTTCGGCCTTACGCTCAAAAGCGAATAACCTATGACCTTTGCCCGCAAAACTCGTTTTGATCGCCCAAGCAACCAGTATCGGTCGCTTATGCGTTCTCTCGCACGCTCTCTCGTATTGGAAGAGCGCATTTCGACTACCGAAGCGAAAGCGAAAGCATTGCGTCCGATTATTGAGCGCCTCGTGACTTACGCGAAGAAGAACACTCTCGCAAGTCGTCGCCTCTCGAAGTCTCGCCTTGGTGACGATGAAGCGGTGAAGAAACTCTTTGACTCGATTGGTCCTCGGTATGCAGAGCGGGCAGGCGGGTATACGCGCGTGGTAAAACGATCATTGCGCGGCAGCAACGATGCTCGGAAACTTGCGTATATCGCTTTTGTCTAGTATTCATTTGTACTTATGACACTCAACACGAAACCAGAGCCGACAACCCACACAATTGACGCGACCGACCGTACTATCGGCCGTGTGGCTAGCGAGGCGGCGCATGCGCTTCTCGGGAAGCGTTCAGTACACTTCGCTAAGAATCAGGCGATACCGATAAAGGTAACCGTCAACAATGCTGGCAAACTCCATTTGCCAGCTCGCCGTACGAAGGGCAAGATTTATCAGCACTACACCGGCTATCCGGGCGGCCAGCGCGAGATGACTATGGAAGAAATGATCGCGAAAAAGGGCATTGCCGAAGTCGTTAAGAAAACGGTTCTCGGTATGATTCCGCACAACAAGCTTCATTCACCGAGAATGAAAAACCTCATCGTCAACGAATAATATGGCAACTATTTTCACCACAGCCGTTGGACGCCGTAAGACCGCTATCGCGAGCGTTCGTATGAGCGTCGCTCCGAAGTCGAGCCTAACAGTCAACGGGAAGAGCCCGAAGGAATATTTCAAGACTGATGAACGAGCGAAGATTGCCGAAGAGGCATTCGCGATGGCCGAAAGCGCGGAGAATTATGCCGTCGTCGCCCATGTAGAAGGAGGCGGCGTCGCGGCACAGGCTGACGCGCTTCGCCACGCCATTTCTCGCGCCATCACTAAGGCAGAGCCGAACACGCGCAAAGTATTGAAAACAGCGAAATTCCTCAAGCGCGACCCGCGCGCCAAGGAGCGCAAGAAACCGGGTCTCGTCAAAGCCCGCAAGGCAAAGCAGTGGAGCAAGCGTTAGTTTTCATCAAACAAAACCGCCCCAAAAGGGCGGTTTTGTTTTGCTACAATTTAAAATGTATGATTTTGAAGTTTACGACACATTGCCAAATCAGAATCCTTGAGCGTTTGATAAACATTGAACATATTAAACAAGCACTTCTAAAACCAGACAAAAAGAAAGAAGCTGGAGAAGGAAAGATAAGGGTCTGGAAGAAGATTGGAACGAAGCAAATAGTGGTGATATACTGTCGGGACGCATTTCGTGATCGGAAAAATGAATATATCGTTATAACGGCATATTACCTATGAAAATAAACTACGACAAAATCGCAGACGCAATGTACTTCTCAATGAAAAAAGGGAAGGTAGCAAAGACGCTTGAAATGAATGAGCGGCTTATTGTCGATGTAGATAAAAAAGGAAATATTCTTGGTATCGAGATGCTCGATGCCTCAAATCAATTACCTAAAAATAGTATCAGAAAAGGAATTACAAGCGGTATTCCCGTAATGATCACCACTGGAGCTCCCGTAATTGCATAAACAATTTTTTTGGGATAAGCTTGACGGAATAAGAATTTGGGTGTAGATTTTTTTCGGATAAGAAGGAGGTGGTTCGTATGAAATCAAAGATTTCAAGGTTTCAAAAGTTCTACAACTCGACAGTCGAGGTGTCATTGATGGCTTCTGTAATGTTCTTTGGTTTATTTTTCGCTTTCGCTTGGGCTATGCCGGTTCCAAAAGGGGAGTGGCGTGATCCAGTACAGTCGCTAGTTTTGGTTGTGACATTATTAATTTCTTTCATCTTTTGCTTGTTTCCGCTCAATTCACACAGAATACGGACATAGAGACAAAAGAATGTTTCAAATAAAGCCGCTGGTTTATCCGGCGGTTTTGTTTTACTCTTGACGAATAAGATTATTTGTAATACACTGTACCTAGATACAAACGCAATCATTTCAAGGTCAATTCTTCCTAAGGGAGGCACTCAATGGAGTTGGCTTTATGGCTCAGCATTATTGCTGGACTTATGCATGTGGTGGCGTTCGCACTTTACAACAAGCAGATGCTTCAAGGGACATCCATTCCCAATGCAGCTACATGGACATTATGGTCTTTCCTTACGGTCCTTAATGTTTCGAGTTACTTAGTGATGAGTGGCGACATGGTGAAGAGTATTCTTCCGATTGCAAGTAGTTTTGCATGCATTGGAACATTCATGTTTTCTCTGTACAAAGGGAAACTTTCGCGAGTGGATATATGGGACGGAAGTGCTTTGGCAATCGGTGTGGTGTCCGGTTTAGTATGGTGGTGGTATCACTCCGCTACATACGCAAATCTAATCCTCCAATTGTCAGTTGCGATCTCTTTCGTACCGACTTATCGCGGAGCTTGGAAAAATCCTGCGAATGAAAAGGCATTCCCTTGGTATCTTTGGAGTTCTGCTTATATTTTGAGCATTTTTGTGATTGTTCTCCGATGGAGAGGTCAATATGAAGACCTCGTCTATCCAGTTAATTGTCTTATACTTCATGCAACAGTTGGACTTCTAACTAGGAGAAAAATTACGGAATTAGCTAGCGTGTGAATAAGCCCCGTTAAAGAAGTCTCGCGCTTCTTTAACGGGGCTTCTTTTTTGCAAAAAAGAATGTATCCGAGCAGAAACGAACGGCTCAGACGGTCTGAGCCGTTCGTTTTGACTCTCTTCAGCATTTCAGTTATAATAGAAATATGGACGAACAGGATGAAATAGAAGTTGAACCGGAAATAGAAGAGGAGGATGAAGAAACACAACCGGAACGAAAAATCGCTAAAATTCGCGAGGAACTTTCTGTCTGCCGGAAGGAAAAGCAGGAATATATGGACGGTTGGCAGAGAGCCAAAGCGGATTATGTGAATGCGTTGAAGCGCTTTGAAACCGATTCAAAAGCATCCGAGTTAAGAGGAAAGGTAAGAGCCGTTGAAACGCTCTTGCCAGCCTTTGATGCTCTCGAACGCTCTAAAGAGCACGAGGAGATTCCAGAAGGTTTTCTAGCCATCGCTAAACAATTGGAGAGCGCGTTCGCATCGCTCGGACTAGAAGAAATCGGAAAAGTGGGTGAGGAATTTAATCCGGCATTCCACGAAGCGTTCGCACAAGACACAGCCGATTCTATTGAAACAGACGACACTATTACTGCAGTATTGGAGAAAGGATGGAAAATATGTTCCTCGAAGGATTCGGAATCTTCGAGCGACTTCATTATTCGCCCAGCTAAAGTTCGCGTCGCGCACTTTGCGCAGTCATAACAAGAAGCGTAAAATAAATCTACTAACCTTTAAAAATATATGTCAAAAATCCTTGGTATTGATTTGGGCACCACAAATTGCGCGATGGCAATCGTCGAAGGAGGCGAGCCGCGCGTTCTTGAGAACGCCGAGGGTGCGCGCACGACTCCTTCTATCGTCGCGGTAGGGAAGAACGGTGAACGCATCGTTGGTACACTCGCGAAACGCCAGTCGGTTACGAATCCGCTCAATACGATTTTCCAAATCAAGCGATTCATCGGACATCCGTTTGATGAAGCAGGCGTACAGAAGGACAAAGCAGTCGTTCCATTTGAAATGCGCAAGGCCGACAACGGCGGTATTGAAGTAAAGATGACCGACAAATGGTATCGCTCTGAAGAGATCTCGGCAATGATTCTCGGGAAATTGAAAGCAGATGCTGAAGCGAGACTCGGCGAGAAGATTACCGAAGCGGTTATCACTGTTCCTGCATATTTTAACGACGACCAGCGCAGCGCCACCAAGGCAGCAGGGGAGATCGCAGGCCTTACCGTGAAGCGCATCATCAATGAGCCGACCGCGGCAGCGCTTGCGTACGGCTTTAACAAGAAAAAAGACGAGCAGATAGCAGTCTTCGACTTCGGCGGCGGCACATTTGATATTTCAGTTCTTGAAGTAGGCGGCGATGTTCTCGAGGTGAAAAGCACCGACGGCGACGCGCATCTCGGCGGCAAAGATATTGATCAGAAAATTATCAATTGGCTCGCAGATGAATTTAAGAAAGAGAGCGGTATTGATGTACGAACCGACGCACTCGCGCGACAGCGTCTTGATGAAGCAGCAGAAAAAGCGAAGATTGAACTTTCGAGCGCAATGGAGAGCGAAATCAACATACCGTTTCTTACATCAGATGCTTCTGGGCCAAGACATCTTTTGATTAAGATGAGTCGCGCAAAGCTTGAAGAACTTTCTGAAGAATTCATAGAGCGTGCGATGGATATCACGAAGCGTGCGATGGACGCTTCGCCGTTTAAGGTAGGCGATATTGACGAAGTGATTCTCGTCGGAGGACAAACCCGTATGCCGGCTATTCAGGCTGCCGTTGAAAAATTCTTCGGCAAAAAGCCGAATATGAGCGTTAATCCGGACGAAGTTGTCGCTATCGGTGCGGCTATTCAGGCTGGCATTCTCCAGGGCGATGTCAAAGATATTTTGCTGGTAGATGTCATTCCGCTTTCGCTTGCTATCGAGACCATGGGCGGCGTCGCGACAAAAATTGTGGAGCGCAATACCGCAATCCCGACGAGCCGATCACAAACTTTTTCAACTGCCGCGGATAATCAGCCGTCAGTTGAGATACATATTACTCAAGGCGAACGCGCGATGAGCGCCGATAATAAGTCGCTCGGGAAGTTTATGCTGGACGGCATTCCGCCAGCTCCGAGAGGACTCCCACAGGTTGAAGTAACCTTCGATATTGACGCTTCCGGCATTCTCACAGTTACTGCCAAAGAAAAGACAACTGGCAAAGTTCAGTCAATTAAGATAACTGGCTCGACAGGTCTCTCTAAAGAAGATATCGAGAAGATGAAAACTGATGCCGAAGCGCATACTGCCGATGATGAAAAGCGCAAGGAACTTGTAGAAGCTCGCAACATCGCCGACCAAGCAGTGTATGCGGCCGAAAAGGCGGTGCGGGAGAACGGAGAAAAAGCAGGAGCTGAAATAGTGAAAGAGGTTCAGGACAAAATAGACGCGCTAAAGACCGCGAAGGAGAGCGAGGATTCGGCGACTATTAAAAGCGCGACAGAAGCTCTTTCTTCAACACTCTCAAAAATTGGCGAAGCGATGATAAAAGCCCAGCAATCCCAAACTCCGCCCTCGGATGCCTCGGGCGGGCAGACTCCTCCGTCTGACACTACTGGTCCAGTTGACGCCGAATTCAAAGAGAAACCATAGTTCGTGCCGCGAGGATTGACTTATATATTCAACTATGCTATCCTAGCTGTAGATAACACTCCGTACATTCCAACAAAAAGGAATTATTCGAATGTTAACAGTAAATCTTTACAAACTCGGCATACTGGTATGCGGCGCGGTTATTACTGCCTATATCGATACCTGCCTCGGGATTAATTGGAAAGGATTGCCAATTTGGAAACAAATCTCTCACAAAGTCCTGTACATGGTGTGGGCTGCAATCCTTATTTCTTTATGAGCAGCCCGAGTTGCCAAGAATAGTTATAGTGGGCGGGTCGTACGACCCACCCATTTTTATTTTGCATACAAAAAGTAACAAGCGTATACTAGCGACATTATGGCAAAGGATTATTACAGCGTGCTCGGCGTAGATAAAAAAGCGACTAAGGACGACATTAAAAAGGCGTTCCGAAAACTTGCGCACAAATATCATCCTGACAAAGGCGGTACTGACGAATCAAAATTCAAAGAAATTACTGAGGCATATTCGGTTCTAAATGATGATAAAAAGCGCCGCGAATACGACACCTACGGACAATCCTTCGCGGGAGCCTCAGGACCTGCGGGTGGACCCTCCGGTCAGGGGAATCCATTTGGGGGATTTGACTTCAGTCAATTCCAACAGGGTTTTGGACAAGGTGGCGTTGATTTTGATTTCGGCGATATCTTCGGCGATATGTTCTCCGGCAGAAGCGCTCAGCGGGCAACACCGAGAGGCCGCGACATTTCTATTGATTTAGAAATTTCGTTTAAGGATGCAGTGTTCGGCACGACGCGTAATGTTCTTATCGCGAAAGTTTCAACCTGCGACCTCTGCCACGGCACTGGAGCGAAGCCGGGCACCGAGCTCGAAACTTGTAAAACCTGCAACGGCAGCGGCCGCATCCACGAAACGCGCAACTCTATTCTCGGACAATTCACTAGCGCGCGCATCTGCACCATCTGTGAAGGAAGCGGCAAAGTGCCGAAAGAAAAGTGCCCGGAGTGTAAGGGCCACGGTACCAACCGAAAAGAAGAAGAAATACACATTTCTATTCCTGCTGGCATTGATAACGGCGAGATGATTCGTTTGCCGCAACAGGGCGAGGCGGTAAAGACAGGCATCGCAGGCGATCTCTATGTGAAAATTCATGTGAAGCCGCACTCGGTTTTCCGGCGCGAAGGTTCGAATCTCGTTATGAATCTGCCGATAAAGCTTACTGATGCGCTTCTCGGTACGACTGCTTCTATTGAAACTCTGGAAGGGAAGACGCTCGAAGTAAAGATTCCGCCAATGAAACGAGCGGAAGAGCTTCTGCGCGTTGCGGGAAAAGGTATTCCCGGCGAAGGCGGTCGCGGCGATCTCATCATGCGTCTGGAAGTCGCTCTTCCTAATAAACTCTCGAGCAAGGCAAAGAAATCTGTTGAGGATTTGAAGGTTGAAGGACTCTAAGTCCGTGTATACTAAGAGGCATGACCACTACTGATGGGATTGCACAAGTGAGCACGCTCGCAACGAACACCGCGATGTCTGTGTGGGCGATTGCAAATGATTTTCTCATTTTGCTCATTCTGCTGGCAACATTATTTCTGTTCGCGTGGTATGTCGGGCGAGGCCCTTTTGTCGCGCTTCTCATCTCGCTCTATGCGGCATATGCGCCCTACAGCATATTTCCGTATGTCTCGTTTCTTCCTTCGACATCGCCGTTGACCGCATTTCTTGCGCATATCGGCTTGTATGTCGCTTTTGTGTTCGTATTCTTTCTCATTCTACGGCGCGTTATCGTCTCTGATTTCCTCTATATCGGTACATTCGGACTTACCATACTTTCATTCCTTGGCGCGGGATTTCTCATTGCGGTTGCATCGCATATTTTCCTTATCGCTCCTCTGTATCAATTCACGCCTGCCATTACCGAGCTCTTTGCTCCTGATAAATATTTCTTCTTGTGGTTTTCTGCGCCTGCGGTCGGTCTCTTGTTCCTCGCGCGGTAGTGATATAGTTTCTACATGACACTCGCCGAAGAACTGAAAGCGCGCGGATTGGTTGAAAATTTTTCTGCCCCCATTGAGCAGATTCTTTCGACGCCTCGAACGGTATACAACGGGTTTGATCCAAGCGCTGATTCATTACAGATAGGTAATCTCGCTTCCATTCTCACAATGAAGCGTCTCGCTGATGCGGGAAGCAAACTCGTATTTCTCGTCGGTGGCGGAACCGGAATGATTGGCGATCCGAAGGAGAAGGGAGAACGGCCAATGTTGACTGAAAAAATTGTCACAGCGAATACTCGTGCCATCAAAAAACAGTTCAAACAAGTTCTCGGCAAAACTCCATTTACACTGGTCGATAATGCCGATTGGCTGATGAGCGTCAAACTGGTGTCGTTTCTCCGCGATATCGGCAAACATTTTACCGTCAATGATTTAATCAAGCGCGATATTATAAAAAAACGCCTCGACGCGCCGGATGAGAGCATTTCTTATACCGAATTTACCTATGCGCTCCTTCAAGGATACGACTATCTGACGCTTCATCAGAAATTCGGCGTCGATCTCCAAATTGGCGGTTCGGATCAGTGGACGAATATTCTCTCCGGCGTTGACCTCGTCAGGAAGCGTCTCGGGAACCAAGTATATGCGTTCAGTATGCCGCTCGTGACGGATTCTGCCGGCAAAAAATTTGGAAAGTCAGAAGGAAATGCCATTTGGCTTGATGCAAAAAAGACTTCACCATTTCGTTTTTATCAATTCTGGATACAACTTCCCGACGCGGATATTGAAAAATATCTAAAGGCTTACACTTTTCTCCCGCTTCTTGAAATTGATGCGCTTATGGAGTTGCATCGCAGAAATCCGGGAGAGAGACAGGCACAAGAAACGCTAGCGCGCCTCGTGACCGAAATTGTTCACGGGCCTGCTGCAGTCGCTCAGACAGTCGCTGCGACTGACGCGCTCTTCGGTACAACACCGTTCAGCGAGCTCTCGCGCGAAGCGCTCGCTGTCGCACTCGCTGAAGCGCCTTCTGTCATACTAAAAAAACAAGATTTTGAAGAAGGTCCATCGCTCGCAGAAGCGCTTGTCGCCGGCGGTCTTTCTTCTTCTAAGTCAGATGCGCGCCGTCTTATTGAAGGGAAGGGCATTACGCTTGGCGATATGGTTATTACCAATCCTGATCAGAAACTCTCTCTCGGAGACCTTCCTGGCGGCTATGCGCTCGTGCGGAAGGGCAAACAAAGCGTCCTTATTCTCGTTTTGAAATAAAGCTGTTTTCGGCTATAGTAACCGTATTGCGTCGGTGGCAGAGTGGTCAATTGCTCGAGACTGTAAATCTCGCGGACATAGTCCTACGAAGGTTCGAACCCTTCCCGGCGCACTGAAAGAATTCAAACATTTAAAGTTATCCCCACCTTTTAATTCAGGTCTGTATTTTTTGCTTACTTTATGATAAAGTCTCCTTCGGACTGAGAACTTCTTGGATTCAGCTCAATTATGGGGTGGGGTTTGAGCCCCCGTAGAAGGTCTCTGATTTAATATATCGTGTTACCGGTTCTTTAGCGCCCTCGGATGACGAACGATTCCGAGGGCGTTTTTTTATAACAAACATATTGACAAATGAAACTGAGTGTGATAATTTATAGCCAGACAAAAACACAGCTCATTTAAAAGAGGTGAAAAATGAAAAAGTTAAATTTGTTAGTAGTCGTGACCGTAATTTTTGCAGCAACTTTCTTTTCTTCATGCGCTTCTGTAAACAGAGCGCCTGAAAATCCAGCACCTGGATGGGCGACGGGACCTGTCTTGTACGAAGATGGGAACCAGGTCTTCGCCGTTGGGAAATTCCAGGGGCGGAATATTTCTATCGCCAGAACAGCTGCTGAGACATTAGCGATTAAAAGAATCGCTATGCATCTGAAACAAGAAAGTGTTAGCAACACGCAGATTGTCGCGTTTTGGCGCGATGAAAGAGAGGGCATAAGTTATGCCCTCGTGAAATACCAAAAATGAAACCTCTTCTAAGCCCCGCACTATTTCGTGCGGGGCTTTTCTTTTTTAATCTATAGTATACTGATGGGTGCATGGATGAGTTTCTGAAGATGGACATTTTCTTTTTTGTGGCGACTGTTGCAGTCGTCGTGTTTGTCATCTTCGCAGCATTCGTCCTGTGGCGATTACAGCGGGTGCTGAAAAATATTGAGCACATAGCGGAACAAGTTGCGCTCGAGAGCGATACCGTTCGTCAAGATCTTGCCGAAATGCGCAGCGATATCCGACAGGGGAAAGGCCGCCTGAAATCATTGTTCGGTTTCTTGGGAAAATTAAAAAAATCAACGCCAAGAAAATCTTAAATCAATTAATTCTTAATTTTGAGTATGGTAAAAAAGACGGTAAAAAAAGTTGCAAATACAAAAGGCAAAGTCGCTGCTGAGATCGGCGCAGGGCTTATTGCTGCTGGTGCCGCTGCCGCTGGCTATTATTTCTATGGCAGTAAAAATGCAAAGAGCCATCGAAAAATCGCTGCGAAATGGGCAAATGATATGAAGACAGAAGTCGTGAAGAAGGCAAAAAAACTCGAGAAAATCGGCGAAAAAGACTTTGCAAAAGTCGTTGACGCGGCTGCGGCTGCGTATCGTGGAGCTCGCTCAGTTAATGCGACCGACCTGAAGCGTGCAGCGAATGAATTAAAGTCGAATTGGAAAATGGTGCAGAGCGAAATAGAGAAAGCAAGTCGAAAGGATGCTTCACGCGCGAGAGTAGTAGGGAAGAAGGCGCTCGCCAGCGGTAAAAAGACCGTAAAGAAAGTGGTGAAAAAAATAGTGAAGAAATCTCGTATTGCAACAAAAAAGAGCCGCTAATAGGTTTTTGCGTTTTGCCGTGCATCTATGAACATCCTTTATCGTCGCGTCCTGAAACCGATCTTGTTCTTATGCAATGCCGACACGATACATCTGTTCTTCGTTGCCGTTGGTGAAATTGCCGGGCAATTCGCATTCTTGCGATGGATTTTCGGGCTTTTCTACAACTATCACGGCGATGCTATCAGCAAAACGGTGGACGGTATAACCTACCGGACACCTGTTTTGCTTTCGGCTGGATTTGATGCGGATGGGCGTCTTACACAAATAGGATCGTCGCTCTCATTCGGCGGCGAAGAAATCGGTTCAATAACCGCACACCCATGCGCGGGCAATCCGCGCCCGTGGTTCACACGGCTTATTCGGAACGGAAGCATGGTTGTATATAAAGGCCTCCGCAATTCCGGCGTTGACGCGCTTATTGCGAAACTCTCACGCACTCCGCGTGATCCGAATCTGGTTCTCGGAATCTCTATTGCGCGCACAAACGAAAAAGCGGCATCAATTGATGCTGAAGTAGGTATTCGCGATTTCGTTGAATCGTTCCAGAAACTCGTTTCTGCAGGAATCGGTGATTACTACGCGTTCAATATTTCCTGCCCGAACGCGTACTGCGGAGAAACATTTACCGATCCGGTGCTTCTCGCTCAGCTGGTATCGCGGGTGCGAGAAATTCCATGCGCCAAGCCGATATATCTGAAAATGCCGATTAATCTTTCCTGGGAACAATTCACGGAGCTCGCCGATATCGCCGATGAAAATGGTATACAAGGATTCGTCATAGGCAATGTCACTAAAAATTATAACGATCTCGCTTATCCGGAAGATGCGCCGAAAGAATTTCGCGGAGGACTTTCTGGCACGCCGTGTTTCGCTCGCTCAAACGAGCTTATACGGAAAACGCGAGAGAAATACGGCACACGATTCACTATCATCGGCGTTGGGGGCATTATGACTCCCGCTGACGCAATGGAAAAGTTCTCTGCAGGCGCCGATCTCGTACAATTAATCACTGGCATGATATTTGAAGGTCCGGGACTTATGAAGGGAATATGCGAGCAGTACGCGAAAGAACATCGTGATAGTATGTCCCTATGACTGACTCAAAGCCCGTTTTACTCTCTGGAATAAAGCCAACCGGCGATTTGCATATTGGCAACTATTTTGGCGCGATGCGCCAGTTTGTTGAGCTTATACAAACAGGAGAGTATCGCCCGTTCATTTTTATTGCCGATTATCACGCGCTTAATACGATGCAGGATGCCGATGAGATGCGCCGGCGCATTCGCGAGCTCGTGATGGCATATCTCGCCGTCGGTCTTGACCCAAAAGAAGTTGTCTTTTTCAAACAATCAGATGTGCCCGCACACACTGAACTCGCGTGGATTTTTGACACGATTACGACGATGCCGTACTTGATGCGCGCGCACGCGTTCAAGGATGCTGAAGTGAAAAATAAAGAAATTAGTGTCGGCACCTTTAATTATCCGATGCTGATGGCGGCTGATATTCTGCTCTACGATACAGCGATTGTGCCGGTGGGGGCTGACCAAAAACAGCACATCGAGTATGCGCGCGACACGGCGGAGAAATTCAATAGAATATTTAAAGAAGAAATATTTAAACTTCCAGAACCATACATTATGCCGGATGTCGCTATTGTTCCGGGCACCGACGGACAGAAGATGAGCAAGAGTTACGGAAATGTTATTCCGCTTTTCGCGTCGCGCGACGAGCTCGCAAGATGTGTGATGAGCATTGTTACCGATTCCGGCGACCCTTCGGCAAACTCAGGGCAAGCCGCTCCAAAAAATGTCTATGCGATTCATAAACTCGTCAGAAGTGAAAATGAACTCGAAGCGCTCTACGAAGAACATCGCGGAAATTACAAAATGCTGAAAGAATTGCTGATAGAAGACCTTGATAGATATCTCGCGCCGATGCGCGCGAAATATGAGGAGCTCAAAAATGATTCTGGTATTGTTGAAGAAGTCCTCGCGAAAGGGAAGCAGGAGGCGAGTGCGATAAGCGAAGCGAAGATGGAAGAAGTCCGTCGCGCCATTGGTGTGTCAGAATAATTTTTATCATATGGAACGAACAACTATCGTCGGGCTCGAGAGTCATATCGGAGAAACCGTCAGCATTTCAGGCTGGGTGGATGTCAGGCGCGACCACGGGAAGCTTGTCTTTCTGGATATCCGCGATCGGTCTGGGAAAGTACAAGTGGTTTGTCTGCCAGATCATCCTGAAGCTATTACTAGAGCACAAGAACTACGGCCAGAATCCGTTATTTCGATTGAAGGTATTGTGAATGAACGGCCAGAGAAAATGCGCACCGAAGATACGAATGGAAACATCGAACTTGAAGCGATTTCAATCACGATTCTCGCGCAGGCGCAGGAATTGCCGTTTCCGAAAGATGAAGAAGTAAATCTCGATACCTATCTTGATAATCTCCCGCTCACGCTGCGCTCTGAACGCACTCGCGCCATCTTTAAAGTGCAGGCAGAAATTACAAACGCCTATCGCGGATTTCTCGGTATAGAAGGGTTCACAGAATTCCAAGCGCCAAAACTTATCGGCGATGACGCCGAGGGTGGTGCCGATGTCTTTTCGGTACCATATTTCAACGACAAAGTCGCACATCTCGGCACTTCACCGCAATTTTATAAACAGATTATGGTCGGTGTTCTCGAACGCGTGTATACCATAGGCAATGTCTATCGCGCAGAGAAACATTCCACGACTCGGCATCTCAATGAGTACACCTCGCTCGATATGGAGATGGGTTTCATCAACGACCATTGCGATGTCATGGCTGTTGAGACGCGTCTGATGCACGCGCTTATCAACCAGCTAGAAATGAATTGCAAAAAAGAATTTGAAATTCTTGGCGCTACACTGCCAACCGCTCCAGAAAAATTCCCAGCGTTGAAACTTCGCGAAGCGCTTGAACTTATCTATAAAGAAACTGGTCGTGATAATCGCAACGAACCTGACTTAGAACCAGAAGATGAACGCTGGCTCTGCGAATGGGCATCGCGCGAAAAGGGAAGCGATTTCATATTCATCACGCACTATCCAGTGTCGAAACGACCGATGTATACGATGGAAGATGCTGATGACCCGGGTTATACCAAAAGTTTTGATTTGCTTTTCCGCGGAGTTGAAATAACGACAGGCGGGCAGCGCCGGCATGACTACGACAATCTTGTTGAAGGCATTAAGATGAAAGGCCTTAATCCTGAAAAGTTTTCCTATTATCTGCAGGCATTCAAATATGGTATGCCACCGCACGGTGGATGGGGTATGGGCCTCGAACGGCTGACGCAAAAAATGCTTGGACTCCATAATGTAAAAGAAGCAACGCTTTTCCCGCGCGACATTAATCGTATCGACATACTTCTCTCTACAGACGATTCAGTCCATGCAAACTACACTTCCAAAAACTAATTTTAGAATTCAGACAGAGGCATATCAAGGGCCGTTTGAGCTCGTACTTGATCTCATAGAGGCGCGGAAGCTTCTCGTCAATGATTTGACACTCGCGAGCATCACCGAAGATTTCATCCAGCATGTGCGAGCACAAACAGAATTTCCAGTTGAGGAAACTGCGAATTTTATCCAAATTGCCGCAACGCTGCTCCTCATTAAGTCAAAATCACTCATTCCGGATCTCGCACTTTCTGAAGAAGAAAATGCAGATGTTGAAGACTTGAAGCGCCGGCTCGCAGCGTACGAAAAAGTGCGCGAAGCATCGCGCGAACTCGCACGCATTTTCGGAAAGACGATGATGTTGCCAGTAGGAAAGCGCATTCCGGAACCGTCCTTTGCACCGTCTCGCGATCTTTCCACAAAAGCTCTCTCTGAAGCACTCGCACGCGTGCTCGCCGCGCGAGAAACGGTTGAAGAATTGCCTGAAGCGCGCGTAAAGCCACTCGTTACTATTGAAGAAATGATGGACCGTCTCGCGAAAAGAGTGCAAAGCGCATTGACGCTTTCATTTAAAGATTTCGCCGGCAATAATAAAGAAAAAGTTGAAATCATCGTCTCATTCCTCGCGCTCCTTGAACTCGTGAAGCAAGGCGCTGTCGCTGCCGAACAATATGACACCTACGGCGATATTCGTATCAGCCATACTGCGGCTTCATCCGTTCCGCGATACGGGTGAATTGCGCACTCGACAGTGTGACGGTGCGTCAGCTATGATAGAAACAATGTTAACTCCTCCTGCAGCCGCGCACGCACTCCTCTTTGCCTCTGGTGAACCGCTTGAGAAAAAACAGCTTGCAACACTCCTCGAAATCAAAGAAACGGAACTTACGGTGGTCTTGCAAGCGCTTGTCGGATTATTGAAAGGAAGCGGCCTCATGCTCGTAGAAACCGCTACGGAAGTTGAATTGCGTACGGCTCCTGAAGCATCTGCTATTATTAAAAAGCTTCATGAGAGCGAGCTTGCACGCGATCTAGGGAAAGCGAGTATGGAAACGCTTGCCGTTATTTCATACCACTCAGGCGCAACGCGCGGAGAAATAGATTGGGTGCGAGGCGTTAATTCTTCTGCGTCGCTCCGCACGCTCCTCTTGCGCGGACTTATTGAAGGGAAGGAGGATGAGCGAGACAAACGGCGAATGCGATACAGTATGACGACCGAAGCGCTTGCACATCTGGGTATTGCGCGCATTACTGATCTACCGCGCTATAACGAGCTTGCTGTAGAAGCGCAAAAAATAATGGAGGAAGAAAATAAATAATATGGACATCGCTGAACTACAGAAACTTGCTCGAGATTCTCGCTTCCAACGCGAAGCTGGCATCGCGCTTATTTTTGCTTCGGGTATTCTCGCGCTTTGCCTTTTTATACCGCTTTCATTCAAGAGCTCGCCATCTGTACCGAATGCCGTTGCGACAACGACAGCGCCCGATGCATTCGCACGAGTTCCTCTGGAAGCGAAAGCCGCAATCGTGTATGACCTTGCGCTTGAGAAAACGCTGTATGAAAAAAATGCTGATGCGCAGCTGCCGCTTGCTTCTCTCACGAAACTTTTGACAGTCTATGCGGCAATTCGCGAACTCTCGCCGAATACGCCGATTACTATTTCCGACTCGGCGGCAGAACTTGGCGCGCCGCACGCTTTTTCTTCAGGGCAAACGCTTTCTCTCTCTGATCTTGCCCGTTTAACGCTCACGGCATCATTAAATGACGGCGCGGCAGCGATTGCAGAAGCAACAGCCGATCGTGAAAATCGTTCCCAGAGCGAAATGCTCGCCGGAGCGGCAGCGGCGCTTGGCCTTTCGCAGACCTATGCGGTTAACGGAAGCGGTCTTGATATAAACGATGTTGTTTCTGGTGGTTATGGTTCTGCGCGAGATCTCGCTTTCCTTGCCGGCGCGCTAGTCGAACAATCCCCAGAAATTGCAGCGGCAACGACAAAGAGTTCCGCGGAAGCCGTCTCAGAAAATGGCACGGCATTCAAAGTTATGAATACCGATCCAATGATAGACACTATTCCTCGTTTGTTGCTCTCTAAAACTGGCTATACTGACCTTGCTTCTGGCAATCTCGCGCTTGTTTTTGACAGCGGCATCGGACATCCGATTGCTGTCATCGTCCTTGGCTCTTCACAAAAGGCTCGCTTCACCGATGGTGCTGCTCTTGTTGCTGCTACACTCGCGAGCTTAGCAGGTGTTGCTTCTCTATGATTAGCACCGCTGCACGAGTTCTTATTCCTTCAGCGACAGCTTTCGCTATTGGAATCGTTTTTGCACCAATTCTAATAGGTATCTTGTATCGCTCAAAAGCATGGAAGAAAAAATCCGGTAAAGGAACCGGGATTGGCGGAGGTGGCACGCCGATTTTCGACGAAATGCATAAAGAACGCGAAGTAGGAACGCCGCGCATGGGCGGCATTCTTATATGGTCATCGGTGCTCGCGACGGCTTTTCTCTTTTGGATCTTTGCGCTTTTGTTTGATACATTCTGGCCGTCATTGGATTTTGTAAATCGCCGCGAGACTTGGCTGCCGATTTTTGCACTCGCTGCTGGCGCTTTCGCCGGACTTGTTGATGACTTTCTTGAAATAACAAAAGGGGAGGGAGGCCTTTCGCTAGCGCGAAGACTTTCTATTGTTGGCGTTATTGGACTTGTCGCAGGATGGTGGTTCTACAGCAAGCTTGGCGTTGTTGCAATAGGAATTCCTTTTTCTGCTCCTTTCTTTCTTGGCTGGCTTGTTATTCCATTCTTCGCTTTCGTTACGCTTGCGTTATATGCAGGCGGTACCATTGATGGGCTCGATGGGCTCGCCGGCGGCGTTTTCGCGATTATTTTCATGGCATATGCCGGCATTGCCTTCGGTGAAGGGCAAATATCACTCGCCACTTGTTCCGCCGTTATAGCTAGCGCAACGCTCGCATTCCTTTGGTTCAATATTCCGCCGGCGCGATTCTATATGTCCGAGACTGGCAGTATGGCGCTGACGCTCGCGCTTGCGATGATTGCCTTCGCTTCTGACACGCTCGCGGGCGGGGTAGGTGTATTCGTACTTCCGTTGGTCGCGCTCCCATTAACCGTAACAGTAGCAGCGACGCTTCTTCAAGTATTTTGGAAAAAAGTGTTTCATAAAAAATTATTCCGTGTTGCGCCTATTCATCATCATTTTGAAGCCATCGGCTGGCCGGCAACGAAAGTTACTATGCGCTATTGGGTTATCACTATTATCGCGGGCGTGATTGGCCTTTCCATTGCGCTTCTCGCTCGTACGCTATGAAATTCGTTTCAGGCGATCGCATCTTTTTTCTGCTCGTGCTTAGCATCGCTCTCGCCGGCCTCGCGATATTTTCTTCGGCGGCGTTAGGGATTCTCGTCCGCGAAAGCGGCTCGCTCTCAAAAGATATTCTGCTCCAAAGCGGCCTCGGATTTGGATTGGGACTTTTGGCGCTCTTCAGCGCTCGTGCTATTCCGTTTGCATGGATAAAACGCTTTGCGCCCTATATCTATGCAATAACGCTTCTCTTTACAATGCTCGTCTTTGTCCCCGGTATCGGATTTCATTCCGGCGGCGCAACTCGCTGGATAGATATCGGTTTTACGACCGTACAGCCGGCGGAATTCTTGAAAATTGGTTTTGTGCTTGCACTCGCGTGGTGGCTCGCACCGCGCGCTCGGCAACTTGTTCATCCTAAAAAAGGACTCATCCCTTTCGTTGCGATGCTCGCTTTGCCGGCTCTGATATTACTTGCTCAACCGAATACTTCCACGACGATTCTCCTTCTCGCGACCGGCAGCGTGATGTACTTTGCCGCAGGAGCCCCGTGGAGAGATTTCATCATTCTCGCGCTTATTGCCATCGTCGCACTCGGCTCTATCGTTATCGCTCGGCCCTATATAAAAGATCGCATTATGACATTTATAAATCCATCGGCTAATTCTCTCGGCATCGGGTATCAGGCCCAACAATCGTTGATCGCTATCGGTTCCGGAGGACTCTTGGGCAGAGGATTCGGTCAAGGCGTGGAAAAATTCAATTACCTGCCAGAACCTGATGGCGATTCTATTTTTGCGGTCTTCGCAGAAGAAACAGGATTTGTTGGTGCGCTTATTTTGCTTGCGCTCTTTGTTGCGCTTTCAGCACGAGGCATTGTGATAGCGGGAAATTCGCACGATCTCTTCGGCGGACTTATCGCTCTCGGATTTTCCTTTATGATTATCCTCCAGGCGTTTATTAATATGTGTTCGATGCTTGGAATTATTCCGCTTACCGGATTGCCGTTGCCTTTCATCTCTCACGGCGGAACCGCGCTTATGGCGGCGCTCATTATGTGCGGTTTTATTCTTAATGTCGCGGCGCATCGCAAAACATAAAATGGCTTGTATACTATCTCTATGACCATTGCATTTACCGGCGGGGGAACGGGCGGACATTTTTATCCGATTATCGCTATTGCAGAGGCGCTCAGCGACCTTGTCCGCGAGGAGCATCTTCTCGCGCCGAAGCTGTATTATCTCGCACCAAGTTCATATGACGAAAAAGCGCTCTTTGAAAATGGCATCACCTATATACGCATACCAGCAGGGAAGATGCGCCGCTATTTCTCGTTTCAAAATATTACCGATTCTTTCGTCACCGGTGCGGGGATTCTCTATGCGATAGTAACTCTCTTTCGTTTGTATCCCGATGTCGTCGTGAGTAAAGGCGGATACGGCAGCGTGCCGACGGTGCTTGCGGCACGATTACTCCGCATTCCGGTCATCATTCACGAGTCAGACGCAAAGCCTGGCCGTGCGAACTTATTGGCTGCACGATTTGCGACGAAAATCGCGATCTCTTTTGAAAGTGCTGCTGCGTATTTCCCCAAACGAGTCCAGCATAAGATTGCGCGCACCGGCATACCAATCCGTAAAGCGCTTACTCGCATTGAATCAGAAGGAGCGCGGCAATATCTCGAATTGGAAAAGGAAGTGCCGACCATTCTCATCCTCGGCGGTTCGCAGGGTTCACAGCGGATAAACGAATCGATACTTTCGTCATTGCCGAGCCTCGTTTCATTCGCCAATATCGTCCATCAAACAGGGCAAACGCATTTTAAAAATGTTGAAGCGGTTGCGAGCGTCGTGCTCGCGAAGAATCCGCATGCGACGCGCTATCATCCGATTAATTATCTTTCTGAAATTTCGCTGCAGAGAGCTGCCGGCGTTGCGGAGGTGGTTGTCTCGCGGGCGGGAGCGAACAGTATCGCTGAAATTGGCTTGTGGAAAAAGCCGGCTATCCTCATCCCGATTCCTGAAGCGGTGAGCCACGACCAGCGCACCAATGCCTACGCCTACGCCCGAACAGGGGCAGCAGTAGTTATTGAAGAGAAGAATCTTACGCCGAACCTTTTAGCGTCTGAAATAAAAAGAATCACCAGCGATCCAGAGCTCACAAAACGAATGAGCGCTTCCGCAGAAGGATTCACTGACCCTGACGCTTCGAGAATTCTTGCTCGCGAAGTGCTCGCTATCGCCCTTTCGCACGAATCATGATTAAGACCGTAACTCGTTTCGCGCCTTCGCCAACAGGATTGCTTCATGCCGGAAATTACCGAACTGCCGTATTTGCCTACCTTTTCGCTAAACACACTGGTGGCGAATTTATTTTGCGTATAGAAGACACCGATGCCGCCCGTTCCAAACCGGAGTACGAAGCGAACATTTTTGAAACGCTTGCCTGGCTCGAACTGCCAGTTGATAAGACCTACCGGCAAAGCGAACATCGCGCGCGGCACAAAGAATTGCTGGAAAAATTAGTTGCCGAAGACACCGCGTACATTTCAAAAGAAATACCGGAAAAACCGGGCGACCGAGAAGAAGTTATCCGTTTCAGAAATCCGGGCGGTACGCGTTCGTTCACTGATGTCATTCACGGCGAAATAACAACCTCCGTAGATGACCTCGGCGATTTCATTATTGCCCGCTCCTTCAATGAGCCCGTTTTTCATTTTGCCGTGGTCGTGGACGATGCAGACGAAGAAGTCACACACATCATTCGCGGGGGAGATCATATTTCAAATACCGCCCGCCAAATGCTTATCCGCAGCGCACTTGGATTTGCCGAACCTCTGTATGCGCACTTGCCGCTCATTATGGACAGCAACCATAAAAAACTTTCTAAACGGGCCGGTGCGAAAGCATTAACTGAATACCGCGATATGGGCATCGTGCCGGAAGCGCTGCTTAATTATCTTTCTCTTCTCGGCTGGAACCCCGGCGATGACCGCGACTATCTTTCTCGAGACGAACTTATAAAAGAATTTGATATTTCGCGCGTACAAAAGGGCAGTGCCGTCTTTGACGAAGTAAAACTTCTTTCGGTAAATCAGCACTGGATGCGTGAATTATCCGACGCTGATTTTATCGCGCGAGGAAATTTCTCTACCAATAATCCCGACAAACTGAAAAAGGCTGTACCGCTCCTGAAAGAACGGGCGCAGACATTCGGACAAGCGCAAGAAATGCTCTCGAACGAGCTTTCCTGCCTCTTCAATGAACCGATACTTGACCGAAACCAGCTCATTTCAAAAGAGCTCCAAGAACACCCAGGAATGACCAAATCTGCCCTGGAAGGCCTCCTTGAGGCTCTAAAAGCTCTCCCAGAAGGAGAGACGGCCGAAGCGGTAAAAGAAACACTTATGCCGCTTGCCAACGCCGAGGAGGCAAAAGGGAAGGGAGGCAGGGGCGCGGTGCTCTGGCCTTTGCGTTACGCGCTTTCAGGGCAAGACCGCTCACCAGACCCCTTTACCATCATTTCTATTCTCGACAGAGAAGAAACGATTTCGCGAATACAGAAAGCTATTGCTATACTTTAAAGATGACGCGCTTCGGGTTCTCGTTCTTTTTCTTCATATTCTTCGCGGGATTATCTCTCGGCATGCCGAGATTTGTCCTCGCCGACTCGGCGGCAAATATTCAATCTCAGATCGAAGCGAACAATCGTCAGCTCGAATCGCTCAAAGCTGAAATTGCTGCAGATCAGAAAAAACTTGATGCGCTCGGTGCGAAAAAGAACACTCTCCAATCAACCGTTGATTCATTAACGCTCTCTCAGAAACAGCTGGCGACGCAGATTCAGGCAACGCAAAATAAAATCTCTTCAGCCAATCTGCAAATTCAGAAATTGTCGCTTTCCATTGGCGATAAAGAAGTAGCAATCGCTGCAGATCAGAGCGCCATTACGAAAGCGCTTCAGAGCATCGCTGAAGGCGAACAGGAATCGATTATCACGAGACTCATTTCTGCACATTCATTCGGCGAAGCATGGCAAGTAGCTGATGAATCAATTCAATTTAATCGAGCGCTTGGAAATGATATTAATGATCTACGTGCAGTGCGCACTGAACTTTCAGTGAACAGAGATGAAGTGACTGCAGTAAAAACAAATCTATTGTCGCTTCAAAAAGACCTTTCATTGCAAAAGAAATCGGTTGAGGTTTCAAAAGCCGCTCAACAAAAACTCGTTGCCGAAACGAAAAATCAAGAAAGCACCTATCAAAAACTCATAGCTCAAAAGCGCACGCAACAGGCCGAATTCGAAGCGCAACTCTTTCAATACGAAGCTCAGTTGAAACAAATACTCAATCCTTCAGCAATTCCTACGGCGCATACGGGAATATTGGTTCCGCCGCTTGTTGATTTCTTCGTGACGCAATATTTCGGAAAGACGGTTGATGCCCAACGCCTGTATGTATCAGGAACGCACGGCGGCATTGACTTGCGGGCGCGAATTGGCACACCAGTCAAGGCGGCATTGTCTGGGGTTGTTACCGACACTGAAAGCGTAAAAATAAAAAGCGGCTGCCAATACGGAAAATGGGTTTTGATAAAACATACAAACGGTCTTTCGACGATATACGGTCATCTCTCATTCGTGAATGTAAAGCCCGGTGATACGGTCGCAACAGGACAAATAATAGGCCTCAGTGGCGATACCGGATTCTCTACCGGCCCGCATCTTCATTTCGGCGTGTATGCTTCTGAAGGCTTACGGATTGTAGACTCGCGGGCGCTCGGTTCGGTCAACTGCGTCGGCATTAAAACGGTCGCGGCTACTCCTACGGCGTATCTGGACCCGATGTTGTATCTGTAAAAAATAATCTCGAATATCCGAGATAGGAAAGGGAAGTGTGGTATATACTTTTACTTATATGTTTAAACTTATCTTTTGGATTTTCGTCCTTGTTCTTGCGTTGTCATTTTTTGGCATTTCAATTCAGGCGATTATAAACTCTCCAGCAGGGCAAGAAAATTTCGGCTTCATAATCAATTTCTTTGTACAAGGATGGCAGTGGATTGTTCAGCATATTCAACTGTAGGGGATATAGGTAAAGAGTGAGGGAAAGAAAGATATCAGAGTGTCGCACAATATATCTTTTACGACATACGCCTAGAGCAAAACCTCGGATAGACAAGGAACAAGTTGTTCCCTGCTAACACGAAACATTTGCGATGATGTAGTCGTACGCTTCGTCAACAGAATCAACGAGTGTATACAATTCCATATCTTTCTCATCTATGGCCGCATATTTTTGGTAGAGCGTTTTTTCAATGAAAGAGAGGAACGGCTCCCAGTATTCCCTTCCGAAAAGGACAATAGGCACTTTTCTTATTTTTTTAGTTTGTACGAGCGTTACGATTTCAAAAAATTCATTGAGCGTTCCAAAGCCGCCCGGAAAATAAACATACACTTCAGAGGCATAGGTCAGTATCACTTTCCGCACAAAGAAATGATCGAAGCCGAATCGTTCAGTCAGATACGGGTTATACGCTTGTGTGTCAGGCAAATTGATGTTGAGTCCGACTGAAACGCCGCCGGCTTCAAACGCGCCTTTATTTGAAGCCTGCATAACGCCAGAACTGCCGCCGGTAATCACCGCAAAGCCTTGCTTCGTCAGTTTGCCGGCAAGTTCCGTCGCATTCTTATACACACTGTCTTCAAATGACGCGCGAGCGCTGCCGAAGATGGTAACAGCAAGACCATAACGACGGATAATGTCAAATCCTTCAACAAATTCTGACATGATCTTAAACACGCGCCAGGATTCTATTTCTCTTGGCTTGCAAACTAAAAGCGGGCGATTGCTCGGTGAGGCAGGCATCGTGCGCTGTCCTTCATGCAATGCTTGCGCGAGCCGTTCGGCAGTAAGATCATCGTTCATAATATTTTTTATTGTAGCAAACTAAAGACCTTTACAATTTGCAGCTAGAGTATAACCGGCCGCTAATGCCGCAGATGCGGAAACAAACCAAATTTTATTTGCATCCAAAATTCTATCGGCTCCCGCACATCCAAGCGGATAATATTTTGTTCCGGTTTTAGAAGCGACTACCTGCCCTGCTGCGCCCGCCGTAGCCTCGGGCGAAGGCGGGTTGATTCCTTCAATCACGGCATCGCTCCCCTGCCCTGCCTTTGTGGACTTGTCCGCATCTAATCCGGCGAGATATCCGAGCCCGAAACTAAAAGAAGACGCTAAGACAAGAATAATAATAATGAAGACATCTCGCGGTACTTTCTTGGCAAGCGTTTTGCATTTTTCGCGCGTTTCTGCTATATTCATTGGGTAAAACTATACCACTATGGCACATACTAAAGCTGGCGGTTCAGTAAAAAACCTGCGCGATTCAAACCCGAAATATCTCGGGGTGAAGCTTGCTGACGGTGAAAACGCCCGCCCGGGAATGATTATCGTCCGTCAGCGCGGCACTAAAATAGAAGCAGGAAAAAATGTTGCTGTTGGACGCGACCACACGCTCTTCTCTATGGCAACGGGCACCGTAGCTTTCCGCACAAAACGCAAAACAACTTTTACCGGACAAATTATCGCAAAAAAAGTCGTTGATGTCGTTTAGCAGTTAGTAGTGAAGCCGGCAAACAATAAAAAGCATGTTGAATCGGCCGAGCGGCCTGAGCGCATGCTTTGTTTGTTTGCCGGCGAAATGGAACTTATTCCGCCTCAATCGTAATAGAGAATTCTCCGAAGGTATCAACGGTCGCGACTGGGATAGTAAACGAACCGAGTTCTTTTATCGGCTTCTCGAGTTTAATAACATTTTCTGGAAGATCGATATGCGCCTGTTCCTTTGCCGCATTTCTAATTTCTGACTCTCCGACGGCGTCATAGAGATGACCTTTTTCGTTTGCTTTTGCCTTGATAACAATATGCGCTTCTGCAAGTGAAGCGATATTTTGCGTGAGAAGCGCCGTATCGAGCGCTGAACGATCGGTTACCTGTTTGCGGCGCACTTCAGCCTCCTTTAGCGCGATTGGAGTCGCAACAATGGCAAGCCTCTGTGGAATCAAGAAGTTGAGAGCGTAGCCGTCAGCTGCCTCAATTACTTCGTGTGCGTGTCCGACTCCCTTCACATCTTTAATCAAAATGACTTTCATATACGACCTACCATACTCCTTTACTTCCCCGTAGTCAAAAATTCAATCGCCCGATCCATTTGAGGATCGCGTTTCGCGGCAGCGTCTGCGTTCGTAAACGGCACTTCGATATCAGGGACAATGCCATTGCCCATAATCCAATGGCCAGCAGGCGTAACCCAGCGCGCAACGGTAACTTTAAGCGAACCGCCATCAAGATCCATAAGCGTCTGCACTGAACCTTTGCCGAACGATTTCGTGCCGATGAGGGTTGCCACACCAGAATCCTGCAAGGCGCCCGCGAGAATCTCAGAGGCGGAAGCGGAACCTCCATCAATAAGCACGACAATTTCAGTTCCGGCTGGTAGGTCATTATGCCCGAGACTGATATGCGGCTGGCTCGGAGCTTTTCCGTCAAAATCTTCCGTTACGACGGGTGCGCCTTTCGGTATGAAATGGCTCGCGATATCAACTGCGGCATCGAGATAGCCCCCGGGGTTGCCGCGAAGATCAATAATAAGTTTTTTAGAACCCGAGGATTTGAATCGTTGAAACGCCTGATCAAACAAATCCGCAGAATTGGCAGTAAATTCATACAGTGCGATGTGGTACACGCCGCTGTCTGCATCGAGTCCGTCATCGGTTTCTGGCACTTGTATTTTTTCGCGAACAATTTTTATGTCGATCGGTTTTCCATCGCGGATGATGGTGAGATTGACGGTTGTCCCGACGGGACCGCGAATCTTGCTTACGGCTTCGTCAACAGCGAGGCCATTCGTTGATTTGCCATCGACGGTAACAATCTGATCGCCCGCCTTAATCCCGGCCGCTGAAGCAGGAGTGTCCTTCAAAGGCGCAATGACAGTCAGAACACCGTCTTTTACGCCAATTTCCATACCGACGCCCGCGAAGCTTCCTGAAATGGTTTCAGCGAACTCTTTTGCTTCTTTCGGAGGAAAGAAAACGGTATATGGATCGCCATAAGAAGCGGCAAGTCCGGCAATCGCTCCGAAAAGGCGATCTTTCGTTGAAGGAAGCGTGGAAGACGCGTGCGTGATGACATAATTTGCATCAAGGGCATTCCATGCTTTCCAAAAATCAGTAAAATCAACGCTCTGATCCGGTGTTGCATCAAGACCATCGCCAATAATCGGAATATGCGATACCACGGCGGCAGCGGAACCGGTGTTGCCGATGAAAAGGCCCGCACTAAATGCGAGCGCCGCGACAAGCGCGAAAGAAACGCCGCGCGCTACAATGCCACTACATAAGTTCATATACTTTTTCAAAATCTCCATCTCGCGGAGTATACCATGCTCGGTATGTGGTATTCTAGAAATATGATATTTCGGCACGAGTATCGAGGCGGCGTATGGATTGATCTTGAGCAACCGACCGAGAATGAAATACGGCAAATCGCTCAGGAGTTCTCGATTAATGAACGGATCGAAAAAGAATTGTTTTCCCCTTCCCCTACCCCGTTTGTCATACGGGATGCCAATCAGTCGCTTCTCGTTCTTCACTTCCCAGCACATAATTCAGAAAAAGATGAGGCAGAAAATCAAGAAATTGATTTTCTTGTCGGTAAGCATTTCATTGTGACGGTAAAGTATGCCGTTATTGCGCCTCTGCATCATTTGAAAAAACTTTTTGAAACGCGCGACCTCGTCGCCGGGCGAGAGTCGGTGACGACTGATATTTTGCTTGAAATCCTCTTTGCACACTTGTATGCATCCACACGCGATTACACGAACCATATTGCAAACAGTCTTGAACGCATTGAGCGAGATATGTTTGACGGCCATGAACGCAGAACCGTACGGGCCATTTCAAGTATCAGTCGCGAATTCCTGCATCTGGAGTCTGCACTCGCAAATCAGGAGGAACCTTTGCATCATTTTTTACAAGCGCTCATGCAGTACGATTTCTTTGGCGATTCTTTCAACGAACGAATAGAGCGGATTACTGCTGAACGCGCGCAGGTGATGCATTTCGTTAAAACGCATCGAGCCGTTGCAACCGAGATGCGCGAAACGAACATCGCCCTCCTCGAAGCGAACCAGAATGAGATTATGAAAATGCTCACTATCATCACCGTCATTGTGCTTCCGCTTGAACTTATTGCTTTTATTTTCGGCATGCATGCACGCGGTACTCCATTTGAAGAAAATCCGGATGCGTTCCTTATTATTATGGGTCTTATGCTAGGCGCTGGCGTTCTTATGACCGTTTATTTCGCGCGCAAGCGCTGGATCTTCTAATCTATGGGGTGGCTCGCACACATATTGGGAAAACAGAAGGATACCGCGCAAAAACGCACACCGCAGATATTCTTCACGAATACGCTCTCGGATAACAAAGAGCTTTTTATACCGCAGAAACCGGGACTCGCGCTGATGTACACCTGCGGGCCGACGGTGTATGGTCCTGCGCATATCGGCAATCTTCGTTCGTATGTATTCTCTGATTCCATCGCTCGCATACTCTACGCTGCCGGATATCAGGTAAAGCGAGTGATAAACATCACTGATGTCGGGCATTTAGTATCAGACGGCGATGAAGGAGAAGATAAAATGACCAAAGGCCTTCGCCGCGAAGGGCTAGCTCTTACTCTGAAAAATATGCGCAGTATGGCAGAAAAATATGCTGCTATTTTTCTTGAGGATCTTACCGAAATGGAAGTGCCTACGGATAAAATAACTTTCCCATGCGCAAGCGACTATATCCCCGAACAAATAGCACTTATTAAAACGCTGGAGCAAAAGGGGTATGCATACCGCACGAGTGCTGGAATATATTTTGATACCGCCCGCTTCATCGGGTATGGCAAGCTGGGAGGAATTAATCTGAAAGATCAACAAGAAGGTAAACGGACAAAGAAAAACGCAGAAAAACGAAATCCGGCCGACTTTGTGCTGTGGAAACCAGAAGCGAAGCTTGGTTGGGAAAGTCCTTGGGGCCTCGGTTTCCCGGGATGGCATATTGAATGTTCGGCAATGTCACGGTCCTTGTTAGGACAAGAACTCGATATTCATACTGGCGGAGAAGACCATATCGCTGTTCATCACAACAATGAAATCGCCCAATCAGAGGCGGCAAGCGGTCGGATATTTGTTCATTACTGGATGCACAATGCCTTTCTTAATATGGGGAAAGACAAAATTTCAAAGTCGCTCGGTAATGTCGTGTACCTTTCCGACATTGTTGAAAAAGGATTCCATCCGCTTTCATTGCGCTACTTCTTCCTGCAAGCGCATTACCGGACTCCCCTTTCCTTCTCGTGGGATGCACTCGCGGGAGCAGAAAGTGCGCTTGAACGGCTCTGGAATCTTTCGCGGGAAATTGCACAAGAATCTGGACGAAAGAGTGCGCCGGGAGAATCGCGGAATCGTTTTCTCGCCACGATGCGCGATGATCTCGCCACGCCGCAAGCACTGGGAATTCTCTGGGACTCGTTAAAGAGCGAAGAGTATACGCCTGAAGAAAAATGGGGTCTTCTGGAAGATGCCGAAGCGCATCTCGGTCTCCTGCTCACTGCTCCACCCGCGCTTCATACGCTTTCGGAAACCGACTTGCCAAAAGAAATAAGAGAAATGCTCACCCAGCGCGAAACAGCGCGAGCTTCTATGGATTTTAAAGAAGCCGACCGCATTCGGGACATACTTGAAGACAGGGGATATCGTGTGGATGACGGTCCAAATGGGCCAGTGTTGACTCCGACGACTCTTTGATACAATTGGGTTCATGGCTTCCGACCGCGTTCCCCCGCAATCACTTGAATCCGAACGCGCGCTTCTGGGTTCCCTGCTGCTGAAACCTGATGCCATACACGATGTATTAGACCTCATCCGCCCGGATTCCTTCTACGCGGAGAAACATCGGATTATATTCGGAGCAATGAGCGAGCTCGCACAGCGAGGCGAGCCGATTGACCTTCTCTCTCTTTCCGAGCGAATGCAAAATCAGGGATTGTTGGAACACGCCGGCGGCCGCAGCTATCTCGCCGAGCTTGCCGGTTCATCGCCAGCGCCCGGCAATTTCGGCCACTATGCCGAACTCGTCTCGCGCAAATATTTGATGCGCTCTTTAATTGATGCCGCCTACACCATAAATGAATCCGCCTATAACGATGCACGCGATACGATGGAAGTGCTTGATGAGGCCGAGAAAAGCATCTATGCCATCGGCGATGCCTCTTCTGCGCATAAATTCATCGCAATCGGTGACACGATTCACGAAGCATGGGATCGCATTGAGGCGCTTTCTAAAAAAGAAGACGGGGTTCGCGGAGTACCGTCAGGTTTCCCCGACCTTGATAATCTTCTCTCGGGATTTCATCCTTCTGATCTCGTTATCATTGCGGCGAGGCCTTCAATGGGAAAAACTTCGCTCGCGCTCGACATCGCACGGAATGCTGCTGTTCGCTACAATGTTCCTGTTGGCATCTTTTCGCTCGAAATGAGTTCAGAACAGCTTATTGACCGTATGCTCGCTGCAGAATCATTCGTTGACTCGTGGAAACTGCGCACCGGACAAGTGAGAGAAGAAGATGATTTCAGCCGAATCAGAGACGCACTCGAGACGCTTTCAAAAGCTCCTATCTACATTGACGATAAACCGGGCAACAACATTCTCGCTATGCGCGCGGTGGCTCGTAGACTGAAACGGGACCGAGGTATCGGTCTTATTATTGTCGACTATCTCCAGCTGATGGCACCGACTTCAACAAAAGCGTCTGATTCTCTCGTTCAGCAAGTGACTGAAATTTCCCGCTCATTGAAAGGCCTCGCAAGAGAGCTGAAGGTACCAGTTATCGCGCTCTCTCAGCTCTCACGCGCGGTGGAACAGCGCGGCGGCAAACCGCGTCTCTCAGACCTGCGCGATTCCGGCAGTATCGAACAAGACGCCGATGTAGTGATGTTTATTCATCGCGAGGATAAACGAAATCCAGAGAGCGACCGGCCGAACATCGCAGAAATTCTTATTGAAAAACACCGTAATGGCCCCACAGGGAAAACAGAACTTTACTTTGATGAGAAGCGCGCCACTTTCCAGCCAATGGACAAATCCGGCTATGGCGAGCTCGCAGCCGAGTTTTAAAGATGGATCATATTCATGAACTAGCCGCTGCACTTTCTCGCTTCCCCGGCATTGGGCCTCGGCAAGGGAAACGATTTGTTTTCTATTTGCTCTCTGCTCCCGCCGCTGAACGCACGAAACTTGCCGAACTTATTTCATCGCTAGGAAAAAATGTCCGCCAATGTCCTGAGTGTTTGCGCTTCTATAACGGCAGTACAGCGATTATTTGCAATTATTGTTCCGACACGAAGCGAGACGATTCTCAATTAATGCTCGTTGAAAAGGATCAGGACCTCGCTGCAGTAGAACGAGCCGGCACCTACCGCGGTCGCTACTTCGTTCTCGGCGGAGTACTCACGCTTACAGGCAAAGGTGCCATCCGCGAAAAAGAACTTTTACGAAACATTGAAAAACGATTGAAGAACGGACTAAAAGAAATCGTGCTCGCGCTCTCGGCAACGAGCGAAGGAGAACATACGGTTGACCGTATACACGAACTTCTCGCGCCGTGGCGCGAGAAGTTAAAAATTTCAGAGCTTGGGCGCGGTCTCGCTACCGGAAGCGAACTCGAATACTCCGACGCTGAAACCCTCCGTGCTGCTCTCTCCAATCGCAAAGAAACTTAGCGGTCTTGAATGAAGGTGAGTGCACGACCCTTCATCGAAGCACGACCGGTACGGCCGATGCGATGGATGTAGTCCTCGTAGGTCGAAGGAAGGTCATAGTTGATGACATGCGAGACGGCAGGAATGTCGAGGCCGCGCGCGGCGACATCTGTGGCGACGAGTGCGCCTACCTTCCCTGTCTTGAATGCATCAAGTGCACGAATGCGAGCGCTGTAGGTCTTATTGCCGTGGATTGATTCAGCATGGATGTGACGGCGAGACAAATCTTTTGCAATTTTTTCAACGCCATATTTCGTACGACCGAAGATAAGCACTTTGCTGAAATCGCGGTCATTCATAAGTTCAACGAGCATTTCAAACTTATCCTTTCCGCGCGGAATGCGGACAACATCTTGATCAACGCTCGCAGGAGTGTCGCGCGTCTTGACTGAAATAACGACCGGACTCGTCAGGAAATCGCCGATCAATCGTTCAATCTCTTTCCCCATTGTGGCAGAGAAGAAGAGCGTGTGCCGTTCTTTACTCATTTTGCCAAGTATCATTCGCATATCGTCGATGAAGCCCATATCCAACATACGGTCTGCCTCGTCGAGAACGACTGTTCTGAAACCAGAGAGGTCAAGCGCACGACGCTCCATCAAATCTTTAAGCCGTCCGGGAGTGCCGATAACAAAAGCAGGATCGTGTTTCAATTGAGAAATTTGTGGACCGATATTTGTACCACCAACCGCGACAATACCGCGGAAGCCGAGACCTTTCGCGAAGCCGGCAAGCTCCTTTTCGGTCTGTGCGGCGAGCTCGCGCGTCGGCGCCATAATAAGAATGCGTTCGCCCTTCTGCTTCATCACTTTATCAATAAGCGGAATAAGAAAAGCTGCTGTCTTCCCTGTTCCAGTTGCAGCGAGCCCGACGACATCTTGTCCAAGAAGCGCGTGCGGAATGGCTTTGTCCTGAATCGGCGTCGGCGATTCATAGCCTCGCGCGATAATGTTCTTCTTCAGATGCTCGTTGATGTCAAAATCGGAGAACGAATGCTCTGGGACGAAAACCGGTTCTTCGGTCGTCACCACTGCCCTATTCATAAATTTTGAGATTTCAGCCTCGGTGTTACCGAACGAGCCGAAACCAGCGCGACGCACTGGCGCACGACCGCGATTACCGAAACTGTTGCCTCCGCTATAACCACCCCGAGAGGAAAAATTTTTTCCGCCACGGTCACTGAAGCGGCGAGGACCGCTTGTACTGCCCTGCCCAACTGCTGGGCGCGGCGAATACGGACGACCAGCGCCTTGTGAACTATTATTAGATGTTTGATGATTCCAACGCCCTACTTGCATAATGATATAAAGTTAACGAAATAAATAAAAACAACCCCTTTTGCAGGTTTGTACTCGCTCACATATGAGAAGGTTTAAGAAATCGAATCGATCTTCACTTTCAGCACTGGCTGGCGATGTCCGACGCGCTTGTAGTAGCGGCTCTTCGGCTTGTATTTCACCACCTCAATTTTCTTTGCCTTCCCGGCGAGAACAACGGTGCCCTTGACCTCTGCGCCCTTAATGACAGGCGTACCGATGGTCGTGTCCGAGCCGTTGTCCACGAGGAGCACCTCGCCAAAGACAACTGTGTCACCCTTCTTCAAATCCCCTGGGAGTTTCTCTATAGCAATAGTGTCGCCTTTTGAGACGACATATTGCTTCCCACCGGTCTTGATTACGGCCACTTCCATAGTCCCTCAAATCTAGCACGCTTGCGTATAATAGGCAAGCCTTCGTTTCGTGCTATGCTGACCAGAAATGATCCATCGCCCAGGCATTCGTATCATTCTTCAGTATGCTACCGGCGTTATATTCGTCGTCACTGGTCTTTTTGCACTTTTTACTCCCCTGACACCCGGTGCTTTGCTTGCACTTGTAGCAGGACTCGTTTTGCTCATTGGGAAAGAAAGAACGGGAAATGTGTTGAAAATCGTACTAGGATCTTATCTGTACAAAAAATTGAGGGTTGAATATTTTCTCTCAAAATCCCCTATTGAATGAGGTCATTCTATTTCTGTCTGCGGTTTTTCGAGTAGTTCCGGTTCGATGCCTATTTTTGATTCAGCAATGCGATAGACATCTTTATCTATTTTCCCGAGCTCCTTGTAGCCGGAGTTGTAATGGCTGATACTCGTCCCGAGCGAGACGCCAAGTTTGCGATAAAACTCTTGCCACGCGCCGATATGCTTCCCCAGTTCCCCGACTCTCTGCTGTATCTCCACCGCTTTTTCTTCTATTTTCAACGCCTTCAGCCCCTGCATAACTGTCTGAAGATATGCAAGGAATGAAGTCGGTGAAACGATGATGACTTTATATTTCCCCGCTGCCCTCTGAATAAGATTCTCATCTTCTCCCCCGCCGACTTGGTTGGTCAAGAGATCGTAATAAATGCCTTCAGAAGGAATGAACATAAAAGCGAAGTCCATCGTGTTTTCTTCAGGACGAATATATTTCGCCGTTTCAGTGATGCGCGTTTTGAGGTCGTTCACAAACGCTTTTTCAAACGCCGGCCGCTCTGCATCACTCGAATGCACCAGCCGATTGTAGTTATCAAGAGAGAATTTGGAATCAATCGGGACAATCTTGTCGCTCACGAACACTGCGGCGTCTACAATCTCACCATTCTTGAACGGATACTGCATCTGATACATGCCGGGCGGAAGCACATTCTTTAACACAGTCTCTAAATAATATTCACCAAGGATGCCGCGCTGTTTCGGATTTTGCAGAATGTCCTGCAAATTTTTAAGTTGTTCAGCGAAGCCTTGCGTCTGCCGTCCGATTTCCTTCACTGAAGTGACTTCTTGCGTAATTTCTTTAATGAGTCGCGTGCTTTCTGAGAATTGTCGGTGGGAGTTCTCCTGCATCGCGCGCGATGATTCCGAGACGCGCGCGTCAAGCGTTCTTTCAAGATTCTGCAATTGCTGTTGGAGCAACACCATACTTCCGCTGTCTTCTGTCGGTGTATCACGGCGGCGCAGTATGAGATATATCCCGATGCCTTGCGCAATAAGAAGAATAAAGAGGACACCAAGGATGATCGTTACTGTTTCCATGCCTGTAGTATACTATTTTCATGACTATCCACGAAACATTGAAGCAATCTATCCCTGACGCGCTCCGAGCGCATGATGAGACGCGCCTGCGAACTCTGCGTTCGCTCGTTACCGCGATGACCAATGAAGTTGTCGCCAAGAAGCGCCGTCCCGACGAATACCTCAACGACGATGAGTCAATCATCGTCTTGAAACGGGCAGCGAGCCAGAGAAAAGATTCTATTGAACAATTTGAAAAAGCTTCTCGAAACGATCTTGCCGAACCGGAAAAAGCGGAGCTAGTTATTATTGAATCGTATCTCCCCGCTCAGATGGGCCGTGAAGAAGTGGAGAAAATTGCGAAGGCAAAAATGGCTGAATTAGGCATTTCAAGCAAGGCGGATGCCGGAAAGTTTACTGGCGCAGTTATGAAAGAATGCAAGGGTAAAGCTGACGGCGCTATCGTAAAAGAGGTTGTGGATAATTTGCTCGCTTGACAAATAGGACTGTAGCTGATATCATAAATAACAGAAAGTAGCCCTTTGGTTTCCCATTTCGAGGAGATTCCCATGGCTTTGAATTCGGAAGAGAAGGAACTGGTCGGCAAGGTCATTGAAGTGGCTGGTTGCGATGAAAAAGAGATTCCGAGAGGAGTCAGAAAAGTCCTTCAAGGCATAAACGATAAAGCACGGAGGACATATCTCTGGAATGCGCTGTCTAAAGCAGCAAAAGAAGAAATACGCCGAGCGCAGAAAAAATATTCATTCGCTCATTAGTTGGCGTTTATAAAGGCGGAACCCTCCCTGTGTGTTCCGCCTTTTTTATTTTCCTATTCCCTCTTTCCTCTTTTTTTGTTATAAAACATTCAGGGCCCTATCGTCCCTGGCCGGGCAGGCCCGTCCGCGGGCAGGCTAACGGTTAGGGCATCGTTCATTATGTACTTTGTCTATATTATACAAAGCGAAACTGATCATAAGTTATATGTCGGAATGACTTCTGATTTAAATAACCGTCTTGCATACCATAATGCAGGAAAAGTTCGGTCAACTAAACATCGAGTTCCGTTTCGAATGATTTATAGTGAAAGCTTTGAGACAAGAGATCAAGCGCGAGCCAGAGAAGTGTACCTGAAAAGTTACGGAGGCTCCAAAGAAAAAATGAATATAGTAAAATCAGTACACGGCCCTATCGTCTAACGGTTAGGACACCGCCTTCTCAAGGCGGGAATCAGAGTTCGATTCTCTGTAGGGTCACAAAAAGACACAAACACCTGCCCTGCGGCAGGTTTTGTGCTTTTTGTGAGGCCGGAGCGATGTTCGGCTAGCAGGCCGAACCGCGAGGCGAGGTCGAACAGCACTTACATAATTTGCGAATGCCTGGAGCAAATTATTTAGTGACTGGTGACCACTCCTATTCACTAGATGTACCAAAACTGTTCCCCACCACAGTAAAATTGAGATTCAAAACAATGATGATTCGAATCAATGGTCTGGTAGACAACTGTGGAGTATAGTTGCAATAAATATGGGAAATCTTAAACTTAAATTGTTAGTAGTATTGACTCTTGCAATCTTTATTTATGTAGCAGACGGAACTCGTCATTATTTAATCATCCCACAAGATTTAGATGGTGAAGCAGTCGCAAAAGTCACTGATACTGAACTTGAGGATGATGTAAATTATCTACTGAAGATTCCTCTCAGACTTTTTCCAAGGGTGCTTTGCTTGGAAAATAATAACAAGGTTTATTCTGACGGTGCTGAAGTTTCAATCAAAGAATTCCCCGAAGTAGGAAGTATGCGCCTTTATGTCGAGAAAGATGGACAACAATTAATCAAACCTTTTGATGCTCCAGTTGGTAAAATTCTCTGTGAGCCAATAAATATTCTTCTTCTCGAGGGTGCGACTACAACCGCTAATTACACACAAGCAGGTTTTATTAGAGTTGAAACAGACACCGATGGATTCACTAAAGTCATTGGTGCTCATCTAACCGATAATGGTGCGTTCCAGGCAAATATTATAGTGGATGTATTGAGAACACATTTGTGGGTGGGATTGTCACCTATAGCAAGTCTGTTTCTATTGCTGTTTTCTTTTCTCGGTGTTTCGACTATAACTCTTGCCTTAGTTGAACTCGTTAAGAAAATATTAAATTTTATTCGTAAGGATCAGTTTCTAAAAGGATTTTAACTCTATCAATGGAAAGTATTTCCTATTAAATATACAAGGATTATGGGGAGACGCGAAATTACATACAAAATAGAGACTTTCCTTAATTCGCATCAACCTCTCTCAGAGGAGAGTCAGGCGGTTTATCTTATGGTTGAGATAAGAAAGCTTCTTGATCATACTACTGGGGAAGATACAGATTTTCCACTCTTGCGTTTCTATTGTGATTGGACATTGCATACTCAAAAAGAAAGACATTTGAATCATATTTCTCCAATAATTAGCAAAATGTATGGCAACATACATAAACAACTACAGATATCACCATGGATTGGGTCTGTTCCAGATGTTGTTAACTTCATGTATTTCAAATCGCTGCAAGCTGAAATGGAGACTTTCTTTGGAACTTTAGGGATTATTACAAAACTAACAATAGACGATACTCAGTGGTTAGAGTATATCAGCTTAATGGTAAGCATATTATCAGATCAGCCTATAATAAATCCCATTCCTGAAGTTTCTAAATTTTCATTTCAACCAGCTGCTCTACATTGCGTTTGTGGAGTAGTTGAATTTACAAGCTTAATTCGTGGCATAGATGAGAAAAACTACGACCGTTACACATTTATGAATGCCTATTAGTACAACTTAAAACACTCATCCCGTGCCGCTTTTACATCACCTATTGAATGGTCTACCTCTTCCTTTGAGAAATCACACGATTTAGCTGCAATTTGTTCCTCACAATCTTTAGCTGACTGTTGGTATTCAATATTATTATTCCAAAACCCATTGGAATTGTCTGGCACTGGTTGATGACAGTACGAAATAGATCCAAAGAACCCAGAGCCAGAACCACTGACTATATTTGCAGGATCTGCACAGTAAATTTTACTCTGTGCTTCATGTAGACAAGAATTCAGATTTGATGGTTTGATTGTCTCACAATATTGTTCCTTTTCGCTTATATAATTTGTATCAACCTCTTGCAGACAATTATTAAGTTGATATTTTGTGTAAACTGGCCGAATAACGAAACTATAAAAGACACTAAATGCAATAAGTAATGCAGCAAGTGTTAACAATCCCTTTTGAGAAAAATCGGGAAATTTCATATGACATATATAATACCACATTTATAGACCAATATTTTATATGTTATAATTAACTGATATGGGAAATTTAGAAAATGTATTTATAACTTTTAGGAACCAGTCGTTCGATGAAACAGCCAAATTGGGTCACGCTGGACTAATTTCAGATAAGGAAAAGAATATTTTTAAGGCTGTAACAGAAAATGCAGCTAATGTTATTAACAATATTATCACTGAATTTAAAGCATCTAAGACAATAGCTGAAAGTGATTTCAATTGGATGATGCGGCTCTACACTTTTGTTTGTTTACAGGAACTTTACGACATTTTAGATTCAATTAGACGCGATGTGGAAGGAGGTTATATTAAGAATACTTTAGATGTTGATGTTGAAACAATAAAAGAACATTTAGGACTTGTACTAGGTGGGGAGGATATTAAAACATATATGAAATCGTCTTTGAAACTAATAGAATCAATGGAAAAGGACGCTAAGAATTACAATGAATATATTGTTGGAAGAATTGGAACAATTATTACATGGTTTGAAAATAATAAGGTTACAATTGATAAGACAAATATGACAAAAATTGTGGAGTTTTCAGAAAAGAATTTTCAAAATAGTTTAATGAATTTTACGAATATTTGTCTTTGATGACAAAATAATCTCAATAAAGCGATAATTCTAGAGAGTTTTAACTCTATCAAGGGAGTATTTCTAATGACTGCCTAACAGGTACGAATCCTCGTTTTTGGAGAGAGGAGAACTTAACGGCTGCCTTGCTTATTGCCTGTAATTGCTCAACTAAGGATTTTGAATCTGGTATCGTTAGGGTCACGAAATTTCGCTAGATGTTGTACCGAATTAAATTAAGAACTTTACCTATGATGTCAGCGTGTTCTTGTTCGTCTTTTGATATACGCTCGAAAGTGTCTCTCACTTCTTGATTGTCTACACTAGGATCAAGAGAAACTTTTGTATAATAATCCCTCGTGGATTCTTCCAGTCCTTTCATTTCTTCGAAATACTGCACTAATTTTTCTCTTTCTTCTTTCATAGGACTGACTCGTTTAATTTCTTTTGCAGTTCAGAAAATGCTTTTTTATGCATTTCTGTTTCTTCTATAACGATAGTCAAAAGTTTTTTTATATTCTCAAATGCTTCTTCATTCAAATCAGCAGGCCACGCACTTCTCTGCATATAGTTGCCGTAGACATCAATGCTCATATGGTCTTCCATATCAAGAGCTGAGAGTAAGTAATTGCCTATCGTCTCTTTTTTGTCTTCTGTCATATTTCTATGATAGCAGATATATTTGCAAAGGGATTACGCTTTTTGCTTCCACCTCTTTTCTTGACGAACGAGTTGTGAAGCGTCCGCAGGATTGGCGAGGAGCGCCTCTACGATGCGCTCGGTGCGGATTGATTGCGAACCTTTTACGAGAATGACATCGCCTTCGCGAACGAATGCAGGGAGCGCCGCGGCGGCAGAATAAGAATTGTCAAAATGGATAACCTCAGCGCGTTTCGGCGCAACAGTAAATGCGCGAGCGCGAATACCGACTGCGATTATGATATCAGCCGAATCGCCGACAAGCTCCGCAATGCGTTCGTGTTCCAATACCGAATGGCGACCGAGTTCTAGCATATCGCCGAGGACGGCAATGCGCCTGCCCGTACCGGCAATCGGGAATATCTTCAGTGTTGCAAGCGCCTCTTCAACTGCTGCAGGAGATGCATTATAAGAATCATCAATAATAATTGAATCGTTCTTCCCCGTGAGGAGGCGGCCGCGGCCGCGCGGCGGCTTATATCCTTTCAACGCATTAAGCGCATCAGAAAGCGGAATATCAAAAGCGAATGCAACAGCGAGCGCGGCCGCGGCCGGGAGAATCTGTGTCTTCCCCACCGAACCTTTCACTACCAGTTTCCCTTGCTTGCCCTGCAAGCTTACCGACGAATGCATGCCCGCAACCGTTCCTTTAGATTCATAAAAATCGATATCGCTGATGCGCACAGTGGCGCCATCGGTAACGCCATATGAGATGATATGCGCCGGCGTGCGTTTCGCATTATCAAGCGCATAAGGATCATCAGATGAAACAATAAGCGGGGCTTCAGCAGAAAGCGCATATGCGGGAGAAAATTCTTCTTCCCGCACCGCCTCGGGCGAGGCATAGGCTTCAACATGCACCGGTATCTCGGGAAGTCTCGTTACGACAACTGCATTCGGCGTTGCGAAGCGCAGTATCCGAGCGAGATCGCCGGGCTTGTCAGCACCCACCTCAAGCACCAGCATATTCGGATAGTGATTCGGCAAGATGAGAAGCGCGAGCGAGCTTTTCAAAACCATAAACCATTCAAAAGGGTTGCTCCACGGATTTTCTACTCCGAGAATAGTGAAAGGAACGCCTAATTCGCTGTTAAAACTCTTCTCGCTCTTGCGAACAAAAAAACGCTCGGTAAGCACTGCCGCCACTGCATCCTTCGTAGAAGTCTTCCCCACCGAGCCGGTTATCATCACGATACGCGGCTGATATCGATAGATGACAACCCGCGAAATAAACGCTAAAGCAAGCGCAACGACTGATTTGCAGATATTTTTCATTGTGGTGTGGTGGTAGAAAAGCCGCGATCAGGCGGCACGGCGTAATAGTCAATGAGAAAGTGCGTTAGGTCAAGGAAGGTCGCATCCAGGGTCTCTGACGCATACTGCACGCCTTGTGGGTCATTCGTATACAGCAAAATAATAAATCGTGGGTTATACGAAGGGAAAAACCCGACAAAAGAATGGAAAAAACGATCGGTATAATACCCTCCACTTGGCGTTGTGAGCTGTGCGGTGCCCGTTTTCGCGGCGACTGACATGGTCGGGATAATTGCCTTTCCTTCTTCAAGTTTTTCATCAACAAGTGCGGTCATCATTTCTGTCGTTCCGCGCACCGCAGTCGCAGAAAAAACGGGAACCCTTTTTTGCCAATCGAGTTTTCGTTCTATCCCGGAGCTCAGACGCACCGCGCTCACTAAATGCGGCTGTACCATAACTCCATTGTTGGCGAGCGCGCCAAGCGCACGAATCATTTGTATCGGAGTAACCGCAATACCTTGACCGAAGGCAGCCGTGTCATATCCAACTTGTTGAGGCTTTGAAAGATTTCCAATCAAGGCTCCGATCTCGCTCGGCAAATCAATGTCCGTCTTCTGCCCGAAGATTTTAGTAAAATAAGAACGAAAAGTATCCTGCCCCATTTCCGTTGCGAGCCAGGACGCGCCGACATTCAGAGACTGCACGATGATTTGCTTCATCGGTACGACGCCTCTTGCTTTTAAGTCCCAGTTACAAATCGGGTAATTATTTACCGTGATACAGCCGGTATCGTTATAGGTTGTCTCTGGCGTTACAACGCCGGCATCAAGCGCCGATGTCATCGTTATTGGCTTCATAATGGAGCCGAACTCATGCACATGTTCTACCAGCGGATTGCCGAGTAGTGCCGGATCGACATCCTGCCGCGCATTCGCGTCATACGAAGGATAGCTCGCAATGGCGAGAATTGCGCCGGTAGAGGGATCCATAATGATGCCGCCAGATTCTTTGCTTGAATATTTTTCGTTCACTTTCGCAATATCACTCTCCAAACGCGTCTGAACATCGGGCTCAATTGTGGTGACAATGTCGCCCTCGCGCGCATCCTCCGGCGAGACGAGTAAATTGCCGACATTAGAAAATAATTCCGCGAAAAAGTTTTTATACAGAGAATCGCCAGAACGCAAGAGCGTGTCATCGTATTTTTTTTCAAGACCGGTTTGGCCGGCAAGCACATCTCCTGAACCGTACGAAACGATGCCTATAGATTGCACGGCGAGTATATCGCCCGGATAATAGCGCCACCGCTCGCGCAATACTTGTACGCCAGGAATTTTTAATGCGGAAAGCGCCTGACCGGACGAATCCGACAAATGATGCGCGACTTCCACATACACTTGCGACTTCTTCTCAGCGGCAGCAAGAAATGCATCATGGCTCAAAGAAGATGAAGCGATAGTCGTTATGGCGAGATATGCGGATTCGGGATTTGAAAGCGTTTGCGGATTTATTGCGACGAGAAAACCAGTCTGTAGCGTTGCCGCAGATATGAGCGTGCCGTCCTTACGAGTAAAATAAATGGAACCGCGGTCGAAGAGGCCGCTTCCGCCAGAAGCGAATTGCCGATCAGCTTTCTGCGCATACTCCTGCCCGTCTATAATCTGTACGGAATAAAGCCGAACGACGATAAGCAGAGAAACGAGAACGATGAACGCGAGCACGAAGCGAATACGAATTCGGAACTGTGCGCGCATACTGGAATTAGCGCAAAGCGGTCACGCTCTCCGCAGGTACGAAAATTTTCGCAACCGGCAGCGCATAGCCAGCCAGGGAATAATCGATGCGAGTAATTTCCGATACGACAGAAAGATATTGCCCTTCGAGCGTTGCCACCACCGATTCGTCGTCCCGAACCGATTGTGAAAATTCAATGGTTAATGCAGCGTAATTCATAACGACCGCGATGAAGCCGATATAGACAACCGCAAGAACCGCAACCAGAGCGGAACAAAGCGCCGTCAAAGAAAATGGAATTGCTGAATGGGAATTATGCATAAGAAAAGACGCGCAATTTTGCGCTTCGCGCGCGGCGATTTTTAATGACTTCCTCACGCGTCGCGGCAATCGGCTTGCTCGACCTGAGCGATTTCGCTCGCGCAGCATCGCGGAGCATATTTTTCACGATGCGATCTTCAATGCTGTGGAAGGAGATGACAGCGATGCGACCGCTAGGAGAGAGCGCGTCTATTGCCGCTGAAAGCCCTTCACGAAGCGCGCCTAGTTCATCGTTCACCGCGATGCGAAGCGCCTGAAAAGTCTTTGTTGCCGGATGAATCTTTCGTTTGTGATACCACACGGGCGTGCCGGCTAACACAGCATCAACGAGCGCTCCAGTCGTTAGAATGCGTTCTTTGGAACGCGCTGTAACAATTGCACTAGCAATGCCTCGTGCGAAGCGTTCTTCTCCATAAATGAAGATAATGTCTGCAAGCGCTTCTTCAGAAGAAGTGTTAACGATGTCGGCTGCTGTCTCACCATCTTCGCTATAGGTCATCAAAAGCGGTTCTTCATTTTGGAATGAGAAGCCACGCGGCGAAGCAATCTGATATCCGCTCCAGCCAAGGTCAAAAAGTACTTTATCAACCGGCCCGAGAGAAAGTCTTTCGAGAATGCGCGTAAGATTGCGGAAATTGTCATTTACGAGATGTGCGACCGGTCGTTCTGGTCTGCGGTCTAGCGCATACGCTTCTCGACCGCGTTCTACCGCTGCTCTGTCAGCGTCAATACCAACAATTACGCCGCCCTCTCCGAGGGCGGCGAGTAATGCTGAAAAGTGTCCTGCTCCGCCGATAGTCGCGTCAACAACAGTGTCATTTGGCTGTACATCGAGCGCTTCAAGCACTTCAGCCATAAGGACGCTGTCGTGGCGGGCTTCCATATCAATTTTTGGAACTGGCGCCTAATGCTTCGACATAGGAGTCAGCATCGCGTTCAATCGCCGCAATATACGCCTTCCACGCTCCTTCCTCCCAAATCTCTACTCGGTCTGCGACTCCCGCTATGACCGCCTTTTCAGTAAGCGAAGCGAACGATTTAAGATTTTCAGGAATGAGCACTCGACCGGCCTTGTCGACTTCAACTTCAAACGAACCAGCAAGAAAGAGCCGAGCTAGGCCACGGCGTGTTGCGATTCCATTCACCTCTGAGGAATATGTTCGTGCTTCTTTCTCCCACACCTTGCGCGAATAAAGATACAGACAGTGGTCAAGACCGTGAGTCACGACAACGGTATGACCGAGATCCTTACGGAATTTCGAAGGAACCGATATCCTATTTTTAGAATCAAAAGTATGTAGGTATTCGCCAAGGAACATATAAATGGAAGTGAGCGAAAGTAGTAAAGAAGGCCACCATTCCCGCTTTCTACTTCATCCCACTAAAGAACAGTATATGACACCTGCCCTCACTTCCCTATTTTAGTTATCCACATATCAAAAATCGGCGCGGCAGAGCCGCACCGAAATGGCGTAGTAACTCGCTATCGCGGACGCATCAAAGGAAAGATTTGTCCTTCGCGCACGGAAACACCTTCAAGAAAACTGAATAGTCGCTCTGAAACACCGAAGCCAAACGCTGGCGGCATACCGTATTCAAGCGCTTCTACAAATTCAGCATCTGCCATTTGCGCTTCATCATCTCCTGCCTCGCGCAACTGCTGTTGGCGTTTGAATCGTTCAGCCTGATCAACAGGGTCATTCAATTCACTAAAACCTTTACCGATTTCCGAGCCAGCAATCATAACTTGGAATCGTTCAACAACACGAGGGTCTTTCGTACTCTTTTTTGCTAATGGTTCCATATAAACAGGAACATTAATTAAAAATCCTGGACCAGCAAGACTTTTGCGTATTTTTTTCCAAAGAAGATCTACTATACGACTGACTTCTGGAACTTCTGGAACAGGAATTTCCTCTTTCTCTAAAAGCTGACACAAATTCCCTGTCTTTATATCGCTGTCACGAGGATCAAAACCATACGCTTCTTGCATCAACGCACAAAAGTTATATGTCTTCCATTCTTTTCCTAAATCTATGTCAAATCCTCTAATCGAGAAAACATTTGTACCATACACTTTGTCTGCGATAGTACGATAGAGATCCGTAATCATTTCCATTCCCATTTCATAATCTTTAAACGCCTCGTAGAATTCAACTTGTGTGTAATCTTGCAGATGCTCTGCCGACATACCTTCGTTGCGGAAGATACGGCCAATTTCAAACACTTTTGGAAGACCAGCGACCATAAGGCGCTTTTGCCAGAGTTCTCCAGCCGAGATGCGCAAGTACACATCAATATCAAGTGCGTTGTGATGCGTCACGAAAGGACGCGCATCAGCGCCCCCGGTCGTTGTCTCTAGTGATGGCGTCTCTACTTCAATAAAATCTCGTTCGAGAAGATACGAACGGATAACATTCCAAAATTTAGAACGCCTGCCAATACGCTCAACAAGATCTTTGGAGAGGAGAATATCAAGATAGCGCTTTCGGAATCGTTCATCCTCATCTTTAATTCCATACCATTCATCCGGTAATGGGCGAATAGACTTCGCGAGCATTCGCCATCCGTTTATCCCCAATGACGGCATTCCGCTCTTTGTAATAAACGCCAAGCCGGAACATTCAACAATATCACCAGTGTCCACTGTGCCCGTAAAAAGGTCATATAACGATTCGCCAAGTTTATCGCGCTGTAAAAAACACTGTCCTTTTGTCCCATCAAAAATATCAATAAATAAAGAACCCCCGTGTTCCCGCATCGACATTACACGCCCAGCGAGAACGACTTGTTCGCTGTTTTTTTCCAATACCTCGTGATTCTCAAGAAACTGTTCGACAGTATGTGTGCGACCTGTTCGAGCCGGGTACGCGTCCATTTCCGCTTCTTTAAGGCGTTCTATTTTCGCCAATCTTTCAGCACGCACGGTTTCAAGTGAAGACATACTCACTACTATACAACAATTTCGTTACGCTACTTTCTCTATCGTGTAGGTCTGCTTTCCCATCGGCGTATCAAAGGTGAAAACATCGCCTTTTTTCTTCCCCATCAGAGCTGCACCGAGCGGAGAGACATGCGAGAGTTTCTTAACGCGCATATCGGCTTCTTCGCTTCCAACGATTGTATATTCGTGCACCTCAGTGCCGTCTTCTTTCTTTATTGAAACTTTTGAACCGAAACTGACTTCGCTTTTTTTCTTTCCATCTGTGAGAATCTTCGTAGTCTTCACGAGTTCTTCTAGCTTCTTAATTCGTTCTTCGGTCGCAGCCTGCAAGTCGCGCGCTTCTTGATACTCTGCATTTTCTGAAAGGTCTCCGAGCGCGCGCGCATATTCAAGGTTCTTGGCAATTTCGGTACGGCGAACTGTCTTCAAGTTTTCCAACTCTTTTATCATCTCATCGAACTTTTCTTGCGAGACGACGGAATCTTGTATATCAGTCATGGTAGTGTGCGCATTGTACGCGAGCACAGTTATTGCGCAAGAGTAGAGGCCGTTGCAGTGCCGCCTACATACACAGAGTTTTCTGCATGCAAAGAAGAAAATAGGTCACGCATAACATTTACCGCCTGTTCGCCCGTGCCGGAAGGGCCTCGTTCAAGCACGACGGCGAATGCATACTGCGGATTGTCGTATGGGAAGAATCCTACGACCCATGAGTTGTCATATTGATTGTACTCTCCCGTCTGTGCGGTGCCCGTCTTCGCAGCAACACTGACATAAGGGAAATTAATTTCTTGTGCGAGCGCGCCGGTCACGCTCTGACGCATGCCTTCTCGCACGACGGCGAGTGCAGAACTGTTGACCGGCACGATTTTATACGACGGCACCGCCTCAGCGAGCAGCGTCGGGGTGAAAAGTTTCCCGCCATTTGCCACCGAAGCAATCGCGCAGACCATTTGTATCGGAGTCACCTGCACCGAATATTGCCCGATTGCAGTGAAATAGGTATCGCCGAGATACCAAGGTTCATCGAAAGTTGCTTCTTTCCATTTAGGAGTCGGGATAAGCCCGTTTGATTCTCCCGACAAATCAATACCCGTCGGACTTCCCATGCCGAATTGCTGATACCAATACACAAGACGATCGATACCAAGGCCTTTCTGACTTCCGAAGCCGCCGCCGACGGTGTAGAAGAAGACATCAGAGGACCAGGCAATCGCCTTTCTCACATCTACTGCGCCAAGCGCTTTCCAGCCTGTGTATCTGAAAGTCTTCCCGGGATGATAGGGATCGGGTAACGAGATGAATCCTGGATCGTTAATAACCGTGCTAGGAGTGATGATACCGTCAGTAAGCGCTCCAGAAGCGATAAGCGGCTTCACGATAGAGCCGGGAGTATAGACGCCCTGCACCGCATGATCGAGGAAAGGATGCCCAGGATCTGTATTGTATGCGGCGATGGTCTCTGAAGGGCTACCATTCGACATAACATTCGGATCATAGGTCGGATACGAGACAATCGCGCGCACGGCGCCGGTATTCACATCAAGAATCACTCCGGCGCCGGCGATAAAATGCTGACTGTTCACCGTGTCCGAAATCGATTGCGCGAAAAGATTTTCGAGATTCGCATCAATGGAGAGCCGCAGCGTCTGCCCTGCCTCTGCAGGAACGATGGTTCCCGCAGAACGAATACGGCCGAGCGCGTCCGTTTCAGTCAGCAACTGACCGTTCTTCCCGGAAAGAAGCGAATCATATTCCGCTTCAAGACCAATAATGCCCGTCTGCTTCGTATCGTAATACACTCCTTTTGCATCTTTCTTCGGGTGCGAGACATAGCCGATAATCTGACCGAGAGAAGGAAATGGATAATTGCGCCCCATAGTTCCATCTGGTTTTTCTACATTCTCGGCAAGCACGACGCCAAATATATCGGTAATGACGCCACGCGGCGCAAATAAAGTTACCGATTCAAGGCTGTTATGCGCGCTCTCTGATGCAAAAGTTGCGCCGTTCGTAATCTGAAGATTCCAAGTGCGGACGATGATAATGAGAAAAAGGGCAGCGAGCGCGCCGGCTAGAGAAACAAATATTCTTTCCGAAAGCGGTTTTTCAAGTCGACCTTCAAATCGCGCGCGGTCAAAATCAGGTACATTTGATGAATCAAGAAATATCTCATCGGGAGCGATTTCTGGATCTCTCCGGTGGTGCCACTTCATCTGCAAATAATACTCGTCTTTAATCGGCTACGCACAAGAAGAGCAACACCGGTTGTGAGCGCACCGCAGAGAGTGAAAAATGGAACGATAGTGACGCTCGGTGAATAATAAAGCGTGTCGGCAAATATGCCGGCAGCGAGTGGGAGAAGCGGTATAGAGAGCGAAGAAAAGAGAGCGAGCGCGGCTGCAATCGGCCAAGGAAAAAAGATGATTGAAACGAATACAAAAAATGAGAGGAAATTATTAATGCTGAACAGAAGCGAAATGAAGCGAATCATAGCGAAGTAGAGGTTGCTGAAATAAGCGACGCGCCGGTGTCGCGCAGAACAACCCACGATATAGAAAAGAGATTGCGCGCAGGCTGGATGCGCAGGGTGACTGATGGCGAAGAAAGATCGCTGTCTATGCGAGTAACAACACCGACCGGGAGCATTCCGGGACCCGGTGCGAATACCACATCATCTACGACAATACCGGCAGAACGAGCCGTAACGGCGTTCATCGTTCCTGCTCCGGCGCCATAAATGGTGAGAGGTATATGGGCATTTCCGACCCAGCCTGAAGTATTCGTACCAGGCGAGGAGAAAAGAGTAATTCGCGAAAAGTCTGAAAGAACCGATGAAACAATGCCGACCGGCACGCCCCCGCTCCCGAATGCTTCCATACCAAGAGTGACGCCTTCATTCTTTCCAGCAGCGACGATAAGCATATCGTATGGGCTCTCAGGCGGACGAGCGACCACTCCAGCGATAATTCCTTCCGGAGCGTTTGTGCCTGCTGTCTGAGAATCGGAAAGCGCTAAAATGCTCGCCACTTTTTGAGAGAGAGCCTGATTTTCGCTGGAAAGTGCAGCATTCTCGTTCATTAACTGTTCATTCCTTAATGCAAGTTCAGCAGCATCTCTAAAGCTCTGTAAAAAAGAATGGCTCTGCGCCGAAAGAGCGTCTGCGCTCTTAAATACCGGAGCGAATGCGAACCAGAAGAAGTTTGGTGCGAGAATTCGCACGGCAAGCACGACGAGCGCGAACACAAGCGCAACCGCGCCACAGGAGACGCTCGAAGATGAAAGAAGCGCATTACGCTTCGATAAGAATGTCCTCTTCATTGATGAAAAAGTCCTCGTAAGAGGTTGGGTCTTCGGTCACGATGCCTGCGCCACGCACGACTGCTGTGAGCGGCTCTGGTGCGACCTTCACCGGCACGCCAAGCATTTTTGCGAGTACCTCCGGCAGACCGCGCAGAAGTGCGCCACCTCCGAAGACAGTCACGCCGCGTTCAAGCACATCAGAGAGAAGTTCTATCGGCGTCGCTTCTATAACTTCTTTCATAGCATCAAGGAGCGCATCGAGAGAAGGAGTAATCGCTTCGCGTACATGGACATCAGAGAGCGTCACTTCTCGCGGAAGTCCCGTTGCGAGATCGCGACCACGCACGCTTCGCGAAAGCGTTTCGGAAAGAGGTATGACTGCACCGATTGCTATCTTGATATCTTCAGCGGTTCGCTCGCCTATTCCGAGTTTAAATTCACTTCGTACAAAATCAATAATGTTCTCATTGAACCGATCCCCCGCAACATGCGAACTCTGCGATGCAACGACGCCCTTGAGCGCAATGACCGAAATATCGGTCGTACCGCCGCCGATATCAAGCACCATCGTACCAACTGCATCAGCAATCGGCAGTTTCGCACCGATAGCGCCCGCGACCGGCTCTTCGAGGATAATCGCTTCACGGGCGCCTGCATTGCGCGCGGCGTCGCGCACCGCTCGGCTCTGGACATTCGTTACGCCCGTCGGTACGCCGATAACGACTCGCGGACCGAAAAATCGCACGCCGCCGTTCTGCGCTTTATGAATAAGATAAGTGAGGAGCTCTTCGGTAACTTCAAAATCAGAAATGACGCCGTGCGACAACGGGCGCACGACTCGGATATGCGAGGGCGTTTTCCCGAGCATCGTTTTCGCTTCTCTTCCTATGGCGACGATCTGATGAGTCTTATCATTTATCGCCACTACCGATGGCTCATTGAGCACAATCCCGCGACCGCGCACATACACGAGTGTATTCGCGGTTCCAAGATCGATCGCAATGTCGTTGCTGAAAAGTAAATTTTTTGAGAACTTCGCCATACCGTTACACGAGAAGCTGTGCTCGTGGCGTTTTCGTCATTTCTCCCGTTGCGCGATTTACTACTTCAAAAATGTTCGTCTCAACAGATTCTTTCCCGACCACAATCCGTTTCGGGATGCCAAGGAGGTCGCTTTCTGCGAACTTCTCTCCTGCACGCATATCACGGTCATCGTAAAGAACTTCAATTCCCTTCTGTATCAAATCATCGTAAAGCGCATCGGCTGTTTTAGAAATTTCATCACCGTCTTTTCCGAGCGATACGAGATGAATAGCAAACGGCGCAACTGATTCCGGCCATACAAGGCCTTTTTCATCTGCAAACACCTCAACAATAGTGCCCATCAGCCTCGTTGTACCGAGTCCGTAACAGCCGACAATAGGTGTCTGCTCAGTACCTTCTTTGTCTTTATAGGTAAAGTTAAACGCTTTTGGATATTTCTGCCCGAGGTCAAACACATTTCCTGCCTCAACAGCGCGTGCAGATTGTACAATTCCCTTCTCGCATCGAGGACAGGCATCACCCGCTTTCACTTCTGCAACTTCTGCATTCGCACAAAATTCGCACGCGTCGCAATAGACGATATTGTCTTCGCCGGCATCAGTCAGCACCATAAACTCGTATGAAATTTTTTCGCTAAAAGCACCCCCCGATGCTTCAGTTGCTTTCGCGACAAGACCGCATTGTTTGTAAATTCTGAAATACGCTTCTTTCACAATTTGATAAAACTTATCGAAGTCCTCTTGCGTCTCGTGGAAGCTGTACATGTCTTTCATTCCGAATTCTCGTCCGCGCATAATGCCAGATTTCGCGCGCAACTCGTCGCGATATTTTTGTCCTATCTGATATACAGCGAGCGGTAAATCTTTATACGAAGAGATGAACTCTTGTGCGATAGGCGTCACAATTTCTTCTTCGCTCTGGCCGAGCGCATATTCTTTATCAGTTCGACTCTGCAGTTTGAAGAGTACATCCACATTGTCCCATCCGCCGGTCTTCTTCCAATTCTCAGACGGATGTAGCGTTGCCATACGAATTTCTTGTCCGCCAATAGCGTTCATTTCTTTTCGAATGATGTTTTCAATGTTAGAGAGAACTTGACGCCCGAGCGGAAGGTAGGAATATACTCCCGCCATCTCCTTATGGATGTAGCCGGAGCGGACGAGAAGTTGAGCATTCTTCGCAACCTCGTCAGCAGGAGCTTCGCGACGCGCCTTTGTGAAGAGCTGTGATTGCCTCATAGGAAACAGTATATGCCCCGCACGCGCCAAGCGCAAAAGTGCGAACGGCTCAGACCGTCTGAGCCGTTCGCACACTTCACTTTTTTGGGCTATCCGACAATTCTGAAAATATCGTGCACCGCTACATGTTTTCCAACTTCAAAAAGTCATACCCTTCATCTGCCTCTAGAAATTCACCCATCTTACCTATGTGCTCGGCGTAGAGATGCTTCCTCAGATTGAAACTGCGAGCATGACTGAAATGACCGTAATATGAATTAACTACTGACAAAGCATGGGTCATCGATTCTTTTTCGTCACGAACATTACCTGTAACAAACACTTGCGAAATATCATGGAGCCGTTTCTTGCACCGCCGAACTACTTTCTGCCGCACTACGATATGATTCCGCTTTATAAAATATCCCAGGAAATCGATTCCCTTCCGTACTTCTTGGAGTTGTATCTTGCCCGAATGCACTCTGAGAGTCAGTTTTTCTTTCAGAAACATATCTATTGGTAAAATAAGAGATTTTAATTTATTTTTATCTTCATCAACCATCACAAAATCATCTACATATCTTACATACCTATCGACGCCGAGCGTCGTCGTTACAAATTGATCAAGCTCGTTCAGGTACACATTGGCGAAGAATTGCGAGGTAAGATTCCCGATAGGAAGACCACAACCTTGCGCGTAGAACAGCGACTTATGTTTCGGTATGAGATATTTCTTATCTGGATTGCCTTTGTAGAGATAATTTGTGGTCGGATTATAGAAGATAATCTTACGCGCGAGCCATAGCACTTCTTCTTCCCACTGTGCCTTCTGAGGCGACGCTTTAGAAGTAATTTTCTTTTCTACGAGAGAGAATAGTATTTCTCTATTGATAGAACGAAAGAAGCTCCGCACATCGAGCTTCAGATACTGACCTTCTCTTGTTTTATTCTTCACTTGCAAAATGTCTTTCCGAAGCTGTTCGACCGCTTTGTGCGTGCCCTTACCTATACGATTAGCGTAGGAATGTGGAATAAAATCGGCTTCGAACAATCCGCTTATTTCATTGCATAAAAGGTGGTGGACTATTCTATCTCGAAAATCAGCGGCGAAGATCTCTCGCGGTGTAGGATTGATGACGATGAAGCAGATATGGCGGGAAATCTCATATCTCCGGCTTACAAGGTCATCAAGAAGAACGACGAGATTCTTCTCGCGATGCAGTTCAAAAACGAGCGCATTGATAGTGTTTTTCTTGCCTTTCTGGCATTCTTTATACGCCTTAAAAAGCTTCTCTAATGTGAAGATGGTAGTCACGAGAAAGAAAAATTAAAAACAAGCTGAGGGCTGGAGGCGGGAGTGCTCGGACGCAACGGACATAGTTGTTATTAGTCTTATTGTTGTTGTTCGCATTGCCGTTGTTGAAGTTCACATTCATGGCATTGGTGTAGTTAGCGGGGTAGGTAGTACTCGACCAGTAGTTGTTACTCTGCGTAGCACCTGCCTATGGAGCTTCCGACTGTCCATAACTATCGTGTACATTTATCCCCCGACTCTCTTGCGAGAAATCGAGGAGCGGAAGCTGAATTCCCAAACCCGCACTTTCTCATCCGCAAATGAAGAAATTCTGGGGAGCCATTTCTAATCCTTAGAAACGCTTTTCCTCCAGCCCTCAGACTGTTTTGAAAGTCCGACAGTCTTTTCGAGTAGGTGTAGGTAGCCTTTTTCTCCTCCGAGCTGCTTCAGCTCGTTGGCTATCCGTAAGAGGATGATAATCGATTCAGAAAGCCACACAAGGTCTTCGAGTAACACCTTCCTCTTCGCTGTGTCGCGCGTATTGTTGGTCTCGAGAATCAGGCGGATAATCTCAATATTTGCTCCGATAAGCTTCTCTCCCAAGAGATACTTGTACTGCTTCCCGAATTTCGGCACGCGCTCATACAATTCACGAAGCAGACCGAAGGCGGCATTATAGATTGGAAGATGAGAATATTGCGCCACAAATATTTTTGGGAAAATTCAAACTAAATAACCAAAGAATCCAATAACCAAATTATCCTCGGACGCAACGGACATAGTTGCTACCAGTCTTATTGCTGCCGTACGCAAGGCCGCTGCCGAAGCTCACATACATGGCATTGGCGTCCTTAGCGGGGTAGGTAGTACTCGACCAGTAGTAGCTACTCTGCGTAGCCGGGAAATAAGTCCCATTGATAAACGGTGCGCTGGCGACCCCGAAATCGACCAGGGAATAGAGCTCGTAGACATTCGGTAGGCGCCAATCGTCATAACCATTATCTGTACTATTTTCGCATTGTGCGAGCGCGTTCACCCAGGTAAATGTGGTCGCGGTTCCGGTGCCACAGGACGCGCCAGAACGACCTTCCGAACATTTTTTCCACATGAGACCGGTGGTGTTATCGGTGATGGTGCCATTGACGGGGTCAGTGTACTTCCGCGCAACGCCCTTTAGATACTGACCATCTTGACCAGTACTACCACAGGCGACGACCGAGCCGCCCTCACCGTAACAGATTATCTGATTGGTTTTAATCAACTGAGCACCAGGTGCAACAGTCCCTATCTTGCCAAATATATTAACGCCACTCTTGATGTTTCCTTCTGCAAGATCAGTATCGACCGCAGAGAGCGTCGTGGCGGCATAGTATCCGGCGGATACCGTGTCGTTAGCGACGGAGAGCGTATTGGTGGGCATCGTGCCCGGATAGGTAGCAGTGGAGAGGACTTTCGCGGCGTCAGTATCGCCGAAGAGTGTGCCAGTGAAACCAAAGGCGGATACATTCTTTGCAATCTTTGCATTTGAAAGGGTTACTATCTGGGCTATGATAGCGTCATAGATTTCGGTCAGTGTCTTGAAACTAGCAACAATCGAGGAAGGTGTAGTGGGGATGGTGCCTGAGCCAAGCGTTGCAGTAGTGCCGGCCGAGAGACTGTAGATGTCAGTCAGAGTATACATAGTATTCGCTGGCGCTCCGGGCGGTGTGAGCGAGCCGGCAGAAACGGTATCTACCCCCAAAAGAAGCATAATGATAACGAGTGCGATTGGTGTTGTGATTTTTTTGAACATATTTATTGTGTTAAGTTATTAATAAACTTTCTGGTTTTCGGTCCGAAGTAGCCTTCTGCTGGTGTAATGCCGTTTGCCTTCTGGTACTTGGCTAAAGCCATTTTAGTGAGTGAACCGAACATAGTCGTTTCGCTACCAGAGGAGCCCGGACCTGAAGAAGCGACATAGAATCCGTGTGTATTTAGGAATACCTGTAGAGCTTTTACATCATTACCGACTGAGCCGACTTCCATATCGCGAGCGAAGGTTCCGACAACAGAAGAGGTACTCGCTCCTGTGTCGCCCGTTTCGAGAAGAACCGCTTGTATATTCGCAATCGTTGTATTATCTATGTCGAATGAAATAAGAACAGCCAATATGGACGCTACCTGTCCGCTCGAGAGACCCGACGACGAGGTTTGACTCAAATTTGGGGTGACGGACGAAGTTGTATCTGGTGTGGAGACGGTGTCGGGGGTGACAACTACGATAGGTGCGCCGATATCATCATTCGTAATGGTGCAGATTTTGTTGTCGCCAGGACTTAAAGCTATGCGACCGTCAGAATCGCAAGCGCCAGAGAATATTCGCGTGTAGCTGGCATCGGGGGATTCTGTCACGGTATACACATTAGACGGTGCAGGAAAAGTGTTGGTCATTCCAGAAACAACCAATGTACCGTTGACGAACAGCTGAAAATCAGCAACAGTCTTTGTCCCGCCATTATCGTTGATGACGATTGTATTGACGCTGATGGTTCCTTTATTTAAACCGAAATGCGATCTTGCTGAAGACGGTCGCCAGTCGGTCGATACTTTATTATTGCCAGTGCCGAAGGTTATCCACCCGATATTCTCACCGTACGCATTGCCGGCGAACACACCATCAGAGCCGATAGTAACTTTTGAAAAATCTATCCACCCGTAGTTCTCGCTCCACGCGTAACCAGAGAGAGTACCCTCCGCATTATTTGTGACGCCTCCATAAGTTTGTGGATTGAGCATAATCCAGCCGATGTTCTCGCCATATACAGAACCGGTGAGAGATGTGTCTGTAACATGCACATTGCCCGCAGAAGAACCAAAATCTATCCAGCCCGCGTTTTCGCTCCACGCGTAGCGATAGCTGGCGTTTATGGTGCCATCAGTTTTCGAAGCAAGGACAGTTGTGGGTGTGTAGAAAAAAATGCTCGCGGTTATCAACGCGATTGTTGATAAATATCGGCAGGCGTTAGTTACTCTCTCTCTCTCTCTCTCTCGTTTCGGCTTTTCAAATTCTAGTGCCTTTGCCATATATATCTCTAGAATTCAAGCGCTACGCCTGATTTTTGAGCGATTTGTTTAATCCATTCTTCATGACGAGAAAGTTGGGTTGAAACAGCAGCATATTCAAGACGAAGACCTTCAAAAGCGCCTGTGAACTTTTCGCTTGCGGTGACAAACCTGTTCAGATTTCCTTCAAGCGTATCGAGACGCTTCTCGATGTGCTTTACATCTTCTTTTGTTGCAACTACCGCAACAATCCTAGCGATATCAGCATCAGTAAGCATACGGACAAGTATACCCCATCGGAAGAGGAGTGAAAAACATAATGTGGAGAACCTTTTTGTTGTGCATACCTGACAGTGTACTATCCGACAATTCTGAAAATATCGTGCACCGTAACGACTACCATAAGCAGGACAAGAAAAATGAAGCCGACGGCGTTTATTGATTGAGCGACGATCGGCTTTATCGGACGGCGAATGATGCTTTCAATACCGACGAAGAGGAGTCGCCCGCCATCGAGCGCCGGAATAGGAATGAGATTAATGAGTGCGAGGTTAATAGAAATAACCGCCATAATCGAAAAAAGATACCCGAGACCTTGCGCTGAAGCCGAACCGACAGCGCCAGCGATACCGACAGGACCGGCGACTTGCGAGAGGTCCGCAGAAAAGGTGAAGATGCTGGAGAAGAAATGATACAGTCCGACAGCAGTGATACCGATCGAACCCCAGGTAAGTCGCGCACCTTCTGTTATCGATGAAATGAATGAGAGCGGTACGACGCCGATAGTCGCAACTTCAATGCCTAGTGCCGCGCGCGACGGATCCGAGGCGACAATACCCGCTATTGGTCGCGCAAACAGCAATGCCTCTTCCCCGTCTGCATGCCGTACCGTAAGCGCGATAGTCGTGTTTCCTCCGCCATCCGATACAAATTTTGTGAATGCAACAGGACTCACGCCAGAAAATACGAAGTGTCCGTCTTCAGCTGAAAGAATAGAATCGCCAGCTAAGAGTCCTGCATCAGCGGCGGGAGAACCAGGAAGTACGGCGGCTATGGCGAGCTCAACATTCTGAGCAGTTGCGATTTCATTTTCTTCAAGCGCGCGCGGCGTGCCTGCGATAAGCGCTCCAGTAATAAGCACATATGCAAAAAGAAGATTCATCGCGATACCAGCGATGAGTACGAGCGCTTGCAGAATACGCGGACGCGAAGAGAAAGATTGCGAACCTTTTTCTCCACCCTGGCCGGGCAGGCCATCTTCACCATAAATCTTCACGAAACCGCCGAAAGGCAGCCAATTGAGCGTGAGAATGGTTCCGCTTATTTTCCCGATGACTGCGGCACGCGGCGGATAGCCGATGCCGAATTCATCAACGCGCATTCCCGATAGCTTTGCCACGACGAAATGGCCGAACTCGTGCACGACGATAAGAGCAACAATGACCGCGATGAAAATGACAATGGTCATTGGGCAATCTCGGTTTCCTTTCGGTCGAGAACTTTTATGAGAGCTTCGTTGCCCGCATCAATGAGTTTCTGCACTTCAACTTTAAGGCGCGCTATTTCATCCTCTCCCATACCGCCTTCTTTTTCTGCGGCATCAAGCGCTTTGAGCGCATCGGTGCGATGCGAACGAAGCGTTACCTTCGCTTGTTCGGTCTTATCGCCGGCAATTTTTGAAAGTTGCGAACGGCGTTCGCTGGTCAATTCGGGAAAAGAAATCCGCAAGCCTTGGTCATCGGTCGAAACGCCCACGCCGAGATCCGCTTCGGTAATTCCCTTTTCAATTATTTTTACGAGTGTCATATCCCAAGGGATAACTCGTAGCGTTCGTGCATCTTCAACGGTAACAGAAGCTATTTCCCGCAGGGGCGTGCGCGTCCCATACGCTTCAGGCTTCACTGCATCGAGCAGAGTCGGTGTCGCACGACCGGTACGAACTCCGGAAAGTTCTCGCACGAGCCATTCTTCAGTTTCTTTTATATTCGTCTTTAATTTTGAAAAATCGTATGTCATATGAATATCATATCAAATCCTTCGGAATAACGAGAGAAAGATGCTCCAGAATCATACGCACGGGCGCGCTACGGTCGTAAAGATGCTCGCGCAAAATCGCGATGTCTGAGAGAAGCGCGACGACAGCTTTGCTGTCGTCGCGCTTCATAGCTGCATACGCCGCTATTTCAACGCCATTGATAATTTCAATTGCTTCATCGCGCAGCGCTCGTCGCTCTTCGTCATCTTTCCCGCTCGTGAGTTTCTTAATCATCGCACTGCGCTTCTCCTTATTTGCAGAAAGAAATTGCTTTGCGGATTCTGCAATTACGGGTTTCGTAAACCCGTAGGTTGTATCAAGAACTTGAACACGGGAACGCAAGGTCGGAAGAAGCCCCCCTAAACTCGGCAATACGAAAAAAAGATATGTTCCAAAAGGAGGTTCTTCAAAAAGTTTTAAAAGCGCGTTCTGCGCTTCGTGATACGCGCGACTCGCAGAAATGATAAGTACTTTATGTTCGCCAGCGAAAGGCGCTCCTCCGGCAATAGCGCAAACACGCCGCGCATCTTCAACGGTAAAGAGCCCATAGCGCAATACACTGATATCGGGATTTCCTTTCGCGTTCATCCCGAGCTCTTTTTCTGCCCAAGCGAGCGCCGTGTCTATTCCCTTCTCCGCTTCCGCCTCAATGATAAATGCCTGATATCGGAGATGTTGAATATCATCGAGGTGACGGTTCATTGCTTCGCTAAAATGCTTTTCTGATAGGTATCTAGATGATTGAGCGCAATGCCGGTGCCGCGCGCCACACAATAATAGGGGTCTTGTGCGAGCTTCGCTACGACTCCGGTGCGGCGATACACGAGCTCCGCCATCTCGCGCAGTTGTGAAGAACCGCCCGTAAGGATAATGCCGTTATCAATAATGTCTGCCGCAAGCTCGGGCGGCGTATCTTGCAGCACCTTGCGTATCGCCTGCGTCATCTCTCGCAATTCTTTCGCCATCGCTTGCACCATATCATTGGTTGACAGGTCGACCGTACGCGGAAGTCCGCTCATAAGGTCGCGTCCTTTCACTGCCATCGTGAGCTCTTCGTTCATCGGCACTGCGGCACCGACTTTTATTTTCAATTCTTCCGCGGTCTTATCGCCGATCGCAAGATTGTGCTGCTTCTTGACATGATCTATGACCGCACGGTCCAGGCGGTCGCCCGCGCATTTCACACTCGTTGAAGCGACGATGCCGCCAAGCGATATCACTGCGACATCTATCGTGCCGCCGCCGATGTCCGCGACCATATGCCCCATTGGCTCATGAATAGGAATACCCGCTCCGATAGCGGCGAGTATCGGTTCTTTCACCACAAACGCATTTTTCGCGCCTGCTTTGAGCGCCGCTTCAATAACGGCGCGTTTCTCGGTTGAAGTAACGCCGGCAGGAACTGAAATAAGTACGGTCGGTTTGAATGGATTTCTGCCAAGAGCCTTTCTCATAAAATAACGGAGCATCGCTTCGGTTACGCGATAGTCCGCGATAACGCCGTCTTTCATCGGACGATACGCGATAATGTCATCGGGCGTCCGGCCAATCATTTTTTTCGCTTCAGCGCCGATAGCGAGAATCGTATTCCCGCCCTTTTTATTACGCACTTTATCCACCGCAACAACTGACGGTTCATTTATGATGACGCCCTTGCCCGGGACGAAAACGAGAATATTGGTAGTTCCGAGATCAATGCCGAGTTTGGGAGAAAAGAAAGACATCACCTGAATACTATCGCTCTCGAAGCTCTGGTGCAAAGATGATAAGATGCTTCGTATGGAAGAAGGAGTCAATTTCATCGTTGAAGGAGGCAAGAAGCTTTCAGGAACCGTAACCACAAGCCGTTCTAAGAACGGCGCTGTTGCTCTTCTTGCCGCCTCAATCCTCAACAAAGGCCGTACAACGCTTCAGCATATGCCGAAAATTGAAGAGGTGCATCGGCTTATTGAAGTGCTTCGTTCTATTGGCTTCTCTGTTGATTGGCAGGATACCAGTGTCATTATCACTCCTCCCGAAAAAATTTCTCTTGAAACGATTGACCGCGTTGCCGCAATGAAGACGCGCAGCATTTTACTTTTTATCGGCCCGCTTTTGCACCACGCTCGCTCATTTGAAATTCCGCAATCGGGCGGCTGCACGCTCGGCACGAGAACCGTGCGTCCGCATCTCTTCGCTCTTGAGAAATTCGGCGTTTCTATAGAAACCTCAAGCGATACTTTCCGCATTCAGCATAAAGAACTTCGACCCGCTGAAATAATTCTTTACGAATCAAGCGATACGGCTACCGAAAATGCGCTTCTTGCAGCTGCCGGTATTGCTGGCACAAGCGTCATTAAATATGCATCGGCCAATTATCAAGTGCAGGAACTCTGCGGTTTGTTGCAGGCATTCGGCGTACTGATAGAAGGAGTTGGTTCAACCACACTTACCATACACGGTATCGCGGATATACATGCCGATGTTTCGTACAGCGTTGCTGAAGATCCTATCGATAGTATGTTTTTCATCTCTGCGGCGGCAGTAACGCATTCTGCGCTCACGGTGCACCGCGCGCCGATTGCATTTCTTGAAATAGAACTCACTATTCTTGAAAAGATGGGCTTGAAGTTTTCTGTCACTGAACTCGGGATGTCCGAGAACGGCTTCACGCGTCTCGCCGATATCGCTATTGAGCCATCAGAGCTTATCGCTTTCCCTGAACGCATCCATCCGCGGCCGTATCCGGGACTGAATATGGATAATCTGCCATTCTTCGCCGTCATCGCGGCAATGGCCACCGGTACGACAATGCTTCACGACTGGGTCTATGACAAACGAGCGATTTATTATACCGAGCTTGATCGTCTCGGTGCGAATACGCTCCTCCACGATCCTCATCGTATTTCAATTACCGGGCCTTCTCGATTAAAGGCAGCCGAAATTGTTTGCCCGCCTGTGTTGCGCATCGGAGCAATGCTTGTGGTCGCTATGCTCGCCGCAAAAGGTCAATCGACTCTTCGAAATGTGTATACCATCAATCGCGGCTACGAAGATCTCGTCCCGCGACTGAAAGCGCTCGGTGCTGCTATTGAGATGAGTTAAAGTAGAGCGAACAAGAAATGCGAAAAAACAGAGTTGAATTGGCCGAGCGGCCGGAGCGCTCTGTTTTTTCGCATTTCCTGCGAGCGAGTATACTAAATCAATATGAAATCCATCGGTGAACTCCTTCCTGAATTCCAGAAAAAAGCGGCTGAAGCGCCAAAAGGCAGAAAACGCCAGACCGAGCGCGGCGAGCTGATGCGATTTTTCCTCCGCCATTTAAATTATTCCCGCAAGCAGGACGGTCTCGCACCGATGACGATGGCGCATCTCGGCACAGTGCTGGAACAAATACCGACTGCTGATTTGTATTATCTAAAGAGCGTCTGCAGTACGGCAAAAAATTTCAGCAAAACATTCTGGTGGGAGCTTGACCCGACGAAGCATTAACTTGCTTATTTTTATATACTATGCTTTAATATATTCAGACAGAGTAATTGATAGTTGAACATTCATATTTCAAGGAGGTAAGAAATGGAAAGAAAAGAGTTGTTTGGTATTCCCTACCCTGTTGTATTCATACTTTTGTTTATTGTTATCTGGAGTATCTTCAAGTTTGCCTGTCACTAGTTTAATGAATCACAAGGAGGTAAGAAATGCATTGGATTTTCAAGACTATCCTTTTCTTAGTTGCGGTCGTTGTCGTTGGGTTGATTGTTGTTTTGATGGGAGACAGAATCGATGGCAAACTGGCGACGAAAGAAAAACAGATCCTTTCGACCATCGGAACGGAAGTTCTGCCAAATGTCTTTGACGACGGACAAAGTATTGTCTATATCAAGGCAGACACACAATGGACAAGCAAAGAAGATTCCCAACTCGAAGACATCTTGAACAAAAAAAGAGACTGGGAAATGAAATTTCCCATAAAAAAAGTTACTGCAATGTCCATCGTTACAGGTAACACTAGCGGATATGGTCGTTCTTTCATCGCTGGTCTGCTCATCCAGTATGAACAGCGCAAGTAATTGACCAGATTCAACGAACCATAAAGAGCCCCTTTCGGGGCTCTTATTTTTTGGTATACTCCACCATATGAAAGAAATCGTGCAAGATGGCGCACCAGTGTTGCGCGAAATAGCGCAGCCCGTGCCGGAAGAGCTTTTCGGTTCGGACGAGCTCGTGCGCCTTATCGCCGATATGACAAAAGCGCTTGACGAAAAGCCCGAGGGCGTCGCGCTCGCCGCACCTCAGATTGGTGTTTCGTATCGTCTTTTTATCGTACGGAAAGATCGTACTCTACCTCCGCCAAATACTACGGAAGGCGCAGCGCTTCCTGCCATACCGCCAGCCGAAGTAGAAGTATATATAAATCCAGAAATCGTGAAGACTTCCCGCAAAAAAATTCTAGAGGACGAAGGATGCCTTTCAGTCAGCGGTTTGTATGGCGTAACGAAACGACACGAACGCGTCACGATAAAAGCTCGTCGGACTGACGGTTCTCGATTTGAACGCGGAGGCGGCGGCCTAATGGCGCAGATATTTGAACACGAAATTGACCACTTGAACGGTATACTTTTTACCGATCATGCCGAAGAACTCGCTCAAGTCACGAACGATACTAATGAACCAGCCGCATAAATTTGCATTTTTCGGTACTCCCGCTGTCGCGAGCGATACGCTCGCAATGCTTATTGCACACGGCTTTTTACCAAATGTTGTTGTGACTTCTCCAGATGCGCCAGCTGGTCGCGGTCTTACACTCACGCCATCTGAGGTAAAAACGCTTGCACTCACGCATGCTCTCCCCGTGCTCACCCCGCAAAAACTCGATGCTGAAGCGATTGCTGAAATTCATTCATATGGGTGCGATTATGCTGTCGTCGTTGCGTATGGCAAAATATTTCCTGCCGAGCTTATCGCCGATTTCCCTATGGGCGTTATTAATGTCCACTATTCCCTTCTTCCGAAACACCGCGGCGCGATACCGCTTGAAGCTGCGCTCCTTGCAGGTGATTCTACGACCGGTGTGACCATTCAGAAGATGGTATATGAACTTGATGCTGGCGACATTCTCGCACAAGAGACAATGCCAATTGCTTTAAACGATACCTCGCGCGAATTGCGCCCGCGACTTATTCAGTTGGGCGCTGAATTATTGGTCAAGACTCTTCCCTCTTTTATACAAGGAGAAATAACGCCGATTCCACAAGATGCATCGCTCGCTTCGTATGCGCACAAATTCAAAAAAGAAGATGGACTTCTAGAAATAAATGCACCGGCACAAGAAAATTGGAATAAATATCGCGCATATGCTGACTCTATCGGCACTTATTTTTTCAAAGACGGAAAGAGGATGAAAATAACTGCAGCGTCCTTCAAGAACGGCAAATTCATCATTGAACGAGTCATTCCCGAAGGAAAACGCGAAATGGAATACATTGAGAGCCGGCAGACCCAAAAAAGGTAATAAGACTTGGCCTAGCGGCCCGGAGTGTGACCTTTTTTGGGTCTGCCGGCGAACAATCTTATCTACCAAAACGCAATATTTTTTTGAATGCCGCGCCGCCGCGTTTTATAAGACTCTGTTTGCGCCCGATCGAGTGGCGTATTTCTGCTTCAAGATGGCTACGAACTCTGTCGGCGGCGCTCTCCGGAGAAGGCTTCACTGCTTCAGCATGAAAAACTTTTCCACCTATAACAAGATTCGCAACAAGTCTAAACGGTTCTGACGACCGTCCTTCTGCTGGTGCTTGTTCTATTTCTATTTCTAGCAAAGCTGTATCACCTGCTTCTCCTAGAAGTCGTAACGGGGCTGCGAGCTTCTTTTCAATAATAGCTTCTGTTTCTGGAGTGAATTCATACTTCGTCGCCTTGATGGTGATATTCATGACGGGAAAAATTAGCTAGCAATACTTATCATCTTAACGCGCGAATGATGTCCTGTCAGGATGCGAACCTTTCCCAGCGGAACTTTCTGTCGTTCTGCAACAATCTCGCGTACGCGCAGATTGGCGCGGTTCCCTGTCGCTGGCTCTTTGACTGCAATCGCGAGCGTCTCTCCTTTTTCTGTAACAATTTCGCGCTTGGCGCTTGGCGTCACAAATACCTTGAGATACATCTTTTTTATTTTACCATTTGCGACAAATGATTTTTCAGCTAGAATACAATTATGCCCTCTAAGGAGAGCGAAACATATTCCGCGGTAGCTCAGTGGTAGAGCGGCTCGCTGTTAACGAGTTGGTCGTAGGTTCGAATCCTACCCGCGGAGCAAATTGTTTTAAGGCTTATTTGCTAGATTATTTTCCTTCCTAGAATAAGGAATTAGGGCCTGATATACTCTTACTATGACTACGATGGACAATAAAAGTTTTATTCTGGGTTACGCAATTGGGGGGACGGTTTTCATGATCATACTGCCGGTGGTGTTTTATTTCTGTTCGCAAAAAATTGATGGGTCTTTTGGTTTGTCTTTAATCGAGAATTCAACAGCTCGGCTCTTTCTGTCATTCTTGCTGTTGATAATAGGTTTGCTGTTTTCTTTTTGGTCAATAGCCATTCAGAACAAAATCGGGAAAGGAGGTCCGCTCGAGGGCTACAATGTGAATGTGAGTCCTAAAACTCAGAAATTAAACACAACTGGTCCGTATCGTTATACGAGAAATCCAATGCTTTTCGGTACTTGTATATTTTATTTCTCTTTAGCGCTATTTTTTAACTCACCAATCTTTCTTTTATTCGCAATTCTTTTTACGATAAGTATGGTCGTCTTTGTAAAAAACACTGAGGAAAAAAGATTGCTGGCAGATTTTGGTGAAGAATATATCACCTACAAAAAAACAACATCATTGTTTATTCCGTTGCCACCAAACAGGTTCTAAAATTTTCCACCCAACTCAACTGGTTCAATTCTCTTTCAATTTGTTTTCTGTCAGGCAAATGCGGGCAACCTTAGTTATTCACGGAACAAGGTATTGATTAAATAATTAAGTCGGTTAAACTCTTAGCGGAGTCCTTATGTTGAGATATTAGTTCTGAAAGGAGTAAAGAAATGACTGCTGAAGAAGATTCAAAAGATTGTAGTAAAGAGCATGGTTCTGACTGCAAAATATGCGAAGGTCGTGGTTGGATTCTCGTTCCTGATGGGTTCAGTGATCAGGGGACATCAGCGACTTGTCCAGAATTAAAGCGTCTGACAGAAAAGCAAAGGCCGTCTTAAAACGGCCTTTTTTTATCCTTAAACACACTGCTGTCTGGTATAATCCAAAAATGGTCATAGACATAGAACTTACTTTGAATAGGTTCGGATTTGGGAAAATCTCCGATAATAAATTCCAACTATTTTGTTTCAGATTTTCTAAATGGGAAATTCCCAATAAACATTCTGTTTCTTTTGAGATAAACTGGAGACTGAAAAACTAAATCCTGATCAAACGGGTATTGACAATAGTATTGACCTGTGATATACAAGAGGCAGACGCGGGACTGCAGAAGTCCGCTTGTACAAACAATTCATTTCAAAAAGGAGGAGATGGTGGACATTATTCCCTTTCACTCATTGGTCTGTGACAAGATTACCGGTTTCAAGGGGTTCGTGGTGTTCCGAATTGAACACATGAACGCGTGCGTTCGTTACGGACTCCAACCCGAATTAGACAAAGACGGGAAACGACCCGATTTTGTAATCATTGATGGGCCGAATCTCGTGATTGTTGACCAGCCCAAAGACGATCTGACAAAAACGAATAGAACTCCGAACACCTTCAGGCTCGGCGTCAAAATGAAGGATCGCATAACCGGCCTTACAGGTATTGCCGTATTTCGCGTTAAGCACAAATACTCCGGTGACCGATATGGAATCCAACCGTCGATGAACGCGAAGGGAGAAATCCCCGAAATCGTTCAACTTGATGAACAAGATATCGAACAGATCGATCCGCCACTGCCAGTCCCTAAAAAAGAAAAGAAGAAAAAGGAAGGGCCTCCGAACGGACCTCACGACTCTCACAATTTCATTGGGCGCTGAACAGTAGGTATACGGTAAAGCCGGTTCATACAATGAACCGGCTTTTTTGTTTCGTAAGGTTTCGTAAGGTGTCACCTTACAGATTTACGGGTTTATAATGTACTATATTCACTCAATAAGAAGATGACGCAGGAGTTTAATTTATTGTTAAATAATTTGTTACAAAAATGAAAGAAGATACCGAAGTCAAAAAGCTCGTTAAAGATTTTTATAGTGAAGTGGCTACAAAAGGAGGCTGTTGCAGTTGTAGCTGTAAAAATAAAGTAGAAAATAAGGAGATAGCGAAAAGTATCGGCTACTCAGAAGAGGAACTTGCTAAGGTAGGCGGCGCTAATTTAGGTCTGGGCTGTGGTAACCCTACCGCTCTTGGCCTCATCAAGCAGGGTGAGACTGTGCTGGACCTTGGCTCTGGCGCCGGGCTCGACTGTTTTCTGGCTGCCGATAAAGTCGGTGCTTCTGGCAAGGTAATCGGCGTGGACATGACAGAAGAAATGATTGCTATGGCAAAAGAAAATTCTAAAAATCAGGGTTATACAAATATAGAGTTCAAATTAGGCGATATTGAGAAATTGCCTATTGAGGATAGTTCTATCGATGTCGTAATCAGCAACTGTGTCGTCAATCTTGCCCCGGACAAATCAAAAGTATTTAGAGAGGTATATCGTGTACTTAATAAAGGTGGCCGTATGTATATTTCGGATATTGTTCTGCTCAGTGAGCTTTCGCCTGAACAAAGAGCCGATGGTAAATTGATTGCTGGTTGTGTCGGTGGTGCCCTGCTTAAGGATGACTACATAAAAACGATTGAAGATGCCGGTTTCTCAGTAAAGGTGTTATCAGAAGACACGGAGATCAGCAAGAGACAGTATCAAGGGATACCGCTCGAGAGTTTGAAGGTGGAGGCCAAGAAATAATTGCAGTATAATTTTCTGTATGAATAAAAGAAAAATACTGTATTTTATTCTCGCGATATCGTTCGGAGCATTTATATTTGTGTATGGTGGATATGACGATAGTCCGGGTGCTCAAGGAATTGGACTTATAATGACTATCCTAGGAATTGTGGGCATTATAAAAAGTAGGAAGAAAAATTCCAATTAAACCAAACTTTAATTTAGTTATAATTGACCTATGGAAATTACAATTTTTTTGGCAAGATTTTGGGGAAGTCTTTTTATGATTCTTGGAGCACTGTCTATCGGCGCAAAATTGTTGGGTAGAATTATTGAATATACCGAAGATAAAACCATTACTATATCTACTGGTTACATTACCTTTTTGTTGGGCTTGGCTACCGTTGTTGCTCATAATGTTTGGGTAGCCGATTGGCGAGTTGCTGTTACCATTCTGGGCTGGGTTACTTTATTCAAGGGAATTGAAAAAATTGCCTTTCCTGATCGCGTCAATAAAAAAGCTCAGATGTTCAAAGGTGGCCAGGTGCTTTGGGGTGGCGTTATCTTCCTTATCGGCGCTTTCTTTTTCTGGATGGCTTTTTAAACAAAATGAAAAACTCACAAAAAGGATTCGTGCCATTGATTGCATTATTTATTTTTGTCGGAGTTTTGGTTTTAGGTGGAGCAGGATATTGGTTTTATCAAAATCAAAACCAGGATCCACAATTAATCGGCGGTCAGAAAGATGAACATGGGTGTTTAGGCCCAGCTGGTTATTCGTGGTGTGCCCCGAAGAACAAATGTTTGAGGATTTGGGAAGAACAGTGTTATATAAATGTTGAACAAGAAATTGAATATCTATTGGCTGAAAAATATACTAAGACTGCTGATGAAGTGAGTGTGACTATTGCAAAACAAAACGACAATTACATGGCAGGAGGTGTTTTGTTCGGTAATGTAGGTTCTGGCGAGGGTGGCTTGGTTCTGGCAGCAAAAATAGATAATGTCTGGACAGTGGTATATGACGGCAATGGCAGTATTGACTGCAATAAAATGAGAACGGAATACAACTTCCCAGACGAAATTCTTAAGCCAAATTACTGCGATTAATGGTATTGATGATGAATCCTAACCTCGAGATTCTCTAAAATATCCTTTGTCCGATAAAATAGGTATTGACAGAACTGATACAGTATGATATATAAGAAACCAGATTAAGTCATCCAGGCTTAAATAATATGCACATTCCATTGACCAAAAGGAGAAAGAAATGAAAGCACGTGATGGTATGGACATTGGTTCGTCTGTATTTGACGCTATGGCCGAGACCGGTACCGTAACTAATACAAAGGTTTTGCCAAAGTTTGTAAACAAAGCAATCAAAAAAATTACTGACAATACCGGTATAATTACAGTTGGAAAGGCTTTGGTATCTTTTTGCTGTTGGAGACGCAAATACATTCTCACATATGCAACTGGTGGTAGTTCTTGTAGTATTAACATAAAAGAAGTTAAAGTTTGTCCGGTATGCGGCAAGACCACTACAAATGAATGGGTTGATATGTCTGGAGTCCCTTTCTAAATCATCGAATACAAAAAGTTATTTCCTGAAAGGTTTTCCGATGAAACCCCGCCCAAATATGAGCGGGGTTTTTTGCTGAAAAATGTTTTTGTCATTATTTACTGCTATTATTTCCTTATGACAGTCAATTTGCCGATTTTCTTGTCGGTTCTGCCGCTTTTAGTTTTTACCGCCATTCTTCTCTGGGGGAAAACTTCCCTTCTTAAAACTTCAGTTATCACGCTTGTACTGTTTACCGTCCTCGCCATTTTCTATTGGGGCATCTTTCCTGCTTCACTTATGGTCTCGTATGGGAAAGGCTTTTTTATTGCCTTTGATATCTTCATCATTATCTTCGGAGCGATTTTCTTCTTAAGCCTGCTTGAAGAGCTTAAAATTATTAGAAATATTTCATATTATTTAGAGCACTTTTCCGGCGACTATCGGCTGCAGATTATTTTATTAGCATGGCTTTTTGAAGCATTTATAGAAGGGACTGCGGGTTTTGGAACTCCGGTAGCTGTCGTTGCGCCGCTATTGGTCGGGTTGGGAATTCCGCCAATTCGAGCATTGGTAGTAGCCCTCTTGGGCAATAGCACCGCCGTTGTTTTCGGAGCGGTAGGCACTCCGATCAGAGTAGGATTTGCCGGGCTGAATGCCGCTTCTGTTCCCTTTATTTCTTCGCTGATAAATTGCGCCGGTTTTATCGTTCCTATTTTTATGCTGTGGATAATTACCACAGGGCGGGTCAACCAGAAAAAAGAATTTCTAGGCGGATTGCCTTTTGCGATTTGGGCGGGAATTGCCTTCGTCTTGCCTTCGGTTCTCATCGCTGTATGGAGCCAAGAATTTCCAACTGTTTTCGGCTCAGTCATTGGCATCATTCTCGTGTTGATAACAACAAAACTTGGTATTTTTGTTCCAAAAGAACAATTGTCTCTACGAAATGAAGAAAAATTGACGAGTTCAATGTCTGCGACGAAAGCTTTCATTCCTTATGGGATTCTCATACTATTTCTTGTTTTAGGAAAAATGCTTCTCGGCAACATAGGCATACCTATTTCCATCGGATTCCCCTATACCTTCAGCTTATTCAATCCAGGATTTGCATTCGTCTTAGCTGGTTTATTAGTCGCCTTTATGTGGCGAAGCAAGAAGAAAGCGATCCTTTCTTTAGTTTCAAAAGCTTTTTCTGGATCGTTAAGTCCGTTTTTGGTCATTATGTCTATGTCTGTATTGGTGCAATTAATGATATATTCCGGAGAAAATCATTCCGGTATTCCGGCAGCGATTACCCTTGTAGCGAAAGTCTTTGAGACTTCCCTCTTGCCGTTCTTCGCTCCCTTTATCGGCGCATTTGGCAGTTTTATAACGGGAAGCGCGACGATTTCCAACATTATGTTCGGCAGTTTCTTCAGTACCGCAGCCATTGCTCTGGGGAATAATGAAGCCGTTATCCTTTCTCTTGCCGTGGTCGGCGCATCAGTTGGAAATATGATTGCTTTGTCCGATATGTTAGCTGGCCAGGCTGTCTTGGGAGTAAAAAATCAAGAACGGCAAATTCTCAAAGGAGTCTTCATTCCTTGTTTCTCGCTCCTGATTATTATTGGTGTTATCGGATTGCTTTTAAGTTAGCCTGACGAGCGGCAAAACAAAAGGAGTATACTGGTGCTATGAATAAATACTTCACTGTTTTTGGTGCTGTATTGCTTGTGATTGTCAGCGTGATAGTCGTAATGCGTTTTACCAGCCCAGAAGATACATGGATTTGTACCAATTATCAGTGGGTTAAACACGGCAATCCTTCCTCTCTTCCGCCGATCTCCGGATGCGAGTTTAATCTTAAAAACGCATCGTTCACTATCGATGGCCAGATGGTTACTCTCATAAACGGTGTTTCTGAAATAGAAGCTGCCCCCGGTTCCGCGTCAAAGATAACGACTCGATATTTCGGAAATGAAGCAAAGGGCGATCTGACGGGAGACGGTCTGGAAGATATCGCTTTTCTGGTCACCCAAGATGGCGGAGGCAGCGGGCTCTTTTACTATGCGGTTGTTGCCATTAAAACTGCAGACGGATACAAGACTACCAGCGCCTTTCTTATCGGAGACAGGATTGCGCCTCAAACAACAGAAATACGCGCTGATTCAAGAGAGCTGTATGTGAACTTCGCCGAGCGCAATCCGGGCGAGCCGATGACTACTCAGCCGTCTTTGGGAGTAACATTGTTCTTGAAAGTTACTTCCGACGGAATTCTTGAAGGGTTGATGCAGTAATCTATTTCTTTGAATCCGCTTTAGAAAGGATTGATTTAATGAATAGTTCGTGGTATTATAAGAAGTAATGAAATTGCCCGACCTAGATAAAATAAATAGCGAGAAGGCGCTTTCTCTTTCAGAGTTCCTGAAGTCCTATAATGAGGGCCTGCCAGCTCAGTTTCCTAGGGCTTCTCTGCCGCTCCTGCGAGAGTTCAAAAAGGAGCATACGGCGCTCTTCAAGCGAGGCGACTCATGGTCGCTCGACCAGCATCGTAAAGTGGTAATGAATTGGCTTCCCTCCCGTTGTAACCCTTCGTAATCTGTTCGTTTACAGGCCGATTCCGTTCAGAGTTGTCGTATAGGAATCAAGAAACGACGGAATAACGAATGCGAGCCCGATAAGAGGCAGTACGATAAGAGCGACGGTAATGATACCCGTCCATAAGAAATATTTACGCACCGTCTCAGCGGAACGATATGCCCTGTCAGCTTTCGCTCCTATTTCTTCAAGCTTTGCAGCAAGTTCAGGATCAATCATTCTGAAAATTATACCAGACGCACAACCGTATAGAGCACGAGTGCGCCGAGAAGCGTCATAATCGTCGTTAAGGCGCGCGGATGTCGATGATGGCTTTCGGGAATGAGATCGCTCGCTGATAAATACAGAAAAGTACCGACAAAGAGAGAGAGGATAAGCCCGAGAGACGATTCGGGAATACGGAATAGGAGCGTTGATGCGGCGCCGGCAACCGGCGCCGCCGCGTCAACAAGCAGCCATCTGAACGCCCTCCGCCAGCCTCCACCATTTCGCAATATGAAATTCACGGTATTAATGCCATCGGAGAAATCATGCGTGAGCACCGCTGCAGTGACGACAATACCGATAGCGGTAGACGCTTGGAAGCCGATGCCGATCGCGATACCGTCTAAAAAGCTGTGCGCCGAGAGCGTGAGAGCGCCGAAGAATCCCCGGTGCGCGTTAACATCGCTTTCTTCATGCGTATGCAGGAAAATGAGCCGGTCAAGAATAAGATATCCGAAGAATCCCAACGCGATAAAAAGCGCGGTAGTTGTGGCGCTATGATAGTGCGCGCCGAGTTCAATTGCTTCAGGAAGAAGATCAAAGAGTGCAACGCCGGCGACAGCGCCCGCCGAGAAACCAAGAATAAGATGCAGTTTGTCGCGGAATCGAAGCGCAAATAAACCGCCGACAAAAGTAGCGACAAATGCGGCGCAAGCGATTAAGACAATCGGCATTGCCACTCAGACTACTATTTCAACAAGGCATCAATCGCTGTCTGGAATGTTTCGTACGGATAGGCGCCAGCGATTACCTGTGTACCGATAAGGAAAGACGGTGTCGCGTTGATCCCGACTTTTGTTGCTTCGGCTTTATCAGAATCCATCATTGCTTGATAGGTGCTCATATTCGCCTTCACATCTGCCGAGACTTTTGCCGCATCAATCCCAGAAATAGTGGCATTAAGCGCGTCGATAGATTCCGCGTCGCCGAAACCCTCATCCCCTTCCTCATCCTGAGAAGAGTACATCGCGGTGCGCCATTCAAAATATTTGTCCGGGTAGAGTTTCCATATTGACTGGCTATACGCACCGCCGATGACCGAATCGTTGCCAAGGAAAGTGAAATCCATAAAAACAATCTTCACTTTTCCGGTATTCACATAATTTTCAATAATGTCCGGAAGAGCTGCCGGTATGGTTATTTGCGGAATGCCGCCAACTTCAACCGCTCTGCAGTACGGGCACTGGAAATCGCTCCAGAAAGCGATAGTAATCGGCGCGTTCGCATCTCCGATAAAGGGATCGCCATCGGTTTTTACATTTTTAATATCTACGGTTGGCGTCGTGTCAGTCCCAGACGGCGTGGCGGAAGGATGCGAATTGCTCCACATGACCGCGCCCCCGATAAAGAGTCCGGCGAGTATGACTGCTGCTGGTAAAAAGTACTTATTTGTTTCATTTGTGTCCATATCCAGACGATGATACCATACCGTCGGAATGCACAATAGAGAAGAAAGGAGGAATCCTTATGAGATTCGCAACGCTTGGCATTCTGCTTCAGGACGAACAAATCTTATTGGGTGAGAAGAAGCAAGGAGAAATTGGCACCGGGAAGCTCTCCGGTCCAGGCGGCAAGATCGAAGACGATGAAACGCCAGAAGAATGCTTTATCCGCGAAACGCGCGAAGAACTTGTTCTGGAAGTTGATCCTGATTCGCTCGAACTGGTCGCGTATATCACCTTTTATAGCGGTCGTACGCGCTTCCGCCTTCTCAATAGGATTTTGAACATCGTATGTATGCTCGGTAGCAAAGCGGATTTCGGAGTATTCGTATTTCGGGCTTATATTCCTTTTTGCCAGCTCGCAGAAACTGACGATATGATCCCGAACTGGTATCCGCTCAATAATCTCCCTTTTGAACGAATGTACGATGGAGACCGCCACTGGCTTCTGAAAGCCGCACGAGGCGAAAAGTTTTGCGCAAAAGTGTATTACAGAAAACGCGCAAAAGGTTTTCTCAAAATTACATTCTTACCGTTCTTTGCCTAATCGGCCACGCACACATGCGCGGCCGATTTTTCATTGGTACTGAATATAAATCGGTGCTGGCGTGAGCGAAAAAACTTCTGTTGGAGTTAACATGCCAGTAGATGGTTCTCGACTATCGTTCTTATAAAACAGTTTGATGCCCGTGAACTGCACCGGCTCCGGTTTAATAACTCGGTTATAGGTTCCGTACTTCTTTTCTTTTGACCCGAAGCCGTCCATATCCATCACTATCTGAACTTCCGGCAAGGGCTGAATATTTTTATAATTCGTCACCATCGCTTGCGTGAAGCGATGCACGACGAGAATCTTCGGCGGGAGATGGTTATCGCGGACGAGACCTGCGAGATACTCGGCGGCATAATTTATGTCAGCGGCGTCAAAAGTGCCGATAACGGTGCCCGGCCGATCGCCGTATTTCATTGAGAACTCAGGGTCAATGGCGAGATGCACTTTCGGCATCTTCAAATACTTTTCCAATTGCGGAAGCTCGTATTGCAGAGTGCTCATTCCCACTTGCACATCAAGAAACACCACGCCGTTTATCTGATTCGCGAGATCAAGGGCATGATCAATCTGGTCGTCCGGCATGCGAAGAATATATTTCCCTTCTTTGCCAGCGCTCGCTTGCGCCACAACCGCAATGTATTGAATAGCCGGCACCACCGGCGTGGTCGGGTCTGCCGCTTCCCACTGTGCTACTTCTGCCCTAAGCATCGTGAGCACTTGTTCAGTCGGATATTCTCCCAGCACCCCCATCGCTTTAGAATAAAAATTCCCGTAATAGGCAACGATGCGATTGAACGGCAGAATCGCGCCCGCGTTCGGATAGACTGTCTTTACCGGCCAGAGCCTCGGAGTTGATGTCGCTGTGGTGGTGGCTTGCCCTGAGTTTATTGAAGGGTCGATATGCGCGAGAGCAAAAAGTCGTGCGTCGTAATCAACCTTGTTAAAGGCGGGAAGCGGAATAAAGCGCTCTGGCTTATTAGCTGCTTCAGAACGATACTCGGTTACAAGAAAGTCCGAGAAGCCGAGAACATAGACCAACGCGAGCGCAACAACGCCTACCAACACCCAATATATGTTATTGGGTACTTTGCTGAAAATCTTTTTTAGCATGACTACTGGCTATTCTAACCGATGCATCATCGTGCTGTCGAGCATGACAAATTATCAAGAAACGCTAAATCGACTTGCTATTGCACTATGATGAGCGTACTGCGAATGGCGTCAAATTGACTGAGAAGCGCATGTTTGTCGAATTCGCGCACGGCGCCGTCTGCCGGATAATTCTCGATAACGCCGTAATGAATGAAATACCGCACCGCGACACAAGGATTCGTGCCTGGCAACGCATAGACGGTTTCTTCATACCGATTACCTGCGCCTGCGCCCGTTGACGATGCGACTGAATAAGTCGTGTTCCCTTCTGTGACGACGCTGCTAATCGAACCCTGATCTAAAAATAGAGACGCCGAACAGTCAACCGCTGGAGGATTCGCTTGCGGAATTTGTTCAACGCTCAGATAGGAATCGGCGCCGAGATTTGTGCCCGTCGCCACAGAAGTCGGAATGGTAAATTTGATGCCGAAGATGTCTTTGTTCGGACCGAGCTCCTGATATGTGTATGATTCGTCAACACTGTATTCGCTCGGAAGTCCCAGAGAGAACCCCTCTGAACTATTTGCATAGATCTGCGAGAGAGAGCTACCTGCCGGTTCAGGAGCGATAAGGATGCAACCGATATAGTTCTTTTCCTGATTGTTTTCTAATACGAGCGCGCCATTGCCCTTGCTCCAGAATATAAATGATTCGTCCTTATTCGCATAGCGAGAGCCGTCAGCAGAAATAGTCTGACGAAGCGTCATCGAACGCCCGTCAGAAAGCGATAATGCAACGCTCCCGCCGGGAATAGGTGGCTGACCCGAGCTCCGGGCCGGCTTTGTCTCGCCTCGGTAATATGCCGCCTCGATAGTTCGGCCTACATTACAGACATACGAAACGGTAGCTATCGGCTGTTCCTTCTCGGGAGCTTTATAATTGAGCGCCACTATAGAAGAGACAACAATAACAATGACAATAAGAGAAATGATTTTGGTGCGTGTACTCATACTACAAGTATATCAAATTCCATACCTTCTTATCCACGCCTGAAGCCGTATTCCCCGATTCTCCCCTACCCGATACGATACACTAGGCATATACCATGAGGAGGAAAAAATCCCCGGCAAGGAAATGGCCGTTGTATGTGTGCATAGGAATAGCCGGAATGATCTGTGCGGGAATATATCTGTCGCTTTTCGCACAGACCGCGGAGCGCGCGCCGACCGCTGCGGCGCAACAAGAGAAGCTGAGCGTATATCCGATTCAATATTCTGATGCTCACATTACAGAACGCGCGCGCGAGACTGACGCGAGATTCCAGGATATCGCCCTGCTCAAGAAAGAAAGTTTTCTGGCAAGCGTCGTGAGCTCGCTACAAAAAACAGAAATTTCAGCGCCAGAGACAAACCAGATAGAAAAAGGCACCTGGCTCTGGACCCCGACACTGAACTTAACTCCGACCTATTGGAATACGCTGATAGCTGAAGCGAAGAAGAACGACATCAACGCGTTCTATCTTTCTATCGATTCGTATCTGGACATCTTCACTCTGCCCGAGGGCCCGGAAAAAGAAGCGAAGGAAAAAGCTTTTGAAAACATCCTTGCACAATTCATCATCGCCGCACACAAAAATGATATGGTCGTGGACGCCGAGGCCGGATGGAGAAATTGGGCGGAGCCGGGGAATGAGTATAAAGCGTCCGCCATCATAGATTTCGTTTTGGCATTCAACGCCACGCACACTGAGAAATTACGCGGACTGCAGTACGATATCGAGCCGTACCTGCTCGACTCATACGCCACAGACAAGAAAGCCGTCTTGCGCGACTTCATCAGCCTCGTGGATAAGACAACGAAGCGCTTGAACAATAGCGACTTAAAGCTTTCGGTCGTTATTCCAGATTTTTATGACGGCGCGAGCAAGGAGACGCCACGATTTTTTTACGGATGGAATTATGGATACACCCTGAACCACTTGCTTAATGTGCTGGAACGCCAGCCGAACAGCACGATACTCGTGATGGCATATCGGAATCAGAGCGAGGGAGAAGACGGCTCTATAGACATTTCTCAAGAAGAGATAAAAACGGCGAATGCGTATCATACGAAAATAATCGTGGCTCAGGAGACGGGAGAAGTCTCGCCTCCGTCTATCACCTTCCATGACACTTCGCTGGCAACCCTCAACACGCATATACGAAATATAGAAGAAGCATTTGCCGGCTATGAAAGCTATAACGGCATCGCCATCCATTACATCAATGCCCTGATGGTGCTTGAGTGAAAACCTATTTTGTTCCCAATTCTGAATAATCCACAGTCTGTTGATTTTTATACACATTTTTGCTATATTCATTCCAGGCGTTTGGAGGGTTCGCCCTCTCACGGCTTTCAAGCTGTAGCCAAACGCCAACAAAAAACCCGCCTCTGGCGGATTTTTTGTTTTAATCCTCTTCTGGTATACCGTCGTGTAGAATTCTGACCATCGTCTCTTCATTCATTCCCCAGAACGGCACAATACTCCAGAAAAATTTCTGTCCATTCTCTATTTGTTTAACGATAATTCGTATTCTATTTCTCTTCAAAACAGCAATAAATTCATAGTAGGTCACTGGTTTTAAAACAATATCGGTCCGACTATTTGTGCGTATTCGCTCAAGTTTTTTGGTTTCAAGTATTCCCTGTAATGTATGGGATGACTTCAATATTTCCGGTGCCAGATGCAAAAGTTTGAATCTCATATACTGATCTTTTTCTAGACGAGTTTTCTCTCTCCTTTTGAATTTAAGATGTTCGAGACCTTGTGCGCCGAATGAGACCTTCTCTTTAAGAAATGGGCAGAATACTTCGCCAACTGATTTGTAGAATCCTTCACCTTTTTCTTTTACTTCTTTAAATTGCTGGCCAGTAAAATCAATCATAATTTTATTTTATATCATCCCCACCGATATCAAATAGGACTTTCAGTTTGCTCATATCTTTCTTCTTTAGGAGAAGTTTCGCGAGGTCGAGCCTCGCGAATTCAGTTACCAACAGACTTCCGGCTTCTCTCCGATCTGTCTTTCAAGCGCATCCCACACCTGCTGTTTGGTGCCAATTTGGTCTATGAGTCCATTTTTGAGTGCCATTGCCCCAAGCATTGAAGAACCGTCAGCGAGCGCCGTCACCTTCTCTACCGAGAGATGCCGATTAGTCGCAACTGTTTGAATAAAATTATTGAGTATGATATTCAAATCCCGCTCCAGATATGTTCTCTCGTCTGCCGAAAGCGGTTTGTCCGGATTGCCGGTATCTTTATATAATCCAGTCGAAAGTTGATTGAAGGTCAAGCCTTTCTTTATATTTTGTTGCGCGTTGTCTACATACGACTGGGTAACGCCGATACTGCCGACATCGGAGTTCTCGGCGGCGATAATAGTATCCGCTGCGCTGGCAATCCAATAAGCCGCCGAATCGCCGTTGCCCCGTATCCAAGCAATAGAGGGTTTCCCCAACTCTTTCAAGGCATTTGCAATTTCCTCCGCGGCGACCGGCATTCCGCCTGTGGAATCTATCTCGAGAAGTATCGCCTTTATCTGGTCGTCGTCTCGAGCACTTTCAATAACGCTGACAACCTCTTCAGACGAAGTGATGACATCGCAAGAATTGCTGAAATCGGAACCAGAGGAACCATCGGCAAATTCGGGCCGGTATGTCCATATACAATCTCGTATCTCCACACCTAAGGCATTACAGTTGTCGCTATTACCCTCACCTTCCGAGATTGAATCAGTATTGTTTGAGTCAGAAGATGGGAAAAGGTAGACAGCAATAAGCCCGGTGGCCGACGCGATGGCGATAAGTAAGAAAACAGAGACCAGCAGATCAACGCTGGCAACTCTTGACTCCAACCAAGTGAACGGCCAGAACAAACCATGAAGAAAGGACGCCAAAAAGGGCTTCATATGCGCCCATATCTTTTGAGCATAGCGCAGGACCATGTTGCGAGTATAGCACCAGTTCCCTATATGAACGGCTCAGACGGTCTGAGCCGTTCGAAAATGGCGCAGGGAGGAAGCTTTGTCTTCAAAGCTTACTGGATTTTGTAGGACACCGACTTCCCCTCCCTACCAACTTGAGTGATGCGTCCGGCTGTTTCCAGTTCCTGCAGATACCGCTCCGCGGTCGCATCCGAGACGCTTAGGAGAGCCTGCACTTCGTCGTTCGTCATCGTTCCTCTCTGCTGTATTTCTGCAAATACTTTTTCCACCGCCGCGTGCTTCGCCGCGGCGCGTTCTTCGTTCAGCGTCTTATTCTTTTCATCTTCCGTTTCCGGAAAAGGAATAACAAAATAGAGAAACCAGACGAACCACACAAGCCACACAGCTCCGATCCAATCTCCGCGCAAGAGCGGCGCAATGCCTTGGAATCCCAAGAAGCCCAAAAATCCCAAATATTTCCGTTTGTTCATAAGGATAGTGTATCAAACTATCCAGACATGGACTTTCCGTAAGGTGACACCTTACGGGTTTACAGCTTTTGTTGAAAGATTCTCCAGTCGTTTCAGAGTAATGCTGTCCACAGGGCATTTTTGTCTTCATCGCGTAAGATACAAATGAAAAGACCTTGTCTTATAACAAAGCCTTTTCAAGAAACCCTTTATCTCCGTTCAATATTAGTTAACCATGCCAGGCAAATATAGTTCGGAGACCTTTAGCACTCTTTCATCATACGATAGAACTAAGGGCAGAATGTGAATAATCCCCAGATATACAGATTATGACAGACGCACTAGGAATGAGAGGTTATCGTTCTCGGAATCAGAACGGGGAACTTCGCGACAAGCGTGATGATACCCATATAGGTACCATCGAGAAGCAATATAGACTTGATCTAGAAGTTCGAAGTGATATGCACCTTGGCGAGTATCTTAAAGAAAACGGGATTGCCTCGTTGAACAATCTCATTAATGATAGATAACCGGTATTGATTAATAGAGAAACCGCTACATGGAGCGGTTTCTCTATTTTTAATAATCGAAATGTCTGATTTTATAAAAATTAATCACTATTTGATTTCTTCAGAAATTGCTTTCGCTTCTGTTTTATCGATCTCAAGTAATGGGAAACAACTTGGAAGTTGGGATAATTTAATTGCAGAAACCCCTCGCTGTTGAGCAAAGCCGTACGCAAAGTCAACAATTCCTGCCTTTCCTAGAAGAACAGCAATGAGATGAACACATGTAAGAAGATTGTTCGGACGCCCAGCTGATTTGCTATAAGATTTCCCTTTTGAGTTCAGATTTTTTTGGTATTTAACATCTTCATTTAGAGCAATTGCTTCCAAATACTGTAAAAAGACTGCTAGCGGTATTTTGAACATGGATGATATGTCTTTTGATATTTCATCAAGAATTGTTCTGCTTGGATTATAAATTACTTTATCGCCAACAATTTTATGATCAAGCATTAAGGCAGAGCGCGCGAGAAGACAACCCAGTAATTCAAGAGAATACTTGCTCTTATTCGACATATGTTCTAGCTCATGAAATATGTCCCCGAAACTAGCACTTTTCTCTTCAAATACACCTTCTCGACGAACAAAAGGCCACATGTCATATGGATTCGGATTTTTTCTTTCCGTCTCTTTTCCGGGTTTACCAACACCTACTTCGTATCCATCGCCACTCCAAAGTACATGGTATGTCATATTCTCTCGTGAAGGACCACCGGATAGCAAAACGGCATCATCAATGCTTTTTAACCTAAGAACCTTCGCTTCTTTGATCTCTTTTGGATTAAGCTGTAATATTGTCTCTAATTTCTTAGACATAGATGTGGGGATAAGTCGATCTTGATCAAATTGGCTTTATTTGTTAGGATTGATTCATGAGAAGCCAAGGTAACCATACTCGTAAAAAGAAGGATCGACAAGTCATTCCGCTTAAAGTAGTTGAGCTCTTCGCGGGCGTTGGCGGGTTCCGTCTTGGCCTTGAACATGCTTCAAAAAAGGAATCCACTAAAACTGGACTGAAATTCGAGACGATATGGAGCAACCAATGGGAGCCTTCCACGAAACGCCAGCATGCCTCTGAAGTTTATAAGGCCCGTTTTGGGAGCGAAGGACATGTATGTGACGACATCGCCAAAGTCGCGACCGGCGACATCCCAGACCATCACCTTCTCGTCGGCGGGTTCCCTTGCCAGGATTATTCAGTTGCACGAACTTTAAGTAAAGCTGAGGGGTTGCAAGGGAAAAAAGGCGTTCTATGGTGGCAAATCCATCGTATCCTTCACGAAAAGGGACATGACGCTCCATCTTATATTTTTCTCGAAAATGTCGACCGCCTGTTAAAATCACCGGCTTCTGCGCGTGGGCGCGATTTTGCAATCATGCTCGCCTCGCTCGCAAGTTTAGGATATACGGTCGAATGGCGAGTTATCAACGCTGCCGATTATGGGAAGCCACAGCGCAGACGCCGTACTTATATCCTCGCTTTCAAGAACGATACTGGTATCGCGAACGCGTTGTGTTCTACCGATGCAATCAATTGGTTGACCAGAGATGGTGTTTTTGCAAAAAGATTAAATATCCTCAGTGATATCTCTAACCACAGGAACTATACGGTCGGAAATGACCCTGTAAGGATAACAAGGGACTTCGAACAACTTTTCCCAAATGATATTGATTTCGCAAATGCGGGTACGATGGTCGATGGAAATGTAACGACTGCTCGCGTTACTGCAGATTACCATGGCACTTATTTGACACTTGGAGATATCCTTTTGTCAGAAAAGGAAGTTCCCGAAGAATATTTCATCAATGGTTCCCTGAAGGACTGGAAATATCTGAAGGGTGCAAAAAAGGAGACGCGAGAAACATCAAATGGATTTACTTACCAATATTCTGAGGGTTCAATGATATTCCCAGATGCACTAGACCAGCCATCCCGTACTATCGTGACCGGCGAAGGAGGTTCTACTCCATCACGCTTTAAACATGTCGTGAGAACTGAATCTGGACGATATCGTCGACTTATGCCCATAGAACTCGAGCTTCTTTGTCAGTTCCCGGCGAATCATACCGCCTATAAAGACATTTCAGATGTTAAGCGTGCATTTTTCATGGGTAATGCACTAGTAGTCGGGATTATCGAAGAAATAGGCCGGGCTTTACTACAAAGCATCAATCTTTATGGTATGAATTCAGCAACTTCACTATCCGCAATGCAATTCGATCAGGATCTCGCTTTGTTTCGTGCTCCCATACGATAAGTGTTCGCCATTCTTGTTTTCTCAATTCTTTTGTCTTTCGTACATCACGAAGTTTATTAGTGCATATTTTCTTTCGCCAAAATGCCCGATGTGTTTTCGGTAAATTTGGCTTGCAATAAGAACATCCATGCCAAAAACAACCATGAACAAATATGGCTATCTTCTGTTTAGAAAAAACAATATCCGGCCTGCCGGAAACTTTTTTTGAATGTAAACGATATCCGCGTATTCCGCGCGAAGAAAGTGCTTTGCGCACCAATAATTCTGGTTTCGTATTCTTTGCATGTATCGCACTCATTGTGCGAGATGTTTGTTCATTTTTTGGAACAGGGGCACGCCCATCTCTAATGTAGAGAACCATGAGAGGATTCTAACGAAATGACCGTCCTTAAACAACTTAGTTAAACAAAAGCCGCCACTCGGCGGCTTTTGCTACACATTTGTAATGGCAAATTACGATAGAAGAGAACTTAGATTGGCAGACATAATCGATTTAATTGTGTTAATCAAACCGATGTTATCGTCACTAATCGTTTTGAGTTCGGCGGAAGCGAGTCCGTATACCAGATAATCGATACCTGCGGTAACGTCTTTTCGGTCACGGTTCGCGAGTATTAATTTCTCATAAAACGGATGGTTGACATTCCATTGGATTACGATTATTTTCCCCTCCTGATAACAATCGTAGAGGGTGCCGTTACGACCCATTGTCAAGGTCTCGAAACGCACACTCATTCTGCTCTCTTTTTGTTCATTCCGTGTTTCTGTCTCACTCTTCCCTTCGCCAACCTTTGTGTGGTTTCCTCCTTTGTCACTGCGGGGAATGCGTCCTATAGGCCCAGGATCTGGAGTGATGAGTAATTTCGCTTTCTTAGAAATGACGAGAGCTGACTGGTCGTGGTCGACCTCCTTTGCTTTGTCAGCATTCTTGGGTTTCTCCAACATCTTGCTAATAGATGCAACCTGACCACCAATTTCTTTCTTAAGATAATCCTTAATCGCCTGATTCGGAGTGACGCCATCCTTCGAGAACCTCACCCCCATTTCGTTATCGAGATTTGAAGTGAAATACAACTCCATACGAAGACGATTGAAGCGATTGTGCCGTTTGAAGACATCGAGTGTAACTCCACTCTCGATTTCGCGATTGTTGCGAAGAATGTAGAAACCCTGAGTTCGTGTATTCATCTGCATCTCCTCTTCGAGCTCATCGTTGAACTTCGGGAGTATGGCTATCTTCACGCACACTTTCTCCCTACCTGCAGAGGTCGGGACTTCATACTCTTCGTCTGAGTAGATGCGTGTTCCCTTGGCATCTTCCATAAGTGGGTCGTTTGATGTGATTTTCTTCCCATTCACATTAATCGAAATCCCTGCTGCGATGAACTTGCGGAAGATGCGGCCAATTTCACGCGCGAGCGTGCCAGCAAAGATAGTAGTATTCGAGTTCGAGATACGATCAGTCTTGCTAAGAACGACGATGGTACCATGACCACTGGGAACCAACTTCTTGAAGAGAGCCATCTCCTCTTTGGTCGCCGCATGAGATTCCTTCTTGAAATCGTTTAGTTTGACGACCTCATCCAAATCCTGACGACTGTACCAGTAATTATCTCCATCGCGCTTGGTAATGACCTCGAGCTTTTTCGCAATTGAGATAGATGCCGTGCACAGTCCCATCCCGTATTTGCCGAGATCAGATATCTCATTCTTTTCAGTTTCTGATCCGAGCTTTAAGGCCTCGTCAAGCACTTTTTCTGACATTCCCAATCCGTCATCTGAGATAGTAATCCGGATATCCTTATCGGCGGTTTCAATTGAGACGCCGATATTGCGCGCACCGGCATCGATTGAGTTATCGATGATGTCCTCGAGCGCAGTGTAACTGTCGTAGCCTGTATTGCGGAGCGAAGAGAGGAGCTTCGCGGCGTTAGGCTGATTTGAAGTAATCATACTTCTTTATTTGGGTTACTTTTCGATATCCCGAAAGATACCAAAAAATGAATAAACACCCTGGCAGGTGTTTTCGAGAAAAGCAGATACTACTCTAAAAGTTGTATCCGGTGTTTCCGGTAATCAATATCACATCCGTGATACTAATACTCCACCAAGGATATTTTTATTGTAGTGCCGTCAGTCATATACTGTCAAGAGGTAAAGGGGGATAATCAATTTTATCGATTCAAAAAGGAGCTGAAGAATCGCCCGAGGGACGAAGATAATGCTCCAGCGTGTAGATCCAATCCTCTTCGCCCGCGGGGGCTTTTTTCTTTTCGGCGAGGAGCCACTGTATGAATGTTATCCACACCGGCGCTTGCTTTTAGCCAAGCGGTTTGCTATATTAACTGAACAAACGGCTTCGGCCCTACTCTGCTGCAAGGCGGAGGAACAACGGAAAAAACTCAAGGCAATAGTGCTTTGAGTTTTTTCTTTAAGAGAACGAAATCTTCTTCAGAAACATATCCAATCATGCGGCGTAATCGTTTTGCATCAACAAGACGGATTTGCGATAGTACTGCGGTGCTTTTCTCGTCAGGCACTTCGGTATCATTCTGAAGCATGAATGCAAAATAAAACGGCAAATCTTTTTGTGTGCGAGTCAGAGGCACTCCCCAAAAAATCTCATTATTAAATTTGCGAATAATGACAACCGGTCTCAAAAAATCATCGCCGCGTCCGTCTTGTTCAAAACCGATATTTTCGCCAAGATGGCAGTACCAAATCTCGCGTTCGTGGAAGAAAAGTCGCGGGTCATCGATATTGTTCAGCGTTTTTTTAATCGGCGTCCATATTTGATAATCTTTTTCCATTTGAAAACAGTATAGCAAACGCAAACGATTCAAAACGGTTCTGCGTCAGGCATCTGCGGTTTCAGATAAGCATTGCTTGCACGCTTCCCTCTGCTGCGTTCGGAAAATGTACATAATCTCGCGGACGAGTTATGCCACATTTCCTCACTTAACCGAGGTAATGCTCCAGCGTGTAGATCCAATCCTCTTCGCCCGCGGGGGATTTTTTCTTTTCGGCCAAGAGCCACTGCAGGTAACTCGGGTCAGTCTTCGCGACCTCGTCAATGCGCTTGCCGGAGTATTTGCCGAAACGGATGGTGGTGAAGAGCAGAGGTTGCGCCGAGATGGTGAGCATCGCTTCGAGCGCAGCTTCTTCAGTTCCGTGACGCTCGCGCATCTTCTGCATAAGCCGTTCGAAGAGCGCCTCTAAGACGAGCACATCGCCGAGCGCGTCGTGCGCCTCGGCTTCGACATCGAGGTCGAGCAGGTAACGCAGATATTGGAGCCGGTAATTCGGCAAGGCGTCGTTCGGGTCGAGCGCGTAGGCGACTTTATAAGTACAGATGACTCGCTTCGGACGGATGCCTTCGCGTGCGAGCATCGCGAGGTCGAAGGCGGCGTTATGCGCCACGACGATGACTTCGTCGCTCTCGAAAAGATCTTTGAGCGAGGGATATTCCGGCGAGTCCTCGAACAACGGCTTCCCTGCCACCATCCGTTCGGTGATGTGATGTATCGCCATCGACTCTATAGAAATTGGCACCGGCGGTTTGTAGAGCGCATTGACCAGCGGTTCGTCGATGTAGCGCTCCTTCATCGCGAGCTGACAGAGACGGTCTCCGTCGCTGTTCCCCGTCGTCTCAGTGTCAAAAAAGATAATCCTCATGCGACGGGATTAGACTTTTTTCTTTTCTAAGGTGTCGAGACGAAGCAGTTTAACGCCGAAGTAGACGACGGCAGCGATAACGATGAAATCAATTGTTACGCTGATAAGATCGCCGTAGAGAAACGCGACAGAGCCGATAGAAAACGATGCGTATTTTAATCCGCCGACGGTGCCGAGCGCCACTCCAAGCAATGGGTTAATAAGGTCGGTAACGAGCGCCGAAACGAGTTTCGACACTGCGCCACCGAGGATGAAACCGACCGCCAAACCGACAACTCCCTGTTCGCGAACGAAATCAATGAATCCTTTCATATATATAGTATACAACACCTCCTGCCCGAACGGCTCAGACCGTCTGAGCCGTTCGGGGCATCTATTTATTCAGAAAAGTGACTGTTAATTGGAGAACCGTTGCGAAAGAAACCCAGAGAAGATAAGGGATATTGGCGAGAGCAACCCATTTTATATATGGATAAACGACAACCAACGCCCAGATGAGAGTGCCGAGAACAAGAAGAATATCTACTGATGCAAGGGTGTTGTTCTTTAATCCGAACTGTAAGTAGGTGAAGGAAAAGTTGAAGATGAGATTAAGGACGAATGGCAGAGCAACTATCCACGGCAATTCTCTAGTAAAGGCTTTATAAAACACCGCACCGAAAGATGCAGCGATAATGATATAAAGAACAGTCCACACCGGCCCGAATATCCAAGCCGGTGGCGACCACGATGGTTTAATCAATGTTTGATATGAGCTATAGGCATCCATAGATGAAGTCTATCATCTGTTAGATGCGCAAAAAGAAAAAGATGTTTACAGCAAGGTGCTCAGACCGAGCCAGAGAGAAACGAGTGCGCCCGTGATGCAGGCGAAAGAGACTATGGTAGTAAGGAAAAATCTTGCCGCCTCTTTCTGTTTGTTTTCAATAAGAAGCCGTACGGGCTGATAGAAGAAAAAATATCCCATCAGAGCCACGGAGAGCACGAGGAGCGACAGCATACCGATAGGAATCATGATGGTATTCTCCGGAATATTCATTTCCGGCGCATAATAGAGCGCCGATGCGATAGCAGTGATGTAGGTCGTTGCGAATACTGCGTTTATGAATGGGTTTTTAGTCATACTACCTTTAACTCTCCTGCTCACCCGCAGGTTTCTCTTCTAAAGAACCTGATGAGATTCTGGAGCGAGCGGTACGAATATCCAAGCGATGAGATACACCAAGAAAAATGCGCAGGAAAAGAAAAGCCCGATAAATAGCAGGCGCACGATGATGGGATCAATGTCGAAGTATTCTGCAACGCCTCCTGCAACTCCGCCAAAAACTTTATTGGTGCGCGAACGGTATAATTTTTTCATATTACATTCCGAGATAAGTAAGCGATTGATACACCAAGAACGCTGGCCACACGATTGCTTTTAATAAGCCAATGACGCCGGCCCAGAATGTCGGCGCGTGCTGGATATAATAAATTGCTGCGCCGATTACTCCGAGACCGTACATCCCTTCTCCTACCGAATTCTTTTGCATTGCATCAAGTATACTACCTGTCGGGAGATGGTACTATATCTTGTACGAGGATTACCAATTAACTCGTTATTACCCTATGAAATCAAAATTTATATCAACACTGTCTGTCGTCGCTCTTCTCTTGGTGGCATCATTTTCAGTTGCTTCTGCTCAAGGAGCCGGCCAAGGCAATGATAATGCTGGCGTCAAGAAGGCCGACGCGCAGACTGAGATGAACGGAAAGAATGACGATAATGGCAATACTGATAGCGTCACTTCAACTAATAGAGAAATGGAGCGAAATACTGATAACGCTACAAGCACTAATCCTAATAGAGAAACGGAGCGAAATACTGACAATGCGACAAGCACGAATGCGAACGGAAATGGTAAGTTCACTGCCGAGACTCATCGGAGCGCCGTTGCCTCGTTCGTCCAATCGCTCTTGAGCGTCGCTGACAGCGAAGAAGAAGGAATCGGCGAACAAGTTCGCGTCATCGCCCGCGCACAAAATGACTCTGTCGCGACTACCACAAGTGCGATAGAAAGAGTTCAATCCCGCAATGCCTTGAAGACATTTCTCATCGGGAGCGACTACAAGAATCTTGGCGTACTGAAAAGCGAAATTAGCAATACAGAAGATAATCTTGACCAACTAAAGACGCTTCTCGCGAATACGACCGATGCGACTGATCAAGCAGTAATCACAGACCAGATCCAAGCATTGGAAAAAGTTCAGACGAATATCAAAAACTTCGTAGCGGCAAAAGAAAGCTCATTTAGTTTGTTCGGATGGTTCGCCAAACTGTTTGCAGAATAGTTTGATTCGATCAGAATGACAGAATAAGCGCCGCCCTTTGGGCGGCGCTTTTCTTTTGGGTGTATCATACCTATATGAATCGCGTGTCTGTCTCCCTGATTGCCTTACTTCTGTTAGCAGGAGGGGTGTGGTATTGGTGGTCCGTGCGACCGAGCGCTTCACCGACAATAACCATCACTACTCCTGCGGGTGACGAAGCGTGGCAATCGGGAGAAGAACAGACTATTTCGTGGACTACGCATGGCGTACCTGCAAGCAATAAAATTGCCATCACTATTCGGCGCGTTCCGCCACCGCCACTTCAGGAAGAAGGTCAAGAATTCGATCCGATACTCTTCACGGATCTTCCCAATACCGGGAGTACGACCTGGAAGATTTCTTCGATGTATCCGAACGGCACCTATGTGCTCGGCATAAACGCGTACGAGTCCGTCCCCATCACGACTGCGATCTCCGCCGAAAGCGCACAATTCTCGATAACGCACCCGACGCTCTCGGCAGAACTGTATCCGCTCTACGACAGTGCCGATTGGAACGCTTCCGAAACTGAAAGTTTTATCATCGGCACCACATCATATTCTGGTACGAGTATCACATCCGCCGCTGTTACAGATACGATGGACCCGGGAAGCATCTTCACTCCGTTTGAGCGCTATTATGAACAAAAACTTAAAGCGCTCGGGTGGCAGGTAGCAAACGATTTCGCTGCTGGCGGACATGTAGGCGGGCAAACCGGCTACCGAAAAGACGGCGCCGTTATTCTCACCCGATTCCAAATCGTCTATCACACTGTCTCCGAAAACGCGCCGTCCGAATGCCCGTGCGATGTGACGCTTTCGCTTTTTTCTACTGGCAATAAATAGAGAATCTGTGGTGTCTATCTTGATGTGAAATAAACGGCAATAGCAGAGCCTACAACAACAACCGCAATAGCGATGACGAAGATCATGCGGTTAATTATACGCGACAAAGATTACATTCGCTCTGTTGAGCCCAGATTGGGTATACGAAATACATGCGATAAAAATACTACACTTGGATCTGCCAACGAACGGCTCAGACCGTATGAGCCGTTCGGCAGGCATTGAATAAACTCCTTTTTTGCAGTATCGTTTGCCTATTGCGGGTTCGTCTAATGGTAAGCCTTTCGAGCTTTCCATCAGCACTCACCTCGCACATAAGTGCGGGTTCGTCTAATGGTAGGACACATCCCTCTGGAGGATGGTATTGGGGTTCGAATCCCTGACCCGCAGCTCTTCGTCGTTCCACTCCTCAGAGCCTTCGAATCTTTTTAACTTCATTCATCAATACCTCGGCTAAGATGCGTTAGAATATACGCATATGATTCGCAGTGTCGCGCATCCGCAGAACAGTGCCTGGCGTCGCACGCATCTGAAGCGGCATCGGAGAGCGTGGATTATTATGGTAGGCGTCGCGATTGCTACTGCACTTCTCATCGTCGCTGGTATTTTCGGGACAGTCTCGTGGACAACGCTCGGAAACGCCGTCTTTCATACTACCTATCGTCTCATACTCGCCTATGGCATCGCGCTAACACTCGGCGTCTCTATCGCCCTGCTCGTCGGTTGGAGCCCATTTTCTGACGCGCTCTTCCCCATCTTTGATATCTTGCAAAATGTTCCTTCATTCGCGCTCATTCCATTCTTTATTTTCTTCTTCGGCATGACCGACCAGATGATCATTCTTTTCGCCGTAAGTTCTATCATCTGGCCTATCCTCTTCGCCATTTTGACCTCCATTAAGAGTGCACATAAAGACCTCAGCGACGCGGCAACAGTATTCGGCGCGCGCGGGCTTCGGCGCATTGTCTACTATCTCGCACCGCTTTCCTTCCCTGCGCTGCTTACCGGCTCCATCGTCGGCATCGCCATCGGCTGGGAGGCAGTTATCGGCGCCGAAATTATCGTGAATATTTCGGGCTTCGGCTCCTTTATCAGAACGGCAAGCATTTCCGGCATCAACCAGGCTACGATTGCCGGCATGCTCGTCATTCTCATTATCGTGTTCGTGATAAATCGCATGGTCTGGGCGCCACTCCTGGCTGAGAGCGCAAAACGATATGCCGAATAATTCTCACGATATGGCGCTCGTCCTCTCGCGCGTATCCGCGCGCTTCGCCGACGAAGATAAAAAAGTTTCTGTCCTTGAAAATATCTCTTTCTCTATTCCCGCGGGCGGTTTTGTCTCCATTATCGGGCCGTCAGGCTCCGGGAAGTCTACGCTCATGCGCGTTATTCTCGGCTTCATGCCTCACACAAGCGGCAGTATTGTGCGCAATTTTAGGCGACCGGCGATGGTGTTCCAGAATTATGCGCTCTTCCCGTGGCTCACCGCGATTGATAATGTCGCGTTCGGCCTCAAGATGGATGGCATGTCGCGGAAAGAACGCGAACACATCGCACGGGAAAAATTAAAAGAAGTGGGGCTTGAACACTTAGAAAATCATTACCCGAGCGCGCTCTCCGGCGGGCAACGCCAGCGAGTCGGTCTCGCGCGCGCGCTCGCCATTTCTCCCGATCTTCTTATTATGGATGAGCCATTTTCTAATCTCGATACAATAACTGCTGAGTTGTTAAAGGCGGACCTTCTGAAGATCTGGCGCTCTTATGGCATGGCTATTCTTATGGTAAATCACCTCATACCGGATGCCATTGAACTTTCCGATCAAATTATCGTAATGGGCGCGCATCCGGGACATATTCAAGAAACAATGGCTATCAATCTCCCTCGCCCGCGCGACACGCGCACTGACCGATTCTTTAAAGAAATTGATTATCTTACCGAGGCCATTCGTCAGACTCTCTCGTAGTACTTGACAAAAGATGTTATTAAGTCTATACTAGTAGACAGCGCAGTTTGTTCTTTATACAATTGAAAAGTCTCAACAAAATCACTGGAGGAGAAAAAGCATGAAAGAAGTACAGCATCCCGTATGGGGCAGTAATGTGGCTCACCAGATTTCTGCAGACGATATCCCTATGTATGGCGAAGATGGTGAAGGAAATAAAATTGTTACCGTTTCCGGATGGTTCGGCCTCGAGAAAAAGAAAAGGACTTTTGTCGGTCATATTAATCGGCCAGCAACAGACAACGACCAAACGAAACGGCAATTTCAACACCGTTGCGGCCTCTTAAAAATCACACTGAATTCTTTGGATTCGTGGCGAGATGACCCGGTATTCACCACTTCTCTCGATGGCCATATCGGAAGCGAATTATGGGCAAGCGAAATGGAATTTCATTTCGCACCCGATGAGCTGGAAGAAAACTGCGGGAATCCGATTGCAGAAATATGGTTCTCTGTCTTTGGAAAGCGACTTGGCCCATTTAGGGATTACAATGCTTCGCGCATTGTTTGTGTGTTCAGGGACAAGGAACAAATGCTTGAGTATCTCGATCTGTCCAATTTTCCACTGAATTCAACAACCGTCATTCATAAGAATGTGGAGTATAAAGAAACGAGTCCCGGTCAGTATGAGTCAAGCGACGGAGGCATCCTTAAATGCCTGCTTGTCCCCTATCTGTTGCTTTCTCCAGAAGGAAAATTGACATTTGAAGCGCAAGATCCAGGTGAAGATCATCTGTTACTTAATGGAATCCTACAGAATCTTCTTCATAGTGAAATAAATCCTAAGTTCACCGAATTAGTGAAGAATGATCCTTCTCATTGAAAAACAAAACAAACGCCCGATGGTAAACCATCGGGCGTTTTTTATTTCTATAGAAATTCTAAAACTAAATCGTATTCACCATTTCCCTCGTTATTGGTCCAAAATACCCCACAGCCGGTTCAATACCATTCGCCTTCTGAAACTTGATGAGGGCAGATTGAGTGAGGAGACCGAAGAGATTTGTTTCGTTTCCTGTTGAACCCGGTCCTTGTGTGGAAACAGTGAAGCCATGAGAGTTAAGGAATTGTTGAAGGGCTTGGACATCAGGACCGGTGCTGTTCAGTTTGAGATTGCGGGCAAACCAGGTTTGTCCCGAGTCTGTCGAGGGGGTGAAGGCGGATGCTGATTGGTCAGAGAGTGCTGATTGTACATTTTTGATAGTATCTGCATCAGCACCAAAAGAAGAAAGAACTTCGAGGATTGAAGATATTTGGGTTTCTGTTAGACCAGCTTCGCCCGCCGTAGCCGAAGGCGAAGGCTGGGAAGAGGATGAAGGTGTGGAGGTTGCAGTTAGTGTAGAAGTGGTTGGCGCTGATTCAGTTGATGCAGAAGAAGCGGATGCGGGAGCAATATCATCATTCGTGACGGTGCAAGTTTTGAAGTCGCCGGGGCTGAGAGTGATATGACCCGTATCATCGCAATCTCCAGAGAAGGTCTGGGTATAGCCAGTATCTGTGGTTGCGGTGATGGTATATGCATTAGCAGGTGCAGGGAACGAGGTTGCGGTGCCAGAAGTGACTTGAACGCTGTTGACGAATAGATGGAAGTCAGAGGCTGTTTTGGTGCCACCGTTGTTGTTGATGACGGTTGAAGTGACGGTTATGGTTCCCCTTTGTGAGCCATGAGAAGAACAAGCTGAAGTAGTGAAGGATGCAGAGACTGCACCAAACCCAGTGCCAGCTGAGTTGGTGGCATAGGCACGAGCGTAGTATGTGGTGTTGCAGGTGAGGGCGGAATCTGGTGCACCAGTGAAGGCGCCAGTGCTGAATGGTTGGCCGACCGTGTCAGTTGTTGTGGCGATGACGGTGGAAAGAGTTGCGTCAGTGCCATAGGCGAAGCCTCGGACAGTGGCGGTTGCTCCGTTCGTGGCAGTGATGTTTCCGTTGAAGACTGCTGAAGTGGCGGTGACTGATGAAGCGGATTGGGTAGTGACGGTGGGGGCGATTGCGAGTGTGGTGAATTCAACATCAGAGCCATAGCTTGTTCCAACGGAGTTGGTTGCATAGGCACGAGCGTGATAAAGCGTTCCTGCAGAACGACCAGTGATAGACGCCGTGAATGCTCCTGTTGTTCCTGCCGCAGTGAATTTGCTGTCTGCAATCGTCGGATTTGCACTTGTACTCACCACAATTCCTCTTTCCGTTATCGTTCCTCCCCCGTCGGCAGTGACATTGCCATTGCCGGTCGCAGTGGTGGCGGTGATACTCGAAACGGCTTGCGTAGTGACAGTTGGGGCGCAGGCGGTTGTGAGGAAGGATGCCGATATTGCACCAAACCCAGTGCCAGCTGAGTTGGTGGCATAGGCACGAGCGTAGTATGTGGTGTTGCAGGTGAGGGCGGAATCTGGTGCACCAGTGAAGGCGCCAGTGCTGAATGGT
>Ga0247841_10000224_pt1 | contig 154091 bp, 133 predicted proteins | sample LaCruzMarch2015__2_FD_192410 | JGI IMG/M metagenome (GOLD analysis project Ga0247841, IMG submission 192410) | Freshwater microbial communities from meromictic Lake La Cruz, Castile-La Mancha, Spain - LaCruzMarch2015_18m | ecosystem: Environmental > Aquatic > Freshwater > Lake | place: Spain... | reverse complement strand
TCAAGGGGCGCCGATATCCTGTCACCGGAAAGAAGCACCATGTCCCCCCTTTGTATGTGGGGCAGCATCGAGCAGGAGACAATCGCATTGATGGGCGAAGGGGTGTTGAGGATGAAGCCTGCGCCAAACCAGATGATAAGGGCTATCAGAAGGGCGATTGCGGTTTCCTTAAGCTCGTTTTTTATCCCGTGCTCGCTTGCGCCAATCAGGAATTCGAGCGCAACCACCCAGACTATGCAAAGCCCGATAAGAAGCCCGAGCAGCATCATACCGGTAAAAACATAGGCGACAAACAGGCATATGATGAGCACATAGAAAAAATTGTGGTTGGCTGCGATGCCGAGCCTTTCCTTAAGCTTCGAATCCTTTTTGCCGTCCAAGAAAATCAGCCACTTACTGCTTTTTCGGCTTCTTGGCGTCCTTGAGCGCTTCCTTGAACTCGGCCGCCTGCTTCTTCAGCTTTTTCACTGCGAACTTCAACGCGGAAAGCGCATTGCCTTCCTTTGTTCGGAGCATGAGCACCGGCGCCGCAAGAACCGGATGGTCAAGGCGGTATGCCGCAAACTCCGTGCCTTTGTCCTCGAGCAGCAGCTCTTTTAACGCATTCACAAACCCGACGTCTTCCCCTTTTATCGCGACTTCGATGTAGTCCTTTTCGTTTTTGATGACCTCGATTTCCATTCCATCATCCCCGTTTTAGCCTTTGCCGTCTATATTCGCCTTCCGATAATCGTTTGCTATTTTGCGGTTGTCCTTCCATTCGCACGACTCGCATTTGAGTATCCCGCTTTCGACTTTCATGCCGTGGCGGCATTTCGGGCAGAACGCCTTTATCGCGCCAAGCTCGTCGGAGTCGGTTGCAAGCCTAAGCTCGCCGTTCCGCATGTCCACGATTTTTGCGCGTATTATGTCCCCGACCTTGTACTCGTCCCGCACGTTCTTCACATAGCCGCGCTTTATCATCGATGCGTGGAGCACCGCATAGTCGTTTGTCTCGCTGAAGCGTATGTCTGCGCCGCCGATCATTACGCTTACAAGCGCAATCGGCTCTGAAATGTTCTCCACGCGCCCCAATATGACCATGCCTGGCACAAGGACCTTCCAGGGCCTTTTCTGGCCGATGGAGAGCGTCCTGTCCTTGTCGCCGATCTCGCCGGTGAGCGCAGCGTAAACCTTTTCCTTGTCCGCAAAAGTGCCGGCTCCGGGCAGGTATTCCTCCTCCGTGCCGATGAAATCCCCTGGAACAACGATTTTTTTATCAACCATGTCGATTCCCCAAGTCACAATCGCAAGAACGAGCGTGAATGCAAGCATTTTGATTCAATAAATATTTAAATAGCTTTTCTCAAACACCCCCCATGGCAGTAAAGAAGAACAAGTTGGTGCTGTGCATCGATCGCGACAACGACCTTTACGAGAAGGCGCGTGTCTCCGGCCCGATAATCGGGCGGGAGGCCAACCTCGAGGCCGCTACCAAGCTGGCGCTTGCCGACCCGACCGAAACCGACGCCAATACCATGTTCCGCGCCATAGGGGTTTACGACAGCATCCTAAGCGACTGCAACGCGCAGGTGGTGACTCTCACCGGGGCCGCGTCGCTCGGCTATGCGGCCGACAAGGAGATAACGTCCCAGCTCGAGCACGTGCTTTCCAATTTTCCGACAGATTCGTGCATTTTCGTCTCCGACGGCGCAGCCGATGAACAGGTGATGCCGGTCATCCGCTCCCGGCTGAAAATTGACGGCGTTGAAATAGTTGTCATGAAGCAGGCAAAGGAGCTTGAGAAGACTTATTTTGTGATACTTGAGAAGCTCAAGGAGCCGCACTATGCACGGTTGGTGTTCGGCGTTCCTGCGCTCGTCCTTATCCTTTTCGCAGCCAGCCGCTACTTGAGCTGGGGGCTGGAATCGATTGCGGCGATATTCGCAGTTTACCTTGGCGCAAAGGCGTTTGGCATAGAGGAAAGGCTCTTCCGCGCAGCTTCCGCATTCCGTTTCTCGGTCGACAAGATAAGCAGCATTGTGTACATCTTTTTTTTGATAATGCTCATCATCACGGGCTGGGCGGCATTCCAGCGCTATACCGAGGCGATTGAGAGCGGAATGGACGCAGTAAAAACCGCGGCGCTTGTCGCAAAAACGCTCTCCAATCTGCTGCTTATCTCATTCCTCATCCTTTTTGCCGGAAAGATGATAGACATACTCAACGACAAGGAACAGAAAAAAATTGAAATGTCCAAATACGGCATGTATGCGATAACCGCTGTGATCGTCTGGTTTGTGCTTTCGGTCGCCTCGGACTGGGTGCTTAACATCGAGCCGCCCTATGTCTCTTTCTCGGACTTCCTGCTTGCGATTGTCGCGAGCATGATTTTCGGGTTTGCAGGAATATTCACGATGAAACAGATAAAAATCTCCGTTGTCTCCCGCCTAAAGCTCGAGAACAAGGAGGTGTTCTCGGAGAACGGCACCTACATGGGCAAGGTGATGGGCGTCGACCCGAACGAGTCAACGCTCATATTTAAGTCCCCCCTCGGACAGAAGATAACGCTCTCGCTCGAGGATATCACATCGGTCGGCGAGCGCGTGATGGTAAGGGCAGCCTAATTCAAATCTCTATCTATCGCTTCTTTTTTCTTCTTTAGCATTCTGCTCAACCAGGGGCTCAGGGCGCCGCTTATTGGTTCCGCAATAGCCGCCGCAAAAGTCTGCCGGGAAGTCGTTCACCCCCCAAATAGCCACGGGCGAGCGAGAAGGCATTTCAGGCAAATCGTTGCCTGCCACCTTGGGTCGCGCCCTTCTCGATTCCCTTGCAGATAGAGGTATAGCCATGTAATCTTATTTGCTAAAAAAGCCTTAAAATACCACCATCTTGGTGCCGATTACATGCCTATTTCCTGTTTCTTCCGATGCGCAACAGCCCTTTCATCTTAGATATGAGTTTTTTCTTTTCCTTGCAGTCGATAAGCACCTGCTGGAGGACATCCGCGAAATTCTCAACAGGGATTATTCTTATCCTGCCCTTCATTGCCGCGGAAATGTGGATATCCCCCACATTGTTCTTGGGAACGATTATCTCCTTCACGCCGGCTTCAATGGCCGCTTCCGTCTTCGCGGTCACGCCCCCGACAGGCAGCACCTCTCCGCGCACGGAAAGCGAGCCGGTCATCGCAATGTCCTGGCGCACGGGTATCCCCTCCATTGCGGAAATTATCGCAACCGCAATCGATATCGATGCGGAATCCCCCTCGACCCCCTCGTATGTCTGCAGGAACTGCACGTGCATGTCGTACTGCGAAACGTCCCTGCCGATGTGCTTCTTTATTATCGCCGAGACGTTCTCAACGGCTTCCTTTGCAATCGTGCCGAGCTTTCCTGTCGCAATGAGCTTGCCTTCCGATTTGGACGAGGCAGGTGTGACTTCGGCAACAATCGGCATTATCAGCCCTGCGGAAGACTCGCCAAGCACGGCCAGCCCGTTCACCTTGCCGACCGAGCTGCCTTCGGACAGGAACACCTGGTAATCTTTCCTGCTTTCGACAAAGCGCCTGCCCATCTGCTGCTCGATAGTCTGGGCAACGCCGCGCGCCCGGTTGACATGCTCCTCACCGGTGTATTTTGCGCCATCCTCCTTTGCAATGTCCCCTGCCGCCCTGACAAGGCCGCCGAGCTCGCGCAAGTTGAGCGAAAGCCTTTTCTTCCGCCCCGCCTTGCGCCTTGCCTCGTCTATTATTTCTGCAACCGCATCAGCTGTGAAATGGGGAATCTTCAAATCCTTCCTGACTTCCTGCGCGACAAACTGGACGTATCTGTCCTCGTTTTCAGGCAAGTCTTCAATGGTGTCCTGGACATAGACTTCATAGCCATTGCCGCGTATCCTCGAGCGGAGCGCAGGGTGCATCGCCCGAAGATCCATCGCGTTTCCTGCAGCCACGAGCACGAAGTCGCAAGGCACCGGCTCGGTTTTCACTATTGCGCCTGACGAGTTTTCGCTCTGCCCGGTTATCGAGTATTTCTTTTCCTGCATCGCGGTAAGGAGCTCCTGCTGGCTTCGCGGCTTGAGCGAGGCTATTTCGTCTATGAAAAGCACTCCTTTGTTCGCTCGGTGTATCGCGCCCGACTCCACGCGAAGGTGCGCGGGCGTCCCAAGCCCGCCCGACTGCAGCGGGTCGTGCTTCACGTCGCCTAGGAGAGCGCCTGCCTTCGAGCCTGTCGCATCAACGAACGGCGCGGTTTTCTTGCCGGTGTTGTCCACTATGAGTTTCGGGTCGTTGTAATCGAAAAGGCCCATCTTCCTGCCGAACGTGTTGGTGAAACGGTACATCAGATACAGGATTCCCGCACCGAGAAGCACGGCAAGCACGAACCACTTGTTGTCGTTGTTGAGCGAGCCGGTCGCGTAAAGGAATATTATCACGGCCATTATTGCGAGAAGGAACAGCATGCCGCCTCCTGCGCCACCCTTGCTTTGCGCCGCCTCCCGGTTTTTCATGGTCTGGAGCATCATCCTGCCCTGGCCTATTTCCTCCTCTTCCCTTCCTTTTGGCTTCAGGGGGGTTTTCGGAGCGAACTGCAAAAGCATCTGGCGCATTTGCCTGAAAGCCGCGTACATCTGCGCAAGCTGCGGGTCTTTTTTTATTTCGTCTTCGCTAGGATACGTCTTGATGGTTTTCACAAGCGGCCGGTTCTCCTCGTTGGGGTTCGGGTAGATGAGCATGTCCTCAAGTTCGGTTACCGGCATCAGCTCCGCCATGGCCTGCGCAAGCATGCTCTTGCCCGTGCCGGGCGTGCCTATCATCATCACGTTCCTTCTCTGAGCCGCGGCCTTCTTCACGATTTTTACCGCGTCATCCTGCCCAATGACCTGGTCTATGAGCTTTGCCGGTATCGGAATTTCCTCAGTAGTCTTGAATTTCATCACGTGTGCCACCCGCCCATTAGCGCTACTTTATGATTTCTGCCGCTTCCCTGGCAAGCGCACCCACGCGCGCGTCTATCATGCCAACGAAGTTCTGCCTAGATGCGTCACATTCATTCGAGCTGCCGCAGTTTTTCACGCTTTGCCATGCGGCAAGAACCTGAGGGTCGGAAAGCGATTCAACCATTTCGTCGATTTTCTGTAGCTTCGCACTGTTCGGTATCTTGTCCGGCCCGAACGCATCGTCAAAATACTTCAACGTGAGCCCGTATTTTGCGATCTGGCCTGTTTTTACTCGCGCCTGGGCGATCTTCCCCGCATCCGTCCGCATGGCTGCAATCTCGGCGTTCTTGCGGTTAAGCAGCGTCTGAAGCGCGTTTTTCTCGCTGCTGCATTTTGTAATGGCGTCTTTTGATTCGGCGCAAGTCGCCTTTTCCAGCGCGATATTTTCGGAAAGCACGAGCTTTTCCTGGTCGCAGTTTTTAGTCAGCGAATCGTATTTGTCCTGTGAAACGCATCCGAATAGGATGCATAACGCCAGCGCTAGAATGATCGGAATTCTCATAGCCTGCCTTACTGCCGCCCCTTTTTTATTCCTAACGCCCCATTCCTGTGTTAATATCTTCCTAACAGTGTTAATATCATATTAACGCTTTTAAATGTTTGTTAATACAGTGTTGACAGTGGTTCACATGGATGGGAAAAAGGTCATGCTCATGCAGAGGCGGGAAGCGGCGTCGGAAGACGAGCTCGTCTCTCTTTGCAGGATGATGCGCCTGATGAGCGAGCGCGACACCGACGCCACGCTTCCACAGGTGCTCAAAATAATGCTCGTGCACTCGCGGAAGGAGCCGGTCGGCGGAAGCGAGCTTGCAAGGCTATCCGGGATCAACAGGCTAACGATACTCCACCACCTAAAAAGGCTTGAATGCGCGGGGTTTGTCTCGCGCAAGGAATCGGGTTATGTGATGCGCGTGCAGTCAGCCGAGGAGATGCTTCTAGAATTCCGCAAGGAAATGGAGGAGACATTTTTGCAGATGGACGAGCTTGCGCGCGAAATAGACGGCCAGTTTGAAGGATTCGAGCGCGAGTTTGCGGCGCGAAGGATGCAAAAAAAGCAAAGATAGGTGCTTTTGATGGACAAGAAACAACTGGCGGAAGAGTTCGAGCGTTTGAAAGATATGGCTGATGAGGGTGATAAAACTCCCCAACCGCATGAACACGCGGAATCGGGCGAGTGCTGCGGTTCCTGTGTTGAGGAGAAAATTTCGTCTCTTTCCGGTCAGCTTTTGCGTCTGCAGGCGGAATTCGACAATTACAAGAAGAGGACGGCGAAGGAGAAGGAGGCGCTCTCAACACAGTCCGAGGCGAAATTCATGCTGCGCCTGCTTCCGATTTACGAAGAGCTCGGGCTTGCGGAAAATGAAGCGAAAAAGATGGATGATGAGGCTGTGAAAAAAGGAATACTTCTGGTGCTCTCGAAATTCAGAGCAGCATTCGAAAAGGAAGGGCTGTCCGAAATGAGGCTTGAGGGCGAGAAATTCGACCCTTTCAGGCATGAAACCGCGATGCGCGAGGATTCTGCCGCGCCTGAGGGGACAATCGTGCGCGTGATACAGAAAGGATATCTCTTCAAAGGAGAAATGCTGCGGCACGCCATCGTGTCGGTTTCATCCGGGAAGAAGCCAGGTGAAAAAGAGAATGAAGCAGCAAGCGATGGGGAAAACAAAAGTGAGTGATAGAACAAACAAGAGCGAATCTGAAAATGCGCTGGTGAAAAACAGTAGATATTGTGCGGGGTGAGATCATGAACGGTTTTGCAATAATAAAAGTCGAGGCTGACGCGGTCGCCATCCAGGAGGACATAGTGGCGCACTTCAATGAATACATGCAAGGTACAAGCCACGACGCCGCGGCATCGTTTGTCGGAACGCACGAAGGCTATTTCCGCGTTTCTTACAACGACAGCGTCGGAATCAGCTCGGCTGGAATAACTGCATTCGGGGATTTCCTGCAGACTTCGGGGCGCAATGTGAGTGCGATAGGCAGCACTGTTGCGCAAAACGGCTCGCTTGCAACTCAAATTTCGTTTTCGACAAGCGACGGGAAGACCGGCACGGTTCGGCTTTCCACTGAGAGAGTATACTAATAAGAGGTGGGATACATGGCAAAAATAATCGGAATCGACCTTGGAACATCGAACTCCGCGGCAGCAGTGATGGAGGGCGGAAGGCCGTCAATCGTGCCTTCAGCAGAGGGCGCATCGCAGTACGGGAAGGCATTCCCGTCCTACGTGGCATTCACAAAGGAGGGCGGCAAGCTTGTAGGCGAGCCTGCGCGAAGGCAGTCGGTTGCAAATCCCGATGGCACATTCTCCGCGTTCAAGCGCAAGATGGGCACGGATTTCAAGTATAACGCATTCGGCAAGGAATACCGGCCGCAGGAGCTTTCAGCTTTCCTTCTGCAGAAAATAAAGCAGGACGCGGAAATGTACCTTGGCGACAAGGTGGAAAAGGCGGTTATCACGGTGCCTGCCTATTTCGACGACAACCAGCGCCAGGCTACCAAGGATGCCGGCGCAATCGCGGGCTTGGAAGTAGTGCGGATAATAAACGAGCCCACAGCAGCCGCGCTTGCATACGGTCTTGACAAAGCGGGCAAGGACCAGAAAATCGTCGTATTCGACCTGGGCGGCGGCACGCTGGATGTCACCATAATGGATTTCGGCAAGGGCGTTTTCGAGGTGAAATCCACCTCGGGCGACACGCAGCTTGGCGGAACCGACATGGACGGCGCAATAGTCGACTACTTGGTCGGAGTATTCCTCCATGACAGCGGGATAAACGTGCAAACCGATAGACAGGCGATGCAGCGGCTTCGCGAAGCCGGCGAGAAGGCAAAAATAGAGCTTTCCACCGTTCTTGAAAGCGAAATCAATCTCCCGTTCCTTTCTGCCGACGCATCGGGCCCCAAGCATTTTGTGCACAAGCTCACGCGCGCAAAACTCGAGGAGATTGTGGAGCCGATTGTGAACCGCTGCAGAAAGCCGGTTGAGCAGGCGCTCAACGATTCAAAGATTCCGGTCTCCGCAATCGACCGCATAATAATGGTCGGCGGACCAACGCGCATGCCTATTGTGCAGCGCTTTGTCGAGGGTATTTTCGGAAAGAAAATGGAGCGCGGAGTCGACCCGATGGAATGCGTGGCAATGGGCGCAGCAGTGCAGGCAGGCGTTATAGCAGGGGATGTAAAAGACGTTCTTCTGCTGGATGTCACGCCCCTATCACTCGGCATCGAAACCCTTGGCGGCGTATTCACCAAGCTCATCGAGCGCAACACCACCATCCCGACCAAGAAGTCGCAGATTTTCTCGACAGCCGCCGACTTCCAGCCTTCGGTGGAGATACATGTGCTCCAGGGCGAGCGCGCGATGGCAAAGGACAACGTGGAGCTCGGGAAGTTCGCGCTTGTGGGCATTCCGCCTGCGCCTCGCGGCATTCCGCAGATAGAAGTGACATTCGACATCGACGCAAACGGCATAATACACGTCGGCGCAAAGGACATGGGAACTGGCAAGGAGCAAAAACTCCAGATTGTCGCGCCCCACAAGATGGACAAGTCCGAAATCGAGAAGAAGATGCGCGAGGCGGAGCAGTTCTCGGATGAGGACAAGAGGCTTCGCGAGGAGGCCGAGCTTCGGAACGAGGCCGAGTCGCTTGTCTATTCATCCGAAAAGACAATGGGCGAGCTTGGCGACAAGGTTCCAAAAGAGCTTTCAGACAAGGTGCGCGAAGCCGCAAAGGAGACAAAGGACGCGCTTGCGAAAAGCGACATCGCAGCGATAAAAGCCTCGCTTGAAAAGCTCAAGAAAGCGCTTTCTGATGCCGGCGCCTCCATCTACAAAGGGCAAGGCGGCGCAGGCAGCCCCGGCGGAGCAGGAGGGCCAGGCGGGGCGGGAGCAGGGCCTGACTTTGGCGGCGCAGGTGGCGCGGACGGCTCCGGACCGCAGGGCGGGCCGGGTGGCAGCGGCGGTCCGGGCGGAGAGGGCAACGTCTACGACGCAGACTTCAAAAAAGTATAATGTGATTCCATGAACCCAAGCCAAAAACTTTTCCTCTCCTGCGGTATCATCAGTGCGCTAGTGGGCATAATAACATTCGCAACTGCCTCCGCATTCATTCCCAAAAGCAGCGCGGATGTTTTCCGAGAGTTCTATTCCGTCGAAACCGCAGTGAGTGTCAGCCCTTCAGATTATCTTTATGAACTCCGTACCGGCAACCAGCCGGGCATATTGGTTGATCTTCGTACTCCTGCGGAATACGGTGCAGGGCACATGGTGACTGCGATAAATATACCTTCCGGGCAAATGGACACGCCGCAGCTTGTCGCGGCATTTTCCAAGCTTCCAAAAGGCACCGTTGCAATCAGCTACTGCTACAGCAGCTACTGCATGCTTTCGCGGAAAGTGGGGAAAGCGCTCGCTGACAATGGGATTTACGCAAAGCACCTAACCGCAGGCTGGCTTGAAATAGCGCGAGACTACAGTGGCTATGTCGTGAACGGCACCGCGCCAGGCGGGCTTTCGGCAGACCAAAAAATAAATCCGCTCGCCTGCGACCCGAGGCTTGGCGGCGAGTTCGGATGCTAAGTGATTTTTCAGGTGCAAAACCATGACTGCCAAACGTGATTACTACGAAATACTCGGTGTGAAGAGGAGTGCCAGCAAGGACGAGCTCAAGGACGCCTACCGTACGCTTGCGCTCAAATTTCATCCTGACCGGAACAAGGATGCGGGCGCCGAGGACAAGTTCAAGGAAATCTCGGAAGCGTACGCGGCTCTTTCTGATGATGCAAAGCGCGCGACATACGACCAGTACGGGCACTCCGGATTCGACCAGCGCTACTCGCAGGAGGACATATTCAGGAATGCGAACTTCGAGGACGTTTTCCGCGAGTTCGGCTTTTCATTCGGAGGCGGAAGCTCGCCGTTCGAAGACCTGTTTTCATCCGCTTTTTTTGGTTCGCCGCAGGGCGGAAGGCGTCGCGGCAGGGGAGCCGACCTGCGCTACGACATCCACATCTCGCTTGAAGATGCGGCAAAGGGCTTTTCAAAGGAATTATCATTCAGCCGCCACAAAACATGTGCGCATTGTTCTGGAAGCGGCGCAGAGCCAGGAAGCAAAGTTATCACTTGCCAAAAGTGCGGCGGCAACGGGCAGGTAAGAAGCACGAGGCGCATGGGTCCGTTCGGAAGTTTTGTGAGCGTAACCACCTGTCCATCGTGCAATGGGCAGGGCAGCAGGCCTGAAAAGCCTTGCAGCGAGTGCTCAGGCAGAGGCTCAGTTGAAGCGACTGAAAAATTCTCAGTTGACATACCAGCAGGTGTTGACACCGGTTCGCAGCTGAGGCTGGAAGGCCTAGGCGAGCGCGGGCCTTCCGCATCAGGCGACCTCTACGTATTCGTAAATGTGAAAGAGCACGAACTTTTCCAGCGCGAGGGAAGCGACATCCATCTTGAGACGCCGGTTTCATTTTCACAGGCCGCGCTTGGCGCGGAGATAGAAGTCCCCACTCTTTTCGGCAAGACAAAACTGAAGATTCCCGCTGGCACGCAGACCAATACCGTTCTTAGGATGAGGGGCGAAGGCATGCCATCGGTTCGCGGAAAGGGGAAAGGAGACCAGTTTGTGCACGTGGTTGTCCGCACGCCGACAAACCTCTCTGAAAAGCAGAAGAAGCTTCTTTCCGAATTCGACGATACGCCCAAGAAAGGCTTCTTTGACGGGATGTTCAGATGAAGAATGAATCAGGACATGCAATCATGTAACTTTCACATATGCACGTATTTTTTCCCGAATTTCCTTCTCGACCAAAACAGGAATGTATGAAAAGATAGTTGCCTTTTGGCAGTCGCGCCGCATGCGCTTCAAAAATATCCCTTCGATTGTCTGAGGAGTGATATCGGGATGCGCGCGAACTATTTTACTTATCGAGCTTTCAACTTGCGACTTTAAGGTCCTGCAGAAATTTTCATCCGGATTGGCTTTCCTGACAAAAAAGATTATGATGCCCAGTCTATTTTGTGCCTGTTTAGAAAGCGTGTATGCTGGCGGGGCGAAGACAGGTTCTCCCATCGTCACAATTCTGCCCGAAGCTGTTTTATTCCTACCGTCATTCTGCTGTTTTCGGCCCAAACAAGAACCTTTTTTTATCATTCCCTCCAAATCGATGGCATGGCAGGCGAAGAAAAGACGAACAGCGAAACAGATGAGAAGAAAAATCTTCATTGGTCAGAGCAGCTGGCGCAGGAGATAATCGCCACCAAGAAGGAGCCGTTCGTGATTTCAGGCGGGCTCACCACTTCAGGTCCCACTCACTTGGGCACAGTTTGCGAATTCCTTTTCCCTCAGGCAGTGGTGGACGCGCTCCAATATTCCGGCAAAAAAGCGAAATACTACTTCGTTGCCGACCTTGCCGATTCGTTCGATTCCGTCCCATCTGCATTCGAGCAGTATAAAATGCAGCTTGAGCCTCATTTAGGCAAGCCGCTCACTGACGTTCCCGACCCGACCGGCAAAACTGCATCGTTTGGCGACTATTTTCTTGCCGATGCGACATCCGCAATGGACAAATTTGGTGTAAAACCGGAAATAGTGCGCGCCACCGACCTTTACAAAAAAGGCGCGTTCGACAAGTACGCGCTTCTTTTCCTGAAAGAAGAGGGGAAAGTGAAGGAAATAGTGGCAAAAAGCTCGCTTCGCGACAAGCTTCCGGACTGGTGGTCGCCCATAATGCCGACCTGCCAGAAATGCGGCAAGAATGCGACCACGCGCGTGACCTCCCACACAGCGGACGAATACGAATACGCCTGCGACCGCGAAGTGAAATACGCAAAAGGCTGCGGCTTTGTTGGCAAGAACAAAATATCCGACCGCCACTACAAGCTTACCTGGAGGCTCCACTGGCCCGCATGGATGGATTACTTTGGAACGAGCGCAGAAGGCGGAGGAGTGGACCATTTCACGCGAGGGGGCAGCCGCGACACCGCGGAAGCGGCATTCAAGGAAATTTTCAATAAAGAGCCGCCCATAGGCTACAAATTCGGGTTCATTCTCTTCGAAGGCAAGAAATATTCAAAGTCAAAAGGCACGGGTATGGGCGTTTCCGAGCTGATGGAGCTTCTGCCTCCGGAAGTTCTCAAGTACATGCTCCTCAAGCCTGATTTGCAGGAGAATGTGGACATTGTCCCAAAACCTGTTAATATGCTGCGAGTGATAGATGACTATGAAAAGGCAGTCGTGCTGCTTCAAGCAGGAAGCACCGATTCCCTGACACGTGCCGACCACAAGCGCGTGCTTGCCGCGCGCCTTGCATCGGAGTCTGCTGAGCACGGGCGCGGCTGGAAAACGCCTTTCCTTGACCTTTTGCTTTTCCGCCAGCTTGCCTACAGCTGGGACAAGATAGCCGAAAAAACAGGCGACAGAGAATCGGTGCAGAAGCTTTCCGCTTACGTTGAAGCATGGGAAAGGAAAAATTTCATCCCGGAAGAGTACGCGTTCTCTTATCGACCTCAGAAGGCGCAAAGCAGCGCAGCTGCGTTTTTCTCAAAGCTCCAGCCAGGCATGAGCGCGCTCGAAATCCATAATCTGGCATTCAGCACGGCAAAAGAACTCTCCATTCAGCCCGCAATGATGTTTGAGGCGTGCTATCTGGCGCTTCTTTCAAAGCAAAAAGGCCCAAAGCTTGGAAAGCTTATAGAGGCGCTCGGCATCGAACGGGTGAAAAAAGATGCGCTCTGATATCCGCAAGGCAAACAAAGAGTACTATTCTTCCAAAGGCGAAAATATTTATTCCGATTTTTCAACATTTGCGCAAGGCAGCGCGCTTGCCACATGCAATGCAATTGAGTTTGCCAGCGATTTTTCCTCGCGCGAAGGCACGGTCGTAGTATGCGAATACGGGATTGGCAAGGGTGATTTCGCAAAAACGTTCCTCGATACGCTAAAGACAAGGAACAGGAAGCTATACAGGAGAACGCGCTATTACCTTTTCGACTTTTCCGAAAAAATGATTGAGTCCGCAAGGAAAAACCTGAAAACACACGGCGCAATCTGCATATTGGGAAAATTTGACGCGGCAGCCGAGCTTCCGTTTCTGCAGTTCGATTATTGCAGGATAAACGAGCTTCTGACCGACCTTCCAGCCGAGCTATTCATGCGCAAAGAGGAGGGAATCTACAATATGGGGATGGAAAACGGGGCTCTTGTAGGCAGGCGGAACATTTCGCCGCCCATTTTTGCGTCAAGATTCCTTGCGCGGATAGATGAAGGCAGGGCGATGCCGTTCAATTTCACCGCGGAGAAATTCCTGCTTGAGCTTTGCCGGAGGGGAAAGAAGAGCTTCCGTGTTGATTTGTTTGACTATGGCTTCTATTCGGCAGATGATGTGTTCGACCTTGAAGTTGAGGAATGGAACCGCCTGATGATACGGGATTTCGGGGGGCAATTGACGGTCGATCTGAATTTCCCCCAGATGCTTTCCGCGCTCGCGGCTGACGGATTCAGGGCGTCTTTGGAAAAGCAGAAGAATTACGCCGAGCGCGTGCTTGGCTGCCCGCTTGAGCTTTCGGATGACGATGGGAAGCTTGATTACGTTGAAGTGAAAAAGAAAAGCGACATAACCGAGGATGACGATTTTTACCATCTTAGGATAGGTAAGTAGATGCGCTTGTCAAAAAAGCAGAAGGCAAGGCTCTTGCCGCTCACGCCTTTCCAGCGCGCAGTCCTTTTCGAGTGCTTGAAAATCCCTCGTGGGCAAACAAAGTCGTATTCCCAGGTCGCACGCGCAATAGGCAAGCCAAAAGCTGCGCGCGCGGTGGGCAACGCTTTGGCAAAAAATCCGCTCGCTCCGCTCATTCCTTGCCATCGCGTGGTCCGTTCTGACGGGACGTCTGGCGGCTATTCCGCAAGGGGAGGCGCAAATAAAAAGAGGGCGCTTCTTGCCGGCGAAAAACAATTCTTTTAAATTGATCCGGGCCAGAGTCAGCCATGGAGTTCCAAGTGGTCCGCAAAATCAGGCCGCCTTCGAAAGAGGAGATGGCCGCGGGGCTGACGAAGCTATTCGATCATTTCGCAAGAAACTATTCCAAATTGGGGCTGGAAGGCGTTGGCCTCTCACCCTTGCGTTCTTCGCTATTTGAAATTCATCTGGTCGTCTATCCCGAAAAAGGCAGCAGGAAGTATTACTCATTCATCGTTGCCAGTTCGAATCCGTACGCGCTGGACGATAAGCAGTATTTTTTTAGGGGGGAATTCAACAAGGGTGGCATCAGGCTTGATGAAAAAACTTACGATGGCAAAACATGGCGCTATCCTTTTTCGAATTTGGGCGCCCAGGTGATTCAAACGGCCGTCGCTTCGCCCATAGTCAACATAACCTCGGTATATTCGCCTGAAAAGATAATCAAAGTGCCAGGGGCGTCATTTGTCCATGCTGACCGGTTCACCATAACGGTCCGAAACGATTTCTTAAACGAAAGCCTCACGCTTCACATCGTGCCTGTGCGGTTCCCGTCACGCTAGGCAAAGCTGCGACGCCAGACACAAACGTTTAAAATCACATATATACACGAATTCAACCCGGTGTGAGGGCAATCCGGGAAGGGGTTGCGGTAAGATTATTAAACAGAAGGGGAATATCTCAGCACTCTTTCTGTAGGCCAAAAAGCCGCAGGAACATTCGCTGAGGTGCTATTATGGGAATAAGACCAGCTAAGACATGCAGAACGCTTGAAAAGGTTCCGTGGGCCCGCTATTCTAAGAAAAAGCCGCGAAAGTCATTCGTAAAGGCAATGCCGCATCTGTCGCTTCTCGTTTACGAGATGGGCAACATGAAGCAGCATTTCGACTATACGTTTGACCTGGTGGCAGACCAGGACGTGCAGCTTCGGGACAATTCGCTCGAGTCCGCCCGCCAGGCTGCGAACAAGTACCTGGAAAAAACAATACTGGGGCTGTTCTTTTTCAAGGTCCGCGTCTATCCGCACAATGTCATCCGCGAAAATAAGATGATTGCGGGCGCAGGCGCCGACCGTCTGCAAAAAGGGATGCGCCAGGCATACGGCAGGTCGACCGACCGCGCCGCGCGCATAAGGGAAGGGCAGGAAGTGTTCACGGTCAATGTTGCAAAGGAGAATGCAGGGCACATAGTGGAAGCATTCCGCCGCGCAAGAAGAAAGATGTCGGGCAAATTCACTGTCCGGCAGAGGCCTTTTGCCGGCAAGATGTAGTGGTCATATGGATGGGGGCATACAGACACAACTCGACGATCTGCTTGCAAGCCTCAAGGCGGCAGGCGGAAAGCCGGTAAGTGTCCGGGACCTTTCATCCGCGACCGGCCTTTCGCAGCCAGATGTTGCGAAATGGCTTTCTGTTCTTGAAAAAAGCAACCACGTCCAACTCAACAACCGCCTTGAAGGTGTTTATGCTTCCTGGGCAGGCCCGATAAGCCAGCCCGAGAAGACAAAGCCCTATGTTGAAGGTATGGTCGATGCCACAAAAACAAAGGACGATTCGCCCGTGCCATCCGAAATATCCGATTTCGAGCAGGCAGGCAAAAGTGCGCACTCTCACAAGGACGGGCTCAGGAAAAAGCATCTCCTTATCATAGAATCTGCAGATGCCGAGCTTGCATCCGCCGCGGACAAGCTTGTAAAGATAGACAAAATGCTATCTGATTACCAAAAGAGAAAGGCGGAGCTTGCCGCAAAATCCGTCGAAGCCGCCGTGGCATCGGTTCCTGTTGAAATAGGGGAGAGTGAAAGTTCTTCTCATTCTGGCGACGGGCGTGTTTCCGGCGATGATGCGCAAGCAGAAGAAAGCGACAGGGAGCGCGCAGGTAGCAGGCGAGAGGGGATCGAGCTGGTGTCTCTTCCGACTCCTAAGGAAAAGGCGCCCGTCATGGATGAACGCCCTTTGCAGCCAGAGAAGCTTGTCCCAAGGATAATCCCGATTTCCCGAAAAACTAAGGTGAAAATCGAGAAGATAAAGAAGGCAGAGCCCGTGAAGATAACTAGCGTTTCGCTCCAATTTTCCGAGAAGCTCGCAAAACAGATGCAAAAAATAGTCTCCCAATCGCAGGAGATCGAGAAGCTCCGCATGCAAAAGGAGCAGCTTCTCACAGAGCATTACATGCCCTTGCAGCGCAAGCTTGAGTGCGAGATAGAGACAATAAGCGAGCGCGTGCTCCGCATGGAAAAAGGCGTGATCAACATGCAGGGGCGCGCGGCCGCGCTGCCATCTCACGTTTCATCGGTTGAAAAGCTGCAGGTCTCAACGATAAAAGCACACGCAGAAATGCGGAAAGCTTACGACGAGGCATCTGTGCTAATAGAGGAATCCACTCTGCAGCTTTCAGACGAGCGCGAAAAGATGGAAATGCTCGCCAATCAAAGCAGGGAGGAAATATACTCCCACCAGGCAAAAACGGCAGAGCTTCAAAAAACGCTTGCGCGCATCTCCGAAATGGAGAACGAGGCGGAAAGCCTTGTCACATCCGCTCGCGCGGCGCTTGCGGAACAGGCTGAAAAACTGGCAGTTGCGGAATCCCATTCGCGCGAGCTTTCAGCACTCCGCGAAGAGATCGCGGATGGCGTTGATGCGATAAAAAAGGAAGTCTCATCAACAAAGGGATTGCTCACCACTCTTGAAAAGGAGATGGGGCAGATGCGCCACGTGGAAGAATGGGCGAATACGGTCAGGCAGGATTATGAGGCAAAGATGCTCGAGATAGACGAATACATACGGACCGGCAACCACGAATTCGACACCCTGCGCGAGTCGGTGGAGGCGAATTTCGTGCGCCGCTATCTCCACGAGCTTCGAACGCTTACCGACAGCTATTCATTCGAATTCAACCAGGCAAAGAATGCGGAGGAAACGCTCGACGAGAAGATTTCGCGGGAAAAGCGCAAGCTCGAGCAGATAATCGACAACGGGCGGCAGCTCGCCTACATTTATGAGGCGCAGGCCGGGAAATCTGGCCATGGCCCGAATATCGAACGTTACGGCGCAACGTTCAGCAGCATGTCGGACATTTCAAGCCAAAGGACAGAGCTTCAAACCGCGATTGCGCAGCTTATCGGCAAGAGGGCTGAGCACCAAAGGGTTTCTGTCGTGCAGGAAAACGCGAAAAAAGGAGAGAAAAAGGGAGAAACGCGCGAAACAGAAAAGCCCGTATTCGCGAAAAAACAGCTTCTTGCGCCCAAGACAATTGACAAGGTGCACCTCAAGCCCGCTCCAGCCAAAATAGCCTCCAAGATAGTTCAGGTGAAACACACTTCCTCGAAAAAAGCCGCGCCCGTAGTGAGCAAGGCGAAAAGCGCGGTTAAGAAGACGGCAAAGCTTAGCGGAAAGGGCAGTGCAAAAGGCAAAGCTGGCAAGGAAAGAGGCAAACCAAGCGGCAAGAAAAACAGCAAGAAGAGCAGGCGCTGAGGAGCGAATTTCCGCAACCCTTTAAAACCTTTATACATATATCAGTCGTCAGCGGCTTTTCCCGCCGTATTACCATTCAAGCGAATGGGAGGGATTTCAATGGATAAACGAATAATAACACAGGCGCTAACACTCGCGCTTGCGGACAAAGGAAAGCGCAAATTCACACAGAGCGTAGAGTTCATAGTGAATTTCCGCAATATCGATTTTACCAAGGCTGAAAACCGCCTGAATCTGGATATCCTGCTTCCCAAAGGCAAGGGCAAGGAGCAGAAAGTCATTGTTTTTGCGGATGGCCAGATGGCGCTTGAGGCGAAAAACGCCGGCGCCACCGAAGTCATCGACAACTCAGGCATTGCGAAACTTGCCGGGGACAAGGGCAGGCTTGCGGCAATGGTGAAGACGTGCGAATTCATTGCGCAGCCAAGCTTGATGGTGACGGTCGGCAAGTCTCTTGGTCAAGTGCTCGGCTCGCGCGGAAAGCTTCCGCGCCCGATAATCGGCAGCGTGAAGGAAGCCATCGAGCAGTCCAAGCGCCGTGTCCGCCTTGCATCAAAAGGCAAATACCTCCCGGTGGCGCAGTGCCTTATAGGGAGCGAAGCGATGCCGATTGACGACCTTGCCGAGAATTTCGATGCGGCATATGAAAAGGTCAAGACAAAGGCGCTTGAGGTAAACATCAAGTCGGTCTATGTCAAGCTTTCGATGGGCAAGCCGGTGAAGATAGGCGCCAAGGTGGCCGAGTAAAAAGGTGTTTATGATGACCAGGAAAAAATTCAGGGCAAAGGCCGGCGAAAAGAAGATGAGCATCGCCATTTCGCAGAAAAAGGACAAGGTCGACTCGCTTTCCAGCGTGGCAAAGAACCATCCTGTGGTGGCGCTCTTAAATATCCGCAATCTTCCTGACCGCATATTGCAGTCTTCGAAGAAGAAGCTGCGTGGCAAGGCGGAATTCTCGGTCGCAAAAAACAGCGTGATAAAGCGCGCGCTTGCGAAAAGCAAGAAAGGCGAGTCGCTTGCGGAGCACATTGATTTCCCGACAGCGCTTGTCTACACCAGCATGACGCCATACACTCTCTTCAAGTTCTTCAAAGACAACAAGGTGAAGGTGGCTGCAAAGCCAGGGCAGATTGCCCCATTCGACATCGTTGTCCCTGAAGGCGAAACCGACCTCATGCCAGGGCCTGCGCTCTCCGAGCTTAAGGGAGCGGGAATAAACGCGCAGATAAAGGCGGGCAAGATCATAATCGCAAAAGACTCCACGGTTGTGAAGTCAGGCGCAAAAATAAACGACGCGGTCTGCAAGGCGCTTCAGAAGCTCAACATCCTTCCGTTTGATGCCGGAGTCTCAATGGTTGCGGCATACGACGGCAAGTTCACCTACACGGCGAGCATGCTGGACATCGATGAAACGCAGCTCCACACAGACTTGCTCTCCTGCCTCTCGCAGGCATTCAACGTGTCATACAACGCATCTTTCCCAACTTCGCAGAACATCGAGGCCCTCCTGTCAAACGCATTTGCGCAAAGCAGGAACATGGCGATAAACGGCTGCGTATACTCGGACGTCTCGACCGAGTTGCTTCTAACGCAGGCCGTCTTGCTCGGGAACACCCTTTCCGGCAAAGTGGGAACAGAATCACAGTCAAACGCAACCGCCGACGCTTCTACGGCGGCTGCGCCAGCTGAACAGAAATAGAGTATAGAAGGAGGTAATTTCGATGAAAATTGACCCATATCTGCATGCGGCACTCGTGCTGCAGGGCGCAGGCAAGGAAATAAGCAAGGACGGCATTCTTTCCGTTCTCAAGGCAGCAGGAATTGCAGCCGAGGACGCCAAGGCGCAGGTACTTTCCGAGGCAGTCAAGGGAGTGAACTTCGAAGAGCTCCTGAAGGCAGCCGCAATGCCGGTCGCAGCCGCACCCGCGGCAGCAGCGCCTGCAGAGCACAAGAAGGAAGAGAAGAAGGAGGACCCGGCCAAGCAGGAGGCTGCAGCGGCAGAGGGACTTGCTTCGCTCTTTGGATAAATTCAGGATAAAACTCTGAGTCTATTCATTCCTTTTTTTATTCTTCTTTTTATTTTCTCAATAATTAGCGCCAGCATTTTTCTTGAATCAGGTAATCGCTTTCTTGCCTACTGCTTTGTTTAGGTTTCTGTCAAATGACAAAATTTTCGCGCCCATCTTGCGGGCAAGGTATGCAACCGACATGTCTGCCGAAGAAAGCTTGTCATGCCTCTCAAGAAGTTCTGTGATTATTTCTTCGCGTTCTTGCCTGTCAAAATGCAAAAAGCCAGTTTTCGGATCAGACGTTAATTCAAAATAAGCATTTTTTGCAGTTTCCATGCCTGCACGATAGATAAGCACAGTAATTGTCTCAAACAGTATTGTGTCCGGAAGCATTTTCTCCTCATTCTCAAGGCTTGTCGCAATCTCCATGGCTTTTGCATGGTTTGAATCGCCCGTATGGTAGAAAGAAACAAGAAAAGACGTATCAAAGATTATCACGGGAAACACCATATGCCACAAGGTCGTGGTCTATCTTTTCGGTTTTGCCCTTGAATTTCCGGTCGCGCGCCTTTTGCATTTCAACTATTTCGCGCCAAGTTATCCTCTTCTCAGGGTTCCCGCCTTTTGTCAGAAGATTAGCCACTACCTCGCTGTAGCTTTCGTCGCGCATCCGTTTGATCCGGGTCAATTCAGCATATACTGCGTCGGACAAATTAACCAGCTTGCTCATGTTGTATATGTATACATATACATTTATATTGCTTCCACCTGTGTCAGCTCAGCCTCGTATTCCTCTCCGAAAGCCTTTCAATAGCTAGCCGAAGGGAAATGTAGCTATCAATCCTGTTTCTTCTCGCCCCTTCGCGCACTTTTTCGTATTCGTACTGCACCATCTATGTCACCTCGTTTCCTAGAAAATGGCAGGTATTCCCCAAATCGCGACCGCCTCGTTCTTCGGAAGCATCACCGGCCCCTGCTCGGTCTGGAGCACCACCGATGAGCCGAACCGCGCGAATTTTGTCTCAATTTTCATCTGGCGGAGGTGGTCCACCACTTCCTTTATCTCGTCATAGGTCAATTCGTCTATGTTGAACTTCATCTGATCACCGATAAGGGGTACGGATTGGCGGCTTATATATCGGCGGAGACAGTAGGATTCCGGTGGAATTCACACTTCATACCACCATCTTTATATGTCATTCCAACTAAAATAACATGTTGATAACATGACTAACCTCATACTCCCGCAACCCAAAAAGCTCGTGATAATCGACCTAGGCCACGGCGGAAAGGATCCGGGCGCGGTATTCGGGACAAGTAAAGAGTCGCAAATAGTCCGCGCAATCGCCGCGCCCCTCATCGAAACACTCAATCTCAAGGGTGAAGTCGATGCAAAGTCCTCGTTTTCGCTTCTCACCAAGCCGGAAAATTCAGATTGGCAGGATAGGGACGCGCGTGTCGAGCTTTCAGGCTACAACGAAAAAGCATGCCGCGAAGGCAAGCAGCAGATAGGCTTGCTAATCAGCGTCCATGTAAACTCAGCGGCATATGAAACCGCGTCCGGCTTCCTGATCCTGCACAACAGCTTCCAGGAAATGGCTGAGGACTTCTACAAGTCAATGCTCGTTTTCATGAGTGTAAAAGGGCACAACATCGCCGGAAACCGCGGTCAGGCGGTATTCGAGCGGAAGGATTTGCCCATTCTGAAAGTTATTTCCTACAAAGAGGATTTCCAAAAGAAGCCGTATTCGACAGGCTTTGTCCCATCTCTCCTATTGGAAATGGGCTTCATCACCAACGCGACCGACAGGAAGCTCGTGACCGAGCAGCCCGTGCTTCTCGCGAATAGCATTGCCGGCAGCATACAGTTCATACTCGATGCAGGGTACGCATAAGCAGTTTCAAGCGCATTTCGCTTTCTTAAGAATCCGTCGAGCCGCGCAAGCTCAAGCGCGCTTCAGCAGCTTTCGCAGCCGTATAAGCGGCAGTCCAGCAACATTTTCCTTCTCTCCAACTATTCCCGCAACCACAAGCTTCGCATGCTTACCCGATGCATCATAGCTTCCAGCCCTTCCCTTCCAGTCGCTTGTTTTCAAATATCTTGCAATCGTCTTCTCGTTCAGCCTCTTCATTCTAACGCGCGAAAGCACAGAGTATTTCACCATCCTCTCGCCAGGATGCAAAACGGCAACGCCAGTCACAACGGAATGCGTTTTTCCTGAAAGCTCGCGCAGTATTCGCGCCGCAACGCGCCTCTCGTTCGTTTTGCGGCAGTTTTTCTTTCCAAGGTAAGCAATCGTGTCCGCGCCAATCACAAGCGCCCCCATCTTCCTTTTCGCTGTCTTTCTCGCCTTCAAAACAGCCAATCTTACGGCAGCCGCGCGGAAGCTCTCGCTCTTACCTATTTCTTCATCGACATTAGCAGGCGCAACTTCGAATCGTTTCACTAATCTTAAAAGAAGCCTCTTTCTTCGCAAAGACGCACTCGCAAGCACGATTTCCATGCCAATAACTACCCGCTTCAGGATTAAAAGCCTGCCAGCGCCTAAAGCGAATCGATTTCTTCCAGCTTTGCCTTTATGCGCGAGTCGAGAGGGTCTATTTCCTGCGCGATTTTTAGGGTGTGCCTGGCTTCCTTATAGCGGTGCTTTCTGATTAATTCATCCGCACTATTAAGATACCTGTCCATTACCCCGTCGCTGCCATAAAAGCCGGCATTTAATTTAATCCCCTTTTTCTTTCTATCTTGCCTTTCTTCATGGCTGACCGGCTTGCTCCAGTGCCGTCCGCCTTTTGTGCGATATCCAGACATGGTTTCATCTCTGCTGAAAAAAATAAAAACCATTCGGAAATTTGCCTAATCCCTGAAATAAAGGATGGCGTTCCCCTGCTTGTCGATGTCCAGCCTCAGCGGCTTGTCAAAGGCATAAACTTCCGCGTATTTCCATGCGCTTCTCTCCACCCTTTTCCCAAGGCGCCTTAAGTTCTCGACATTCAAGCCTCCCTTTTCCGAGGATATGAACGCCATGCCCACGCTCCTGACTGCCTCCATGAAGTGCGTGCCCTGCGATGCGTCAGGGGCAAGGTCTTCGCGTATCGGATATTCCACCACGCCCCCTGCGTTGCTTATCTTGGAGAAATTCGCCTGTATGCCAAGCGCCTCGTCGCTGGTGCCCAGCCTTCCCGGCACGCCGAGGAAATACCTGGAAGTGCCGAATACCGAAAGCGAGGAATTTATCCTGCCGATTTCCTCGCCGATGGACGCGGATGAGCGGTAGTTGAATTTCTCCGGCGGAACGTATACAAAATGGCTGAAAAGCTGCCTGCCCTTGCCGACCGCGCGCTTCGCCTTGACAATCACGCTTCTTTCATCGACTAGCGGAAGCTTTTCCACCCTTCCAGTATCCACCCTTACCTGCGGCCTTGCCTGAAGCACATACAAAACCAGGTGCCGCCTGCCCTCGCTGTCCTTTACCACGTCCGCAGCGCCCTCAAAATCTATATTGCAGCCGAAAAAAGGCTCAAGCACGCTTTTCAGAAGCGCCTGGACTGAGGGTATGAAGCGAAGCTCTCCGTCTTTTATGAACTGGTGGAAGAGCATAAGGGGCGCGGCTTCCAGGGATTTTGCTTGCGGCGAATAGGAGCAGGAATGCGAAATCCTGTCATCATTCCATTCGTACTGCGAAAAATTCCGGCTTACAAGTGACATGTCCGCGCGTTCTATTATCGGATGCTTGTTCAGGAAATGGTTTTCGCCAGCCGGCATCTGCCCGTCCTTGCAAAGGTCGAGGAAATAAAAATCTCGGGGCGCGCCGCTTGCAGCCTGCCTGTTTCCCAACATCTCGTTTAGTGTCCGGGGCATGCCCAGATTCACGCAGACTGCCTTTTCCCCCTCGACAACTCCTGGCCCGAGCCCGAAGGCAAGCCGGGCCATGCCATCGTTTGCACGGCTCTCGCCAATGGCAAAATCGTCATGCGAAAAGGCGGCAAACGAAATTTCAGGGTAGTAAGCGACTCCGCCTGTCTTGCGGTCAGTCCACTTCCTTCCGACCACGTTCTGGACAAGCGCGGCCATTTTCTCCCCGTCGCCCACCACGCCGACCCTGCTCCGGTAGGCGCGCGCCTGCTCGGTGAACATGCTCGCATACACCAGCTTGAGCGCAGTCTCGAACTGCAGGAGGCGCACCTCGAAGCTCTCATGGCAGTTGGGAAGGAAAACCGAGGAGTATATTCCCGCGAACGATGCGCGCTCGGCATCCTCATTGAGCCCGGAAGAGCGGACGATTATCGGCCGGACATGGTATTTCATCATTTCCCGGAAAATCTCGCGCTGGGCGTTTGAGAATTCCGAGGCGAGGAATTTTGCCGCGACCTCGCCATCAGTCATCCCTGCCCCTGCGAGTTTTAACAGGTTGTTCCTTCCGACAAACTCGTCAAAGCAGCTGGTGAGAACCACGCTTGTCTTGGGGCACACGAAATGAGTGCCTTGAAAATGCTCCGAGAGCACCTTGCGGTTCCTGTCCAGGCACTCTCGGAAATACATCAGCCCTTCCGCCTTCCCGCCCATGCCGCCTGAAAAATTGAACCTAAACTCCGGCACCCTGACATTGTGCCCCTCCGCAACAATTTTGGTAGGATAATCCGCGAAAGGGGATTGCTTGGACGGCTTCATCTCGGAATATCTCATTTCAATCTCTCGATTATCTGAAAGATTGGTTATTTAAACAGTTGTATCAATATTTTATAACATAATAAACTTTGATTTCCCACGATGAAAGTGATGCCATGCAGATTCCCGCACAAATTTCGAATCCAGCGATACGCAAGCTTATTGTGGTCGGCACGCACGTTGAGATACGCCAAAGCAAGGATGGGCTTCGCGGCTTTGCAGGAAGAATCCCGATTGCGGACGTCTGCACCACCCAGACCATCCACAAGAAGGGCGAGCTTCCTACTTGGAGGCAGAAAACTCCCGCCGAATGCAGGCGCGACCTTTTTTGCGCAATAAGCAAGGGCGACTCGGAGCACATGGTGAACACGCTTGTGATTACCGATATAGGCGGGGAATCGCGCCTCTACCCATTTGAAAAGATAGTGATGGAAACGCGCAGTTTCTCAAACGTTTACACCGCAGTTCTCACAAGCGAGCAGGCATGCATCGGAACGTACGAAGCCATGGAGCGCTTTGTAAAGGACCGCGGCCATGCGGCACCGGATGATATCGAAGGCGTGCACGTTTTTTCATCCTACGGCGACCGCCCTGGAGTTTTCAAGGTGATAGTCACATTTTTCAACGACAGGCTTTGCTACCAAAACGACAAGGAGAGGATAATACTGGTGGTTGAGGACCAGCCGCAATTCTACACTCCTTTTCTTGCAAAGCTCCACAACATAAACGATGGCAGGGCGCGCGTGCTTCTCGCCCGCACATTCGAGGAGGCGGAAGGCTTCATACGCGAATGCCACAGCCGGCTTGCAGGCGCCATACTGGATGTCCAGTTCCCCAAAGGCGGAAAGCTCATTGACGAGGCATCCTTCCCGCTCCTCTCCCTTTTGCGAAAATACGATTCCCGGATGCCGGTTGTTTTCCAATCCTCGGAGCAGGAGCGACTAAGCCAGGTGACTGCCGGGCACAATGTGCTTGCGCTTCACAAGCAAAGCCCCACGCTTCTCACCGACCTGGAATCGTACATGAACGGCTATTTCGGCTTCGGAAGCTTCGCATTCCGCTATTCCGATGGCAGGAAATACGCGCTTGCGGAAACGCTTTTTGAGCTTGTAGGCTGCATACGCAAGGCGCCCGCGGAAGTGCTTCTCAATCACGGCACGAGAAACGACTTCTCCAAATGGCTCTGGCTTCATGGCGAAAAAGAGGCGGCGGCAAGGCTCAAGCCCATACAGACAAGCGACGCAGAGGAGATACGGAGCATACTTTTGGGCGCGCTTGAGATAAAGGACAGGCAATAGTTAGTAACGAAGCCCGTTTCCAATCACCATAAAAAATGCATCTTTTTTTTGGGTGGTTGTCGGGGCGGCATGTTTTAAATTCACAATCGCCCAATCAAACACATGGGAAGCGGAATTAATAGCAACTCAACGCAAGGCAATAACAAAGCTTCCCTTTCTCATATTGAGCAGGCTAGGGCAAATTCCGTCGAGCATATACTTTCCGCGTCAAAAATCACAGATGAACACATGCTTTCTTCCGCAAGAAACACGCTTACCAGGGCATTTGCAAATGAAAATACGCTAGCGGGCATAAACTATGTAAAAAACGATTTAATCGAACGAATGGTCCGAAGCCAAGACATGTCTGTCTTTCTGGTGCTCGTGCTGCCAAAAGCGATTTCACCTTCAACACCCGATGGGGTTGAACGCTATAAAAGTCAAGAATGGCTTTCACCGCCTAATCTAGTGGAAGCAGCCAACATAGTAAAGAACGGGGGAAACGCCTGGATTGACAAGCTTGCCTACCACCTAGCTACCGGGTCTTATTCATGGGGGGAATTCAAGCTGGACGGCTTTACCGTGCCCGCAGGATTTGATGATGCCAAGAAAACGATTCTAGCGCGGCCCTACGATGTTCCATCATATGAAGACTGGGCGGGAACCGACAGCGTAGTGGGGCTTCAAAAAAAGAATTCAAACATATATCATTTCATAGAATACATCATGGCTGCAAAAGAGTCCGCAAACATAGATTTTCACGGCGAGCTATTCGAGGCTTACGCAGACGAGGTAAAAACCAAGTTGGATTCATGTTACAGCACATACAAGAGAATCCTGTCTGATTACAAGAAGTCCAATCTGATATTCAGCAGTGAAGAGCAGCGGATGATACTTTTTGCGACAGCCACCCTTGGCAATGGGAATGGCGCCAATCTTGCCGGAGAGATAGCGGCCAAGGCGCATTTAGCCCCCGAAATAGCAAACAGCGTGACAAAAAGCATCTTCAGCAAATTCTTGACCACCGGAACCCCCCAAAACCATGAAATTTATGCAGCTTCGCCAGTCAGCCTAGATGCGGCAGAAACAGCCAAAGGCGTAAGCATCCCAATCGGCAAAAAAAGCTACACGATCATGCTTGATGGCGCCTGCCTTTCAGACCTTAGGTTGGGCAAAACCGTCCAGAAAGCGCTGGCTTTGGGCGGAAATGGCGAGGAGGCATGGAAAAAAATCGACCTGGTATTTACGCTTGGGGCAGACGGAAAAATCTACGCCTTTGTCGATACGAGAAACCCCGCCAACCTTCTTTGCCATTACGAATCTAGCCATAATTACCATACGAAAACAAGTGTTCAGGCATTTGAAGGTTTGCTCAACGGGGTTAAGCCGGCGGCAGGCACATGGGACATGACCTTGCCGTTAAAATGCAAATATTCATCTGAATTCAAAAACGCAGAAAAAATCCTGGAAGCGGAAAAAGTATACTGGTTGGCAAATAAAATGCTAAAATCGGTTGAGGAGAGCCGTTCGTATTATCAGCGGGCTATTTCCGCAGAGATTTATGATGCCGGTCTTATATCTGCCTTCAATGAAATCGTTGCAGAAATATCCGGCAGCGGCGGAATGGACAAAGTCAATGGTCTGTACCGCATATCGGAATCCGAATACATGGATGTCAAATTCTGGTTTAATAAAATAAAATCCGAAATTTACGGTAATGTAGACGATGTTGTAACCGAGGGAATAATCGAGAACATAACGAAAGTGAGAAACGACGTAAATATCGCAAAGGCAAAGGAATCTTTTGAAAAATGCAAGGAATCCATAAACGACTACATAGACTCGATCAACAAATTCTCCAATTTGCTGGACGAACATGCAAAATCCGGCGACGCATTGAAAAGAGCGGCTTACCAGATTAAAACAAACCTGCAAATGTCGGCCAACTTTTTTAAAGAAAAATTGGAGGAGATAACCCTCTCCAAAGACTTCGATTTTTCACCATCCAATCATCCTTTTTTGAATATGACAAAATCCATGTCCTTGATTACGGGTTTTAACAATCCGGCAGCCCAAGTTCAGCTCTTAATACAACAGATCAGTATGGGCGATTCCCTGGTAAAGATAGGCAAAGCCGCTGGCGATGGGGCGTCCGAAGCCTATGCTGCAATGGCCAACGACCCAAATTTTAGCGCCCTACTAAGGGATGACCCTGAAAAACTTGCAGACATTTTCCGAACGTTGAATTCAGAATTCGGAATCAAATTTTTTTCGAGATATAGCGCAAAGACCCTTATAAACGCGTATGAAACCGCAACCAATCCGTCATTTTCGCAAGGCACACGGAACGGCTATCCGATAAAAACCGCCATCATGGTTTTGAACAAGAACGATTGGAACAACGCCTTCAAATACGACCAGAAACTATACGACACCCTAATCGATCACGGCTATAATCTAATTATTTGCGAAGCGGATAATCAAGACGAGGTTGTAAAGCGGATATTGTTCAACGGCAAGCTTGAACTATTTTATGAACAAAAAAAGTACGACCTTCTCGTACTTGGCGGGCACGGCACTCGGGAAGGAATCAATTATGGACCGATCAAGTCTCAAGAGAGTGAGATAGATATGGATGAAGTATATACTTTGGGGCGGCTCGAAGATTTATTCAATGAAAACGCGTGCGTTGTGCTTAATTCATGCTCAACTGGCGCCTATAAGAAGCCAAAAGACGCAAAGGCGCCTGAAAAGCTAGCCGATCAATTTTGGGAACATAATCAGAACATTATGGAAACAATTGCTTATGCTACTAGGCAAAAGACATTTGCCCCTGATAGGCCAACAGCTATAACTATGTTCAAATTTGATTCTGATGGAAGAATATATGATGTAATATATGCTCCTGAAAGAATAGTGAATTTCGCACCTAAAACAAATTCTGCGAATTTTATTGATACCTATTGATCTTCAGCAAATATCAGGAAACGCTCGCGCGTGGAATCGCAAATGGCATCAAAAAGACCCTTCAGGCATAACTCACTTAGCAAAACTAATACTCTACTAGTATGTTATTGTATTGGAATTTCTATAATTCCAATGCGGAGCAAAGTCTGTCCGCAGACTTTGTCCTTGTCCCTCCGTCGATAACTCCCCGTGCCAGCCCATTTTATCCCCAACAGGCTAGCCTCCCGCGCATCTTTTTATTTCTACACCGCGCAGTTTTTTGCGGTGGTTCTATGGTGCTTGGAATTGGTGAGGGCAAAATAACCCTGACACTTGAGAAAACCATCCTTTCCCCAAACGAGCCCATACGCGGCAAGGCAATTCTCCAACTTAGCCAGCCAAAAAAAGCGCGCGCGCTGCGCCTCGACATCTATACGATTGAAAAGCAGGGAAAGCATCACCGCCAGCGGGTACTTTTCACCAAGCAGCTTTCCGGCGAAAAAACTTACGGTTCAGGCGAAAGCTGCGAATTCGAGGCGCTTGCTCCCTCTTTCCCCTCCTCCATCCAATTTCCCTCGCAGTTCGGGGCTATGGCGGGGATAATAAGCGCATTCATCCCCCGGCCGCGCTATTTCGTAAAGGTTTCGCTTGACACACAGATGGAATTCGACCTCAGCGGGCAGGTCGAAATACAGATAAAAAACGTGCAGCCTGGAGCTTGAAAAACCGTGCGATTATAAATAAGAAACACGAGATTTTCCCATGGCGCTTCCGGGATCTCAAAAAAAGTTTTTTGACGATACCCGCAACCTCAAAATAATCCGGCTTATCCTTGGCCTTATCTGCGTGTTCGCTCTTTGCTTTATTATATATTATTCAGTTGGCATAAAACCGCTGAACCCCCCGTCATTTTTCGACCTTATTATCTTCGGTGCCCTCATCTACACCATATATCTGGCGCTTCAGGTCAAAAAAAGCAGCCAAATAGACATCAAGCTCGACAAGCCCGAATTCAGGTTCAACGAGCCCATAACTGGCACAATTTTCCTCAATCTCTCAAAGGACACAAACGCCCGCGCGCTGAATATCCTCTTTTACGGGCTGGCAAGCGCTGGCGAGGGCGTTGACCGGATTTGCAAGCAGGAAACACGGATCGCGCCCGGCAGGGTTTTCAGGCATGGCGAGACTTTCAAATTCTCTATTCCAATACCTAAAGAGATTGAAAAACACCTTCCAAAAGACCGCCACGCGCACGATCTGTTTTCCATTCCTTGGTACATAGAAGCCAAGCTCGATTTGCCGAATGCGATAGACATATTGTATGATGTTAAAGTAAAAATAACGCGAAACGATAAAAAAAGCGCATGAAGGTGAGATTCATGGAAAACGCACCAGAAAAACAATCCGAAATCATGCGATCCCGCCAGAATCGCATCTGTCAAAAACCGCAAGCGGCGCTTTTTGACACCGGCTGCTGCCCGCGCTTCAACCCCGCGCCCTGGGACGGCAAGCTATTTACCTGGAAAAGCAAGAAATTCATAAAAGGCAGCGTTTTCTGCCTCTTTTACATGCCCCTTAATTTCGGCAGCGTGATAACCTCGCTCATGAAGAAAATGGAAGCTGCGGGCGCACAGTGCCCCGATTCCCTCGGGCTCTCCGACCATACTTCCCCCTTCAACATGGACATCTATCTGGCAGCAGACAAGGAAGTTCCGGGCTGCCAGAACACCGCGCTGAGCGGGAAGTTCCTCTGCAAGGTCTACGAAGGCCCGTTCCAGAAAACAGGCGAGTGGTGCAAGGATTTTGCCAAATACGCGAAAAAGCGAGGCATGAAGCCCGGAAAGCTTTACATGTGGTATACTTCTTGCCCGGCATGCGCGAAGGCGTACGGGAAAAATTACGTAGCCATCTTTGCGAAAGTCTAGTTGATAAACACGTGTGATTGTATGAACGTGATGGAATTCGGGTTCGGGCTTGGCAATCGGCCGATAAACATTTTCCTTGACAAGACGAGTTATGCTCCAGGGGACATGATAAACTGCCGCTGCACGCTTAATCTGGAGAAACCAGTGGATGCGCGAAGACTCAAAGCCATGTTCAAGCGCATCGAATTACGCTCTGGACACGGGCGTTATGGATGCCGCCGTAATGAAGATTATTTCGAACTTGCCAGAAAAGAGCTTGGTTCAGCCCGCATTTACAGTGCAGGGGAGGAATTCAGGTTCTCATTCCCTGTGAACGAAAAGGATGTGCCAAAAATATACGAGTTCAGCGGAATAACTGGCGCAATGCAGAAGTTTTTCAGCCCAAGCTCGCTGCAAATAGAATGGGAAATTGAAGTTTCGCTTGATTTGCCATGGAAAAAAGACATCAGCGGCAAGGCATTCCCAGTTATAGCCCGACCAGTTGTTCAGAAATAAGCAAATACCATTACAGTATTCTTCTTTTCCGCGCGCGTAATCATATCAGTAAACCCAATACCCCCTCCAAAACCCGTTCCCCCCTCCCCGGTTTACCGTAGCGTTGTTTAGCGGACTTTTCCGATGCCGGAAGCCGGCTTCTAGGTGAATAGTGCTTAAAAGAATGGGAAATGGGTTGTTTTGAGATGTTTGGGTATACCAATACGGAATGGGAAAAATTTGGGTATACTGACGTGCTGTTCCACAGGATGAGAGAAAAGAGAGTAAAAATAGCCAATCTCATTTGATTTTAATTAGTTTCTTAATAGCAATCTGTAAAGGCACGTAGCAATAGTTGTGAAAATAGTTATGGAGGATTCCTAATACTCCAAGTTGTTTTAAGACTTCGATCATGACCAGAGAGATGGACCACCACGCAAGCATGAAAAGAGCCCATTTTGCAAAAATACTATACTTTTCTGGTTGTGCATATACTGTAATCAATCCAGTAGAAAGGGGCAAGGGGCCCGCCGGTTTCGTCATCTCCCAACCCCCATCAGTTAGTGTTAGTGAATTGTTGGTTGTTTTCGCCTCCTCCTTCAAACACGGATTAAATGTTCCTTCGCTTTCAACATAGGTTACTGACCCGCTAAAACCATTTTCTAGATTAACTAGTATTGAATTGGAGTTATTTGGACACAAAGCAAGACTTTTTCCATTATTTAACTCTATTCTGAAGAACGTTGGAGTTTGACTTTGTAAAGTTTGATTATGCTCAAAATAGACATTATACCATTTAAGGTCAAAGGGAACGCTCAAGCTCGTTCTAATTGTCTCTTGAGGGCTTGGCTCAAGAGTAGAAACAAAAAAATTGATAGATGATCTTTCAACCGTCTTGCTTAGATACGTCTTCTCCCATGGGTTGAAAAGTAGCAAACAAAGCATTAACGGAAAAACTATGAGCCAACCAAGACGAAACCAATGAATATGCTTAAACAACTCAATCAAGAACTTCAAGAACTCACCGTTTTTGTTTCTTCCTTCCGCACTCACAGCTTTTCCTATGCGCGGCCCGCCATTTATCCTTTTCGCCTTCCCCTAGCCAAAATGTCCCAAATGTCCCACCTATTGCATTGAAAAATGGTTCAAAACCATATAAACTAACAATATATTAGTTTTCCTAATACTCTGTATCCATTCAATGTAACCTCCGACGATAGCGCATATAATCACGGGTCAACCGCCCCAATGGACATATTTCTCCTATATGGATTGCAAGACCTAAGCTTACTTGGATACACTGTTCCTTGCTCAAATCCCTTTGCCATCACAACTTCATTGTAAAGGGAATTCGAGCACATCATGAGGAAACTGTCTCCTTCATCTGGACTTTTTTTCGAATCCACAAGTTTAACCTGCTTGTCCGAGCGGACTTCATAGATCCAGCTTCTGAAATGGAGGATAAACTTTCCACCTGGCGGAACGTTAGTTATCTTGCCATCCTTCATCAATTCAGCCACCTTGAATGCAACTTCAGTTTTCAAGTTGGTAAACCTTTCGGTATTTCTTGCATTGCTGCCCGCTACAAACTCTCGTACGTTGTAATTCAGCTCAGCCAGCCTATCGTTCACACCTGCACCGCCACCAATACTGTCAACAACGATTTCCATTGGCTTGCCTACATATTTGGAGTCGATAAGCTCCCTCACTCTTCCGACAATTTGCATGGTGTCACGTGTGTCCATGACAATGTGTTCAATATATGCGATTTTCTCACCATAGACGCCCCCAATTGTGATTACCGTCCGATCCCGGCCGCCTCTCGCTACATCAACACCCATCACGATCTTGTCAAATTGAAGGTATTCCAGCTTCCTGGTGCAATTTGCCAGTGCTTCTTGACTAAATATCGCAAATTCCAGCTCTTCGGGGAAATCCGCATCAAAAAGAACCCCGAACTCTAGTGCTGTCAGTTCCTTTTGCTGGTCAGCCACTGCCTCTTTCGTCATTCTGCCAGCCTCCACACAATCCTGCCAGGTGATATGAATTCGTTCCCAGCCCTCATCGTAGTGGTGCTGATGGAAATGCCCTAGTCGCCAGGGATTGCCGATTTCAATGAGTTGCGAGTCTGGGACCTCCACTAGCATGCGGTATATCTTGGAGTACGACTCATCATCTATTTCATCAGTCTCGTCCACGATGGTGGTGTCGTAGGCAAACCCCATGGCACCAAATCCCCGGCTGTCCAAATCGACTGACTTGGCCTCGATGCTGCTGCCATTCGTGAAGGTGATTCGGTTCTTGCTCACCTCGTTGCGCAGCCGATCGAGCTTGTTGAGTCCCTCGGAGTTCAACATCACCATATCATCGAATTTTGGATCTCCCGCCAAAAGTTCTGCAATATAGTTCATGATAATCCTCGTTTTGGCATTTGTCGGGGCGACAACGCCAACCCGGTGTTTGTCGCAAAAGACAGCCTTGAGGATTGCAACCTGCGCCATGGAGTAAGACTTGCCGGCGCGAGTGGTTGCGCGTATAGTTATTTTCTTAATGCCAAACGTGAACGCCTTGTTGATGATGTTCACCTGGTAAGGGTATAGCTTGAGGTGGAAATATTCCTCAGCTATTGTTTCCCAATTAACACTTTTTGGTAGTTTCATCTTCTCCCTCCGCTGCTTTGTCTAAGAATCGTTTGAGGTCCCAGATAGGGCCCTGTTGGTTGTTCACCTGCGTGTTGACTTGGATAGCCACCTGGTTCTCGCCCCAGCCACGTGCTTTTCCTTTCGTGTTGAGGATGTAGAGAATGGCTCTCAGTGCCAGTGCCGGGTACTTGTCTATCTGTTGCGCGAAGTAGTACAGCCCAACCTCAGCATCGTCCACCTTGGCGTCGAGAATGTCGTCAACTTTGAGACGGTATTCCGCGTCATTTTGATACCAACGGTTGTGAGTCCGCCGGTTGATACCAATAAGCTTGGCTGCCTTGCTGACGTGCCCGATTTCTTTCTCCAGCGCTTTTAGCATAGCCGCCTTTCGTTGTGAAGTACGACGTGGTTTGAGCTGGATATTTTCCATCAGTTGTTTGTCCATCGCAATCGACCTCTTGTTTGCCAGAAGAAGCGAAGTCGATTGTCGCAGTCATGGTGACCTGAAAGACCCCGCCTTTCGGCGTTGAACTCTGTCAGAAACCACAACAAAAACAACATCTGAATTAATTTATTCAAGGTTGTATAAAATAGTTTGGGTCTCAACGTCGACGCACTGGCAAATTTAGACGCCCCGACCGAGCGCGCAGGACCAATGTCGTGGCGCTCCACCTTCATTAATGCTGGCTTTTACTTAACGATTATCATTTTCATCTATCCAAGTCAAGTTTGGTTTTTTGGACATTGTTACTGCCTCAATACTGTTCTCTGAAACATAATGACCATGAATGCAGATAATATTCCCGTTCCAATTGCCAAGGTATATTCGTTTTGTGTTATGGGTGCAGATGGTGCATTTGGCGTTACCAATGCAAAGAAACCTACGATATAGAGTACCGTCAATCCAAAAAGGAAAATGCCCCACGTTCTAAACCACGTCTTAATAGAGGCAATCGAAGTTTTTATGAATTCCTTAATTTTTTTAGATATGGTTGTATTTCCTTTTTTCATATGTTCATCTCCTTCATATGTAATTGTCAATGCCTTGAAAATAATTCCTGTTAATGTAAGGTAGTAAATCAGTGCAATAACGACTCCCATATCTATGTTGTTAATTGACGCTGCGTTCGTTGAACCAATCGCAACCGCTATAATTGATGCAAAGGAAACGGCAACAAGAAATCTTACTATTGGTCCCCAGTATACTCCATTATATGCCCATCCGTCCGACAGCCCAATATAGTATAATATTGTGAATAATAAGAAGAGTAAAACAGATGAGGTTAGGTTATCTCCGAATGTTTGGTTGTTTGGTGCCTTTAACGCGGCAAGAAGTGTTATAACTATTAAAATGACTTCTAAGAAACGCTTCTTTGAATCAACCGGTTTCTCAATGTCTACGACTTGTTTGTTAGCCATGTATTCACATTACTTATTTTATTGCAATAAATTTATATCAGCATTCTCATTAGTAGCTACGAAGCTTGGAAATCGAATTAGAGAAAACAAGGATGATGCTAAAGGTCCGTATGTTATAGTATTTGCTAATAGTAAAAACGAAGTCTATCCTGCTTTTTTACATTCAAATTGTTTTAAGATAATTGAACTGGATTAGACCTTATTAGCAACGAGTTTTTTTTATGGCTTGTCGTTCTTTATTGGTTTCAATTGGTCTTCTTTTTACTAATTTACATCAGTTATCGTTATTTTACAAGACGAATAATTTCTTGCATTTGGGTCGTTTTTAGGGTATGTGTAAGTTTCTTGATAACGTGCATTGTATTTTCGTATAATCATATTATTTGCCGTTTCCACAATAGGTTGGCATGTGCCATAATCAAAGGTACAGTAAAATGTATCAGTTCTCTGTCCAACTTCCGTTCCAATCAAGCAATTTTGCGTATTAGCGAGTTGGGTTATACCTCCTGGAAAAGAAACAGTGGAACGACCACCTTGACAAATATTATAACTTGGTATTAACGGCATTGTTGCTTGTCCTGGACGAGCAGTACCGTAGAACGCGTCGTTTGTCTGTTTTATACACTCTTCCAAACTTATAGTATTCTGTTCTGTTGGATTTAGCATACTCTCATCTGATTTCATAGCACATCCAAAAAACAGACTAAGCACAAGAACAGTCACCATCAAAACAAAACGCATAGAACCCCCCACCCATTCTCCCTCAAAAAGCTCATAAGTTTTACCCTCAAGCACATATCTCCTTGCCCACGCACGCGTCCAAAAGCGCCAGGAGAGCCTCGTGCTCGCGCTTCCTCTGGCTCTTTTTTGCGTAGAATTTCGTAAGCTTGCCGAACGTATAGCCCATACCGTCACCCTGCGTTGCGCTCCATTATGAGCAGAGCTATACTTTGGAGGAACCACTCTTCCGCATCCACGCCTATGCCCGTGCCCATTAATGTCGCCTTTGTCAGTCGCCTATTTCCCTACGACCGTTAGGTTAATAAGACATTTTTTGCGGGCCTGGGGCTAATTCTTGGGTTTGCTCCATTGTTGCTCAGTAATAGGCAGTTTTATATACAGTATGCGTCAGATTTTAGAGGTGGAGGGTGTTAAGTTGCGTAAAACAGTAGTATACTCTTTTTCTTGTCTGTTAGCGATGGTTTTGCTGTGCACTAATATAGCATATGCGGAAGTTCTTACTAACGTTTCCGCCTGCCGGACTTTCTCAACAGCAAACAGCCAGTACAACCTCAACCAGTCAGTAAGTATCAATGGAGCATCTTGTTTCGTAATCACAGCCACTAATGTGACTTTGAATTGCAATGGATATTCAATAACAGGAAACTATGCGTCTGGAAAATACGGCGTCTATTCAAATAAATCAGGTACTTCTATTCTTAATTGCAATGTGAATAGGATGTATTACGGAATCAATTTTGGTACAGGTGCAACTGGCGGTTACATTTTTAATTCATCGTCATCTTACGATGTGACGGATGCTGATTACCAAATTTATGTTGAAGATGATGTAACCATCATAAATTCAACCGGAACTTCTATGGATGGATTACCATTCAGAGTTGGTAATGGAAACTATGTATCTGGATGCAGTGGGGCGTCTAGTGGTTTTACTAATGGGTGGAATGGTGTAGAATTTGGAAACGACAATACAATTATTTCTACATCCGGCAGTTGTATGATAGGTTACGGCATATTTGGTGGAGATAATAATACTGTAAATTTCTCTTCGGGTTATGTTGACCTTGCAAAAGGTTTCGTTATTGGTTCAAATAATGTTCTTAACAACATATCAGGTAGTTGTGGCGCTATGGGGCAGGATGCAGTTATTATTGGCAACGGAAATAATATTACTGGTTCTTCCGCATCTGGTTGTGCGTCAGGAATAACAGTCGGTTCAAATAATCGAGTTGTACAGACATATATAGATGCTTTTTATGTTGCAATAACGGTGGGTTCGTCAAATAATCTATTTTATTGGAACAATATAATTGATACTGGGGCAACAGACTACTATGTTGTAGATAGTAATGGCTCAAATAACTACAATTCAACAGAGGGAAATTTCTGGGCAAATGTTTTAGACAATACGGTTTCTATCTATGGAAGCGACAACTCATCAAGGTTCCCTGGATATTATATTGGTAAGTCCGGTTCAGGATATCCATACAACAATACAAACGCTCAAGGTAAGTTATTGGGCAATGTAATAGATTACGCTCCGCTTACTCCATTTGTTGAAATCATACCGAACTACCATCTGATGGTTTCGGCAATCCCTGCAAACGGAGGCAATGTATCTAGTTCAGCGTTCAATCTTTCATACGGCGCTACTAGAAATATATCTGCAATACCAAACACAGGATATGTTTTCACAAGTTGGAATTCATCATCCAATGAACTTTGCCCAGTAGCTTGTTACAATTGTTCGAATACGACCGTTTCAGTTTATAGCACATGTGATGTTACTGCACTATTTTCTAAGACGTATGATCTCACATTATTTGCATTTCCTACATATGGTGGCACAGTATCCGGCTCAGCATTCAATCTTGCATATGGTACTACTCAGAATATTTCTGCAATACCGAATACAGGATATGTCTTTGCAAGTTGGTATTCGCCGTCTAATGAACTTTGCCCAGTAGCTTGCTCCAACTGTTCGGATACATCTGTTTCAGTCTATAGCGATTGCAATGTCACTGCGCTATTTTCAGATAATTCCACTCAACCTGGATCGTGCGTTTGCAGCTCGCTTTCAACACCAAATTCAGTATGTATGCTCACGCAGAATTTGACGAGCATAGGAACTTGCTTCACAGTGGCTGCAGCAAACGTAACAATAGACTGCAATGACTTCTCAATTACTGGCAACAACGCCTCTAACACCTACGGCATCTACTCGAACCAGTTTAACACGACGATAACAAATTGCAATATCTCAAACTTCCAAACAGCTATTTACTTTGATAGTGCAAATAACGGCGGGGTGTATAATACTATTTCAAGTACCACGTACGATGATGGAAACGGCATTTACATTACAGGTTTTGGCGCAGGCTGGCCCCATTCACCCACACATAACACCTTCATCAATTCAACAGGAACCTCGATCAACGGATACGGTATCTACATAGCTGGAAGCTCTAATAGTTTCACCAACTTCACCGGAACATCTACCGATGGAAGCGGCATCTACATTGAATCAAACTTCAATACACTCACTAATTCTACTGGAATCTCAACCAATGGAAACGGCATCACTCTTTCTTACTACGTTAGCACCGCTAACACAATTACTAATTCATTTGGAATATCCGATGGTGGCAACGGCATCTATCTAGAGAGCGGTGGAAACACCCTCACCAACTCAATATTCAGCTCCAACACAGGAGATGGTATACGTATTAACGCAGCCGGAAGTATAATCACTAACTCAACGGCCACCTCTAATTCAGGTATGGGTATACGCAGTTGGCAGGTAAATTCCCGATCTGCCACGATTACTAACACGATAGCTAGCTCTGACACAAACTATGGTATCTATTTTGGTTGCAGCTCCGGAAACACACTCACCAATATAACCTCCACTTCCAACTCAAGCGATGGTATCCACATTGAAGCAAGTTTTGGGAATGAAATTACTAATTCCATTTCAACATCAAATACTGGTGTCGCAATTTCACTCGACATTAATTCCGACTCTAATAAAATAAGAAATACGATTTTAGTATCAGGCAATAAAACAGGCACCCTGCTTAAAATTGAGTCAGGACCAAATGGTTACCCGCCGTGTGGTACCGACTTTATATCTAGCTCCAACACTTTCTGCCTTAACAACTTTACGGAAACAACCGGGCTTTATGTAGACGATGCGAACGGAAATTATATTCCAGCTAGTTCTTTCAATTGCACCTACGACGGCATGAATCAAGGCAACATCTACGCAAATGTAATGAACGGCTCAGTCGAGATAATAGGCACAGCGCCATCTTCAATTCCAGGATTTGTCATCGGAACCAGGGGTTTGGGCTATCCCTACAACTCCATTACATCGCAAGGCAAAGTCTCGGAAAGTGTGGTGGATTACGCGCCTCTCACTCAAATCATAGTAGAAAACAGACCCAAGCTCACCGTAACCAAAGTTGTAATTAATGACAACGGTGGCACAAGCGCAGTGTCCGACTTTCCCTTGTTTGTGAACAACCAATCCGTGACCTCTAGCCAACAAAATGAATTTGATTCGGGAACCTACTTCATATCTGAAACAAACTTGCCAGGTTACAGCCAAACCATTTCTGGTGATTGCGCAGCGGATGGTACAATAACGCTTGAATCTGGGCAAGTGAAGAGCTGCATAATAACCAATGACGACATCGCCCCGACTGAATGTACTTGTGGTGTGCTTGCAACACCAAATTCAGTATGCACACTCACGCAGAACTTGACTAGTACAGGCACCTGCTTCACAGTCATGGCAGAGAACGTAACAATAGACTGCGCGAGATACGACATAACTGGTAGTAACGCCCGCGATACCTATGGCATCTACTCAAACCAATTCAATACAACGATAAAGAACTGTGTGATAAGCAACTTTGACAGAGGCATATTTTTTGAAGGAGTAAACAATGGCACCATCTCCAATATTGTTGCAACCGCCACAGGCGACCCAGGCTATGCCATAATACTTGAAAACTCCAACTACAACCGCCTTTCCAACTTCAACGCCACCTCAAACACAGGCTTCGCACTCATCTTCATTTCAAGCTCCAACAATATTATCTCCAACTTCAACGCTACCTCAACAAACTATTTCGCACTCTACCTTTTCTCAAGTCCCAGCAACATCCTTTCCAACTTCAACGCTACCTCAACAAACTATTTCGCACTCTACCTTTTCTCAAGTCCCAGCAACATCCTTTCCAACTTCACCGCCACCTCAAACACAAACTACGCGCTCTCCCTCTCCTCAAGCTCCAACAACATCCTCTCCAACTTCACTGCCACTTCAAACGATGACGCACTCTCGCTCTACGCCAGCTCCAGCAACACAATTTCCAATTTCACTGCTACTTCTATTCAACATAATCCTGTTAATCTCGATTCAAGCTCAAGCAACAACATTTCCAACGGGAAGCTGATTTCTGGAAACGGGGTGTATGCACATCTATTCTTAAGAGATTCAAGCGGCAACAGGTTTTACTGGAACAACTTCACAAGCACATCCAGTTATTATGTGCAGGACTTAAGCGGCGGCAACTTCTACAACACCACCATAAACGGCTCGCCTGAAGGCAACATTTGGGCAAACGTAATGAATGGTGGCGTAAACATAACCGGAACAGACTATTCTGTGTATGGAAATGGTTCTGAGTTGTATGTTGGATCTTCAGGGCCTGGTTACCCATACAACAATACAAACGCTCAAGGCAAACTTTTGGGTAATGTAATAGACTACGCGCCACTTACGCAATATTATTTCAACAACTCAACTCAGCCTGAGTCGTGCGTTTGTGGTTCGCTTTCAACACCAAATTCAGTATGCATACTGACACAGAATTTAACGAGCACGAGTACCTGTTTCACAGTTGGGGCAGCAAACGTAACAATAGACTGCCAAGGCAACAGCATAACTGGTGGCAACATACTGAACACGTATGGAATCTACACCGACCAGTTCAACACGACTATACAGAACTGTAACATAAACAATTTCGCAACAGGCATCTACTTCAACGGTGCGGACAACGGCACAATAAACGCCACCAACACAAGCAGCATTCGTGACCTCGCAAACAGTAATGGAAATGGGATCTACTTTTACAATGGTGCGAACTATAATCAAATAATTAATAGCAATGCAAACTCAACGCAAGGCTATGGCATCGCGCTAGTCGCAAGCTTCAACAACATTCTATCAAACATTAATGCAAAAGCACCCGCCAGAGATCGCTACGCCATCTCCCTCATTGGGAGCTCCGATAATATTCTATCTAACATCACTGCAATCGCAAACGCCACAAACGGCAAAGCCATATCTCTTGCATCCAGCTCTCACAATACAATCTCTCGCTCCACCGCAACCGCTGCATACGGTAACGCCATATCTATCGAATCCAGCTCATACAATAATACTATCTCCAGCTCCATCGCAACATCCATAGACGGCTACGCCATCTTCATTAGCTACAGCTCTAACAACACTCTTTCTAATCTCACCGCAACAACAGTTGCCAGAACTATCTATCTCCAATCTAGCCCTTATAATACACTTTCCAATCTAACCGCATCTGCAACCTCGATAGACGGCTACGCCATCCGTCTCGATTCAAACTCTAACCATAATACTCTCTCTAACCTTAACGCAACCTCCAATAGCTACGCCATCTGGCTCACAACTAGTTCCAATAACCTTCTTTCCAATCTCACGGCCACTAGCACAGATAACCAATATGGCTATGCCATCTATCTTTACGAAAGCCCCAACAACACACTTTCTAATCTCACCGCAACCACAGTGGGCGGTGAATTCAACTATGCAGTATACCTCCGCGCAAATTCTAACTATAATACACTCTCCAACATCACCGCAACCGCCACGGGCAACTCCGGCTACGCGATAATGCTCGAATCAAACTCCAATTACAACAACCTCTCCAACATCAATGCAACTGCAACCGGATACACTGCCAGTTATGCCATTCGTCTATCGGGAAGCAACAACAACACACTATCTAATTTCACCGCAACGACCCTGGGCAATTTCTGCAATGCTATTTCTCTCTGGTCAAGCTCCAGTAATACGCTATCCAACCTCACCGCAACTAGCAGAATAGGGTCATATGGCAGCGTAGCCATCTACCTAGAGGGAGGTTCGGGCAATACTCTTTCCAATCTCAAAGCAACTGCATCAAACAACTACACTATTTACCTCCTTCACAGCGACCGTAATATTCTTTCCAACCTCAATGCAAGCGCCACAAGCGGTATAGCTATCTACCTCAAAACCAGTTCTTACAATACTCTATCTAATCTTACTGCAACCACTACAAACGACACTGGCAAAGCTATCGTCCTTTTCGAAAGCTCCAATTACAACACGGCCTACAAAAACACTCTCGTTTCAAGTAATGGCGCCGGAACCCTCCTTTATCTCGCCGACGTATCCTATAACAAATTCTGCTGGAACAACTTCACAGAAACAAGCGGGTACTATGTAAACGACCTGAATGGCGGCAACTTCTACAATTCAAGTGTATGCAACGGAGAGGGCAACATTTATGCAAATGTAATGAACGGCAACGTACACATTACAGGAGTAAATAATTCTTTAATATCTGGGCTCTACATCGGCAACGCGGGCGCAGGCTATCCTTACCAAACCAACACTAGCGCAGGAAAATTTGTATGTAACTTTGCAAACTGCGCCGACTTCGCTCCGCTGACAAACGTGCCACAAACCTACCTTTTGACAGTTTCAGCATTCCCTGCAAACGGAGGCAATGTATCTAGTTCAGCGTTCAATCTTTCATACGGCGCTACTAGAAATATATCTGCAATACCAAACACAGGATATGCTTTCACAACTTGGAATTCATCGTCAAATGTACTTTGTCCAGTAGCTTGTCCCACCTGCTCAAATACGTCTGTTTCGATTTATCGTGATTGCAATGTCACTGCGCTGTTTTCCAAAACATATCGCCTTCTATTATCTGCATCGCCCTCAAACGGAGGCAGCGTAACAGGCACAGGGTCCAACATCCCTTCAGGCACGCTCAGGAACATTACTGCGACACTGAACCCCATTTACTGGAATAACGTCACCAACACAAACGATGTCAGGTTCATGGGCTGGAGACGCGGCTCCGGAAACTGCAGCATAATGAATGTTAGCGCTCTCTCAACCCAGGTGAATATGACCTCCAACTGCAGCATAGTAGCGCAGTTTAACCTATCAAACGTGCTTACGCTTTCCACCTATCCATACAGCAACTTGGGCGGCAATGCCTATGGCGCAGGAATAGGCATCCCAACCGGCACTTACAGAAATATTTCAGCAGTTGCAAAGCCGGGCTACAAATTCAGAGTATGGGACAGGTTCCAGACAACTTGCAATATCACCAATAGGATGTCTGCGAACACCACTGTGCTGATGAATGGCGATTGCCAGCTGCAGGCATCATTTGCGAACGCCACCTTGACCCATCTCAACGTAACGATAACGCCCGCGAATGCTGGGAATGTGAGAATAACGCCCGATCCATATGGGAGCCCTTCAGGCCCAACCCTGGGTTTTGAATACGGTGAAAACCCGAAAATTAACGCAACGCCCGCCTTTGGATATACGTTCGTCAACTGGACGCGCATTTCAGGCGATTGCGACGTATTCTATGTGCCCTGTTCAGGCATTAATTGCACGACGAATCCAAACTCCATAGTCGGCATGCACTTTACGGATTGTAGATTGGAAGCTCGTTTCAGATACAGTACAGGAACAGCTCCTGTTTCAGTGATAAAGAAATAGCCAAGTAAGGAATTAAGCCTCAGAGAGTTACACTTAGAATAAACTCCGAGGCTAAAAGCCCTATTCTTTAGCCCTCTTTCGCCTAAGAAGGTCGGCTTCCCGCCTCCTACTTCCCCTTCACCATCAAAAACAGCACCCCTGCAAACACCACCCCCGCCACGCCGAGCGCGGAGAAGGCGGCAAGGGTGCCGAAAGCATCCGCAAGCACGCCCGCCGCTATCGGGCCTATTATGTAGCCGAAGTTGCTCGCAAAATCCCCAAGCTCCTGTATTTCCTTCTTCGATTTCGGGGCAGCGCGTATTGCGTGCGCGTACGAGCTTTGCACAAGCGGGATGACAAGGCCGGTGAAGCACGCGGAAAGGAAAACCGCGGCGATTATTGCAAACGAGGAGGAGATGAATGCGAATGTGGAGAGGATGGCTGCGCCGACCAAAAGCCCGAAAAGCGCGGAATTCCTCTCCCCGAACCTTGAGGCGATTGCGCCCACCAGCCCGCCGATGAGCAAGGGGGGGAAGGTAGTAGGCGAACATGAATATTCCGTCAAACGGCTCAAGTGGGAGGCTTTCGGCAACCAGCGGGCCTAGCGCCATGTAAAACGAGTCGATGATGGTGGCAAACGAGCCGAGCAGGAAGATTGGCAGAAGCGCGGAGCCGGTTTTCCTCCAAGCAAAAAGCTCGTGCAAAAACCCCTTGCTGGAATGGTGCTCGTGCGGGGGCAGAAACTCCCGGCTTTTTCGCGCCTCAAAGAACAGCATGGCGAGGAAGAATGCGGCAATGAGAAGGAACACGGCGGCTGCGGCAAACGGCTGCCAGCCAAGATAGTCGACTATCAGAAAGCCGGCAATAAGGGGGGCGAGAAGGTAGCCGATTGCCTGGAATGTCTGTATTATGCCGAAATTGCCGGCAACCGCATTTTTCTTCGAGTAGCGGCTCACAAAGTCGATGGTGCCGAAGCTTTTGAGGTCGTAGAAAAAGCCCCAGATAGCCATTGCGGCAAGGAAGAGGAGGAAAGCGTTTGCAATCCAGACAAGGAAGAGGTAAAACGCGGCGGATGCGAACATTACGATGAAAAGCCTGCGGTAATGCGCCTCCTTGAAGATTTTGTAGATTGCGAAATCGAAAAACGCGCCTGATACTGCCGCTGCCGCAAGTATTATGCCAAGCATCGTCTTTGAAAGCCCCTGGTCGGTTATGGTGATGGGGAGGATGTAGGAGGTCATGCCCTCGAAGAGCATGAAAAAGAGGGTCATTGCGCCAAACGTGTAGATGAGGCGGTTCTTGCCGCTCCAGGAAATTCGGTCCAGGAATTTCTGCATGACTCGGATGGCGCTTTTAGGGATTTAAAGGTTTTGGCGAAAGCCAGCCGCCATCTTTATATACTTATATGCGCATAGATGCATATATGGACAAGGAAGCAAGGCTGTTCGCCGTTCTATCCGACCCAGTAAGGCTGGAGATACTCGACGCGCTTTCCAAAAAGAAAGGCTGCGTTTCCGAGCTCCAGATAAGGACTGGGCGAAACCAGCCCAACATCAGCCAGCACCTGCGCGTGCTGCGGGATTCTGGGCTTGTGGAAACTCGGAAGGAAGGCCGAAAGGTCTGCTACTCTGTCTGCAAGTCGGAAGTGAAAGGGCTTCTTGAGCTTGCCAAAAGAATCAATTGACTGGGAGGGAGAATATGGTGGATGCAAATACGATCAAAGAGCCAAAAGTGATAGTCTACAGCACGAAAACGTGCCCTTATTGCGTGATGGCCAAGCGCTACCTTAGCGAGAAGGGTGTGAAATTCGAGGACTGCGATGTCGGGGTAGACAGGAACAAGGCATTGGAAATGATGACCAAGACTGGGCAGATGGGCGTGCCGGTGCTGGACATAAATGGCTCGGTGATAGTCGGCTTCGACCGGGTGGCAATCGACTCCGCGCTTTCAGGCAATCTGAGGCGCTAGGAAAAGAAGGGGTGTAAAAATGAAATTATTCGAAAAGAACGTCGGCGGAATGGACAAGAACGCAAGGATTGTTATCGGCATATTGCTTCTTGCCGCAGCCTACCTGGTGCAGGCAGACATGCTCGTCCGCGGCATCATAGGCATTGTTGGTGCAATAGTGCTCTTTACCGGGCTTATGGGCACCTGCGCGCTTTATTCGCTAATTGGCGTGAACACTGCGAAAAAGTAGGATGCGGTTGAGGCAATGGTGAAAGTACTTTCAGACAGGTGCCCAAAGGACCATCCTTGCCCGATGGTCCGGAAATGCCCTAAAGGCGCAATTGTCCAAAAAGGGTTCGATGCGCCCACGATTGACCAGTCCAAGTGCATCAAATGCGGGCTTTGCATCCGAACGTGCCCGTATTCGTGCTTTCAGCCGGATTAGAATTTTTGAGAAAAAAGATCGGGCTGCGGACTAGATCGCGATTTTCCTGCCGAACTTCCCGCCTATCTTTTTTTCCAGCCGCTTCACGTCTGCATCTTCCTCGGCAATCAGCACGAAGCCGACCTTGAGCGCGCGAAGCTTTTGAATCAGGTATTTGATGAACTCTACGGATTTCTCAGTTCCATTTGAAGCAATGATTGGGTTGAGCTTACAGAGCACCACCAGCTTTATCTTGCCCTTGGCAACCTTTGTTGCAACCAGCGCCGACAGATGGGCGAGCGCATCTGGGCCTTCGGTAAAGAACCAGTTCGGCAGGTCCTTCTCCTTCGCAGTTTTCCAGAACATCTTGCCGGTGGCGTCCACCCAGGTAAGCCGGTCCATTTTTACTCCCTGCCTGGAAATTGCGTGCGCTGACGCGTCCGCTGAAATCACGAGCGTGTCTGCCGGAAGGGTGGGCGCAAGCGCCACAGCCGGATCCTTTCCAGGATTGCAGATGGCAAGCGTCATTTTGTCAGAGGGTATTTCAGCCATCGGTTTCAACCTTTTGGATGTTTAGCTTTTCGTAATCGACCAGATTATGAAGCGGGTGGCGTTCGTGCGTGAAGCCCGAACATTGCTTTCCCCCTGCCTTGTGCCCGATGCCCACTGCAATCGGCACTCTGTCGCCCGTTCGCATTCCTAAGAGCTTGGCGATTTTTTTCTCGTCGAGCGTCAGGATGCAGGTGGAAAGCCCCATATCCTGGGCGGCAAGCGCCATTAATATGGAAGGCATGCCTGCGTTCAGCATTGCCTCGTCGTAGCCCAGCTTGCCTTTCATGGCGCCACGGTGCTTTTTTGCGTCATTGAATTCGCGCGGCACGGCAATGCATATTATCGCGGCTGGAGGTGTATGGAACAGCCCGTAATAGGCGCTCTCAAGAAGCGCCTTGATTGCCTGCCTGTTTTTCACCACTATGAACCGCCACGGCTGCAGGTTTAGCGAGGAAGGCGCCCAACGGGCAGCCTCCAATATCGACAAAAGCGCCTTGCCGCTGACTTTCTTGTCAGAGTAATCACAAGTGGTCATGCGAGATTTGGCGAGTTTTAGGAAATTTCCCATGGCTGCCGTTTCTATGGTGAGGTTAAAAAACAGATGGCTGTCTAGAAACTGGCGATGGCTGCTTCACTCGCATAGACAAGCAAACGCGCCAACCCGATATTTCCAGCCGTTTTTTCTTTGCCTGCCCGCTTCATTTATAGGGGTTGCGCGAGCATTTGTTGATTGGGGGTTGGTATATGTCTCGTGCTTTTGCATTAGTGCTTCTAAGTTTGGTTTTTGGATTGCTTATTTTTGGCTGTGCTGGGCAGGTAAGCATGGGCGCGGGCATGGCAATTGCTAGAAAGGAGAAAAAATAAGCCAATGGCAGGTGCATTCACTTTTCCTCGAGCTTCTCAAGCGCGAGGCCGGCTATAACGATGTTCACGAATCCCATTGCCACCCAGGAGAGCACCATGGCAAGCGAGAATGTAAAGCTCGAATAGTTTATCAGGAAAGATGGCACCGAGAATAGTACTCCAAACCATGCGCCGAACTCAAGCCCGCTTTTCCAGGCTTTCCTAGTCTTTTGCCAGGTGAAAGTCAGAAGCGCGCCCATTGCCAATGGGTACACGAAAAACAGCGACATTAACGGGTCGGTCCATGGCCTGAAGGCCGGCGTCATGTATTCGGATTGAAGCGAGGGGAACATAACGTTGAGAAGCCAATTGAAAACCATGCTGCACGCAAGGAGCAGCACGCCAATTGTTAGCGCGAGCGTGTATTTGTTCTTCATAAAACCACCCGCAATGCAAGCTGCTGGAAAATTAATAAATATTCGCGAGCCTGGCGCTATGGATAACATTTAATGGAACCGGGTCAGCCGCCTTTTTTATTTTAGCGTGCGCCTCAGCCCGTCCCTTCCGTGATGTTCAGCTTCTTCAAAAACGCGCTTGAGCTCGGCTCTCTTCCGAGGAAGTTGCGCAGGAGAACATCGCCGTCCTTCAGGTCGCCCTGCGAGAGTATCTCGTTCCTATAGCGCAAGCCTGTTGCCTGGCTGTAGACTCCCTGCTCCTGGAATTTGGAGAATATGTCAAGCGCATATGCCTCTGACCACATGTAGCTGTAATAGCCCGCGTCATAGCCGCCCATTACGTGCCCGAAAGTGGCTGGGAAGTGGTTGCCTGCAACCGGCACCATGCCGGTGATGTTCGTAATTTCGGAATTCGAGATTGCGGTCACGTCAACCGGCCCTTTTGCAGTGTGGAAGTCCATGTCCATCTTGGACTGCGCCAGCCGCTGAGCGTATGTTATGCCCTGGCCGAGATTGCGGGCGGAAAGCATGCTGTCCACCATGCTTTGCGGCATCTTCTGCGACGGGTTTTGGTAATGGCCCGAAGTGCTGTTGATGACCTGCGGGTCCCATGCCCAGTTCTCAAACGACTGCGATGGGGTCTCCACAAAGTCCCAGGCAGTATTGGTGCCTGAAAGGCTGGCATAGGGGACGGTAGAAAGCGTTGCATGCATGGCGTGCCCGAATTCGTGGAACAGCGTCACTTCCTCGCCGTGCGAAAGAAGGGCGGGCTTGCCGTTTGCCGGCGGGTTGAAGTTCGCAACTATTGCAATTATGGGCTCTACATAGCTTCCGTTCTTTTCCCTGCCCGATGCGATCTGCCACATTGCCCCGTGCCCGTACTTGCTCTCGCGCGGGTAGAGGTCAAAGTAGATATAGGAAAGCGTGGCATCGGTTGCTGGGTCTGCCACGCGGTAAAGCATCACTTCAGGCGACCAGAGTTTGGCGCCTTTCACTTCTTGTATGCTCACTTTGAAGAGCTGGGAATAAAGCGAAGTCATCCCGGGCATCACGGTGCTTATCGGGAAATATTCGCGCACTTTTTCATTGTCAAGCGAGTACTTGGTTTTCAGCATCTGATTCTCAAGATACGCCACGTCCCAAGGGTATACTGCATTGGCATTTGGCTCCAGCGTCTTTTTGAAGGCAAGAAGCCCTGCGATGTCCTCCCTGCTCTTGTTGGCAAGGGGCGCTTCAAGCCCTGCAATGAATGTTTCTACGTTGCTTGCGTTCTTTGCCATCCTCATGCTGGTTTTGTAGTCAGCCCAGGTGGCAAAGCCAAGCGCGGACGCCAGCTTTTCCCTCAGGATTATGGCATCTTCCAGCAAGCGCGTGTTCTCCTCAGGCGAGCCGCGGTTAAGGAATGCGAGATTCATCCTCATTCTTGTGTCCGGGCTCTTTACGTTCTGCATGACTGCGTCGTAGTCCGGGTATTTCATGGTGACTATGTACTTGCCGTCCGATGTTTTGGCGAGCCTGCCTAAGAAATCCGGCTGCGCGCCCTCAAGCTCTGCTGTGGTGAATTCGATTGTCTTGCTGTCTAGGTTGAGATTCTGTCCGAACTTGGATTCCAAGGTGGTGAGGTTCTGCTTCATCTCGCGAACAATCGCCAGCTTGTCATCAGGCAGGCCCAGCCCGTTGAGTTCAAAGGCGGAAATTGTCCTGTTGTAAAGGCGGAGCTCTGCATCGTTTTTCGGCGTGAATTCCTTGATTGCGTTGTAGATGTCCTTGCGCGTCATCACTTCGCTTCCGAATCGACCCATTTTCTCCTCGCAAGCCGCGCCTTCCGCGGAAATGTTCGCGTCAGGGTAGACATAGCTTGTGAAGCAAAGGGGGCTTATCGCATCGTAATAATCAGCCATCGCGCCTTCGAAGTCAAGAAGCGCAGTGCCTCTCTTGCCTGCCGGGCGCGCGGCTATTTCGTTGAGTGTTCCGGTTACCTTTGCAATTGCGGCATCGCAGCGTGAAGTCACTTCGCCAGGCGTATACTTTGCCTGGAGGGGCTCTAGATTGATTGAGGGCGCAGCTGTTTGCGGCGGGGCAAGCGGCTGGGGATTGCTCGGCATGGCAGGCGGAGCCTGAGGCGCAGACTGCGCAGCGCAGCCAAGCAGGAAAAATACGGAAACAGACAGTACCAACGCAAAATTAAGATAATCCATAAAACGCCTCCCGACTGGGTTTGCCAGGCTAGTTTTATATAGATGCTTTCCAGGCAAGCCGCCTGTCCGCACTATTTATAGAGGTTGCGCGAGCATTTGTTTTTGGAGGTTTGTGTATGTCTCGTGCTTTTGCATTAGTGCTTCTGAGTTTGGTTTTTGGATTGCTTATTTTTGGCTGCGCGGGGCAAGTAAGCATGGGTGCGCCGCCTCTTCCTGCTCCACCCGCGGGTGTGAGCTGTTCTAGTTATTCATCTGAAACCTGCCCAGCCTCCTGCGTGGTCTGCCCGCCGTGCGCGGAGTGCTCCTCGATTTCCTGCAATACTGAGCAGTTCTGCAAGAGCATTGGCTTCAACCGTAGCTGGTATGAGGGAATAAAGCAAAATTTGGCTGCTGCACAGCAAAACACAAGCGCGAGTGAAAGCGCGAAGATGAAAACAATCGGCATGATAGGAGGCGTGAGCTGGTACTCCACTGCGGAGTATTACCGAATAATGAATGAAAGGGTGAATGATGAGCTTGGCGATCCGCACTCCGCGAAGATACTGCTTTATTCGGTGGATTTCGCGGAGTTTTCGCCTGATGTTGATTCTTGGAATTTCGCATCGCTAAGAAAAAAGCTGGTTGGCGCCGCGCAAAGGCTTAAGGCCGGAGGCGCGGGCTTCATCATAATCGGCTCAAACACCATGCATGTGGGCGCGGAGGAGATAAGGTCAAGCACCGGCATCCCGGTCCTCCATATCGCGGATGCGACGGGTGAGAAAATCAATGAGATGGGGATAAGGAAGGTTGCACTGCTTGGCTCGAAAATCGTCATGGAGGGCGGCTTCTACAAGGAGATTCTTGAGAAAAGGCACAACCTTACCGTAATTCTTCCGAACGAAACCGAGCGGGATTACCTCAACAAGATAATCTTCGGCGAATTGTGCGTGGGGGAGTTCAAGAATGAAACAAGGGACAGCGTGGTTGGCATAATCAACCGGCTTGCTGCGGAAGAAGGCGCGCAAGGCGCAATACTGGGGTGCACCGAGCTTCCGCTTCTTGTCAAGCAGGAAGACGTGGAAGTGCCTGTTTTCGATACTACGACCATACATGCAAACGCAGCGGTGGACTATGCGCTTGGGAAAGGAAGCTGAAGGGGCAAATCGTATGGAAAAAGGATAGGCGATCAAGGCAAAAGAAGCGATGCGCCAAGTGAAAAGCGCACGGTTTAAAAATACATACCACAATAATTATTTTAGTAACACAAGAGTCAGTGATAATAATATTGACAAGAGGTTGGGATTAATGGCAGCATCAAATTTGAAGGAAACAAAAACACTCTCACAATGCCTGGCTGAAAAGAAGGCAAAGGACCATGGGCTATGTGAAAAACCCAAGCTGTTGTTTGACTGCGCCAATAAGGATCAATGTGCGCACAAGCTGCCCTTTGGATACGGGGCGTTTTGCAGGCAGAGCCCCCTTTACGACCAGAATAGGAAAACTGAGCAGTGAGAAAGACGTTTTTTTTCGCCTCGGCATACTGCGCCTGCGATGGCGGCGTTCGACTGCAGGATCAGGCGCGGTGAAACCAAGCTATTAAAAGCAAATTACCGCTAATTTTATATGGCTTAGCGGGTTAAACGAGATATAACCCGTTCATTCACAGGTGGATATGGTGCTCGATCTATTACTTTCGGTATTACGAAGAAAAAAACACTCTGCGCCAGTCGACGCACCTGCCAAGGACAGCCGGAAAGCGATGATGCAAAATCTGAACACCGAGATACGTGCGCTTCGCGATTCGATGACAGACAAGAACGTCGAGCAAAAGGCTTCGGAATTCTACGCGCTGACCAAAAAATCGCTGATGGATGCCCTATCGATAAAATATGAGGCGACATTTCAGGAAATCGTGGCCGAATTGGAGAAAAAGAAGCGCTATTCCACGAAGGTTCGGGAAGAGCTGGATGCTTTTCTTGAAGACATAAGCAAGATGGAATATGGTTACGCCCATTTCGAAGAGCTTTTGGAGGAGAAAAGGCGCGAACAGGAGAAAAATCTTGTCAAATACATACGGGAGCTCGAGCGCGATGGCGAGCATGTTGGAACAAAGACCAAGAAGCAGATCGCAGATATTGTTTCAGACAATGTGCCCCATTCGAACAGGGAATTCCTCATCAAGATGATGGATGATTTCAAGTCGATCATGCAGCAGCTCGTATAAACTGTTTCTGTAATGGATGCTGGCATGCCGGAACGCAATGGTATCGCCCGCGGCTTTTTTTTCATCAGGCGGCAAAACAAAGCTTGCTTTCACGGTATTGTGCGGTATTTTGTGGCGGAGATGCCCCAGTCGATAAACACGAACATGAACGACAATATCATCAGCGGCACGGTCAGCAGAATCTGCTTGTGCATCGTTCCCGGGATGGAGATTTGGGAAAAAGCATCGGCAAGCTGCTGGCGCGATTCGGCGCGATAATATTTGCCGCCCGTCTGCCCGGCCATCTCCTGAAGGTCTGCTTCGTCGAGCTTGAAGACAAGGTCGGGGAAGCCATCTATCCTTCCGCCCTGCCTGTTTCCCACGCCTATGGCAAAGACCGTGACATTGTAGCGGTTCGCATAGTCTATTCCTTCCTGAAGCAGGCATCCTGCGTTGTTCTGCCCGTCCGAGATTATGATCGCTGCGCCAGGGTTGTCGCTCGCGAGGAGCTGGTTTGTCGATGCCTTGAGCGCTTCGCACAAGGCGGTGCCGCCGCTCTTTCCAACCATCAACCCCCTCACTGCGTCGGATGCAGCCCCCATGTCATTTGTTGGCGAAAGGAGGATTTCCGCTTGCGAGGAGAATTCCGCGATTGAAACCGAGGAACCCGAAGGGAGCGTCCCGAGCCAGTCCACTACCGAGCTTGTTGCGGCTGATATCCGGTCCGGCATCAGATCGTTGGCAAGCATGCTGCTTGACGAGTCTATTGCGATCACGTAATCATAATAGGAGCCGGGCATTTCATAGTGGAATGTCATGCCTGATGCAGCAAGCGTGAAGCAAAGTAGCGTCAGCATGCGCATTGCGAGGAGAAAATAGTTTTTCGGGATGACTGACCCGCCTTGCACCACGCGTTCGAGCGCCTCGAAATTGGCAAAGCGCAATGCGCGCTGCTTCACGCATTGCAGGCTGTAGAAATGCACTGCGGCAAGCAGCGGGAGCAGAAGCAGGAAGAGAAGGTAAAGCGGGTGCTCGAATGTTATTTCCATGCAATCAACCTGTAGTGCGTTTCATCTCATCTTGCGCTTGCGCCTCTCGAAAAAACCAATTATGTGCCCTGCGAAATCAGCGTCCGTCTTTATTATCGGTACATCGACTACCCTGCCAGTCCGCATTATGGCGAGATTGGCTTCGAGCTGTTCCTTTGCCGCCTTTGCATAATCCGCCCGTATCGCATCGGTGTCCAGGATAAGCTGCTCGCCCGTATACGGGTCCTCGACTGCGACCTGGCCGCAGCCAGTGGGCAACTCGTCATCGCACGGATCGCGGACCAGCAGGACTATCACGTCGAACTTCTTGCTTGCTATCCTCAGGAGCCTTGCCCAGTCTCCTGAAAGGCGCACCCCGTCGGTTATTATCACCAATGTCGTCTGCGGGCGCAATCGCAGTATGCAGGCGCGCATCGCCTCCTCGAAATTGCAAGCCCCGTCGTAGTGCGCCGGGTTGGTAAGCTCGCGCAGGATGCGCCGGTACTGCGCTATCCCCCGGTCAGGCATCATGAAACCCCTCATCGAATCCGAAAACAGCCCCATGCCGGCAGAGTCGCCCTGCTCAATGACTGCGAGTGCCATGGACGCAAGCAGCTCGGCGGCGTATTCGTGCTTGAGCTTGCTTTGCGAGCCGAACACCATGGTATGCGAGGCGTCCATCAGGAAAAAAACATCCAGATTCCGCTCGTCCACGAATTCGCGCACAAGAGTCTTGCCCGCACGCGAGGATGCCTTCCAGTCGATGACCGATGCATCGTCCGATGGGCTGTATTCGCGGAAGGACTCGAAAATCACCCCTCTGCCCTTGAACAGGCTAGGGTAGTCTCCCATGAAGCGGGACGCCACCAGCTTGTGGGTCATCACATCCAGATGGTGGATGCGTGGTTTTGGGTCTATGTCCAGTTTAAGCATCAATACCGCCTAAGGCACCGGAGTCTTGTCCAGCACCTCCGAGATTATGCTGTCCACGCTTATCTGGTCGGCCTGCCCCTCGTAATTCAGGATGATCCTATGGCGCAGCACCTCGTGCGCCACATCCTTCACATCCTGGGGCTTCACGAAAATGCGGTTGCGCATTAGGGCGTTCGCCTTCGCAGCCACGTAAAGGCCTATAGATGCGCGCGGGCTGGCGCCGTATTCCACATATTTCCCGAGCTGGAGGTCATGTTCCTTGTGCTTGCGCGTTGCGTTGACTATCGAAACGATGTATTTCTCTATTTCCTCGGTGCAGAATATGCGGTGGAGGTTGCGCTGCATATCGAGGATTTCCTGGGGGGAGAGGATACTGGAAAGCCCGAGCGACTCGAACGATTCGGATGTGATGTTGCGCTTCAGGACTAATTGCTCTTCTGCAGGCTCAGGATACCCCATGTTGATCTTGAACATGAACCTGTCGAGCTGCGCGGCCGGCAGGGGGTATACGCCCAGGGATTCGATATTGTTCTGGGTGGCAAGCACGATGAAGGGGGTTTCCATATTGTAGGTGGTGGTTCCGATTGTGACCTTGCGCTCCTGCATGACCTCAAGCATTGCCGACTGCACCTTGGCCGGCGCACGGTTGATTTCATCGGCGAGAACGAAATTCGTGAAAACCGGCCCTTTGGTGGTGTAGAAACCCTTGTCTGGCGAATAAGAAGTTATGCCTGTGATGTCGGTGGGAAGCATGTCGGGGGTGAATTGTATCCTCTTGTATTTGCACGAAGTCAATGTTGCCATGCTCATCATCAGAAGCGTCTTTGCGACACCAGGATACCCTTCAATCAGCACATGCCCGTTGCAAATCAGGCCCATGAGCACCGAATCGACCGCGCGCTCCTGCCCTACCACGGCTTTTTTCATGCCTTCCCGTATCTTGGAGAGCTTTTCGATATATTTCTCCACTGTTTTCTTTTCAAGGTGTTGTTCAGCCATAAATCCCATCCTCCTGTTGCAACGCGCCGCATTTCTTTTCAGATTCCGGTTTTACGCTCGTTCTCTTAGTCGTGCTGCTCGCTTTCTTTTCCATGCCCGTAATCCTCATCGTTTTCCCGCTGGTAAACATCTGGTTTCCGCTCGGTGTGGTGGCTGTTCTCCTTCTTGCTGCGGTGGATATGGCGCTCCCGGAACACCAAAAGGCCGATAATAAACGCGGCTATCATGCTGGTGAATACTATGACTAGCACAGCCACAAGCGGAAGGTTAAGCTGGGAGATCAGCTGGGTTTGGACGGTGGGCTTGCCGCGCAGCGCAATTAGCCCGCTGCAGCCAGAAATCGTGGACTGCGCCTTCGAATCCGCTTCGGCATAGAGCCCGCCGTTTATGAATGATGCCGCCGTCAGCAGATTCTCCGTAAGATCCCGGCATTCCGGATTCTCAGCCAGGAGCTTTTTGGCGAAATTGACGTTCTTCTCAGCCAGCTCCTTGTCCGCATTGAGATTGTAGGACACCACTATCGGCACATTTAGCTTGTCATTCACGTCCATCGAGGGCGCATCTGCAGCCAGCAGGACGCCGAACGTCCCTGTTTTTTTGGTTGCCTGCACATGCATTATTGTCGAGACCGAAGACTTTGCCGGGATTTCGAACGTGCTAGAGTCAAGGGTAATTTCCACGTCTGGCGACGAGCTTTGCGCGTTGAGTGTCACCTTGCCCATTTCCTCGCTGAACGCGTTTGAGAGCGTGATTCTCGCGCTCGTTTTTTCCTGCGGGTGCAGCTCAAGGAGGTCGGGCGCCGAAAGCAGGCGGATTGTTGTGTAGTGGTTGACCGGCACTTCAACCGTCTTTTCAATGATCACATCATTGGTCACGTTGACTTTCACCTCTACTTCCTTGGTGATTGTACTGGACGAGCCTCCGCTTGGAACGTATTGTGTTATGGTTTGCGTGAAGTTCACGACAGAGGATGCCTGGCAAAGGACGTAGATGCTTGAGAGTGAAGGCAGGGTGAATGTCGCGGTCTTGCCCGTTTGGTCTATGCTTACGGGCAGGCGCGCAAGCGTGCAGTTCGACAAATCGTGGCAGGTCCAAACCTCGAGCGCCAGCTCGGAAATCACGCTGCCCATGTAGTCCGTGTAATTAATCGCGACTTGGACCGAGCTGAAGTTAGCGCTGTAATTGGAAGCGTCAAAGAAGTATATGAACGTCCTGTTGGATGGGGGCGTGATGTTGATGCCCGAAACGCCAAGCTCGGAAAACGAGAGTACCTCTAGGTCGCCTTCCACTGACAGGTCGCTGAATGTGAAGCCCACGCTCGATGCGTTCGCGTAAAGGGTGTAATTGCCTGGCGCTATGCTGCCTGAGAGGTTTTCCGCACCGGAAAGCACCATGGCATCCATCGCAGGGTCGGCAAGCAGGGTGGAATTGACTCCGTACGATGCTATGTTCGCGATTATCGGCGGCACCGAGCGCACGGTGTAGTTTGCGGTCGCGTTCTGGCCGTACATGTCGGTCGCCATGGCTGAAAGGGCGTAATCGCCCGTTTCATTGGCAATAAATGAATATGTCAGGCTGTAAGTGTGGTTCGCCCCTTCGGAAAATGACTCGTTTGCAAGGTTCTGCGCCGGGCCGGAAGGGGGGGTCAGAGCCACGTTTGCATATGACAGGTTTGCCCCGAGGTCCAAGTCAAGGTAGATTGTTATGTTGGTGCCTGGCACCGCGTTTTTCAGGCTTGGCGTGAAACGCGTGATTGAGGGAGCCGGGACGTTGATGGGTGTGGAGATCGTGCGCGCAGGGTTGTAGAGGCCGTAGACGCCGCTTATGTCTGAAAGGCTGAAAGTCACGGTGTGCGCTGCGGCGTCGATGGTAGAGACGAGCCTTGACATGCTAGCGCAGTTTGAAATGCCCTGGCAGGTCCAAATCTCAAGCGCCGGCTCGGAAACCACGCTGCCAAGCATATCCGAATAGTTTATCGTGACTTGCGCTGATGCGTAATTGACGCTGAAGTTGGATGCGTAGAACAGGTAGATTGCGCTGCGGTTCGCAGGGGCTGAAACTGCGGAAAGCGAGAGGTTGGTGTAATTGAGGACCCGTATATTGCCATTCACCAGCAAGGAGCGCAGGAGTATAGATGTGTTTGAGGCGGATGCGTGGTAGTTGTAATCTCCAAGCGGAATGCTGCCGTCAAGCACGTTTCCTCCAGAAAGGACGGTTGTGCCAATCGACAGGTCGGACAGGCTTGACGAGTCAAGCCCGTAGGATGTGACAATTATGGGGCTGCTGAAGTCCACAACGCGCACCTGTGCGCTTGCGGTTGCATTCTGCCCGTATGAGTCGAAAACCGTGGCGGAAAGCGTATCGTATCCTGTTTCGTTGTTTGCAATGAACCAATAAGTTAGGTTGTATGTGTGGTTCGAACCCGAAACGAATGAGCTGTTGTCCAGAAGCTGCCAGCTGCCCGATGGGCGTGTAAGGTTCAGCGCAACCGATGAGAGGTTTGCCCCGAGCTGCAAGTCAAGATAAACCGTGATATTGTCGTTTCTTACTGCAATCGACTTACTGGGGCTGAGCCGCGTTATTTGCGGGAGCGGGACTTGAATCGGGACAATTACGCTTGCTGATGATGGCTGGTAGACCCCGTAAACGCCGGAGAGGCTCGTTGCGTCGAATCGGATGGTGTGCGAGATTGTGTTTACGGTGGTGCTGAGCCGGGTTTTGTTTGTGCAGTCCGAAACGCTTGGGCAGTGCCAGACTTCAAGCGCTGCCTCGGAAACCAGGCTGGCAAGAGAACCTGAATAATCCACCATTACCTGCGCGGATTGGTAGTCGAATGCGATGCCTACCGAAGAGAAGCTGCCTCCGTTGACCGCCCCGGAAACAAGGAATATGTTGCGCCTGTTCTCAGGTGTGGGAAGCCCGGATGCCGATTCGCGGGAATAGTTGAGGAACGTGCCGGAATACGAGGTTATGTTGAAATTGTTGAATGTCAGGTTCACCTTCCCGGTATCGACCGCAAGCAAGCTGTAGTTGCCTGGCGGGGCGGAAACCCCCTGAAGGCTGGCGCCGGAGTGAACGACCACGCCGCTGCAGACATCCTTCATGGAAAGGGAGGAAATGCTGTTCGATGAAAGATTGATTGAAACATTGGAAGGGGATGCGTAAAGGAGCCTTGAGGCATTTGCACGGTTGTCGCTGGCATCGCGGACATTGAGTGTGAGCGTGTGGCTGCCAGATTGGGTGGTGTTCACGCGCCAGGTGTAATTGTATATGAAACGCGTCAAGTCCACGTTGGTATCGATTAGGGGGGGCGTTACGTTGTTCCCTTCAGGGTCGGTGAGCGTCAGAGTCATCGTGTAAAGCACGGTGTCAAGGTCAACAACCGCAGTCACGTTCGTCGAATCGTTCACCAGCCCGAACGTGTAAAGCGGGCAGACGTAGTTGACCACGGGCAGGTCCACACTGCCGTTGGTTGAGCGCGTGACTATGAAATGCCGCGTGGCTGAAACGAAAGAGTCCCCGTTATAGCCCCTCGCGTTTATTGTAAGGGTGGCTGAGGGCTGGGCAGGGTCGATGGAATAATTATAGTGCCATTTGCCTGGTGAAACCTGCACCGCTTGATAGGTCAGGTTTTGGGAATCGCCTGTCACCTGAACGGTCGTATTTGTCACCCAGGACTGGCCCAAAATGACGTTTATGGTTATGTTAACTTTATTGCCCTGGAAATAAATCTCGTTCTCCACCGGGGATTCGATTTCTATCTCGGCTGAAGTCACACGCAGCGTGATATCCAGGCTGCTTGAGAGATTGGTGTAATTCGTCGCAGTCATCATGGTGACTGGATGAACCGCGGTGAAATTATACGGGTCGTAATAAACCGAGCCTGACTGGTTGCGCGAGTACTGAGGCAGGATGAACGACGCCCGCCCGTTCGCGTTTGCGATGGCGCTTGCAACCGGACCTCCGGAATTGGAAACATTCACCGCGGAACCGTTGATGTCCTCGTCCGCAAGCCCTATCACGTGCACATTGGCGTACCACTGAACTGTGAGATTGCTTATTGCTTCTTGGAAATCAAAAGTTTCGTTGTCAAACGTGGTGTTGAGGAAATGCGTGTCTGTTGAAAGGTAGAATGCCGCGGCTTTGCCCAGGATGGACGAATTGACGACCTGGGTGCCAAGAGAGCCGTTCATGAATATTCCATACGAATCATCTGCGCTTACGTTTCCTGAGACGAAGTTGCAATTCTTCACGATAATGTTATCGTACCTCGCGGTGTCAAGCCCGTAGAACCCGTTCCCGGAGCGGGAATAGTTCACGCTGTAGCCCGCGCAGTCGATTGTGACACCATTTGCTCCAGCCACCAGGCAGGTGCCTGAGGTGTAGAGGTTGTTCCTAAGAACGGTGGATTCCGAAACCACGCCGCAATTGGAAACGTTCAACTGCAGGTTGACCATTGCGTTGTTTGTGAGGTTGAGGAGGGTGGAGCTGCTTGAAGCGCCGGTGTAGCCGAGCACGGTGAAATTGGAGAATTGGGTGTAATTGCTTGCCCCTGTCTGCATGTATTGCACAAGAATCATCACAGGGGACAGTCCGTCAGCCACATTTTCGCTTGCCACCCTGCTGCCGAATGCGTCTGTGATGTTGACCCTTGCGCTAGGAAGCGGGGCGCCAGACAAGTCGGTGAGGTTGACCTGTGTGTACCATTGCCTATAGAGTCTCGAGTTGTCTGAAAAGTAATTGTTGGATTGGTTAGTGGTGACGTTCAATGCATATGCGGTTGCGCCAGAAGTCAAGTTGAAGACGTATCCATTTTCCTCGCCCGCCGCAGATATGGTGGTGTTGGCAATCGTGGCATTCGAATTAGAGAGGCAAAATGCTGAGGAGGAATTGGAGCCGTAGGCGCCCTGCACGAAACGGCAGTTCTTCACATTAAGCCCGATGAGTTGATCCGCATAGAATGCGCAGCCGGCACCTGTGCGTGAATAATTCACTGTGTAACCGTTGCAGTCAAGCGTAATGTACGAGCCGCCCACCTGGAAGCAGCCTGCGGAAGAAAATACATTGTTCGTGAGCACGTAATCTGTGTTGACATATTTGCAAATCGAGGCATTGATGCTTATCGGATGGATGGTGCTTGAGGTGAAGTTCAATATGCTATTCGCCTGTGCCGAGCCCACAGTCACTGTAAAATTGTAAGGATAGTATAGAATCGTTCCCCCGCCTGCGCTGCGCTTATATTGCAATGATTCCGCCCATGAGGAAAACCCGCCTGAGTCAGTAAGCGAGGATGAGATCAGGGCGCCGTTCTTGTTGTACAAAGTCACATTTGCTCCTTCCACCGGCACGTCGCCCGAAAGGTCCGTCAAGTTGGCGCGCAGATACCAGCTCACATTTATCGATGATGTTGTATCGACAAAATAGATGTCAAATTGGCCGAATGATGAATTGATGAGCATCACAGATGAAGTGCCCGAGAGGGATATGTCGTATCCGGTGCCAGGATAAGGCGCGATGATTCCCGAGTTGTAAAAGTAGTTGTTGGTTGAGCTGACAAGCGCATAGACGCCGTATGAATTTGCCGCGTTTGCCGCGATGGCGGTGACCTCCCGGAAGATGTTGCTTGTGGAAGAAGTGGATATATCTATTGCCCTTGCGCCTGTCGAGCCGTTGTTCTCGACTGATACGTTCGTAAAACGGTTGCTTGTGGCTAAATAAAGGGAAAGGGCGGCTGAGCTTGAAACGTTTGCCCAGATTGACCCGTTGGTGAAGCGGTTATCGAATACCGGGTTTGTGGCGGATAGGTAAACCGCGATGGCGGCAGAAGAGGTGAAATTGAAGTTGGAGAACGTGTTTGACGAGGCGCCAGCGTATGCATAAAGCGCGTTGGATGTCCTGGAAGATGCAGTTACGTTGTCGAACAGGTTCGTGTTTGCATAAGCCGTCAGGTATATGCCCTGGCTGGCGTTGGCAGTTATACTAGAAGACAGTATGCGGTTGCCGGTCGAAGCCGAAATAGTGAGCCCGTAGGAGCCTGCCGCGCCTATTCCAGATCGGATGGTGGTGTTGGCCAGAGTATTGTTATTGGAACCGACGTTTATGGTTACCCCTGCCTGGGTGTAAGCATCGATATTGCCTCCTGAAAATACATTGTAAAGCGAGTTGGACGTAAAAATTAAGCCGGCTCCTTTTAGAGAAGTTATGTTATTGTCATAGAATCGGTTGTTTTCGCAGCTTGTGGTCACCTGGATTCCGTAATAGGCGGTGGCGTTGGTATAGATTATGTTGTTGGTAAAAATATTATAGTTCGAGTTGGTGGAGGTAACCCTTACTGCGTCATTGGCAAAAGTAGATATGTTGTTGGAGTTGAATGTATTGCTGCCTGACGCGGAGACTAGGACACCGTAGTTTCTAGCCAAGACGGTGCCAGTATGAAGAAGCGTGTTGTTGAAAATCGTGTTGCCATTCGACCCGGAGAGGTAAACCACCGCGTTTGCCGCTGCGGTGTTGTTGGTTAACATGATGTTGTTGCTGATATTCGAGGAAGTGACGGTTGTGAAAGCAACACCATATGTGACTGCTTGTATGCTGTTACCGACGATGCTTACTGATGCGCCTGAGGCTATATTGACACCGAGAGTGGTCGCGCTGGTTATGTTGTTTCCGATGACGCTTAGCGATGTGCCGGTTGGAAGGTAGATGCCTGTCGTATAAGCAATTATGCTGTTGTTTATGATGCTGTTGTCATTTCCATAAATCTGAATGCCGTAGCCTGATGCAGTTATGTTATTGTTGGTTATGCTGTTGGATACGGAAGAGGCCGCTACGAAGTAGATCCCGTAGCCGGTACCTGCAGGGGCGTTTATTGTGTTGGAATCGATGATGTTGCCGGTTGACACAGTCGGAAAATAAATTGCGTGGGATGTGGGCGAAGTGATGTTGTTGTTCCGAAAGACGTTGTTATCGCCTCCGGATGTGAAATGGAAGGCATAGGCCGCCCCACCGGAAAGCCTGCTTTGGAATATGTTGTTGATGAATGAATTGTCGGTCGTCGTCAGGGAAGCGAAGAATGCGGTGTTGCTGATGCTGATAAAAGTCGAGTTGCCGACCAAGTTGTAATTGGAGCCCCGGAAGAATGACAATGGGTAGTTGAGGGCAACTGACGTCACGTTGTTTATTACATTGGCATCCGATTGGCTAATAGCTTCTACGTAAATGCCTGATGATGCATTGGAATATATTGACAGGTTTTCCATCAGCGTTCCGCCCGAGCTTGAGAGAATGTATACTCCTACGCCAGAAACGTTGATGTTGGAATTCAGTATGCTGTTGCTTGCGGAGCTGGATAAGTAGAAGCCGTGCGCGGCGCTGGTTGAGTTTGTGTGGATTGTGACGTTGTTGAACCGGTTGCCGCTTGAGCTGGCTAGCCAGACTGATTGTAAGTTATAGGAATAGAATCGGCTGTCTGAAAAATTGCTGTTTGTCAGCCCGTAAAGGTAGGTTGGGTATATTGCCGTGGTGCGCGTGTTGCTCGCGTCCACGGTGACGTTGGAAAAGACGTTGCCGTCTCCACCGTAATAGTAAAGGGCATATGAGCTGGCTGCCGCGGTCTTGTTGAATACCACGTTCGTAAAGACGTTGTTGGAGCTCGATAAGAAGTAGCCACCGTAGGAGGTCTGCGCGGTGGTCGTGAAGCGGTCGTCGGTGAAATTGTTGCCCTGCGAGAGCACGTACAATGAGTAGCGCCCGATTGAGGAGACGGTTGTGTTGATTATTTGGGTCGAGCCGGCGTTGGAATTCAGGCGGATTGCGCCCATCGCTATGCTGGTCCCGTATGTATCGTTGACCACGCAGTTCTGGATGGTGGTGTTCGCAGCATTGACCTCAATGGCTGGGACAAGAGTCGCGCCAGTTACCGATATCTTGTAGCCCTTGCAGTCAAGGGTTATGTTGTCCGCGTTCAGCGTGAAGCAGGTGCCTAAGGCAGTCAGGTTGCCCCCCTCCGCGTCCGACATGTTGTGGCTGACAGTGAGTGTCTGACAGCTTGCAAAAAGCTGCGGGACTTGGAGAAGGAACAGAAGGAAAACCGCATGCGCAAGGACTTTGCGCCATGAAGTAGCATGAACTGTGGATAAACCTGTTTTGATGCCCAAATGCCCACCGAAACGCACTGCTTTTGCCATTACGCCGCAAATAACGGCGCCCACGCATGAAAATAAGATAAAAAGATATATAAATGCTAATATATGCGCGAATAATGGGCTTCGAGAAACCAAGAGTCATGATAAAATTTCCTGCCGCATGCAAATTAATGCGCTTTTTAGCTGGAAATAGGCAGCATGCCGCGCTCCATGTGAAAAGGCAGACATATTTGACCGGATTGCACGCCCCTTATCGCCAGCCAAGTTTTACGCGGCATTTTAATATTTGCCAGCGTATTTGCATGCTAAAGCCATATTCTTAGTGAGTGTGATTGTTATGGGTGACAAGTCAGGCTGGATTGTAGTTGCAGGTGGCGTCCTGATAACTTTGATGCTTGGCGTAACCTACACTTGGAGCGTATTTGCAGGCCCGCTTGTTGAAAAGTACGGCTGGAGCCAGACCGAAGTCCAGCTTGCCTATTCCGTGATGCTTGCGGCATTCTCGCTTTCCATGATTCCAGCCGGGATTCTCCAGGACAAAAGGGGTCCGCGCGATGTTGCGCTTTTCGGCGGGATTCTTCTCGGGCTCGGCTTTATTGCAACCGCTTTTTTTGCCAAGTCCCCCCTTGTCCTCTACGTGACTTACGGGCTTCTTGCAGGCGCGGGCGTCGGCTTTGCGTATGGCACGCCGCTCTCAGCCGGGGTGAAATGGTTCCCGAAAAATAGGGGCCTTGTGAGCGGGATAATAATGTTCGGCTTCGGCTTCAGCTCGCTTCTGCTCGCGCCGATTGCAAAAGAGATAATCCTCACACAGGGCATTGAGCAGGCTTTCCTGATTTTGGGGGTTGTCATTACGATTGTGGTCAGCATAGGCGCGATGCTTCTGAGAAATCCGCCGGATTTCAAGGCAGCGGGCGCAACCGCAGACCAGGTCGAAATTGGTCCGCGGGATATGCTTGGGAAGCGTGAGTTCTGGCTTTTGTGGGTGATGTTCGCCTTTTCAGCTTCCGCAGGCTTGATGGTGATAGGGAATTTGGCTACCTTTGCAAAGCTTTCATTTGCAACCGAGCACGCAATGCCCCAAGATGCGGCATTTTCACTTGCCGCGCTTGCAGTCGGCATATTGGCGGTTTTCAACGGCGGAGGCAGAATATTCGCAGGCTGGGCGTCTGACAAAGTCGGCAGGCAGAAAGTGATAATCTCGCTTTTCGGGCTGCAGGCGCTGCTTCTGTTCACAATATTGATCGCAAGTGCGGTTTCACCCTATCTTCTGCTTGCGTGGATGGCCGCAATCGGCTTTTGCTTCGGCTCCTGCTTCGCGCTTTTCCCTTCAGCCACGGCGGACTTTTTCGGGACAAGGAATATGGGTGTGAATTACGGCGTGATGTTCACCGCATACGGTTTTGGGGGGATTTTGGGCCCGCAGATAATGGCATTCATGCTCGATTCCGCCAAAGCTTCAAAAGGCGCGCTTGCGGTTTCTGATTATGCAACGCCTTTTTTTGCCGTGGGCGTATTGGTCGGGATAGCCGCGCTCCTCTCAATATTCGTAAAAGGGGAAAAGAAGCACGCGTGATAGATTTTAGCGAAAGGTTCGTTGCGCCCTCCAGCTATTGGCTGTCTTCCTATTTTTTCAGCGAAAGACCGGCAAGAAGCGTAAAGAACGCGGCATAAATGAGAAGCACAGCCGAGCTTGCGCTTGCAAGCTGCGATGTATGGTAAAGTAACGTTGCCTGCATGCTCACCACCGCCTGCGTGAGGGGCGAGGCAAGCCCGAATGCCGCCACCAGGGGAGGCATGAACTCGAATGGGAAGAGAAGCCCGCTCATGAAAAGAAGCGGCAGCCCGACCACGAGGCAAGCAAGAAACGCGGTTGCCTCGGATTCCGAGTAAATGGCAATCAATATGCCAAGGGAAACGAATGCGAGTATAAGGAGCAGAAGTGCCTGCAGCACGTAAAACCATGTGTATAAGTCTCCAACCGGGAACGCGTTGTAGAACACTGCCGCAATAAGCGCCAGGAGTATTGCCTCAGGTATGAGAACTATGGATAGGCTCAACACCTTTGTTGCCGCGTACTCGAACCGGTTCACCTGCGAGGCATATATTCTCGCGAGCATGCCTCCGTGCTTCTCCTTCACAAGCGAAGTGGATGCGAGGAATAGCGAGACGAACATTAGAATGAGCGGAAGGATGCTGGGCAGCATGAACTCGAAGAACGGGCGCTTGCCGAAAAGGTAGTCTGGCAGCGCAAGCATGGGGGAAATGATGAATTCAGGAGAGCGGGTGGTTATTCCGCTTATCTCTTTTCTGCTATCGGCAATTATCTGCTCGAGCTCGTATGTCTTCACAACCAGCTCGTCAAGCGACTTGTCCACCTCCAGAAGCGTCTGGAGCGAGTTTGCCCGGTTATTTTCAAGCTGGATTACGAATTCCTGCATGTTCGCAATGCTTTTTTCCGATTCGTTCGCCCCTATTTTTGCAGCTGCAATGTTCGCCTTGAACTCCTGTATTGTCTGATTTGCCGCTGCAAGATCTATCTGCGCCTTTCTCACCTTCATCAACCGATCCACGACAGACTGGCGGGCGTTTTCCACGCTTGCGTTGAGTGTATCAATCGGTATGCAGGCTGCAAAAAACATGGGATTTGTGCAGTTCATGCCTGCTTTTGCATCGCGGATGTAGCCGCTTACGTTTTCAAGCGTGCCTTCCACCCCCACCAAATCAGCCTCGGTTTGATTGAGCGTTAACTGATAGTCCGCAAAATCGGCTTCTATTTTCGTAAGGTTGCTCTCCGCCTTTTCAAGCGAAAACAGGGTTTCCGCAATCGTTCTGTTCGCAAGCTCCACCTGTTCCTGCACGCTATCAATGTTGAGCTCGTTTAGCGAATCCGCGGTTTTCTTGAGATTTGCCTTCATCTCCTTTGCGCGCATGCGCGTTTCGTTTATGTCTGAAAATACGGTCCCTAGCTTGCCGTTTGCAGCATCCAGCCTCGCCCATACAGAGAGGATGAACTGCGCCCCTATCCTCTGGTTGGTTGATTGAATATTTGCCTTCACCGCAGCCTCTATGGACGGGGAAACCTGGAAGCGAGAGTTGTCAAGCAGCATGGATATGTTCTGCGTGTCGCCAGATTCCATTCCGGCACCAAACCCAAAAGGGATCACCAGTCCTGCGACAAGCTTGCCTGCGCGAACATCCTTTTCCATCGCTGATGGGCAATCCAGCCCTTTGCCGTAATCGATTATCTCGCTGCTCTCCATTATCCCGTTCACAAAAAATATCGATGCGTTGCTGCCGTCAAGATCGCATATGCCTATTGCTGTTTTTCCTACAAGCGTTGAGTCGCCAGAGAAAATCATGCCCATTGTGAGAAGCACGAGAAGAGGCGCGGCTAGCAAAAGCAGAAGCGTCCGCCCCTCGCGCATGAATTGCTTTGCGTCCTTTTCAATCTCGCTTAGCAGCCTCAACCTTGTTCACCTCGCGCAATTTCAACCCGGTCATCTTCAGAAAAACGTCTTCAAGCGAAGGCTTGGAAACCGACATCTCGACCACGGTTTCGCCGTTTTTCTCCAATGCCCTTGCAATTTCGGGCAGCCTTTCTGCAATGCTCCTGCTTTCCACCACCACGCCATGCTCGGTTTCGGTCACGCTGTCTATCCCGCTGATGCCTTTGATGATGCCGATGACCTTTTCCGCATTGCCTGGCACTGTGCTCAGCTTGCCTATCTCCTTTCCCGCCCGCTTTTTCAATTCGTTCGGCGTGCCTTCAGCCACCACCTGCCCGCCGTTCACAAATGCAATCCGGCCGCAAAGCGCCTCAGCCTCCTCCATATAATGAGTGGTGAGAATGAGCGTGGCGCCTGTTTCCCGCACAATCCTGCGCACGGTTTCCCACATTTTTATCCGTGTCGCAGGATCAAGCCCGGTTGTAGGCTCGTCAAGCATGATTATCTTTGGCTGGTGCATAAGCGCGCATGCAAGGCTGAGCCTGCGTTTCATCCCCCCGCTTAGGTATTCGGCAATAACGTTCTTTTTTTCTGTAAGTCCGAGCTCTTCTAGAAGATTTGCCGCCCGCTCCTTTGCGGTTTTTCCGGTAACGCCGTAAAGCGAGCCGAAATAGGTGAGATTCTCCATGCAGGTGAGAAGAGGATAGATGGAATTCTCCTGCGGCGCGATGCCCAGCTGCCTTCTGCTTTCTTTTCCGGCTTTTGCCCCAAGAAGGCTCAGTTCGCCCGAATCCTGCTTTTCAAGCCCGGAAACAATGCGTATGAAGGTGCTCTTTCCAGCGCCGTTCGGGCCAAGAAGCCCGAATATGCTGCCTTTTTTTACCTTAAGCGTGAAGTTATGGAGCACGACTTTTTTTCCGTACACCTTGCCAAGGCTCTCGGCCTCCAGCGCATATTCCATAACAACACATGTGTCTTCCAGATTTAAATAGGTTGCAACATTTACGCGCGCCTGCCCCCTTTTTATCCTCTCTTGTGCGCTTATTTACATATGTCCCGCCCTACAAAATCACGCACACATACTAAAGCCAGGTCAAGAAGCAACTCGAGAGCGCCAGGAGGCTCACGCTCGCACGAAAAGCCGCGTTCCGAGTCCGAGCATACCCAGAAGGCAAAGTACATTGCGCGTGCACGACACAGGGAAGCCCGGGAAAAGGCGGAAAATGAATGCAGCAAGCCATCCCTTGACCAACACATACTTGTGCAAAAAGCAATGGAAAAATACGGTTTCGAGCCCGAGCTTTCGCTTGTTGTGAATGCGAAGGCAAATGCGCAAGATGAAATTACCATAAAAAAAGTGGGCGCGACCGTGCGCGACATGCGGCACCTTCTCTGGTCGTCGATTGACAATTTCGATACGGAAGATTTGGACCGGATTGAATACTGCGAGCGAGGGCAGGGCGGCGAAATACTCGTGAAGGTGGCGATTGCTGACGTGGATGCGTTTGTGCCGAAAGGCTCGTCTCTGGACATGCATGCTCAAACAAATGCCACGTCAGTTTATGCCGGAACTGAAACATTCCCTATGCTGCCTGAAAAATTGTCAGGAAATCTAACCTCGTTCCCAATGGACCTGGACAGGCTGGCGATTGTGGTCGAATTTGCCGTGCTTCCCCGCGGCAATGTGCGCTTTGGAAAGATTTATCGTGCGATTGTAAGGAACACGGCGCAGCTTGCCTGTGAGGAAATTAGTGCGTGGTTAGAGGATAAGGGCGCACAGCCCGAAATGATGGATGAAACGCCTGGCTTAGAAGAGCAGATCAAGCTTCAGGATGAGGCGTCGCTGAAGCTTGGCAAATATAGGCAGGGGCAATGCGCATTTGAGCTTGAAATGCGGGAAGCCGGATCGGCCCTCAAGGATGGCAAGTTGCTGGGGCTTTGCGTGATTGAGACGGACCGGGCAAAAGGCATAGTCGAAAACTTCATGATGGGCGCAAACGGCGCGATGTCAGGCTTTTTGGAAAGCGCGAATGGATTCGCCATTCGCAGAGTGGTGGGCATCCCGAAATCTTGGATAGAGATAGTGGATGTTGCCCATGCAAAAGGGTTTGAGTTGCCCTCCGACCCGGATGCCACTATGCTTGTTGAATTCCTGGCAAAGGAGAGGAAAGCTGATCCTGAAGGGTTTTTCAAGTTGTCAATGGCAATTGCAAAATTCCTGGGGCAAGGCGAATATGCCCTAGTTGGCAAGACAAATCCAGCTGAGTGCTTTTGCCTTGCAGTTGCATGTCATGCGCCTGGAACCGCGCCTAACCAGAGGTATATGGACCTGATATTTCAGAGGCTGTTGAAGGCGGCGTTGGCGCACACGGCAACCCCCTATAACAAGAATGAACTCGCCGCGCTTGCCGAATTGTGCACTGAACGGGAGCATGCCGCAAAAAAAGTGGAAACCGCAATCAAATACGGGAAAGTGTAAATGCAATCAGCAGGCGGGTTCATAGCTCCAAGTAAATGGGCATAACCGCCAAGAAATCCGCGCCTTTACTTTTTTCCATGATGAGCGGAAGCCATTTATTCCACGCATTGGAATAGATGCACATGGAAGACATTTGGAAATGCAGGCTGACAGGCGAACAGTACAAGGTGATGCGGCAGAAGGGAACGGAAGCACCATTCTGCAATGCGCGCTGGAACGAGAAGAAAGAGGGGAAATACTACTGTGCTGCGTGCGGAAATCTTCTTTTTACATCTAGCAGGAAATTTGATTCTGGAACCGGCTGGCCAAGCTTTGTTGCGCCTGCGAAAAAAAGCGCAATCGCGGTCCGCAGCGACAGGAGATTGGGAATGGAGAGAAACGAGGTCATGTGCGCGAAATGCGAAAGCCATCTGGGGCATGTTTTCAGCGATGGACCTAATCCTACGGGCAAAAGATACTGCATGAATTCGGTTTCAATGGATTTCGAGGAGAAACTTGTTGGGGTGAAAAGCGCAATATTCGCGGCAGGCTGCTTTTGGGGCGTGCAGGAGAAATTCGGGAAACTGGAAGGCGTTGCGCGCGCAACTGCAGGCTATTGCGGCGGATGGAAAAAAGAGCCAACTTACGAGGAAGTCTGCAGCGGGAAAACCGGGCATGCGGAGTGCGTTCTTGTCGAGTATGACACCGAAAAAATAAGCTTCGGCGCGCTTATTGATGCTTTCTTTTCAATGCACAACCCAACCACCAAAAACAGGCAGGGGCTGGATTTTGGCGAGCAGTACCGCTCAGCAATTTTCTGGAAAACCGCGGAGCAGAAGCGCATGGCAGAGGAAAAAATAGCTGAAATGAAAAAGCGCGGCATTAACGTGGTGACCGATGTGAAAAAAGCCGGTGCTTTCTTTCGTGCGGAAGGCTATCACCAAGACTATTTGAAGAAGCACAAGGACACGGCGTGCAGGCTGTTCTAGAATTAGGGTGCGCTTTGCTTGCTTTCCGTGAGTTTTGATTGTAGGTTGAAAATCGTATTGGTATCTACATATGCATAGCCGGTTTCAATAAATAGCCTGTCAAGCACACGGCTGTCAAAATTGAGATTCATGTCTGGACAAAGTATTTTGAAACGGGCAAAGCTCTGGAGATTCTTTTTATTGACAGTGTTAAACGCCCATTCTTCCATGCCAGGGTAGTTGTCCTCATTATTCATCATAGGCTGCAAAAACTTTTGCGGCACCTCTGCTCTTGAGAGGAAACGATAAAGAGCGACCCCCCCTATGACACCTGTAGGAAGATGCCCTTTGATTTCGTTTGCAATAAATAAAGGCGCGCGTGTGAATCTGTAGTAATCTTCAAGCGAAGCGCTGACTGGTATTGATGGGCTCATAAGCGGATCAGAAATCATTATTCGGTCACCTTTCTTTACACCTACCACTACATGACCCTCAGAGGCAGTAGATTTGCCTTCACCTATCGGCCAAAGCATGATAAGCATGGGTGTTTGGTTGCGCAGATAATAAAATGAAGCGACAATTGTAGCGATATCGGTACACATGACAACATCGCGCGCAAGCACCTCGTCCAGCCGGTATGAGGAGTACCACTTTCGCCCCCTCGAACAGCTTTCTATGCACATCTTGACCAGTTTTTCGATATCCCACGTTCCATTTCCTTTGCCCAAGGCAAGCATGTCCAACAGCTGCCCCAAGGCCATAAGCCTTGAATCGTAAGTTATTTCGATATAATTTGCCTGTTCTGCCACTATTGTTGGTATAAAATACTCCAATGGTTTTTTGCCTTCCGGGTGTATTGTGCCGGAAATATCTGGCAGCACAATCCCGTCCGGATAGTCCGCGGTCTTGTATTTTGCCGCGTTTATTGCATCGCGCGCTGCATTGTATGTTTTCACCTGGTCAGCCTGCAGCGTTATTTCTGCGACAAGATGTCGTGCGCTGCGGGCTATTTCGGAGACCAGCATCGTCTGGGAAACGTTTTGCTGCGCTTGGTTGCTGATTTGGTCTTGCTGCGCCGGGTCTGAAACTTGCGCTGTATCGGCCTTTTTCTGATTTGGGAAAAACTTAGGATACATGAAGCGCACGGCGATGGGGATAATCACTATGCCGACTGCAAGCGGAAGATAGCGCATGAACTTGTTTGGCTTGTGCTGCTTGGCGGCATCGATGCGCTTGAACTGTTTTTTACCGGCATTAGGGCTGTTTTTGCCAGCATGTTCTCTGTGTTTCATGCAATTATTGTTGTTGGAAATATATAAAAATGTTTGTTAATCTGGCTTGCGCTTTGCCTATATCTAAGCGGCGTTTTTATCTGCCCGAATCCCTTCTGCCGCGTCCTTTTTCTTCCGGTAGTCTTGGTAGACGATGAAATGCCCTATGCCGACCACGAACCAAAGAATGGCAAAATTGCGCCCGGCTTCATGAAGCCATGCGACAAGGAAAAGCATTGCGGCGCAGCCTACTACGCCTGCCACTGCAAGAAGCGGAACGTTGATGCCTTTCCATTTGATGCTGAAGGGCGAGTGGAAGGGCCGCACCAGGTTTGGTTCGGAAAAGCGGAGCTTGATTAGCGAAAGGTTTGCGATCAGGTAGGCGGTGAGCGCGCCGAATGCGTAAAGCTCCCCTAGGAAAAAGAGGTCGCCGCCAGCCGCCAGGATTATCGCTAGCGTTGAAAAGATGAGTATGGTCACCCACGGCGTCCGGAAAACCGGATGCACCCATTGGAATCTCCTGGTAAGAAGACCGTGGTTGCTCATCGAGTAAGTGACGCGAGAGGCGCCGATAATTCCCGTGTTTGCAGAAACAAGGCAGATTGCAAAGCCCGTGGCAGCCACCAGCGGCACCAGCACATTTGCAAACGGCAGGGCGAGCGCCACTGCCACAAGCGGGTTGTCCGCCCTCTCGGCAAGCGCCTGTGGCGAGATTATGCCGAGTGCCATTATAGATATCGCAAGCGCAAAGAGCACAACCGCGCCAACGGCAAGAAGGTGGGCGCGTGGCAGAATTTTCTCCGGGTTGCGGGTTTCTTCCGCGCCCTGCGAGATGCTCTCTATCCCTATGAACGCAACCATTGCAAGGGTTATTGAGTAAAGGAAGTCATGGATGCCCCTTTCCCCCTGGATTGGCTTGAGATCAGAAAGGAAGGTTTGCAGATTGAATGTAGTTACCATGCCGATTATTATCAGCCCGAGTATCAGGGCAACGGTCCCGACGGTGAGAGCGGAATTTATCCAGGAAGATTCCTTGATGCCGAAAAGGTTTATCAGCATCAGGAAGAATATGAGCAAGCCTGTTGCCAGCGGAAAAACTGCGCGCAATTCCGGGAAGAAAAAGGAGAGGTACCCGATTGCCGCGACTGCAAAAAGCGAAATGTCGATAGTATAGTCAAGCATCAGGCCCCAGCCGCCTATGAAGCCCGCAAACTTGCCGAATGCGCGCTCGCCGTAGACCGAGGCGCCGCCTGCAACCGGAATGGCGGATGCAAGCTCGGCATAGGAGAGCCCAGTAAGAACATAGACGCCTGCGGCTATCAGAATTGCGAATGGCATTGCGCCGCCGGAATATGCAGCAATGAGCCCAAGCGCAAGGAAAATGTCCGCCCCGACATCGGCAAAGCCCATTGAGAAGCATCCAAGAAGCCCTAGCTCCTTTTTGAGAAGACTTGGAATAGGGATGATATCGGGTATCTTAAGTTCATTATCTGCCGAGCCCAAATCCATTTTCTTCCTTCCATTTTTTTTGGTCTCACATCGATTCTTTTCAAAAGTTAGTGGCTGGTTTTAGCAAGAATTGCAAACTCACTGTTTTTCTGCAGCCGTCTGCGCTGGCGCGAGCAGCTTCTCGGCCTTCTCAGATGAAGACAATAGCTTGTCGTTCTCCTTCGCCTTTCCGTTTTCCGCTTTTTCCGCCGCAACATTCTCCCTAAGTATGAATACAGCCGCGGCAAGAACGGAAGTCCATTCTCCTTGCTTGTCCACCACGATTGACTGGGTGATGTTCGTCGTTTTCACGAACTTTCCGCTCATCTTGAATAATGTCTCCTTCTCATCCCAGCTTTGGTTCACGTCGAATTCTATGCCGAGCGTGGAGGCGAGCATGGATGCCGCGAGGTCCTCGGCATAATCGCCGGCATTGTCCTCGGTTTCTCCGAAAGAGTGGTATTCGCTCAAATAGCCGTACTGCGAGCGGTCGGATGGGACAGCCGCGCCAACCGATGCGGATATTAATCGGTTGTGCTCGTTCGACTCGTTTCTTGAAAGCACGACAAAAACAATTTCGCCGTCGTTGAGCATAGGCAGCCCCTTGCCCTTGGGGACTACTTCGCAGAACGGAGGGAGAATGCTTGATACCGTGACGAGATTGAATTTTGCGATCCCCGCATCTCGAAGCGCGAGCTCGAACGAGGTGAGCTTGTCCTTATGGGTGCCCACCCCTTTGGTGAAAAAAACCTTTTTGGGTACTAGATTTGATGGTTCCATGCGAAATAAATGATTGAATTGTTTAATATTCTATCTGTTTGCCGAATTTCCCACGTGGCACGATTCTTGCCATTAAGTATTTAACCGCAAAGCGGGAATTAGCTGCCATGGGGAGAAGGGACCGCAAGCATCATCCGATGCATGGGCAGGGGGATTTCAGGCAGGGTGATCCCCGCAGCCCGAAGGCGCGCTACACGCGCCATTCAAAAGCGCAAGAGCCGCAGCGCCCGGCATTCGGGCAAAGGGCGGGCGGAGCGCAGCAAAAGGAAATCGACCTTAAGGCAATCGCGCATAAGGCAATGCTGCAGTATGATTTTGAGCCTGAATTTTCAAATGCGGTAATGTCTGCAGCTAATTCGCTCGACCCCCGCTTGCCGCAGAAGGCGGGCGCAGGCGTGCAGGATATGCGGCACCTTCTCTGGTCGTCGATTGACAATTTTGATACGGAAGATTTGGATCAGATAGAATACTGCGAGCGAGGGCAGGGCGGCGAAATACACGTAAAAGTGGCGATTGCAGATGTGGATGCGTTTGTGCCGAAAGGCTCGTCTCTGGACATGCACGCGAGAAAGAATACCACTTCCGTTTATACTGGAATAGTGACTTTCCCGATGCTGCCAGACAGATTGTCAAAGGATTTGTCTTCCCTTCCTGTGGGGCAGGACAGGCTGGCAATGGTGATTGAATATGCGGTGCAGCCAACTGGAAAGGTCCGTCCTGGGAAAATCTACCGCGCGCTTGTCAAAAACAAGGCAAAGCTGGTCTACGAGGAAGTAGGCGCGTGGCTGGAGGGGAGGGGGCAAATGCCGAAAATTATCGGCGAGATGCCGCATTTGAAAGAGCAAATGCTCCTGCAGGATGAGGCGTCAATACGGCTTGGCAAGTACCGTAGCGGGCAAGGCGCGCTTGAGCTTGAGTCGCTTGAGGCAAGGGCAGTCATAGACCATGAGAAAGTCATGGGATTGTATGTTGTTGAAGACGACCAGGCAAAGCGCATAATCGAGAATTTCATGATAGGCGCAAACGGAGTTATGTCCGGCTTTTTGGAAAGCGCGGGCGTGCCCACGATACAGCGGGTGGTGCGCACCCCAAAATACTGGGATGATATAGTGGCGCTTGCAAAATCAAGAGGCTTCCGGCTTCCAAACTATCCGAAAGCTAAGCCCCTCTCCGAATTCTTGGAACAGGAAAGGGGAGCCGACCCCGAGCGGTTTCCAGATTTGTCATTGACCATGGTAAAGCTTCTGGGCCCTGGCGAATACGTGATGTATGACAAGAGAAAGCCCATAGGGCATTTTTGCCTTGCAGTCACCAGCTACACCCATGCGACCGCGCCCAACCGCAGGTATCCTGATTTGATAATCCAGAGGCTCCTGAAAGCCGCGCTTGATAAGAAGCATTCGCCTTATAGCAGGGACGAAATTTCGCGCGCAGCCGCATGGTGCACTGACCGGGAGAGGGCGGGAAAAAGAGTGGAGCGGTTCATGACAAAGGCTGAAGCGGCTGTGTTATTGCAAGGAAAAATCGGGCAGGTGTTTGATGCAATAGTCACCGGCGCATCCGACAAGGGGAATTACGCAAGGCTTCTCGAGCCGCCTGTTGAAGGCAAGATAGTGCGCATGGCGCACCGGGCAAGCCGCATCCGTGTCGGGGAAAAAGTAAGGGTCAGGCTCATAAATCTCGACCCGAAGAACGGGTTTGTGGACTTTGAAGTGGTGCGCGAATAGAAACGCCTAGCCATGTGCATAAGCACATGTTTCGGTGTGTGAAAAAATCCGTGCCAATCAGCGCAGCGCTTGAGGCGCAAAAAGAAGCATTAAACCCAGGATGAAAAGTATCACCCCGCCTATTATCTTGCAGTACTTTGCATATTTTTCCCCAATGCCGCCTGAAACCGCGAATGCGGCAAGCCCGAAGACCACCAGGTCATCAAGCATGAAGAAGAAGACATAGAGCGAGATGTATGCATAATATTCCCAGAATGAAAGGCTGGAAAGCGCAAGCACCTGGGTGAATACAGCCGGAATCGCCGCAGAGCAGACGAACTCCACTGAATTGACCACGAACGCAAGCACGATTATCGCGCCCATGGTGGCAAGCGTCATAGGCGCCGAAACGATTTCCTCTATTTTTGACATCGTCTTTTTCTTGTCATCCGCACCCCCGACTTTGCAGGTTAGGTCACCTTTTGTGATTATGTATTCCCGTATGGAAAGCGCCCCGCCGCCAAGCGCCACAAGGCCGATTATTATCGTGACCGCCCGCATATAGCCCAAAAGCAGAAACGCATTGAGCCACGCCGTCATGAAAAGGAAGTAGAGTATGCCCGATGCCGCGACAAACGTGCCAACTATGAACCAGACTTTCCTCTTGTCGTTAAGGTTCATCACAAGCGCAATAAGATAGACCAGCACCCACATCGCGCACGGGTTGAAGCCATCCACCAGGCCCAGCACAACCGCGAGAACTGGTAGCGAATAGCTTAGCGGGCTGATTGCGCCGATGAATGGGACGCTTATTTCGAGGGTTTTTTTCTGCTGCGATTGGTCAGATGCCCTGCCTGCAAGCTCGTCGTCTATCGCCTGCATGATTTGGGCCCCGAGTCCCGCCTCATCGTCAAAGCCGGTTATCGTGCGGTTGCCGATGAATGTTTTTGGTACCCCTTGGCTGCTGTCGCCCCTTTCAGCGGCCATCTTCTCCATCAGCCGCACCTCATCCGGGTTTTCCGTGCTGTGGCGGATTATCAATATGTTCGGGTATTTTTTCACAAGCTTCTCGTTGAATGGCACCTGCGCCTTGCAATGCGGGCATGTTGATGAAAAAAAGAAATGCACCTCAAGCGTGGCGTTCCTGCCAGCCTGGAGCTGATCCATCGCTTGAAAATCTCCGGCGCCAACCGGGCTTTCGAAAATGAGCGTGACTCCTATCAGGAGGAGCGAGAGGACAAGAAGCCTGTTGAATGGTTCCGAAAGAAAATCCTTTGCGTCTTTTGTGACCGACATTAGAACCATCTTAAGGCTGTGCGCAGCCAATGCGCCATCCAGGCAATTGTTGGGAATATTACCGCCAATAATATATATGCAGTTGTTTTTGGCAGGCGCAGCCGGCATATGGTGCGAAGAGGACTAACCGCACTTGGCGGAATATGCGCAAAGCCTCCCGCCGCCCAAAACCCCTTTAATGTTTCCGCGAGAAGGCAAGGCGGTTGTTGCCATGGGGGATACGGAAAAAAACCAGGATTGTGGTGTGAAAAAATGCGGGACTTGCACTGGAGAATGGCATTTTCCTGGCGAAACAGGCGCGCGCAGGCAAAGCGCGTGGTTTTGGCCGTTTGGCCTTCTTGGCCTCATAGGCCCGCTGATTGGAAGCGTAATCTGGATAATATTCCTGGTTGCGGGCATCTGGATACTCAGGCTTGCAAACATCGTTTTCATGTCCGGCTTTGTAGCGCTTTTGATTGGCGCCGTTGTGGCGAACCTCCAATGGTTTTTCGCAGTCTCGCTCTTCTTAGGCTATTGCGGCTATTTCATACGCAAAACCCCCTCGACCGCAGCCGTCCTTTGGCCCGTCATGGGCGCGGTGAATTTCACGTTTGCCATGTGGATTATCTCTTGGGTGTTTAGGACGGTGGGCTTTTCTGCGGGCGCTACCTGGCTCTACGAGCCGGGAATTTTCATAAGGGCGAACCTTATCGTGATTTTCGCGTTCGTGCTTGTTTTGGGGGCAATATCAATGGCGGCAAGACAGAGTCGGATGCGGAAAAACTAGCGGGGCGTTGACATGCACAAAATCGAAATCGCACTGGCGCTTGTTCTTATTTTTGCCATGGCTTTGACCGCAATCGTGCTGAATTACCATGTGATATGGCGCTGTGGAGGCACGAACGAGCACGCCATATTTCGGATATATGTGATGGACACGCAAGTTAATTTCACAGGCAGTCAATACCAGGCCGATATTCCAAACGGGGAACTGTGCGGAAAAAACGGGCAGTCGGTTTACCTTACGGGCGGCAACGGGGAAGTGGTGCACAAGCACGCCAATGGCGCGACATGGGGGGATTTCCTTTCAACGCTAGGGGTGAAACACAGGAAAGGCTGCTATGATATCGAGGGTGCGGGCAGCTATTGCGACGAGAAGACAGTTTACTGGAGGGTTTATCTGAATGGGGCGCCGGCAGGCAACCTTGACAAAACGGAAATCCGCGACAAGGACAGGCTTCTTATGTCCTATGACAACGACGAGACAATCGGATCGGCAGAGATGCCATTAATCGAGCGTTCGCTCGAAATACTCTCATTGACTGCGAACAATCCGGATTTCCTTCCGCCACAAAACAGCCTGCCAGGGCAGCTTGCCGCGCTTAACTTGGCAAACGAAACTTGACCGGGCAATTTTAGAGGTATCCCCACGTGGTCAGCCTGTCCCGGTCCTCCGCCCAGCGCCTGCCGATGTCAGTGCGGTAGAACATGTTGGGGATGATTATGTTCTTCACCCGGTTGTAAACGACGCTTCGCGCCTCCTCCATCGTGGTGCCCGAGCCCGTAACTACAAGCGCGTAGCCGCTGTTGCCCGCAAGCTTCCAGTCGTTCTCATCCAGCTTGACGTCCCCCAAATGGATGCCCTCATGCGCCGGCTTCTTGAAAATTATCGTGGCGTCCTCGGAATATTTCCTGAATGCCTGAGGATCCTCGAAAGGAAACGGGGGGACCGCCACCACCACGCCCACCTCGAACGCTCGCTTGGTACGGAACTCGGGCTTCTCCTTTTTCGCAATCCCATAAAGGAAATTGCCCCACTCCGAAAGCACGCCTTCCATCATTATGCTTACGTGCGGATAGCCGAAGCGGGAAGTGAATTCCAGAGGGTAAATGCCACGAGAGTTGACGATGCAGTTGATGTCTATGTAGCCCACGTAGCCAGACGCGGCAAGCTTCTCCTTCATCTTCGCAAGAGTGGAATTGAAAAGCGGGCTGCCAGCCGTGAAAAGCATGGAAGTGCCCATCTCGCCTGTCGAAGGGCCAAGCTCGCCTGGGAACATCCGCTTGTGCTCGAAGTTCACGTTGATGGGGCTTGCAAAATCCGCTCCGTTGAAAAATGCTCCGACTGCGACCTCAACCCCTGAAATGAATTTCTGGAGTTGGAACGCCTTGATTTTTTTGCTCCAGTTCTTCTTGTAGCGCTGCAGCATGTCCCATATGTCCCTGCCGTCGTCCTCCTGGCCCACGAAAAGAAGCTCCTTCTCGTTTTGAGCAAGGCCCGAGGGCTTGAGGACATAGCGGTCCGGGTTTTTCTTGATGAAATCGGAGGCATCGTCGAATGATGTGAAGTTCCAGCGGGGAATTATCGAGATGCCTGCAGACTCGAGCTCTTTTTGCCCGAATTCCCTGTCAAGCTCCAGCTGGTCGGTATAGACGCTGCCGCCAACCACCAATTTTCCCGCCTTGCGAAGCTCGTCCGCCTCCTTCCCGAAGCCGAAATCGTCGAAAACCACAACGTCCGCCCAATCCTTGTTGTCAATCCACGAGTCGCACTTGTCAACAAAGCCGTCGCAGACGTCTTTCTGGTCCTTGTTGATTATGTGGTATTTTACATCGTGGCCCTCGTTTTTCACGGCCCAGGCAAGGTCGCCTATCAACGCGTCTATGGATACAAAGAGGAATTTCAGCTTCTTTTTCTCAGCAGCATTGCCGTTTGTCATCACGCAAAATTGGGCGGCAATCCTTTTTAGCAGGTAGGGTGCAATCTGGGCATGCAAAAAGCAAGCGCAAATGGGCAGCTGTCGCAAATGCAGGGGCTTCTTGCCGGCATCGAGAGGCGCCATCTTGACGGCGAGACGCTTCGCGGCCCGAGGCTCGGTTTCATCTTCAGAGAGCTTAAGCGCCGCGGCTGCAAGCCGACACGGGACTCGTGCGGCAACATCTGGGTGGAAAAGGGCAGCGGAAAGCCGCTTGTCGTTTTCTCATCGCATATGGATGTCGACCCGCGCATAAAAAAATCCGAGCTGAAACGCCTGAAGGTCGGGAAAGGGGGCGTGGCGGTTGGCGTCCTGGACAATGCAATAGGCTGCACGCTCAATCTGCTGCTTGCCGAGGCTGGCCCGAAAAAAGGCAGGGCAATCTACATATTCACCGTTTCGGAGGAAATACGCCGAGACAATCCCGACTTGTTCGCAAAAAGCGCAAGGGAAGTCGTAAAGGGCATGAGAAAGCGCGGCATAAAACCCGACTTGTGCGTGACCATCGATGTCACATACCCGAAGCTTCTTGCGCCCCACCATCTTACAGACTGGGAAAAAGAGCACCACGAGATTTTTGACATGGCAGACTCTACGCACTGCTACCTGGACGGGTATTTCACCCGGGCATCAAGAAGAAAAGGCGCGGCGCTGGTAAAAAAATTCGGCAGCACGGGCGTCAAGGTGCGCAACCTTCCCGGGCATGACGAGGCCGCCGTTTACAAATCAATCGCGCCTTCCTTCGCATTCGGGCCTGTCGTTTTCGGGAGCTTTGACATGCCAGGCCAGTCAATGCCCATGAAGCATATGAGAACCGCGTTGATGTTCCTCAAAACCATCTGATCGTTTTCTTATCAGGATAATCGGATTAAATGCGGCTAAACCGGCGCGCTTTTTATTCCTTTTTCACTCATTTCAAGCATGGCAAAAACACTTGTCATTTATAGCTCGAAATACGGGAGCACGAGGCAGTATGCGGAATGGATTGCCGAAGCCGTTTCCGCGGACATTATGCCTGTTGAGAAAGCTGATGCGAAAAGGCTTTCAGAATACGGAACAGTCGTATTCGGGGCGTGCGTTTACATCGGCAAAATGAAAGGCATCGATTTCATAATCCGGAACTGGGGTGCGCTGGAAGGAAAGAAAGTGGTTGTTTTCTCTGTTTCAGCAAGCTTAGCATCGAGCCAGAATGCAGACGACATATACCAGAAGAACTTGCCTGGGCCGCTCAGGGAAAAAGTGAAATATTTCCACCTTTCAGGCAGGATCGGCAAATTGGATATGGTTGACGCCGCGCTGATGATGGTGCCCAGGTCGGCGGCAAGGGCAAAATATGAAAAAACTAAGAGCGACGATGCCAAAAACGAGCTCGAGCGGCTCGAACGTTTCGACGAAGTTGACAAAAATGCGATCGGGCCGATCGTAGATGAAATCAACAGGTGAATGCCAATCATGAACACAATAGGGATCCTGGCAACCGAACACCGCCTTATCGAGCGGATGGTGAAGCTTCTGAAAGCCGAGCTTGAGCGCGAAAAAACAAAGCGAGTCGCAAACACCGTTTTCCTGCGCGATGCTGTCGATTTCTTCAGGAACTATGCCGATAAGCTGCACCACGGAAAAGAGGAGGACATACTTTTTTTTGAGCTTGCGAAAAAGCCGATGAGCGGCGAGCATAGGCAAATGATGAAGCAATTGATTGCGGAGCACAAGATAGCGCGCGAGAATGTCAAGGGGCTTTTGGATGCTGCTGAAAGGCACGAAAGAGGAAACGGAATCGCGATTGATGATATGGCTTCTTGCGCTTCCAGACTGGTTTTGCTCTATCCGCCCCATATTGAAATGGAGGACAGGCGTTTCTTTGTCCCAGTCATGAAGTACTTTACGGCTGATGAGCAGGGGAAAATGCTTTCTGCGTGCAATGAGTTTGACGGAAAAATGGCGATTGAGGCAAAATACCGCGCGATTATAGAGCGGCATGAAAAAAACCCGGCAAAATAGGCAGACTGCTGCCATTATATGGCATTTGCACCATATTGGCATGCTAATTCTCTTCGATTTGAAGATGGTAGTGGAGCAATTGAATATGTTGAATGAAACGAAATTGATTGACGAGTCGTATCTTGTGAGGCGCGGAAAGTACAAGGCGCTGGTAGCCGGCGGGATGAGCGACAAGAATGCCAAGGAGGAAATCTGGCCGAGCACCTCTGCAGGAATACTACGACAGGCAAAGGAAAAAGACGAAATGGAAAAAGCGATTGAGGCGGTTTCGCCAGAATAGACGGGCAAAACTATCGCATCGTTATTTTTTGCCTGCTGCGCCCACTGATTCTGTTTAACGGCAAAACTGCATCTTGATTCTGCAGTTTCTCAAGCGGGACCCATTTGCCGCGGGGAAGCGGAAATTCGCCCTTATTTTGCGATAGGGGGAAAATGCCGCCTCTTTCGCCTGGTTCTTTTTCAGTTCCATTTGCGCATTCGCCAGCTTGGGCTTTTTGGGTTCGCCGCACTCGCATCATGCCCGCAAGAAAACTGACCAAATCGCCCTGTATCTCCCCCAGGGTCGGCTTTTCGAATAGGGCATCCCCTATCGCCAGCCGCTCAAGAGATGCAAGATGCGGATCTTTCGCGTTATGGATCAAAGTTGCAACGATTTTTTTTCCGCTGCCGAAATCGAAAACAAGCTCGCGCAGCATCCTGTGCCTATGGGGATCCGGATATGCCAGGCTAATTTTGGGCGAAAATGGCAAGACGGAATCATAAACCGCCTTCAGGGCGATAAGGTCGGATTCATATTCGAAAATAAATGCCCTTTTGCTTCGTTCATCGTAGTGGAATAATGCCTTGGCTGCCCCGCCAAGGCTGAACTCGATCGCCGGCATGCCGCCTGTTCCAAAAACGCGCTCCATGCTTTCACCGTGTCATATTAGAGAATATCATGTTAAAAAGAATTGGCTTTGCCCTGCCAATAGGTGGCGAGTGCTCGCGCAAAGCATATAGCATGGTTAGTATTTTATTCTCTCTAGGCAAGAAAATAGCATGCTTCCCCAATTCGATGTTGGCATTTTCGCAGCACTCAAGATCGGGCTGCTGAGCCCCGACTGCAGAAGCATGGCTGAGGCGTTAATCTATGCGATGCCGAATGAATACACGGAAGCGGTAAGCGATGAAACATCCGCGCTTATGCTTGTGCGGCTTTCGGAAAAGCTCCTTAATGAGAAAAAGATCGGGGAGATGGAAAAAAGGGAGCTTGACCGGTTGATAGTTGCCTGCAACACTCAGCCTTTTGGCAGCGGCGGAAGGGAGAGGACAGCGCAGGATGCAAGAAAAGACAAGATGCCGAAACCGCATATGAAAAACCGGCTTTTGGAGAACAATGAATTGCTTCCTTTGAGGCCCGCCAAAAGAAAAGAGAGACAGGCGAATATCCGGCTCATACTTGACGAATATGCCAATCACATCGGGAATGCGGAGGAATTGAAGCGGCTGAACACGGCGATGGAAGCGGTTGACGCTTTTTATGAAATGAAAAGCCCGGCAGGAAAGGCGGATTTCGACCCGAAAGAGGCATGGGATCTTTATCGCTATCTGTTCCCGGACAAGAACGAGCGCGAGCCTGTTGGCGAGATAAAGGAAAGGCTTGACCGGATGCTTAAGCTCGTAAACTCGAAGGAGCTGCAAAGACACTACCAAGACAGCCGGTTCCACGCAATTACCGGCGTAAGCAAAGGCAGTGTTGTTGCATACACCCAATTCTCCACCATGCCGCTAGGCAACGACCAAACGGTGGTTTTCTGGCAATATGGCGGCACGGCTGATGACAAGTACATGGCGGAAAAGCACGGACGGCAGAATGAAACCTTCCGCGAGCTGGGAGTGGCAAGCGCGTTTTACGTGTTCCGGCACGGGATTGCAGAGCACGATGCAGAAAAGATGGGACGGAAAGGCGGCTGCGTCGGCACAATTCTCGAATCGGAAATGAAAGGCATGGGGCCAGATGAGGAATCGATAAGGTTTACTGAGAAGCGCCTTCGAATCCACAACCGCATGGGCGCGAAAATAATGATGCTTGAGATGGAGGATGGCACGCTCCTCAATGCCCATTTGCAGCCGCGGCTCACGCCAACCACGCAGCCAATCATACTCCACATGATGTTCAGGCCTAAAAATTATGACAGCAGCAAGATAGGCGAAACTGAAATGATGGATAAGGGGATGGCGGAAAAGCTGGTCATGTCTTTTGTTGACAATTTCGACGTTGAAGGGTTTGACAAGAAGGATGTCGAGTTTGCACGAACAATAATGAGGGAAAGGCTTGCCAATACGAAGCGTGTGCTGCTCCTTCCGCCTGAAAAAGTGCCGAACATAATCGAGCTTGCAAAAATGGACCCTATCCTTATGGAACAAGTCGTGCACGACTACGGCTCGCTTGGGAAATTGGAGGCGATGATAAAGTCCGCGACCGACAAGCCAGACGGGCCGGTTAAACACCTTGGCTCCTAGGCGAATACGACTTGCGGGAATTCCTCCGCTACCCTCTTATTCTTTCCCGCAGATTCTTGCGCATGGGAGTGTTGTTTGATTACGACGAGCTTGCCAAGGCGACGGTTGACGCTGTCTGCAATGCCGGGCAGTGGCACCGCGCGGTTTCGGTCGACCTTGAAACAAAGATAATGAAAAAAAGCGACTTTCTTTCGGGCGAGCGGCTGCTTGGAATAGGCTTTGCAAGGCGCACTTGCGACGGGGTGGAGACCCGCACCCTCCGCCTGAAGGACGACTCGGACGAGGCAGAGGCGGAGCTTCTCAATGAGGCAGCGCGATGGCTTTATGGCGTGCGCCCTCTCTTGCTTCTTGGCTACAATATCGCGGGCTATGACTACCCGCTTCTTTCGCTCAAGATAAAGTGGTATGATGATAGGGCGAGGGCGGCATGCAAAGAGGGCGAGAAGCCAATGTTTCCGCGCGAGTACTGGGCACTCAAGGATGCGATGACGCGCGCGTTCGTGCTTGACATGATGCACCCGCTCCGCTATGAAATCGCAAGGCATGACTCATGCACCGCAAAATACCGCTCGCTTTCGTTTGTCGTTTCGCACAAGAGATTTGCAGAAATGAAGCTGATGAGGCGGAAGGGGCTGGCGGAAGCCGATGCGTCAGCAGGCAAAGATGCAGAGGTTAGAAAGGATGCGCAGATGAACAAAGGCTTGAAAATATATGAAATGTGGAAAAGCGACGACCCTGCGTTTGAAAGCTATTTGGAGGGCGATGTCCATGATGTTCTCCTGTTAGCAGAAGAAATTTACAGTATAGGGAAAATAGAGAAGAAATAATGATTGGCGATGCCAACGGCAAGCGGTATTCAGGGTGAAGAGGATAATGGCATCTGACGATTTGAAATGCGAAAGCAACGGCAATGTCCCTATGGGCTCCCTTTTTCCAATGCCCGCCATGCGGGATGGGCAGCGTGAGTTTTACCTGGATGCAAAAGAGGCTGCGGAAGGCGGGATGGTGCTTCTTGCCAATGCACCCACCGGCATAGGGAAAACCGCTGCGGCGCTTTCAGCCGTGCTGGAGTCCGCAATTCCAGCGGGCAGAAAAGTAATATTCGTCACCAACCGGAGCTCGCACCATTTGCAGGCGATGGAGGAAATACGGAAAATGAATTCTGCAAGAAGCGCTGAACTCGGAGCTCTCCGGTTTGGAATGCGACGGATACTTGCGATTGACAAAATAGGCAAGGAAAGGATGTGCATCCATAGGCTGAGGAACCGGAGTGAGACAGGCGCGCTCCGCTGCGAGCTCTCCAGGTCTTTTTGCGCCTATTCGCGCCCGAAAGAGGAAGCTATAACTGGACTGCTAGAGGGAGACATGGGCGCGGGTGATGCGAATGCGTTTTGCGCGCAAAAATCATCCTGCCCTCATTTCACCGCGCTTGGCGCCATGGCGAGAGCGGACTTGATAATCGCGGATTACCGCTATCTTTTCGATGAAGGGGTAAGGGGCGTTTTTCTCCAGAATGCAAAGATAGCGCTCGACAAGCTCGACGTGATAATAGACGAGGCGCACAACTTGCCTGACGCGGTGCGCGAGATGAGCAGCCCGTCAATAGACCAGGACAGCTGCAGGCTTGCGCTTTCGGGCATTGCCGCGGCAAGAAAACTCGCAAGAAGGATGAAGGATGATGCGCTTGCCGAAACCTTTTCCGCGCCGCACGACTACATCAAGGGGACGCTCTCGGCGCTCATGGAGGAAATTGCGCTTTCGGGCAAAGAGGGCGCGGAAGTGCCGCTTTCAGGGGGAGCGTTGGCAATTTTCCGAAGCGACCATTATGCGAAAAGCACGCTTGGGGCGAACGGGCGAGAAGTTGTAAGCGAGCTTGAGCGCGCCTCGCAGTTTCTCCGCGACGCAGTCTCAAAGGAAGGCATGCGGGAGGACTTCACCGCTGAAGGGGTGGAGAAAATGGGCGAGCTTGCGGCTTTCCTCAAATCCGCATCCGCAATCGCGGAAGGCAGCAAGTCAAGCGGGCTGTTCGCAAAAAACGAGGGAGATGACAATTTCACCCTCAAGTGCGTGCTCTACGACCCATCCGAGGTTTCGTACGGCGTCTTTTCGGCATTGCACTCGGCAGTCCTGATGAGCGGGACATTGATAGGCAAGAAGGCGCTGGTGGACCTTTTGGGGCTTGAGCCCGCACGGGTCTTGAGGCAGGAGGAATCCTCTTACGCGAGCGCTTTTCCGCAAAATCGCCATCCGATAGCGATATGCACCGCCGCCTCATCGAGATTCAGCGAGCGGGGGTTGGGCGGAAGCGTGGGAATGATGGCGAGGGTGATTGCGGAATCGTCGCGCGCGGCTTGGCCGCATTCGGTTGCGGTGTTCTACCCGTCATATGACTATATGGCAATGGTGCATAAGGAGCTTGCCCTGCCGGAGTTTTTGCATGAATCCGAAACGCGCCTTTCAACCGGAAAAGCCGGTGAAAGAAAAGCCAGGCTTGAAAGCGGAGTGGAAAAAGGGGCGATGATGTTCCACGCGGTGATAGGCGGCTCGTTCTCGGAAGGCGTGGACTTCAAGAAAAACCCGTTCAAGCTGATAATTGTCGCCGGCTTTCCCCACCCGAAAAGCGACGGGCAGCATTCCGCTTACGAGACTTATCTCGGGCTGAAGTTCAAAAGCAGGCATACTGCGGACCTTTATGCGTCCATGTACCCTGCGATAATCCGCTCGGTGCAGGCGCTTGGAAGGGGGATAAGAAGCGAAACCGACTGGTGCTTCGGGCTTTTGCTCGACGACAGATTCGAGAAATACGGCTCCCTTCTGCCAGAAGGCATAAGGGCGAAAGCAAAGCGCCTATCGCCTTCCGAAACGGCAAAAAACGTGCACGCCTTTAAGGAAACCATGGCTGGGGGAAAGGAGTGATTCTATGGCGCTTCAAATCGCAAATCCTTTAGAAAAAGAGGAAATCCAAAGGCTGGTGAATGAAAAAAAGGAAACGGAAGAGAAGCTTGCCATGGTTGGAGGGCGCGAATTCGGCTTTCTTCTTGAGGACTGCGCGGACCTTTCGGACATTATTGAAAACATAAGGGAGATAAGCGGGAAAAGAAGCGAGAAGGAGCGCGCAGCGTTCGAATCGAAGGTCAAATTCTCAAGAAAAATAAGGCGCAAGGCAAAGGACCTGAGGAACTTCGAGCAGAAGGTCGTGGAGGAATTCGAAAAGGGGCACATTCCGCTTGAGCATGGCAGGAAAATGGTCGCGATAATCAAGCTTCTCCGTTCGCAGGATGTCGAAAAGGCCGAGCGCGAAGCCGAGGAGTTCTACGCTTTTCTGGACATGGGCGACCGGCTCAAGGAAATTGACGATTTGCTCTCCAGGAAGAAGGCGCAAATCGAGCGGAATGCCCGCATGCTCCTAATGCAGCTTTCCGACCTTGAATGGCTGGAAGCGCAAGCCAAGCCGGACGCCGAAAAAATCGGCAGGCATGAAAAAAGGAGGAATGCGCAAAATGCGCTCGAACTTGCAAGAACGGAGCATCTTTGCGCGCTTTCGGCAATGCCGCTATGCGCGCTTATTGCAAATGAAAGGGCGGAGGAGCTTTTGAGCATGGGAATGCCTATGCTGGAGCGGCAGACGCGCGAAGCGCTTGCTGCTTTTTTGCATAAGTCGGGTCTTGAAGGCAAATCCGCATCTGACCTTTGCAGCATGGCTGGCGAAAGCGAGCAGAAGCTTCGCCACCTAGGCATCGATCTGGCGGGCTTCCGGCAGGAAATAGTCGGGCGCAAGGAATTCCTCTCAAAGATAATGTTCCTGCGCACAGGAGGATTTCTTGACGATATCGCCGATGGCTCGCAGGCACAAGAGTATCTCGCAAGGCATTCCAATGCCGCAAAGCACGCCTGCGAAGAGCTTTTGAGTCTTGGAGGCACTGCGAGGGAAGACAAGGCGGAGTGGGAAAGGGCCGGGCTCATTCAAAAAAAGAGAGCAGGGCTTGAGGGAGTCGGGAAAGCCGCGCTTGTATCAGAGCTAAAAGAGATCGAAGAGCTCAAGAACATAATGGAGGGCAAAGCTGCCGCGCCGAATGACGAAAAGCGTGAAGAGAAGGGAATAATTGCCGCTTTTTTCGGGCTTTTTAAAAAGAAATGACTCAGGCCCGCACGACTTTTTCAAATATGGGCGAAACTTCCTTGACAAATGCGGCTGTTTTTTGATTCTCCAGGACAAAAAAGAGGCTGCCCATGCCGGTGTACTTCATGCGGCTGAGAAGAAAATCGACAAATGCTGCTGCTTTTTCCGAGCCTGCCGAATCAAGAAGCTCGTTGAGCGAGTTTACAACCATGAAAGAATGGTTGCCCGCCGACGCTATTGTGCCGAAAAGGGCGGAAAGCGCAACCAGGTTTTTTGCGGATGGCACGCGGGTGACTTGGAAATTCGGGACCGAGCCGACCGGCGCCCCGGAGGCATCTATCCAAAGCATGTTGCCGGAGTTCAATGGAACACTTATTTCCTCGGTCGACTTGATCAGAGTAAAATAAACGGAAGTCGGATTGAGGTGTGAGAGGAACTGTTCGGAAAGCGCCTCGAAAAGCCCTCGTCTGTCTCCGAAAATCACCAGCGTGCTTTGCTTTCCGCTGACCGCGCGGTCGCCAAGTTTATCGTAAAGCCAGCTTTCAGCCATTCAAAGCCTCTCTTTTTTGACAATCTCTGAAAGCGGCTTGCGGATATGCGTCTGCCCTAAAGAATCAGAACCTTTCTCAGCATACCCTATGCCCACCGCCAACGGAGCAAGCGTGCCTTTTCGGATGCCAAGCGCTTTCGGAAGCCTTTTTTCGTCAAGCGAGAGGATGCATGAACCAAGACCTAGATCTTCGGCCTCAAGAGACATCATAAGCGCGGGCATTGCAGCGGACATGAGCGATTCATATGCCCCGAGTTTGCCCTTCAGCATGCCCCTATGCCGCTCGGTTGAAGCAATACTTGTGGAAAGCGCGATTACCACGAGCGCTTTCGGGGGCGTGTGAAAAAAGCCATAGTATGATGCTTTTACTGTTTCTCGAATTGTCGTGGTGTTCTTGACGATTATGAAATTGTAGGGCTGACTGTTCAAAGGCGTTGGCGCCCACCTGCCAGCCTCGAGTATTTTCTTGAGGCGGGAATCGGAAACCGGCTTTTGGGAAAATTCGTATATCGTCTTTCGCTTCTTGGAAAGTTCAAGGAAATTTCTCATGGATGGAAGAACGTTTGCCGGACTTTTAATCCTTTTGTTGGCAGCAGCTGAAAATCAGGGATTAAGCCCAAAAATCGCGAAATTCAGGAGAGTTGCGAATGAAACCCAGAGAAGATAGGGCACAAGAAGGTATGCGGCGCGCCTGTCAATCGCGTAGAAACTCCTGATGGTCAGCGCAATCGCAAGCCAGAGAAGAAGTATGCAAACAAATCCATAAAGCGGCGACCGGAAGCCGAAAAAAAGTATCGACCATGTGGTGTTCAGGATGAGCTGGCCTGAGAAAAGGTCCATCGCAACCCAAACTTTCTTGTTTTTGGCCCTTTTTTCCCATATTAAGTACGCGGCAATGCCCATGAGCGCATAAAGCGTTATCCAAACAGGGCCGAAAACCCAGTTTGGAGGGGCAAACGTTGGCTTGGCAAGCGTCGAATACCATGCTGGAATTGCGGATGCAGTGAAAAAGCCGCCGATAACGCCTGCAAGCTCGCAAACAAGAACGAAAAGAACCAGCTTTATCCAGTCGGTTTTCTGCATGCACGGATGACGGATTTGAGGTTTAAAAGGCTTATTCACACATTCAAACCCTATAGGATGGCAGGTGATTAAACTATGAGAACCATGCAAATCGCTGCGGCTGCGCTTGTTGTGCTAGCTTTCCTGACCGCTTTTTGGGTTTACCCCTCGATGCCGGAAAAGGTCGCATCGCACTGGAATGCAGAGGGCAACGTGGATGGGCACATGGGCAGGGACTTTGGCGTGTTCTTCATGCCTGCCCTTTCGCTTGCAATGCTCGCTTTCTTTTTCATCCTGCCGAAAATAGACCCGTTGAGAAAAAACTACAAGGCATTCCAAAAAGAGTATGAAACTTTCATCGTGCTCATCATTGGCTTCTTCTATTATGTCTACCTTCTCACGCTTGCTATCAACCTGGGCTATATGCTCAACATTACGCAGTTCCTTGCGCCTGCGTTTGGCATGCTGTTCATCTACACAGGCACGTTGATTGAAAAAGCGAAGCAGAACTGGTTTGTCGGCGTGAGAACACCGTGGACGCTTGCAAGCGAGAGCGTTTGGGACAAGACACATGCAATAACAGGAAAGCTGTTCAAAGCCGCGGGCTTGGTGGCGTTCCTGGGCGTTGCGATGCCATCGTTCGGGCTGATGGCATCAATCGCAATCCTTCTTGCGGCGGCTGTTTTCTCGTTTGTTTACTCCTATGTTGAATTTGAAAGGGAAAAGAAAGAAACAGGGAACAGAAAGAGATACAAACGTTAGGCATGAATTATCCGCGCAGCGCCGCAGTATTCAGGTCCGGCCACGCTCATGCCCGCCATTAAACACGCTCATCAGGTCGCGAATGTTCCCTATTTCGGAAAGCCCGATCGCGTTTAGGAAATTGCGCGCTTCGGACAATGCAGGGTGGTGCTTCATCTGGGCATACATTGCGGCAAGCTTTGCGTCCTTGAGGAGATTCTCGCGCTCGGCTTCTTCCTTCTTGCGATCGCCGAACTTCAGGTGCAGAATGTTTTTTTTGTAATCAATCATTATATCCAGCGTCAAGAGATAAAAGAGGTCGTTTGGCAATGCCGCCCTAAGCTTTGCCTCGTATTCGAAAAGCCTCACAAGCGTGCCTTCCGGAAGCTTGAACCTGCGGTCCGCCTCGCAGGAAAGGAGCTTTTCGCAGGCGCTTTTCGCAATCCCTGTGATAGCGCGGTCGCAACCCTGCCTGTAAAGGAAGGTTTTGTCGAACATTTTAAGATGCAAATCCGTTATGCGCCTGTTGATTTCTGAGCGATGCCTGTCCTGGTAGCCCAATGCGTTGCTGATTTCGCATTTGAGCAGTTTCGTCTCCTCGGCCAAATCTTCCGCAGCCTTCTTATTGCTCCTTATGCGCGCAAGATAGTTCGGATCCTGCTTGGTGTAATGGTCAATCAGCATGATGCCCGCCGCCATCATGGATATGCCTTCAATCATATTGCATTCAAGCGAAACGAGGGGAAGCGGCTTTATCTTGATTTCATCATCGCCGACATGCTCGGTGACGATGCCTTTGAAAAGGCCCGTGGCGGGCTCTGTCTTGCTGCCGTTGCGGGCGCGCTTGATTACGGGCTGATCTGATGAAGCAGGGGATGGCGCATTCTCTTTATTCAGCCCAAGCACAGTCGCGCCGAAATATTTCGAGCTGATATCAGAGGCAAAATGATCTATCACCATCTGTATCTCGGGCGAAAGCTTTTCGGGCTCGTTGGAGCTGTAATCGGGGCGGTTTGATTTGCTATTCGGCTTTCCGCTTTTCACAAGAATGTTGTTGACTGCCCTCATCACCGCCTGCCGCACTGAAACGTAAAAGCGGTATGCTAACCCGAACTCCGGCTCTATAAGCTTCAAAATTCCAGGGGCGATGTCCGAGAGCGCCCGCGCCACCATTTCGTAATCCTGCGGGGCTACGACTTTGCCAGTAAGCCAGCTGTGCTCGATATGATCTGCTGAAACCGCATGCGAAATGCCGCTTTCAACAAGAACGCTGTGGATGAACTCGCTTGCTGCGCATGGATTTATGACTATTTCACCAGCAGGAGTCTGAGCGCTAAACGTTGCAGCTTTCAGGATTTCTATCGGCCAAAGCTCGCTTTTGAAAGTCATTCCTTCAAGAAGGGCCTGCTGGAAGACCGGCTTTTTTTCGCCGTCAATTGTGAGAGTGAATAGCTGCGCCTGCTTTGATGCGTAGCGCGTGCTTTTCCGGAGCGCATCCTCGGCTTGCTCTATCGTAAGCCCGGGTATCCCGTCCTTGCGGAAAAGCACCTCTTCGCCCATTAGAAGCTGGCTCGCCGGCTTCTTGACAAATCCGCCATCCGGCCCGCCGATTTTGACATGGACGAAATCGCTTTTGGAGATGATGGACGTGCCTAATATTGTGGAAACCGCGATCTTCCCATCACCTGTGCTAGGGGGTTTGAAACTTGCCATGGAGTAGATATATGCGAAATGAATATAAAGTTATTTATTATCTAAAAGCGTGAAATAAACAGCATATTGGAAAACCGCTAGGAAAAGGGCGAGGTGTTCACAGACTCGGTTGATTTTGCCGTTCCGGTCAGCGTTTCCAGCCTGGCTGACAGCGTGTTCGGGCTTTGGTATCTCTGGGTTGGCGCTGATGCTTGCAGGGGGCTTTTTTGCGTTAAAGCGTGGCAGGAAGCCCGCTTCCGGCTAGCCTTTCTTCCTTTGTTTTTTCCAGGCAATGGAAAACGTCAGTTGATCTGCCCTGGCGAGGGCCGTGTCGCGGTACTTAGCTGCTTCACATAGACGATGTTTGAAAACGCCGATGCCTGGCCTGCCGCGTTCCGCGCGCGGACGAAATAGGCAAAGGTATTGTTGCCGCCGTCAAATACATCGTCATATCTTGTCTGCCCGGTCGTTGCCAAAAGAGACACCACCTTAAGCCCCTCATCGGCGCGGTAGATTTCATAGTCAACCGCGTTTTCATCAGGCTTGGACCAGGTAAGCTGAGCCCCCACGAAGCTCGTGTCGTCTTTAAGATCGGTTATTTCAGCAGGCACGGTAATTGAACCGCAATCGATTTCCTGTTCAATGCAGTTGTTGCCAAGCAGCAATAGCCTGCACTCGTCGCTCATGGAGTCAGGCGCAACTACCGGGCAAGAAACAGGCTCGTTGTAGTCGCCGAGCTTGTAGAATTTCGAGCCGCCGCCGATAAGCGAGCTTACCACCCTCACATATTCGCCGCAAATGTAAACGTTTGCCACGTTTGGCTGCCCGCAAAAAGATTCAGCATAATCGGATAGCGCCTTTGCGGTCACTGAGGGGCAGCTTTCCTCCCAAATCTGCAGGCATTTTTCCTTCTCAGGGCACCAGACATAGCCTGCGGAGCCGATGCAGCCATGCTCGTCCCTGTCCGAACCTGGCATTGGGAAATCAGTGCAGTTCTCTTCCCAGATTCTTATGCACTTTTGCTTTTCCCCGCACCACGAGTAGCCCGCGGAGGATATGCAGCCATGCTCGTCGCGGTCGCTGCCCACCATCTGCGCGGACGTGCAATTCTCTTCCCAAGAACGTATGCATTTGCCAAGGTCATCGCACCATATGTAGCCTGCGGTGGGGATGCAGCCGTGGGTGTCGCGGTCGCCCCCAACCAGTATTCCTTGCTGGCCGGTGTTTTTCACAGGGCCAATCGACGGAAGAACGGATTGCCTAGGCTGGCTGGAAACGCAGCCGGAAAGCAGCATAAGAACGGCTGCAACCGCGAATAAATTCGTTAAACAACCCATATCGATCACCTTGATTTTTATGCAAACTCATCCGCAGTCTTCCTTTTGCTAAATACGCCTGCAATCCGCTTATTTCAAGCGGCAGCTGCAAACTCCTGCCAAACACGCGTATTTTGTGTTTGATTTGACCGGAAACTATGCGGGTGGCGCGCCTGGCAATGTTTCAGGTGGCAGCGTTTCACTAGGCAGCATTCCGGGCGGCATTTCACCAGGCAGCATATCACCAGGCAGCATCCCTGGCAGCGTTTCTCCCGGCAGAGTGGAGCCCATATCAAATGGCATGATTAGTCCAGGCAACATGTCTGGAGTCGTGGATGTGCACTGGGTTTCCCATGGCCTGATGCATTCCTGCCTCTCCTCGCACCAGACATAGCCGGCGGATGATATGCAGCCATGGGAATCGCGGTCGCCGCCAAGCGGGCCCATGCCGAAATACCCTGCCGAAATCCTATCAAACATTCCTTCTGACTTGATTTCGTCAAGCTTCGATTGCCAAAGCTGTATGGTGGAGTCGGGAACGTCCTTGCTGAATGCAAAATATAGGTCTGCGCTTTGCACCGTAAAAACCTTTGTAAAGTCGGATTTCGCAAGACCCGCATTGTAAACCATCCAGGGGAAACTCATGGTGCTTGCAAGCCAAAGCTCGTAACTGCCCGACTTCACCCCTGATGCGCAGGTGCGGTCGTTTTCAACAGACTCGATATTGGTGAAGTTGTTCGAAAGAAGCAGCTGTTCCCTGGCGTCTTTTTTCACAACGCAGATGCCGGATGCGTTTTTTGCGTCTTTAAGGCTTTTGATGGTTTTTCCATAATCTGATTTCGCATAGAATGTGTAATCCCAGATTCCGATTGAGCCCACCCACTTGAAAAGGTTTTCGCGCTGCGCATTTTTTGCCATTGAGTAAAGCATGGTATTCGGGCCGGCAAGCGCGGCAGAATAGGCTTCGGACCAGTTCGTAAGCTGAATTTGGGCGCTTTGGTTGGTTCGCAACAGTATTTCCCGCAAAATCTCGGTCGATCTTCCTGAAACCGAACCGTTTTCGGATGCATAATTGAATGGCGGGAATTCCTCGGTGTATATCCTCAACTGGGCTGTGCACTCTTCCTCCCATGTGCGGATGCATTTGCCTTTCGCCTCGCACCACGTATAGCCCGCCGATCCGATGCAGCCGTGTGAGTCACTGTCCGAGCCGGGCATTTGGCCCGATGGCCCCTCACCTGGCCCGGCTGGCGGAAACACCGATTGCTTTGGCGCGGACGAAACGCAGCCGAACAGCAGCATAAACGCGGCTGCAAAAACGAATAAGTTTCTTACACGGCACAACCCCATATTTATCACCCAAACATATTCTCGATGTAATACAGCTAATCGCAGTTCTCACCCATGGCTCTTATGCATTCCTGCTTTGATTCACACCAGACATAGCCGGCTGAACCTATGCAGCCATGGGAATCTTCGTCAGGCGCCACTTCAGCAGTGCAGTCGACTTCCCATGGCAGGATGCATTCTTGCAGCTCCTCGCACCAGACATAGCTGTTTGAAACCTCGCAGCCATGGGCGTCATAAATGAAATCCGAATCACGCAGCATGCCGGTAGCGCAGTCTATTTCCCATGGCCGGATGCATTCCCGCATCTCCTCGCACCACACATAACCTTCGGATGGGATGCAACCATTGGCATCTTGGTAGCTTTCAGCCGTTCCCTCTGTGCAGTTTTCTTCAGACAGATGGATGCACTTGTTCTTCTCCTCGCACCATTCGAAACCGGCAGCGATTATGCAGCCGTGGGCATCCTTATTTGAATCAGACATTGTTGTGTTTTTAGAGATATTCGAAGGCAAATGCGAAGGCAGCGCTGCCTGCCCGGCACAGCCTGAGAGCAGAAGCGACGCCGCAATTGCGAAAATGATCAGCTTCGAATTCATCAATGGCACCTTATTTTTTCATCCTGAAGTAAAGGTAAACGGCGGCTGCGCCGAACAGCAGCGTTGTCACCGCCAAAATCGTGCTCAGCCCGTCCGATGATTGGGCGGCAGCCTGTTGCTGCGGCTGCTGTGGCGTAACGGGTTGCACGGACTGGTTTTGCCGAGCCTCTTGCGCGCAGTAGGCGGATCCGGATGATTCCTTGCAGTCCGTATCCGAAGGGCAATGGAAGAGAAGCTGCCATTGGCCGCCAACGCAGGAATATACGCTGTCAGATATGCAATTCCTTTGGCCGTCTGTGCACTGCGGCATTGCGACACAGTTGCCTGCATCGCAGACATAGCCAGCCGCGCAATTCTGCTCGTTTGAAAGCTGGCCGTATTTAGTGCATGTGCGATAGGTGGTCGCCCCAGAGCATAGCGACGTGTCCGGCTTGCATTCCGCACAAACTCCGTTTATGCAGCCTTCGGGGCACGACATATAGTCCTGATAGGCGTAATTGTTTCCGCACTGCTGAAGCATGTTGCCGTTCGATGGCGAGCAGCGCTTGTCGCCGACTTTCGAGCATTGGTTGCCGGTAGGCACCTGGCACGAGCCCGAGAAGCAGAAATAGCCATTCGGGCAGGTGGTGTCATAGCCCCATTGCCCGACATCGGTGCATTTTTGGTATGTCTGCGAATCGCGGCATCTTGTGTCGCCCATGCTGCACACGCGGCATGCGCTTGAAAAGCAGCCCATCGGGCAGAATGAAAAATCGGACCATTGGTAGTTTTCCCCGCAGCGTTGGAGCGTGTTTGAATTGTCTGGCGAGCAGCGGTAGGCACCTACGCTGCCGCATTGCACGAACGGGGAAATGACGCACGAACCGCTTCTGCAGACCATGTTATTGCCGCAGCCGTAGTCCGAACCCCATTGCCCGCTCGAATCGCACGTCTGGTAATGATAGCTGTCCGCACAGCGCGTGCTGCCCGGGCGGCAGGCTCGGCAGTAGCCGTTGCTGCAGCCATAATCGCATGAACGGTAAACCTCCCATTGGTATTGGGAATTGCATATTTGTATCTGGTTTTGGTCTGTCGGTGAGCAGCGGGTCTGCTGATATTGGCTGCATTGCGGCTCAGGCAGGCATCTGCCGTTGCTGCATGACTGGTAGCTCAAGCAAGGCTGGGCCGGATTCCACAGGGCATGCTCGCCGCAAACATGATAAGAGGAAGAATCGACGCATTCGCGCTCGCCCGGGCTGCACCCTAGCCGCATTTCGCATACGCCGTTGACGCATGATTGCCCGGCAAGGCATGAAACAGGCTCGCCCCATAGTGCATATTCGGTGCAGGTGCGAAATGAGCTGGTGTCGACGCACTCGTTTGCGCCCGGGGTGCACCCGAGCATGGCATCGGAGGCAAAGACGGATGATACGATGCCGAAAATAAGAAAAATCATGATTGCGAATCCTGGTTTGGCCAACAAACACACCCCTTTATGGGGGATTCCACGATGAAGAATATAAACCTCTCGTTTGAGGATGTAGTGCGTAAAAACACGAAAAACGGTGAGGGCATGAAAACACTGGTGGTAACCTATCTTCCAAGGGGCGAGCGATCCAAGACGAAAATTCTTGTTGACGAGTTTTTGGCGGATGCGAAAGGCAAAGTCGAGATGCTCGACTTGTGCGCCGATGTGCCGGACATGCTCCTCAAGGAAAACCTGGCTGCCTACATTTTCCGCAATTACCTCGGGCAGGCGCTTGGCCCTAAGCAGGCAAAATCGCTTGAAAGAATGGACAGGATGGCTGCGCAGTTCAAGTCCGCGGATGTTGCGGTCGTGGCATTCCCGCTCTATAATTTCTCCATGCCCGCCGCAGTAAAGGCGTATTTCGACTCGATAATGCAGAAGGGCGAAACCTGGGGCGAGGGAAAAGACGGGCGCGAAACTAATATGAAAGGCAAGAAGGCGCTTGTGATAATGAGCTCGGGCGGAAGCTACGGAACGGAAGCCGGCTCGTGGGAGCACGGGCTCTCGCTTGCGAAAGTGGAATTCGAGTTTATGGGCTTTTCGGATATTCGCGCAGTTAGCGCGCAGGGGCTCAATGAGCATAAAGACAAGGCGGATCTGCTAATCACGGGCGCAAAGGCCGAGATAAAAAAGATTGCCAACGAATGGTATGATTAGACCGTTAGGGTGTGAAACAATGAGGCTGATAACCCATACCGACATTGACGGCGTCATGTGCGCCGTTCTTCTTGACTGCGTCGAGGAGATAGACGAAATACGATTCCTTGATCCCGGCACGATACAGGCCGGCAAAATGCAGATAGGTAAATATGACATAATCGCCGACCTCCCTTTTGACAGGCGATGCGGCATGTGGTTTGACCACCATGAGTCAAGCAGGCAAAAAGACGGCGTAAAATTCGAGGGCAGCTGGAAAATGGCGCCCTCGGCCGCGAGAGTGGTGTTCGAATATTATGACAATCCCTACCTGGAAAAATACAAAGAAGCGCTTTTGGAAATCGACAAGATAGACTCCGGAAACGTCTCCATTGAGCAAGTGAAAAGCCCAAGCGGCTGGTTTTTGCTTTCAAACACGCTTGAGACCGATGCCGAAAAGAGGGAAGACGACATATACCGCAAGCGCGTGATCGGGCTTATGAAAAGGAACCCGGACATAGGCGCCGTGATTTCAGACCCGATAGTGTCCGGCCGCGCGAAAAACGTTCTTGGGGAGTTTGAAAAGTTCTCAGGCATTCTCATGGAGCACACCGTAATGAACGGGCGCGTTGCCTACTCAGACCTTCGGACGAGGCGGGACCTGCCAAAAGGCACGAACTACCTTGTCTACTCCCTTTTCCCAGGGGCGATAACATCGGTGCGGCTGATGCCGGAGAAGGACGACAAGGATGTCGTGAAGCTGTCCGTCGGGCACAACATTTACGGGGAAAAAAGTACGTTTGATGTCGGAGCGGCGATGAAGCGGTTCGGCGGGGGCGGGCACCGCTCGGTTGGCGGCGCAAGCGTGAAGAAAGAGGAAGCGGAAGCGATTGCGAAGAAAATCATCGACGAGATAAACGATTGGAAAGGCTGAATGGGGACGCAAGACGCGCAATGCTGCTGCAGGAAAAAACATGTCCGGGTCGGCAATATGGGAAAACTTGTGCAGCCGAAAAAGCCCACTGCCCTTGCCTGCGGGCTTCTTGAGGACGGGAACCGCGCGCTTTTCCTGTGCAGGAAGGATGCCTTGGGGGTAGAGACGCTTGAACTGCCGTGCGCGCTGATCCTTGCGGGGGATAATCCCGTCTCTGCGCTTACATCGGAATTCAGGCGCCAGACCGGATTAGACGGGCAGGTGCACGAAGTAATAATGGAAGGGAAGCACAATATAGGCTCGCGCAAGAGGAAACAGCTCGTGCCCGTGCTTGTTTTCAAGGTGACCGCCAAGGCCGCAAGCGCAAGGCAGTCCGGCGAATTCTCTGGATTCGAATGGCTTGAGCGGAGGGAGCTTCTCGGAAGGAGGCTCGGCAGGAATTTCCAGTGGTTTTGGAGCCAGGGAAAACCCTAGCCTGTCGGCACTTTTCCGCAAAGCGTTTCGCCGACATAAACCTCTATGTAGCCCTTGCGCGGCTTTTCAGGGTAATTGCAGGAGATTATTTCCATCGCCGGCATGCCCGCCGCCCCATCCCCGCCAAGCGTGCGCGTTGCGGTGGTGTAGTCGCAGATCCAGGTGAGCTTGTCGGCCGGCGAAAAACCCTCGAAATGGACCGCCATCTGGTAGCGGTATGCCTGCAAATCGCGCACGATGGAAGAGCCGTCTATCGAGCAGTTGCCGCGGGGCGCCGCCCGAGGAAGCACGTCTATTGTCTTCTGAGCGCAAGGCTCGCCATCCGCAAAAAGCCTTATCTCATGCGTGCCTGACTGGTTGAACTGGCATAGAATCGTCATTCGTACAAGGCCGCCGTCGGAAATCCTGCCGGACGATGTGCCGCATTCGTAGGTGAAGTCGGCGTTCGCTTCGTTTGTATAGACGCTGAATTCCACATCCTTGCTTTCGCGGACGTGAACGGCCCCGCCCGGAAAGGAGATCGAGCAGGTTGTTTTCCGCTCTTCCGCCCGCGCATTCCCCTCGTTCTGGATTGCTGGCGAGCCAGTCAGCTCGTGGGCAACCGTTGGCTGCCCAAGAACGGCTGTTTGCCGTCCGGATCCACCCTCCGCGCCAGGCAGGTTTGAAGCGTTTTCAACCTGCATCGCATTTTCCGATATGCAGCCTAGAGACATGAAAGAAAGGGCGATTGAAACAAAAATGAAGCCGCGCAGAACGGCCGTGCCTGCCAAAAACTCACTCCCTCTTTTTTATTTTGCAGGTGTTTAACCCGATGACGGAATAAATGCCGCAGGTGCCGAGAAGCGCGGTCGATATCAGCATCGCCCCGATGAAAATCGCCGCGAAGGAAACTGGCGCGGATGAGAGGTAATTCGTAATTGCCGCGGCAAGAAGCACCGCGCCCAGCACCACGCGTACTATCCGGTCAAAGATACCGACATTCTTTTCACCTAGTTTCACAAGATCACCCTGTTTTTCAGCGGCCGGCGCATGTGCCGATGTAATACGCTATCGCGTTTGTCCCGACCGAACAGGCAACGCAAGGATTTTTATAGTCCTGGAAGACGGACGCGCTAGAGGTTGGGTCGACCACCCTGCCGCAGACCGGATCGGTTTCGTTCGTGCAGAAAGGATAACGCACACTCGGGCAGTCGTAGAGGGTTTTCGGATCGCGCGCCTTCTGGGTCAGGTTGAAATGCATGCATTCGCCCTTAACATAGGAAAGCGCCGGGCTTGAAAGGGAGCATGCTACGCAGGGGCTCGGGTAGTCCTCGTAATCGTAAAGGCTCGGTGCTGCACCGGCCCTGCCGCAAACGGGGTCATATTCCATTGTGCAGATTTCGCCCCTTGCTTTCGGGCATGGGACAAACACCGGCTCTGCCCTTGCGGTCTTCCTTATGCACAAGCCGCCGGCATCAGGATAGCTCCCGTCAAGGCGGCATTCAAGCCCGTACTCGCACGCAATGCCTGCTATCCCCCCGCAGAATTCGCCTTCCTTCGCATGCTTTCTTATCTCAGGAGTGCCATTTTTTGCCTGGGAGACAGGAACGCATTCGCCCCTGAAATAAGCCCACTCCTCGCACTCCCCCCCGCTCGGGAAAACGCAATATCCGACCTGTCCGCCCGAGCCTTCGCGGATTTGAAGCGAAAAGCCCTTCCCAACGCAGAATTCCGATGCCGGGTTGGCGATGCCGTCGGGGCTTTTCTGTCCCGTTTTTTGCTCTGCCGCGCAGCCGGAAATAAATAGGATGAAGGCGACTGCGAAAACAATTGAATATCTGGCGAACATGGAACCCCTCCTTGCGCTATTCGAAGAAAAAGCTTTAAACCCTTTAAGCGCGGATGCGCCGCGGCCAAACAGGCGCACGGTTTGGCTCAAATCAGACCCCTGAAAGGAAATGCGCCATCTTGTCCTTCTTTGTCTTCATGTATTTCCGGTTGCGATTGGTAAGCCCGAACTCGTGCGGGATGCGCCGCGCAACATTCACCCCGCAGGCGGAGAGTTTTTCCATCTTGTCCGGGTTGTTCGTGATGAGCGCTATTGATTTCACCTTGAGTTTCCTAAGAATCGCGGCTGCGGCATCGTAGCTTCGCATGTCCGCAGGGAAGCCGAGCGCGATATTCGCCTCCACGGTGTCCATGCCCTTTTCCTGGAGCGCGTAGGCTCGTATTTTGTTTGAAAGCCCTATGCCCCTGCCCTCCTGGCGCAAATAGATGATTAGCCCGCGCTGCATTTTGCCTATTTTGCAAAGAGCCGCCTGGAGCTGCGCATGGCAGTCGCAGCGAAGCGAGCCGAAAACATCTCCTGTGAGGCATTCGGAGTGCATACGCACGGGAACGTTTGAAGCGCCTGCCACCCTGCCTTTCACAAGAACGACATGGTCTTTTGCATCGCCGGGTGTTTTGCTTCTAAACGCAATTATCTGGAATTTCCCGTGAAGAGTGGGCAGCTTTGCTTCGGCTATGACATCTACGCGCCTGCAGGATTTTTTCAAATAGACACCTGTGAAATGAACAGGACGCAAGCTTAAAAGCCCAGATTCGACAGTTGCGGGTAGCTCGCGCCTAAATACCATGCTTTTTAAACTGTTGCAACAGAAATTCCATTGTGGTAGAATGAAGACTTTAATTGGTTACACTGTCAATGCCTCAAGGTCAATAGTAGGTACATTTCGGACTGGCGAGAGCGCGGAGCGGATATTCGAAATCATGAAGAAGCGCGGCATTTCGCCCCTTGACATGCAGGCGCTCCACAATTTTGTCCGCAGCAATGCGACAAAGCTCACTCTGGGGAATCACGAGCTTGTGAAAAACGGCTCAAGCATAACGCTTTTCAAGCTCGAGGCGCGCCCAGCCTTGCTTCATGTCAAGAAACTGGATGTGATGCTGGAGGGCATCTCGGGCAGCAAAAACGGATTTTGCCGTTCGATCGAGAATGAAATCAACGGTCTTCCAGAGGCTGTGAAAGGGGCAGCAGGCAAGCGTGAAAAGCTCAAGAAGGCAATTGAAATAATGGAATTCGCGTATGATCGCGCAATTGGCGAACTGGGCAAGGAAGGGGCGTGCGAATTCTTCTGCCAGCTGATTACCACAGCCGGCAATGCAAGAAACGGATTTGCCCTAAAGGCGATTATGGGCGCCCTTGCCAACAAGCTGGTGGAGCACGAGGAATTCGAAACGCTTGAGCGCCTTCTTGCAAGCAGGAAAATCCAGCCGGAGATGCGCCAAACGCTGGCACTTGCCGAGCACGTCTCCTTGTTCTACCTCTTCAGTGACAAATTTGCCGAAGCTGCGGGAGCTTTGCTAGGCGTGTTCTATAAGAAGCAGGCGGGCGCTGCTCCGATCTTTTCCGAGCCAGCCGGCAAAGGCGATGCAATTACTGACGGGCATTACTTGTCGAATGGCAAATACGCTGTTTTTCCCTCCCGCGAGATAGGCGCAGGCACGGCAAACGAGCTTCGGCGCATGTTTGCGGAGGTTTTTGACGCGGCAAAAAGCGAAGGCGTTTCGCTTGGCAGGACCGAGGAGCTGACAAACGTGTGGCTGGGCAGCCTTCCAAAAGAGTAGCGATTGATGCGCTCGCTTTCGCACTTTGTTTCCCGCAGTTCGCGCCTTTTTTTCCAGCTCAGTTTTCTATCCGCACTTTCTTTGGGGCACTCGGCCTTACTCTTTTTCCATCTCAACTTTCAGCTTCCTTATCTGCTCGGCATCGTATTTCACAGTATCCAAGCCGCGCGTAACAGGCTTGCCATCCTTCACGAAAGCAAGCGCCGACTCAAGGTCACACTTTGCACCCTGCTTTTTGAAGAAGCGCACCAAATTCTCAACGTCCCTGCGCAGGAAATCATCCGCGCGCGGGTGCGCGAGAAGAACGGCTTGCGCGCAGTCAAGAAGGCGGAGCCCCTCGTCAGTTACAACGATATTGTACTCGCTCACGTCCGCATGCACAAAGCCAAGCTGGTAAATCCTCTTCACTTCGGAAAGAAGGAAATCGAAATTCTTCTGCGGGTTTTCGCTTCTTATCTGGTCGAGCGTGGAGAAAGCGATGTTTCCCTCGCCCAAAAATTCCATCACCACTATGTTGCGAAGGAACCCGAGAGGGCGCGGGACGGAAATTCTTGCAGAGTAGAATGCCTTTAGGTTGCTGTACTCCTTTCTAGTCCAGGTGACGATTGTTTCAAACCGCGCGCGCCTGGTATTCGCAAACCGCGGGTCGCCTTCTATGTACTCGTGCATCCTGATGAAGTTTGATGTCTCTATCCTGTAGATTTTTATCGCGACTTTTCCGCCTTCCTTGGTGGTGCCGCAGAAAACGTTCGCCTCCTTGCCCTTTGCAATCGGGTAATCCACTGTTTCAAAAAGCCCCATGCGCTGGAGCTTTGCTATTGCGAAGAGCGTGGGCCTGTCAAAAACGTTCGATTCCAGCCTCCGCTCTGTCCTGTGCATCTTCTCCTCGCGCGATGGGCGGTGGCTTTTTGACATAAGTAGCTTACTGATGAAGGCGTTAAATAGGCTTTGCTGCCTGGCGCCACGGGCAGCGGGCCTTGCGCCTTAAGCCAATAGCTCACTTAACGGTTTGCCAAAGTGCCCTATGCTTTTGTCAACAAGCAACCTTAGGGTACTTGGTGAAAGAGCTTCCATTTTGGCTATTGCCAAAATCATGGAGCTTGGATTGTCTTGAATGAAATTGCGGAAAAAATCATTTGCTTCGACATCTGATACCTCCCTATTGAGGGCGCTTGACAAGAGTTCATGCGCCTTTGGAGCCACTGGAATGCCCTTTGCCATAAAATAGCCCCTAGATGATGCTATGGTGAAATAGCAGCATGCTGCAGATAGCGGCCTGCCTGCTTTTTCGTAAGATTGCCCCGCCGTGTAAGTATCCTGTGACATGATGCTATCGTCATTTATCGCCTTTAATAGGTAATGCCTTGCCCGAATAAGATGCCAACGCTTTTCCACCGCGCCCATCGGGCCTTCGATTTTTGTAAGCAGTGTTGCTCCAGGGAATTTGCGCCCTACTGGATTTCTATTTTCGTCACGGGCTTGAAGGGGTACGGATTTCATCATATCACCGACAAAATGTGTTGGGAAGTGTTTAAAAAGGTTTGTTTACATCACACGCCCAGCCCGCAAAACCATTCCGCATGACTTGGAGACGCAGTTTGGCTGAATCCGATTTAGTCGCCCGTATTTCTTTCCCAAGGCGGCTTTTGAAGCTCGCGCCTGTAACGCTCGCCTACTGCGGTGGTTGCCGGACGAAGGTCAACAAGGCCGAGAAGCTCATGGCTGACGTTTCCAGACCAGAGCGCGTCTTTCATCTGGATGCTGCCTTCCTTTGAATAAATCCTTGCAAGGGCAAATATGCTGCTTGCGACCCTTTCAAACACCAACGAGCGCGCTTCCTCCATTGACTCTGTTTGCGCTTTCTTGAGCTTGCGGATGAACGCCCTGAATTCCCTTCCGTCGAATTTCCTGGCTGAAAAAGTCAGCTCATTGAACCGGAGCAATTCATGGAACCAGCCGGACTGGCAGATGCCCGCCTGTTCCTCGAATTTCACGCCCTGAAGCGCCATGAAAGCCTGGCGTTCAAGCCACGAGAGCGCATTGACAAATTCCGGCTCAACGCCGAATTTGTTCGCCCGCATTGAAGCGACCATGCTGTCATTGGCGCATTTGAGCGCATGTTCAAGATTGCGTTTATCGATTTGTTCGCTTTCCGAGAGCTTTTGCATGAGCCGGTTGAGCCTTGTGTTTTCAGTCAGAGGGGGCTTGAGGGAAACCGCAGCCGTATTTTTTTCGAGCCTTCGAAGGACTTCTATCCCGACTTCCTTTTCGCCCTTGCGCGAATTGTCCTGCGAATCAAACTCCATATCATAAGAAGCCAGGCCAAAAAATTCGGCAGCAAGTGTTGCTTTTGCGTATTCGATCTTGGAAAGGACGGACTGCAAGCGCTGCAAGCCGTGGTTCTTGTCATCGTAATAAGCGACCATCTCTGCCACAAGGTCATGCGCATGGGGCTGCTGGTCGTGGATAATCTCCCTCAATGTGCAGAAGCGTGGCAGCAGCGTGAGTGTGTCAACCCGGTTCTGATTGAATTTGAAGTAATCGGCTGTTGGAACCTGGCGAAGCGCAAGAATCATCCGGTTGATGCTAAGGGGCGACACGCGGCTTATGTAGCACAGGCAGGCAAAATCCGCAATGCCCCATTCGTTGAACTTCCTTCCCCATTCGTGCCACCCATAAACAAACAATGGGATGGCCCCTTTTCTTTGCGAGCGGATGGCGGGAAACATGCTTTCAAGCGCGCCCTTGCATTCATCACGCGTAATGCCGTGATGAAGCATATATGTAGACATGGATTTCAAGAAGTGCCCTGCAGCCTTCCGGTCAGCATGCGAAAGAGCTATTCTTGCCATGGAATTGAGGATTCTCATCGCGCGCACGGCCAGGTTAGCCTCGGACATGGTGCTTGAAACACAGAAATAGTACATTGCTTTATGCAGCGCATCACGGTAAGCCGACCTAGCCTGGTCATCCTGGATTAATTGCGGGCCGCAATAAGCAAGTTTTTCCCCTTTGAGATAGGCGCCAAAAGCGCGCTCTATCGCCCGGTTGCCCTTCAAAAACGGGATTGGGCGGATGTGCGTGGTGTCGGTTGCTTTGACGAAATTCCAGAATTCCTCATTTTTGGGATTGTGGCGGAATGTTCTCTTGCCAAGCGCCCATACCTGCTCAATCTGGGGCCCGGTCAGCATTTCGGCTTTCCAGATGCCTGCCAGATTTTCCACAAGAAATATCCTGTCCGATATTGAACCAGAATAGAGTTTCGGGCTCATGGGCATGATGCGCGAGACAAGGCATGAAAGATTGCCTTTTACAGGCGCCTGCAAAACAAATCTGTCGATTTTTGAGAGTGCCTTGACCAGATTTTCAACATCCGCCCCGCTTTCATCAGAAAGAGATGCGAGCCATTTGCCCTTCTCGTCAATGCAGTCCGAATCGGTTTTTGGGAATGCTGCCCGCAAAAGTTCGCACGCTTTCTTAGCCTTGATGTCGGCAGCCGGGATAATCGCCGGCTTTTCGGCCCCAGTGTAGATTCCTGAATTGGCTGCCGAGAATTTCCTTGCTGCTGCTCCTCCGCCGTTGCCGCTGTGATGAAGCTGGATTGCATGTTTCATCAAAACCGGCATTACAGTGTGGCAAAGTGTTTAAAAATAGAGCTACGTTCCTACTTCACATGCCCCTGCCTGCGAAGGGTTTCCGCCTGGTATTTGTTGTAGCGCCAGACAACGTCCGCCTTCTTGTCGCCGCCTATATCCCAAGGCTTGATAATCACATAGTCGCCGTCGCGCACCCAGATGTTCCTGCGGATTTTTCCAGGTATCCTGCCCATGCGCTCCTTGCCGTCCTTGCACTGCACCATTATCCTGCCGCCGCCAAGCGTCCCGATAACAACTCCGAGTATCTCGCCCTCTTTTGGCAGGCGTATCCATCCAACCTGCTGTTCTGCCGGAACTGCTTCTTCAGCCATATAAAAACCCCTAAATCTTCACGGGCGAGCGCGCGCCGCATGCCTCGCAGATCAGCGTTTTCACGCCGTCTTTCTCTATTATCTTCGTGTCGGGCCGCTTGCATTCCTTGCACACGACCGCGGCATCCACAAACGCCTGGAACTTGTCCTTGAGATTGCGCTCGTAGAACTTGCCATGGAGAACGAGCTTGTTCCCCTCGATTGTCGCAGGTATCGCAAGCTCCCTTGAGAAATACTTTGAAAGCATCTCCGGCGGGCGGCGTATCTTCTGCAATATAACGTCGAAGTTGCGGATGATCGTCTTGCTTCCCTGCAGCATCGACTCTATTGCGGGAGTCTCGAAACGCTCGAACGCCATTGTCTTTTCAGGAAGCGCGCCCCTTGCGCGGTCCAGCATTGATTCGTAGTCTTCCATGTAGATGCCTTGCGTGTCAGAAGTGGATTGATTGGAGAAGAAAGCTTTAATAGGGTATTAGGGGATTTTGCCGCCATGGCACCGGAAATAAGCCGCGAAATCCCGATAGGCGAGCTGATAATAAACTACCCTGCCGCGTTCGAAGTGCTTCTTAGACGCGGCTTCCACTGCATGGGCTGCGGAATGGCGGCATACGAAACGCTTGGACAGGGGGCTGCGGCACACGGGCTTGACGATGCCGCGCTCGATTCTCTGATTGCGGAGCTTAAGGAAGCGGTTGCAAAGCAGGCTAAAGTGGAAAAGGCGATAAGGGAATGCGCCCCGAAAAAAGGAAAGAGGCTTGTGATAAAGCCGAAGCCAGTGGAAAAGGAGGCGCAAGAACCTGTGAAAAAACCGGAAAAATGAGGCTGAAGAGGCGAGGTTTTTTATACACTTTCAACAATTTTTTAGCCATGGGAGAAAAACTGGCCGTTAATTCGGGCAAGATGGACAAAACCACTGGCAGAATCGCAACGTACCCGAACTGGCAGGCAAAGCACAGCGACTACCTGAAAACCATTTCAGGCTTCCGAGAGGAAGTTGAAATGAGCTTTAGGGCGCTTGCAGCAAAGCCGAGGCTGGAAACCGAAAGCTGCGGAAAAAGATTCGATGAGTTCGTTTCCGCGCACATGATTCTTCTTAATGAAGGCGGAAACGGAAGGGAATTCGACCTTGTAAGGCTGGAAAGCCACCTGAATCTTGCAAAACTCATGCTTGAGCACGGATGCAACCCCGAAAGGCAAATCGGCAAGGCATTGGGGTTGCTTGAAAGATACGGCGAGCGCACCGCCGCCAATGCTGAATTCCGCCCCCTGGAAGAGAGATTGCGGCAGATTGGCGAGGAGCAAAACGGACTTTTCGGGCAAAACGGCAAGAATTAAAACACCGTTCTCCTAATTCCAGCCGGTGGTATTTGTGTTGATAAACCAGCCTGCGCCCGAATTTACCGAAGATGCATACGTAAACGGCGAAATAAAGAAAATATCCCTTAAGGACTACCGCGGAAAGTGGGTGGTGCTCTTTTTCTATCCTGCCGACTTCACGTTCGTCTGCCCTACCGAGCTTGGCGAGCTTGCGGATAATTACGAAAAGATTAAGTCGCTTGGCGCCGAGCTAATAAGCGTGAGCGTGGACACCGCCTTCGTGCATCTCGCATGGCACGACCATTCGCCGACCATAAAGAAAATCCAGTACCCGATGCTCGCCGACCCAGCGCACCGCGTCTGCGGCGCATACGGCACTCTCATTGAAGGCGAGGGGCTTTCCCTTCGTGCCACCTTCTTCATCGACCCGGAAGGAATGGTGAAGGCGTATGAATTCCACGACAACAGCATAGGCAGGAGCAGTGTGGAACTCATCCGCAAGCTGGAAGCGGCAAAATATGTCAAGGAGCATGGCGGCGAGGCCTGCCCCATGAGCTGGACTCCCGGCAAAAAAACGCTCAGGCCGAGCACGGAGCTTGTCGGGAAAATCTGAACGGCTGCGGTTTGGCGCTTGGCCGTTTATTAGCTTTGAGGCGGAATAAGAAGCATGGCTAGCCCGGTGGCAAAGGCGAAAGAGGCAGGCGTTTCCCAGCCGCAGACGGGCAAGCAAAACAAGAAAGGCGAGTCTCCATTCACTGGCCGCTTGCTTGATGGAGACGGGCATTGCAAAATACTCCATGACGCCGAATTTTCCGCAAAGAAAAAGGCATTGGAGACCATTGTTGAAGGCGCGAATTTCGCAAAACTTGCAGGGAATTACCCGAGGGCGATCGCATTGCTGGAGCATGCGATTGATGAAGTGGGCGAATGGCCAGACAATGAAGGCTGGCAGAACGCAAAGGCAGCCGCAATGGGCCAGATGACATTCATGATGAATAACGTGGTTCTGGACGCTATCCGGCAGAGCAACCAGCAAATCTGATTTTCAAGGCGCAAAAAAATTGCAAGCGAGCAAACTGATTACGGGAAGAGCAGCTTTGCCACAAGAAGCGCAAGCATGCCGCCCAGGCAGATTGGCGGAAGAGCCGGCAGGAACACCCTCTGCTTGGATACGAACTTCAAAAGAAAGTAGAGTGAAAGCGTGGAGCCTGCCGCCGCGGCAAAGGAGTAAAGAAGCCCGTTTGGCCCAAGAGTGTATGCTGAAACCGAAATCATCACTGGCACCGAGAGGTCGCCTGTTCCCAGGTCAAGCCGCTCGCCCTCGTTGTTCGCGCGCTCGACGTACGCCTCCTCTTTTTCCTTCGGCTTTTTTACAGGGACGCTTTTTGCGGTCACTGCGAATGAAAGCTGCCTGGTGGAAAGCTCGCGCGCCATCTCGATCATGTGGCGCGTCTTGAACACCGCGACATAGTCGTAAATCGACAGGAGGATAATGAACAGGGTGGTTGGAAGAAAGCCGAGCGAAAAGCCGAATATCGCCCCAACTCCTGCGCTTGATATGATGGCCGCAGCGTTTTTCACATCCGTCCAGAAGAATTTTGCGGCTCCAAGCAACAGCCCGCAAAAGCCGCCCAAGATGAACGCCGTGACAAAATCAAGGGAGAATAGGTGCATGCCAATCGCAAAGAACACTATTGACGATGCCGAGACTATCACCATCAGCTCAAGCAGGCGGAAAAACATGGCGCCCTTGTAGAAACGGGCGACGAGTATTATCATGACCGCGCCAAAAATGATGTATGCGATGAAAAAGAGCGCATTGAGCGGGTCGTCAGAGGATGGCATCGGAGCTACAGACATCTCGCGTATTTCCGGAGTCTGCAACGCTGCGTTGATGAGCGCAACGCCTGCGTAGATACCCAGCACTTGCGTGAGCGCGAAGAAGATTGCGACTTGCAGGTATGGTTTCATGGGTAACTGCCTGTTTTCAGCGTTTTTTCTTGAGGTTCTTGAGCGCGGCCTCGAATGAATCAATGTCCGTGAACGAACGGTAGACGGAGGCGAACCTTATATATGCGACATCGTCCACCTTGCGCAGCTTCTCCATGACCAGCTCGCCGATCAGGCTGGTGGTAACGTCGCTGCTGTCCGCCTTGCGCAGCTTAGCCTCGACGCCATCCGATATGGACTCTATCTGCTTGCGGCTCACAGGACGCTTTTCGCATGCTTTCTCAAGACCGTTTAGGAGTTTATGCCGGTCGAACTTTTCGCGCCTGCCGTCCTTTTTTATCACGAACAGGTCTTCCTGCTCGATTTCCTCATAGGTGGTGAATCGGCGGCGGCATTTGCTGCACTCGCGCCTGCGGCGGATGCGGAAATCCTCAGTGTCGCGCGTGTCGACCACCTCGGTTTCCCGGTTGGTGCAGAATGGGCATCGCATATGAAGAGATTGCAGGGATAACGATAAAAAACGCTCGCGAGCGTTTTTTAGCTGTTGCAAGCCCGCAGGATTGCAACACTAATAAAAACGATTGCGGGAAAATCGATTTGACAGGTGAAAAAATGGAATATGACATGGTTGTTGTTGGCGCGGGCTGCGCGGGGCTGTCCGGCGCAATGTACGCGGGAAGGCTTGGCATGAAAGTGCTCGTGCTGGGCGAAATGAGGGGAGGCACCATTACCACTACCGATATTGTGGAAAATTACCCTGGTTTTGTGTCCATCGGCGGCTTTGAGCTTGCGCAAAAGCTCGAGGAGCACGCGAAGGCGTATCCCAATGTCGAGATAAAGGACTCCAAAGTCTCCGCGATTGCCAAAAAGGGCGAAACGTTCGCTGTCAAGTCAGACTCAGGCGAATATTCTGCAAAGACCATCCTTTACGCAACCGGCACCGAGTGGAAGAAACTTGGCGTGAAGGGCGAGAAGGAGTTTGCCGCCAAAGGAGTGCACTACTGCGCGCTTTGCGATGCCGCGTTTTACAAAGGCAAAATAGTTGCCGTGATAGGCGGCTCGGACTCGGCGGCAAAAGACGCGCTTGTGCTCTCGAAATTCGCCTCCAAAGTGTACATGATTTACCGGGGCGGGAAGCTGCGCGCGGAACCCATGAATATGGAACGCATTTTGGCCGATTCAAAGATAGAAGTGGTCTACAATACAAACGTTTTGGAGATTGAAGGCGAAAAGAAAGTAACGGGCGTGGTGCTCGACAATCCCTACAACGGGAACGGAAAGCTTGCGCTTGATTCGATTTTCGTGGCAATCGGGCATGTACCGCTTTCGCAGATTGCAAAAGAGGCAGGCGTTGCCTTGGACGAAAAAGGGCACGTGAAGATAAACCGGAACTCGGAAACGGATGTGCCCGGCTTTTTCGCGGCAGGGGACATTACCGACACGCGCTTCAAGCAGGCGATTGTGGGCGTGGGCGAGGCGGTCGTGGCTGCGTATTCCGCGCACACTTACCTTGAGGGGAAGAAATAGGCGCAAGAATCGATTCGTATTTCCACTATCCTACTGGCAAGGCTAATCCTTAGAAAAATAAAGAAAAAATAAAAGAAGAAAAACTTACAGCGTTACCTTAAGGCCAAGCTCCTTTTTGAGCTCGCGGTAGCGGTTCCGGATTGTCACTTCGGTCACGCCAGCCACATCGGCGACCTCTTTTTGCGTGCGCCTCTCGCCGTACATCGCGGATGCAATGTAGACTGCGGCGGCTGCCACGCCCGTCGGCCCTCTGCCCGAGATAAGCCCCTTGGTAATCGCCTTTTTGAGAAGCGAAATCGCCCTCTCCTGCACATGACCCGATAGCTTGAGCGCTGCCGTGAACTTCGGAACGTAGTGCGCCGGGTCGGTGAGCGGGACGTCGATGTCAAGCTCGCGGCGGACAAAGCGGTATGCCCTGCCGATTTCCTTCTTCTCAATGCCTGAAACGCGGGAGATCTCGTCGAGCGTGCGCGGGATGCCCTGCATGCGACAGGTTGCGTATATCACCGCGGACACAACGCTTTCGATCAGCCTTCCACGGATGAGCTCGGCCTTGATGCACTTCCTGTAAAGGAGTGCCGCAGATTCACGGATGGAGTCCGGAAGACCAAGATATGACGCTATCCTGTCAAGCTCGGAAAGCGCGATTGCAAGGTTCCGCTCCATTGAGCTTGCGATGGACGCCCTCTTGTGCCATTTGCGCATTCTGTAGAGCTGCGCCTGTTTTTTAGGGGAAATCTTCGCCCCGCGGATGTCGCGGTTGTATTGGTCAATCTCGGTGACCAGGCCTTTGTTCGGGCGCATATACTTTATCGGAGCGCCGCCTCTTGCGCGCTTGTCGCGCTGCTCGGCGTCAAAAGCGCGCCATTCCGGGCGCGGATCCTCGAGGTTCTCCGCGATGATAAGGCCGCAGTTCGAGCAGACCAATTCTCCTTTCTCATAGTCGCGGGTAAGCCTTTTGCTCCCGCATTCCGAACATTTGTCAGTCATCATATTTCCACCTCTACCGTCGAATATGCTCTTGTTTGAAGGCATATGGATTTTAAAAAGTTGTGAATCCGTTATAAATAGAAGAGTTTATAAACTTTTTTGCGGGTTGGCGGCAAAAAGGCTACTTGCTCATGAAATAGACCACGGCGATTATGGTAACCACCATGAGACCGGCGAATATTATCCTGTCGACCATGTGTGGTTTTTGCCTTCCTCTTTTTATAAACCTTCCAGAGATAAATGAAACTATGAAAGTCGCCTTTGTCACAGACACCCATTTCGGGTATAGGCGCTTCGAGAAGGATGCGCTCGAGCAGGGCAGGGAAGCGATACTTTCCGCAGCAAGGGAGGCGGATCTTATTATCCTTGGAGGAGACAACTTCGACACGCCCCTTCCACGCATGGAAACGCTTGCCGAAGTGACTAAGATACTTCGCGAAGCGCAGGAAATCTACCTCTCCAAAAGCGTGAAGAAAGCGCCGATATTCGCAATACACGGCAACCATGACAGGCGCGCGAAAGGATTTGTCCACCCGACTGAGCTTCTCGCGCATAGCGGGCTACTTGAAAGTGTGCACAACAGGACTTTCTTATTTGAAAAAGACGGCGAAACAGTAGCGATATCGGGCATGGGAAACGTACCTGATGACCTTGCGAAAGAGGGGATTGGGAAACTCGCCTGCAAGCCGGTTTCCGGCGCATTCAACATATTCGTGCTTCATCAGTCATTCCAGGAATTCGATATTGCAAAAAACGAGCAGCTCGTTTCATATGATGACCTGCCCGAGGGATTTGACCTGTACCTTTGCGGGCATATCCACAAATCCAACCTTTCCAGAAAAGTGCTAAACCCAGGAAGCACCGTGGTGACGCAGCTTCGCGAGGACGAGGTTGGCGAGCGGGGCTGGCTTTTGTACGATACGAAAGAAAAGTCCGCAAGATTCATGCCTGTAGAGTCAAGGCGGCTTTTCTATTCCGCGCTCGTTTTTGACAAGGCGACACCTGAAGAAGTGAGGGCAAGGGCGATTGCCGAAGCCGAGATGCTGAAGAAATCCGCAAACGGGGAAAGACCGCCGCTTGTGAGAATAGTGCTGAAAGGCACCCTCGCGGAAGGCTTCCATTCCGCGGACCTTCGCATGCCCGAGCTGGGAGATGACGTTTTCATTGACAACGCGCTCAATTCAAGCAACCTGCGCGAGCGGATTGCGCAAATAAAGCTCTCGCGCGAGAAAAAGCAGGGCTCGAAAGAGCTAGGCATGCAGCTTTTGCGAAAAAGGCTGGAAGGGACACCATACGCGCTTGGCGACCCGGAGAAAGTGTTTGAAATGCTGCTGGACGGCAGCTTCCTTGCTGGAATTAAGGAAAAGATAGAAAAAAACGGAAAATCCTAATTGCCCAGTATTTTCGGATTTTTAGAAAAAAGCCCATAGAGAATCAAAAATACCCCGATAAGCAAAATCAACATGCTTGTAAATGGAGCTAAGAGCAGCCCCACCATTGAAAGAATAACAAGCAAAATGCCAATTGATGTTTCAGTCCGCATAGTTTTTACGCCGGTTTCTCGATAGTCGAGGGAATTGATTTTCCTTTTTTTGAATTTCATTTTACTAAAGCCTGATGCCTTGACCTCGATTGGAAAACCGGAATAATTGCAATCTGGGCATGAAATCAACCCCGAAATCGGATTGACGCCCCTCACGCTCCTAACAGTCGTGCTTACGCTTGGAAGCATTGCTTTTGAATCGACACGCAAGCCGCAATTGGGGCAAATCGCGATCCATTCCTCCTTTTCGCCAGTGTTATTTTTCAGAAGTCCACCCTGTCGCAGCCCATGCGGTCCCGAAGCGCCTTGGGGACGGTGAAGCCGCCCTCATCCTGATAGTTTTCCATTATTGCAATCATTGTCCTGCCGACCGCAAGCCCGCTGCCGTTGAGCGTGTGCACGAACTCCACCTTGCCTGCGCGCCTGAAGCGAATGTTCGCTCTGCGCGCCTGGAAATCGGTGCAGTTGGAGCAGGAGGAAATCTCCCTGTATTTGTCCTGCGAGGGCATCCATGCCTCTATGTCGTATGTCTTGGCAGAAGCAAAACCCATGTCTCCAGTGCAAAGCTCAATCACCCGGTAGGGAATCTCGAGCTTCTTTAGAACTGATTCGGCGTCTTTTGTAAGCTTCTCAAGCTGGTCAAATGACTCCTCGGGCTTGGCGAATTTTACCAATTCTACTTTGTCGAACTGGTGCTGGCGCATTATTCCCTTGATGTCCTTTTGGTAGGCACCTGCCTCGCGCCTGAAGCATGCGGAATAGGCGCAAAAGCTCATGGGCAGCTGCGTTTCATCGAGTATTTCGCCTGAGAAAAGGTTGGTGAGCGGCACTTCGGCAGTCGGAATAAGATATAAGTCGTCCCCTTCGCACTTGTACAAGTCTTCTGCGAATTTTGGAAGCTGCCCGGTGCCAGTCAATGCCTTTGAGTTGACCATGAAAGGAGGGAGAATCTCAGTATAGCCGTTCATTCCCTGCAAGTCAAGCATGAAACTGATTAGCGAGCGCTCAAGCCGCGCTGCAAGCCCCTTGAGCACCACGAAACGGTGGCCTGCGAGCTTTGCGCCACGCTCAAAGTCAATGAGCTTCTTGTCCGCTACTTCATAATGCGGCTTTGTGTCCCTGCTTGTACGCTTGGACTCACCCCACTTTCGCACTTCCCTGTTGTCCGCTTCATCCTTGCCGATTGGCACTGACTCGTGCGGAATGTTCGGGGCGTTCATGAGTATTTCGGACATCTTTCCCTCGAGCTTCTCGCACTTTGCGTCAAGCTCGCTTATCCTTTCGCCAAGCTCGCGCGTTTTCGCAAGTATGGGCTCGATTTTCTCGCCCTTTTTCTTTGCCTCGGAAATTTGAAGCGAAACTGTGTTCTTTTCTGCTTTCAGCTTGTCCGCTTCCTGCTTCAGCACGCGCCACTTCTTGTCTAGCTCGACTAATTTCTCAACAGGCTCTGCGCTTGCCTGCCTGTTTGAAAGCGCGGTACGAAGAAGGTCGGGGTTTTCGCGGATTTGCTTGAGGGAAAGCATAAGGATTACCGGAGAAAAATGGGCAGGAGGAGTTTTATAACGGTTTGGCAAAGGACGGCATTCGGGGCTTTTGGCTCTTTTGGCGCCATTGAAGAAAGATATGCCTAAAACTGGTTAAAAAAGTGAGCCTTAGGCCTTCGAGTAAGCTTTCCTTGCCTGTGCTGACTGGGAAGCTCACTTGCTTCCGATCTCTAATTTCAGCTTCTCCACCAATTCGTCGCCTATCCTGTCCTGCGCCTCTTTGGTGCTTCCAGCTATGTGCGGAGTGAGAACGACATTGTCAAGATCGCAAAGTTTCCCCGCATAAGGCTCGGTAGGGTAGACATCAAGCGCGGCTCCTGCGATTTTCTTCTCCCGAAGCGCGTTGTAAAGCGCGTCCTCGTCAATAAGCCCTCCGCGCGCGGTGTTGATGATCACCGCATTGGGCTTCATCCTCGCAATGCATGCCTCATTTATCATGCCTTTGGTTTCCGAATTGAGGGGCACGTGGAGGCTGATGAAATCTGACGATGAGAAAATCTCGTCGAGGCTCACCCCCTTGCCGATTGCGGATAGTTGTGTGTGAGGGTCATAGTAAAGGATGTTCATCCCCAGGCCCCTGCATTTGAGCGCAAGAAGCGAGCCTATTTTGCCAAATCCGACAATGCCGATTGTTTTTTCCAGAAGCTCGGTGCCAGTCAGCTCTTTTTTCGCCCACTGTTTTGCCTTCATGGTGGAATCCGCCCGGGGGATGCTGCGGCAGAGCGCGAACATCATACCAATCGCAAGTTCCGCAACCGAGTTTGATGATGCGCCCGGCGTGTTTATCACTTTTATGCCCCGCTTCTCGCAGGCTGCCTTGTCCACATTGTCAAGCCCGACTCCTGCGCGCGCCACTATCTTCAGCTTTGGCGCGTATGACAGGAGCACTGCATCGACCTTTGTCGCACTGCGCACAAGCAGCACCTCTGCATCCGAAAGCACGGATTTGAGATCCGAAGGCATGGCAATCGTTTCGCCAAGCTCGCCTATCTTTGCGACAACTTCCTCTTCCATCCTGTCTGCAATTACAATTTTCATTTTGTCACCTTTGTAGAATGATTATTTTCCAAGAACCTTCTTTATTGCGGCAAACGCATAGTCCAGATGCGCGTCGTCGAAATTCCCGATGTGGCAAATCCTGAAAAACTTGCCCTGAAGCTCCCCGAAATCGCGCGCGGTCACCAGCTGGTGCTGCTCCTTGAGCTGCTTTCTTATGGCATCTGCATTCTCGAGTATGAAACCGGTTATTGTCGGGGAGTAAAAGCCGGCTTCCGCGAAAAGCGGATAGCCCATGCTCTCCACGAACTTGCGCGACTTTTCAGCTGCCGCCTCATGCTTCTTCCTGTGCGCATCCCAGCCGCCTTTCGAGTCGATGTAATCCATTGCCGCTTTTATTGAAAAGAGAATTGAAACTGGAGGTGTTGTAGGGGTTTGGAAGCTGTCCATGTCCTTCTTATACTTCTTCATGTCCAGGTAAAAACTCCGCGCAGTTATTCCTTCCGCGCGCTTCATCATTTCGTCCGTGAATGCGGCTATCGCAATGCCGGGCGCCGCGCCCATTGCCTTCTGCGAGCCGGTTGCCGTGAAATCCACGCCAAACTCCTTGATATCTAATGGGGCCGCGCCCCATGCGGATACTGCGTCGAGGATTGTTATCATCCCCTTGCTTTTTGCGTAGCGGCAGATTTCCTGCGCATTGTTAAGAACGCCAGTGGATGTTTCATTGTAGACCATGGCGAATACTTGCGCGCCTGATTTGTCGATTATGTCGCGCGCACGCTCGAGCGACCAGCCTTTGCCAAGCGGAAGCTTCTCCACCTGCGTGGTGCAGTAAACTTTGGAGCAGGAAGCAAGCTTGTCGCCGAATGTGCCATTCGCAAGAACCAGTACTTTGTCGGTCGGCTTGGCGAGGCAGGCAAATCCCATCTCTATCGCAGCAGTGCCCGAGCCGCCAATCAGGAAAATGTGGTCTGAGTTAAAATCCTTTTTGAGACGCGGCACAATGCTTCCTATAAGCGCCTTTATCTCCGCGCCGCGGTGATATATCATCTCCTGGCTTTGCGCCATGCGGATTGGCTCCTTAAGCTCGACTGGACCTGGTGTAAGCAAGTGCATAGGTATCCCTCCCGATTAGCACTAGGAGAACGCGGGTCAGATTTAAAATAAGAGCGACGCGGGCGGCATGTTTTATAAAAAGATGGTATCGGATGTTGAGTGGTGGTAGTGTGACAAAACCGATTAAGACTCAAGCTCAGATCTCAGTAAATAGCCAGGAACTTGTGGGCAAGATGCAGGCTTTTTTGGAGAATTTCGCGCGAAATACTGCAAACCTCGGCATTAAGAACAAGGCGATTGCAACTTTCCGCGACACAGGCCTGTTCGCAACCCAGGTATTTTGCATTAAAGATAACGGAAAGGATGCCTTCGTCCTCCTCTGGCCAACCAACAGCAGGAACTATGAGATTTTCATTAACGAAATTGGCTCGACCGACATAAAGAACTGTACAAAAACCCCGCCAAAGAACCTCGATGATTCGAAAATAGAGCGGCTGTTTACAATATCAAAGGCGCTATCCCAGGCATTGTATATCGCAGACGAATACTTGACGAGCGTGGCAATGAACTCGGACAAGCCAATAACCGGAAACAAAACAGCCCATACGATAACCATTACTGATGATTTCAACAAAGATAGCATCACGCTTACTGCCTTTGAAGTGACAATCAAGCGAGTTGAAGCACCGTAAGAAAGAGACGGAGTAGCGGCATCCCGCCAAGGTAACCAATTTAACTCCCTTCCCTCAATCTACTTCTTATGAGCGTTGCAAGCGAATTCCAGCTAGAAGCGCCCTTCAAGCCTGCAGGCGACCAGCCCGAAGCAATAGCGAAGCTGGTTGAAGGAGTGCAGAAAGGGGGCAGGCAGACGCTTCTTGGCGTAACTGGCTCGGGAAAAACATACACGATTGCGAACGTAATCTCGCAAACCGGCAGGACCGCGCTCGTTATTTCGCACAACAAGACGCTTGCCGCGCAGCTTTACTCCGAGTTCCGCCAGTTTTTCCCGAAAAACAAGGTCGGCTACTTTGTTTCTTACTATGACTATTACCAGCCGGAGAGCTACTTGCCGCAGACAGATACGTATATTGAGAAAGACGCGCAGATAAACGAGAAAATAGAGCGGCTCCGCCTGCAGTCAACGGCGTATCTCTTGTCGCCCGGCCCCGCGGTGATTATTGCCACTGTTTCCTGCATTTATGGCTTGGGCTCGCCGAAAGAATGGCTGGAAATGTCAATCGGGCTCTCGGTCGGGCAGGAAATGCCCCGCTCCACTCTTCTTTCCGCACTCATTTCAATTCAATACGAGCGGAACGACATGGAGCTGAAAAACGGCGTGTTCCGAGTGCGAGGGGACACGATTGACATTGTGCCCGGCTACCAGCAGGAGATAATACGCGTGGTGCTCAATGGCGACAGGATTGAGAAAATAACCGCCTGTGAGCAGATTTCACTCTCCCGCATTGAGGAGCTGCCTGCTGTAAGAATATTCCCGGCAAAGCACTACATCGTTCCGCAAGGGACGAAGGAGAGGGCGCTTCGGCAGATTCGCACCGAGCTTGAGCAGAGGCTGCCGGAATTGCAGCCGCTTGAGGCGCAGCGTCTCAAGATGAGGACGAATTACGACTTGGAGCTTATCGAGGAGCTGGGCTACTGCAACGGAATTGAGAATTATTCAAGGCACTTTGACGGAAGAACGCCTGGGCAGCCGCCTTATTCACTGATGGATTTCTTACCCAAGGACGCACTAATTGTAATTGACGAGTCGCACGTGACCCTTCCTCAGCTTCATGGGATGTACAAAGGAGACCGCTCGAGAAAGAAAAACCTCATTGACTACGGCTTCAGGCTTCCTTGCGCGTATGACAACCGGCCGCTCCAATTCGAGGAGTTTGAAAAGCATATGGATAATGTGATTTATGTCTCGGCAACTCCTGCGCAATACGAAAGGAATACTTCCACGCAGATAGTGGAGCAGCTGGTGCGCCCGACTGGGCTTCTTGACCCAGTGATAAGTATACGCCCTAGCGCAGGGCAGATTGAGGATTTGATGAGGGAAGTGAAGCTTCGCGCAGACAAGAATGAGAGGACATTGGTCACCACGCTCACCAAGAGAATGGCGGAGGACTTGTCCGACTACCTTGCGCAGCATGGGATAAAGGTGCGCTACCTGCACTCTGAAATAGAGACTATTGAAAGAACGGAAATAATCAGAAGGCTGAGGCTTGGCGAGTTTGACTGCCTGGTTGGAATAAACCTCCTTCGAGAGGGGCTGGATATCCCTGAAGTTTCGCTTATCGCAATACTGGATGCGGATAAAGAGGGCTTTCTGCGCAACGAAACCTCGCTCATACAGACAATGGGTAGGGGGGCGCGCAACGTGAATGGCAGCGTCATACTTTACTGCGACAGGAGGACGGAATCGATAGACCGCGCGGTTGCGGAAACCGAGAGGCGGCGCGCAGTACAGGAGGAATTCAACAGGAAACACAATGTCACGCCGCAAACGATTGTCAAGAAGATTTCGGACTCGCAGCTTGAGGTAAAGTCAGAAGAAGAGGGCGCGGGAACCGGGAAGAAAGCATCGAAGAGCGAGCTTCACGCGCTTGCAGTCAATATTGAGATGGAAATGCAGAAGGCTGCGGAAGAGCTCGACTTTGAGCGCGCGATAGAGCTTCGCGACCAGCTTTTGGATGTGCAGCGCGCGCTTTCCGGCGGGAAGGGGAAAAAAGCCGGGAAGGAAAGCAAGGAAGAGAAAAAAGACTGGAAAGACAAAAAAGTGGTTGGCGCGAGTAAAAAGAAAAACAGAACAGCGAAGAATGCTGGCAAGAAACAAAAAAGATGAAAACTTAAGCTCCAAATAGAAAATACTTCAAAAACCCACCGGCAAACAGGTGTAGCGTGGGATATAAAGCTTCTTTTGCATAATTCGGCGAGGCACAATGCACCTCGACGCTAAGTAGTTCGAGGGCGAACTACAACCACGCGTACTCGCACAGATTCAGCAAAACAGATTAGACGGTATTTGCATGCAGGATAAAATCATCATAAAGGGCGCTCGCCAGCACAACCTCAAGGACATCTCCCTTGAGATTCCACGCAACGCGCTCACAGTAATAACCGGGCTTTCAGGCTCGGGCAAGTCCACGCTCGCGTTCGACACGCTTTATGCCGAGGGGCAGCGAAGGTATGTGGAGTCGCTCTCGGCATACGCACGGCAGTTTTTGGGGCTGATGAGCAAGCCCGATGTGGATTCGATTGAGGGGCTTTCGCCCGCGATTTCAATTGAGCAGAAAACAACGAGCAAAAACCCGCGCTCCACCGTGGGCACCGCAACAGAGATTTACGATTACCTTCGGCTCTTGTTCGCAAGAATAGGCGTGCCATACTGCCCGAAATGCGGGAAGCGGATTACCACGCAGACAACCGACCAGATTGCAAATGCCATTCTTTCTCAGGGCGGCGCGGAAGGAAAAACCGTCCAGGTGATTGCGCCGGTCATACGCGGCAAGAAGGGCACTTACGAGAAGCTGTTTGACGAGCTTCGCCAAAAAGGGTTTTCGAAAGCAAGGGTAAACGGCAGCGTGATGGAGCTTGAAAGCTATATACCGAAGCTGGACAGGAACAAGAAGCACACCATTGAAGTGGTGGTGGACCGGTTCACCGCGACAAACCAAAACAGGCAGCGATTGCTTGAAGCGATAAAGGCTGGAATACGCGAGAGCGGCGACGGGATGGTCATTGTTGCTCTTGAAAAGAAAGAACTGCTCTTCTCGCAGAAAAACTCCTGCCCGGACTGCGGCGTTTCGGTCGGCGAGCTTCAGCCGAGGATGTTCTCGTTCAATTCCCCCTACGGCGCCTGCCCGACCTGCCATGGCTTGGGCGTGAAGATAGAGATAGATGAAGAATTGATAGTGCCGGATAAGAGAAGAACGCTTGCCGAAGGCGCGATTGCCCCATGGAGAAACGCGATGATGGGCACGTATTACACGCAGCTGCTTTCCGGCGTTGCCGAAAGATATGGCTTTTCGATGGACACGCAGTACAACGTGCTTTCGGATGAGGCAAAGCACGCGATACTTTACGGGATGGACGGAAAGGTGAAGTACAAGCTGGAATCCAAAAGCGGCGACTCGAGCTATGAGGGCAGCACGCGTTTTGAAGGCGTGATTCCGAATCTTGAAAGGCTTCATCGGCAGACGCAGTCCGAGGCGCGAAGGGCGGACATCGAAAAATACATGCGCGAGCTTCCCTGCCCCGCCTGCAAGGGAAAAAGGCTGATACCTGAAATGCTCGCAGTGAGGGTGAATGAGAAGAGCATAATCGATGTCACTGAGCTCTCGGTAGACTTAGCATACGGCTTCTTCAATTCGCTCAAGCTCACGAAAACAGAGGAAACGATTGCAAAACCAGTGCTTCGTGAAATAGAGTCAAGGCTCAACTTCCTTTTGAATGTCGGAGTGGGCTATCTGTCGCTTTCGAGAGTTTCCGGGACGCTTTCAGGCGGCGAGGCGCAGAGAATTAGGCTTGCAACGCAGATTGGCTCGAACTTGACCGGCGTTCTGTATGTGCTCGATGAGCCATCGATAGGGCTTCACCAGAGGGACAATGCAAAATTGATTGCTACGCTGAAAACGCTTCGCGACTTGGGCAATACGCTCATAGTGGTGGAGCACGACGAGGACACCATGCGGAGCGCGGATTTCATGATTGACCTGGGACCGGGGGCAGGTGTGCACGGCGGGCAAATAATGGCAATGGGCACACCGGAAGAAGTGGAAAAGAACAAGAATTCATTGACCGGTGCGTATCTTAGGAAAGAGCTTTCGATTCCAAAGCCTATGATAAGGCGCGGGGCGCAAAAGTGGCTGACCATCAGGGGCGCAAAAGAAAACAACCTCAAAAATATAGACGTGAGAATTCCGCTCGGAATTTTCACCTGTATAACCGGCGTGTCCGGCTCGGGAAAGTCCACATTGGTGAATGAGATACTTTACAAGGCACTTATGAAGCATTTCCACCAGTCGCGCGAGGATCCGGGAAAATTCACTAAGCTTGAAGGGCTGGAGAACATTACCGCGGTAATCGCGATAGACCAGTCGCCAATCGGCAGGACACCGCGCTCCAATCCTGCGACATATATCGGCGCTTTCACACCCATCCGCGAGCTTTTTGCAGGTGTGCCCGAGTCGCGCTCGCGCGGCTACGAGCCCGGGCAGTTCTCATTCAACGTGCAGAAAGGAAGATGCCAGGCGTGCGAGGGCGACGGCGTGAAAAGGATAGAGATGCAATTCCTGCCCGATGTCTATGTCACCTGCGAGGAGTGCGATGGGAAACGATACGACTCGGAAACGCTCCAGATAAAGTACAAAGGAAAAAATATACATGATATTCTCTCAATGAGCGTGGAAGCGGCGCTCCAATTCTTCCAGAACATACCCTCTGTGAAAAACAAGCTTGAAACCATGAATGACGTGGGGCTGGGGTACATCACCCTTGGGCAGCCGGCAACCACGCTTTCAGGCGGCGAGGCGCAGAGGATTAAGCTTGCCGCGGAACTTTCCAAGCGCGACACAGGCTCGACATTCTACATACTCGACGAGCCGACGACCGGGCTTCATTTTGCGGATGTGGGCAAGCTGCTCGCTGTTCTCCAGCGCTTGGTGGACAAGGGGAACACGGTTCTTGTCATTGAGCACAATTTGGATGTGGTGAAGTCGGCAGATTACATAATCGACTTGGGGCCCGAGGGAGGCGATGAGGGCGGAGAAGTCCTTGCGCAGGGTACGCCGGAGGAAGTGGCGAAAAACCGCGACAGCTATACTGGAGAGTATCTAAAGAAGGCGCTCTGAGTCAATTGGCTATACAGTCATCTTCTTTTTCCGCAATAGCCGATGGTAGGAAACCACGAACCGATGCGCCTCGTCTCTCGCGTATTGGAGCACTTGAAGCGCAGAGGAAGAACGAGGCAAACGAATTGGCTCCGACCGGTCTGGATGGTATATTTCCTCGAATTCCTTTGCGAGCGAAACGCAGGGAATTGAAAGCTGGAGCTCGGAAAGGGCGGAGAGCGCGGAATTAAGCTGCCCCGCGCCGCCGTCCACCAATATGAGGTCGGGCATTGATTCGCCGCGGCTCTTCAGCCCGTAATACCTGCGGAACACTATTTCGCGCATGGAAGCAAAGTCATCCTGCCCCTCGACCGTCCGCATCTTGAAGCGCCGGTAGCCCGACTTGTTCGGCTTGCCGTTCACAAACTGCACCATTGAGCCGACATTGCTGCTGCCGAAAAGGTTGGAAACGTCAAAGCACTCTATCACGCGCGGGAGCGCGGGAAGCAAAAGCTCCTGCTGAAGCTCGACTATTGCAGGGTCGGCATGCCCGCCGATTTCCAGGAGAATATTCTTGCGGAGAAGGTCGAGAAGCTTTTTCTTGTCGCCTTTTTCGGGAACAGATATGCTTGCAGGTCCGCCGCGAAGGGAGGAAAGGTATTTCTCAAGCAAGGCTTTTGATGATAGCTCTGCCGAAACAAAGATTCTTCGCGGGATGCCGCCTGCCTCGTAAAAGCGCGGAAGGAATTCCGCGAGGGGCTCTTCGCCCAAGCCCAGCTCGAAATCATACTTTCTCCGGTCGCGAATGACCCCTCCAATCTGCCTGAAAAGCTGGATGTGGGCTTTGCCTTCGTGTTCCACCAGGCAGATGAAATCCTCATTGCCTTCGCCTGCCGATTCGAATTTCTGCCGCTCAAGAAGGGAAGAAAGGGAGCGGATTGAATTGCGAAGCTCAATCGCCCGCTCGAAGCGCTTTTCCGAAGCAGCTTTTTTCATTTCGTTTTCCATTGTGGAAATCAGCAAGGCGAGTTTTTTGCCCCCGGAAAGCGCCATCTTGAGCTTTTCCACTTGCGCACCGTATTCCTGTTTTGTGATTAGCCCTGCGCAAACACCGGTGCAAAATCCGAGGTGATACTGGAGGCAGGGCTTGCCTTGATTTGCCCTGCAGGTTCTGATTTTGAATATTTTTCGGAGAGTGGAGGCGACAAGAGAGTATGCCGAGCCTGCGGTGAAAGGCCCGTAAACTTTGCCGCCGGTCGGGATTTTGCCGCCCCTGCCCTTGCGGACAAGCATCATGCGAGGGTATTCTTCATCTGTGAGCAGGATATAGGTAAATTTTTCGTTGTCGCGAAGCTCGATGTTGTATTTCGGGTAATGGCGCTTTATCATGCCGCTCTCAAGAAGAAGCGCCTCTGCTTCACTGTCGGTGACCACCCAGTCAAGCGAGCCTGCTTTTGAAAGCATGAGCTGCGTCTTGTCGGGCGCATCTGAAGAGAAGTAGCTTGACAAGCGAGAATGAAGGCTTTTTGCCTTGCCAATGTACAATGGCGTGCCCTCGCTAGACTTGAAAGTATAGACGCCCGGCAGATGGGGCGCATTTTTTGCGGTTTCACGAAGGGAAGCCATGTCAACCATCCGGACAGAAGAAGATAATGAAATGATGAATATTAGAGGGGAATGGTTGGCCCGAAAGCTCCATTCCACCTCCCACGCCCCGTTAGGAGCAGGGCTGTATTTTCAGCTAAGATTTAAATATGCAACGAAATTACGCGAGTGATGCTCGAAATCAACGCCGTGACGGGCTTAACGATAGGTATTTAAACACATATATTATATTAATACCACATTAATGTTGATTAGAAAAGGTGATATCTCATGAACAACCGCATTGACCCTAAAAAGCACCAGAATATGATTGACCGCCATAATTTCCGGAAGGCGCACCCAGGCGTTTTTGCCCGGATGAAAAAATTCTTCACGCCTTATGGCGAGATGGAGGAATACCGGAACCGCAACCCTTCACCGATTAAAATAGTGGCGCCATTCATACCCATGCTTCTGATAATAACTGTGATCTACGGCGCAACCAAGCTTGCCCACAGCCTCAGGATAAGCTCGAAGGAAAGGGCAATAGCCGCATATGTGACGGGCACGCAAACCCCGAAGGATGACGGCATCCTCACAAACCAGAAAGAGCTTGGCGCGCTTGCGCATGCGATGCTCAAGATGAAACTGACCCAGGAAGAGATTGGCACGCTCATCGGCATCAGAAATCGCCTGAATGCCACCGATAATTTCAGGTGGCATCCGATTGATATCGCCCGGCTGGTTGAGACTCTCAGGCACAATACAGATTACATTCACGTCCAATACAGCGGCAATGGGGAATATATGGATACCTTGCTCCTAAGCTGGAATGCCGTCTCGGGCTTAACGCGCGAAGAGGCTGCAAGGCGAGACGGGGTTTATGCCGTAATCACTGAATTCAATGCCCATGCAAAAGATGAGTTAAAAGTAAAGGTAATCTCGCACCAGCTGGATCGTAACGAGTGACGATAAGCCTTGTTTTTACTTTTTATTCTTCTTTCAGCCTGAGAATCGCCTCGGCGATATCCCCGCCTGTGTCGCGAAGCGCGTTTTGCGCCTCTTCCTTTGAGCAGCCCGCGCCCTCCATAACCATCTTTATGTCCTCTTCCGCGGCATCCTGCTCCTCGGTGACTCTGCCCATTATCTGGAAAGATTTGCTGCCCTGCATCTCGATTTGGATGACCTGGGGCTCGAATATCGAAATCCTGCCGCCCTCGCGAAGCTCGATTGTGACTTTTGTTGCGTCAAGCTCGTCGCTTTTTATCCCCATCTGCTTCATCATTTTCGCCATGTTCTTCGGGTCCATCCCAGGCATCATCAAAATCACCTTCCTAATCCCCTATTTGCAATTCATTCCTTAAGCACCAAATCGGCTTTCACAAGCCTGACCAGTTTTTCAACGATAATCTTTTCCATCTTCCTGCCGCGCGCGGAAGATTCGCCGCCGACCTTGCCCCAGTAGCCGTATTTCGAGAAAATCCCTTTGGGCATGGGAATTACCTTTCCGAAAGTGCTTGCACACTTTTCCTGCGAGGACTTCACTTTTTCCCAACCAGTAAGAGACATCACAATGGATGCCTCGTTCTCGTCCGCGTGCCCCGCCATAACCCCTAGCTCTTTCATCTCCCACCAGGAAACTATGCAAGCTGTGAATTTCAGGTCGTCTGAGAGCTCGTTTAGGACGTGCCCCGCAATCGAGCCGTCCGATCCGTGCCCGTTTAGGAAAAGAATCCGGTCAAATCCGTTCCTGACAAGCTCGCGCGTGATGTCCCGGATGATTGCCGCGAATGTTTTTGACTTTAAGCTTATCGTGCCGGGCCAAGGGCGAAGGGTGTAGCAAAAGCCATAGGGTATCGGCGGAAGCACGAGTGCGCCCGTCCTCTCGGCCACTTTTTGTGCAAGCTTGTGCGGCACGATCGTGTCTGACCAAAGGGGGAGGTGGCTGCCGTGCGCCTCAAGCGCGCCCATTGGCAGTATAACTATCGGCTTTTTCTTAGCCTTTGAAAGCTTCGCAACTTGCGCGCTTGTCAGATGCCCGAAAAATATTTCCTCCACGGATTCACCTGCTTTTGCTTCAGGGGGGAGAAATAAAAATGAATCGGCAGGCGAGAGGCTTTTGCGCCGGCAAAGGGGCAAAAAGAGACGCGGGAATCTGGCATTCCGCCTTGCTGAACGCTAGAAAGGGCAAAATAAAAAGTAAAGAAAAAAGAAGAAGGCCTAGCTGCCTTTCTGCTGCGTGAAGGTTTCCTTCACTTCGCTCTTGCGGATTTCCACGCGCTTTAAGGGCCCGATTTTCTTTATCGAGTTGAAAATCTTCGCCGAAAGCTTGCCGAAAATCATTTCCTGCACGAGCGTGTTGAAGTCCATGTTCTTCACAAGCGACTGCACGGTTGCGGAAATCGCCTTGCGGACATCGGCACGCACGCCCTCGCTGACCTTGAGGCCGGAAACGCACATCACCTTGAGGCGCACCTGCACCCCGTCCCTCGTGGTTACGTCGTCGACCTGGTTCATTATCGAGCGGCGCCTGCGCGCAAGCGTCCTCACATAGCCCGGAACGAGCTCGTGACCGATGAACGCAGTGTGCGCCGACTTGCCCTTGACTTCCTTCACGCGGAAGAAAAGCGAGGTGTATGCCGTCGACTGGGAAAACGAGCCGGTCATGTCCCCCAGCCCTATCTTCATCTTGCGGTTGATAAGGTTCGCCTCGTCGGACGACACCAGCTGCCCGATCTCCTTAGAGTCGAACATTTCCGGCGCGATTATGGCGTACCAGCTTTTCATCTTCCACTTGTCGACTACTTTTGTCTTTTTTTCTGCCATAGGATCACTTCACCAACAGCGCCGCGGTTTCTGGATCGTATTTCCAGTCAGCCGGCAGCCTTCCGGTCTTCGTGTAGTATTTGACGAGCCTCCCGATTTTAGACTCGACGTGTATGAGCTTTGTGCGGTTATGCCTGTCCGTGCGGTTCGTCTTTAGGTGCTCGCGCATGTTGACCGCCCTCTTGATAAGGTTTATCATGTCTTCGGGGTAAGCCTGCTTTATCCCGTTTTCGGTGAGTATGTCGCTTATGGGCTTGCTGCAGATGGTCTGCACCGAGGCAATTCCGTAATTGTCGCGGAGAATCATGCCGATTTCCGTCGGGCCTTTCGCCTCCTTGCCCATCTTCACAATGAGCTCTTCGACCTCGTGCGGGGCGTACTCGTTCCACTCCGGCACAACCTTTACGGCCGGCCTTTTGGACCCGGATTTGCCCCTCTTTTTAGAGTGCATCCTTGCCATTACATAACCTCCTATTTCACTTCGTAACTATGGAGAGCGCAATTCCTTGCACCAATCTGCCAAGAGGCCGAAATCTTTGGAAAACCGAGGCGGTTTTCCCGAAGCAGGGCGCAAAGCGCCCCCTTCAAAGGCAAAAATAAGCCCGAAGGCTTCCATGTTGCGTACGGGTTTCCCCGTTTCGGCCGAAGCCCACCTATATGGGGGCATTTGTTTAAAAGTCTTGTTCTTAGGGCAAAAACCTTGTTCTTGGGGAGACGAGCACGGTTCCGAATGTTTTGCCTCATTTCGGCTTTCCTGGATTTTTGGAAGCGCAAAAAGAAGACAGGCCTTTTCCTAAAAGGCAGTTATGCCGCATCCTTTGGCTTTTCTGGGCCGCGGGGCTTGTCCTGCTTTTTTGAGGCAGGGTGTTTACCCTCATCTGCAAGCGAAGCGGAACCGCTTGCTGCATTTTTGAACATGCCCCTTTGCTTGCGTATCGCTTCTTGAGCCTCGTTGACGGCTATCTCCTCCTCGACTTCGGACAGGCGTGCGATGTAGCTCTTCATGCGGTTCTCGTAGGTGCGCGTATCGTACTTGCCTTCCTCGAGATAGGCCCTCTGAAGCGATTTTACCATCTCCTCAAGCCTTGACTTTTCATCCTGCAGCCCCACCAGCTTGCCCCTGAATTTGAAATAGTTCTTCTTTATGGCTTCAAGCTCGACCTTCCGGTGTATGATCTTGCCGAGGCGGGCGCCGTATTGCTCGATAGAGGAAGTGTATTCAGAAGTGCTGAGCTTGTTCTTCTCGAAATATTCGGTCTGCACCTCGTGTATCATGCCGAAGAGTATCTCCTCCTCTTTGGAGAGCTGGAAGAGCTCGTTGTCCATCATCCAGAAGCGCACGTCCAAAAACACGATAGCGGTGGCGAAAGCAAGGAACATCATGCCTGCGATTATGTGCGCGCCGTATCTTCTCAGGAAGGACGTTAGCGAGAACTCCTGGCGCGTCTCAAGCTCGAAAGTGAGCTCGGCTTCGCCCACCCTGGAGAGCGAATTCGTGTAGTCGCCGCGCTCGAACGCGGATGCCGCCAATGTGTAAAGCCGCATTGACTGCACAAGCTTGAAATCCTCAGCCTTTGCGGCATCTAGTTTGCCCTTGAGGTCGTCAAGCCTGCCCTTTGCAAAGAATGCGTCGCGCCTTATCGAACGCATGTTCTCAACAGCCATCATAAGGTCGCCGAACCGGTTGTTCTCGTAAGCGGCGACCGCGTTGTCGAAATAGGCGCTCACCGCGCCCTGATAGGCGCCCGCGTCCTGCATCTGGATGCGCAGCGCGTAGGCCTCGTCTATCAGCGCCTTCGCTTCCGTGCGGTTCATCTCAAGAATCAGCAGGTCGACCGTGCGCCTCTCGCGCACGTTGGTGGTTATGAGGGCGTCCTCCGTCTGGTAGGAATAGGTGCCTGCGATGTCGAAATAGAGGGTGAATGCGCCTTCCGTGAAATACTTGGGCGCCTCGATGATTATCCTTATTGTGGCGTTGTTGTGCGCCGGGATGGTTGGGATGTAGGCGGGCTCAAGGCGGATGTACTGCTGGAGGTAGCCTGAGACGTTTATGGTGACGTTTTCAAGGTCGTAGTCCAGGGGGTTTGAGAGGGTGAGCTCGAACTCCTTGTCCTTGCCGCGCACCAATTCGTATGTCACCAGCGTGTTGAAAAACTGGCTGCGCTGCTCCAAAGTGAGGTGCTTTTCCACAGTCTTGTTCACCTTGGTGGAGTTCCAGGTCTGGTTGGAGGGCGTAATGCCGCCGCTGCCGCCTCCGCCCGGGCTTGGGCTTGGACCGGGGGGGACGGGCGGGACAGGCGTGTCTTTCGCGATTACATTTACCGTGGCGGTTGAGTTATAGATGGAATTCTCGTTGCAGATTGTGCTTATTGTGAGTGGTTGATCGCCGGTTGCCGCTGTTGCGGAGACTGACGCTGCGATGGATGACTCGGCTGTTCCGCCGTTGGATGTCAGGCTTCCTATGCTCTTGGTTGTTTGAGGGGCGGACCAGCCGGAAGGCAATATCCAGGTGACGTTGGTTCCGGTTGCGGTGGTGTTGGTGCCGAAGTTGGTGACCTTTGCGGTTATCTGGACGCCGCTTTGGCCCTGAATCACTGATGTCGGGGGGTTGACAAACTCGGCGAAAAGGAAAACCGACTCGTTTGTCGTCACGATGGTGCCTGAAGAGGTGTTTGAAAGAGGCTGGGCTGATGCATTCCAGGAGGTTACCGTGAATGTGATCGGCACCACGCCCGCGGTCAGGCGTGCGGTTATGTTTATGGGAATTGTGAGGGGTGCGCCCACAGAAATATTGTATGTTGGGGAGCCTGCGGTTGTCTCGTTTGTTCCGTTGTAATAGATTTTTCCGCCTTCTGCTGTGCCGTAGTTTGATTTCACGTAGAAGGAGAGGTTGTAATCGCCCGTCACGTTTATGGTCAGGTTGAAAAGTTCGGTGGTGTTTCCAGGAGAGGTGCCTACTGACAGGAAAGAGTCAGGGGAAAGGGCCCAGGTCCAGTCATAGAAGACCGGGAGAATGGTGGCGTTGCTGGTGTTTGAGTTGCCCAAGGTGTCGTTTGCGTATACGCGGTAAGTATAGTTGGCTTCATGGTCGGGGGTGAAGTTCGCCTTGTAGTAGAACCAGTGGGCGCCGCTGGTGTTGAGCGCCATTGGAACGTCCGTGTATGCGCCGCCGGATGCGTATTGGAGTGTTGCTGCGCTCACGTTTGTGTACTCGGTGAGGTTGGCGTAGACTGTGACTGTGACATTGGGGTCAACGTCGCGGCTGGCATTGGGGGAATGGGCGATCGATGTGAATACCGGGGGCTTTTTGTCGCCGATTGTGAAGCTGATGAGGGTTGAGTTTGATTGGGGGACTACGTCAAAGACGGTTATGTTGCAGAATGCCGGGCCTGCGTTGAGGAAAGAGGAGTTAACTGTGAGGTTTGCCCAGGCTGAGAGGGTGTTGATGGATGAGTTGTTGGTTGTTACGCTGTAGCTGGAGGAGTTGAAGAATATCGTGTAATTCTTGATGTTGATGAGGGAGCTCCAGTAGGAGAAGCAGGTTATGTCGTTGGTGTCGTTTGGCTCGAAAGGTGTGTAGTTTGCCATTTGGGGAGTTGGAACTGAATAGTCTCCGTGCTCGGTCTCGCCGATTGATGCATTCATCGGGTTGAGAAGGGCGGTGTGAGTGTCACTCAGGAAATTAGGGGCTGAGGGGTCGTAGATAAGGACTGCGAATTTAGAGTAGAAGTAGTCGTTTACCGACATGCTGCCCGTATATGCCGTCCGCACCAGGGAGTAGTTGCCTGAAGAATCAACAATGGTATCGTTTGGCGCGTAGCCTTTGTTGCTTGTGCTGTTGAGCAATATGAATGCAATGCCGTTCTTTAGGTCGTTTGATGTGAATGAGATTATTGTGCCGTTCTGTAGATCGGAGTATGTGGCGCCCGTGCCGGATTGGGTCAGATTGAACGGATAGGTTCCGCTGCTGTTAATGTATGTTACATTGTCAAAGCGGCGCTTGAAGAGGCTCAGGGAAAGGTCGCGGTAACTCCATGGATAAACGGTCGAAAACAGCCTTGTCGCATTGGTTTCAAGAATAAAATAAGGAACGCGGGAATAGAAATTATAGTTAAGGCTGAAATTGAAAAACGCATTGGGCGAACTGGGCCCGGTTGCCGAATATTCCGCGTGGAGCGTTCCATTTGTGGATGAGACCTGCGGAATTGATGATGTTTTTTCAACACCCTCCAATGAGGCTTCTGGCGACTGGAAAGGCATGCTCGAATTCGTGGTGATCTGCAAATTTGAGTATTTGCTCGTTATTTCTGAAACCTTTCCGCCTAAAGCATACGATGCATTCATTGAATAATGCATATTTTGGAAAGTGGGGCTGCTCGAGCTATTTGCACTAAAGTCCACCCCATAATTCGGCTGGGGCCTGCTCACAAATGCATAATAGTGATAGTATGCCCGAGTCTGGTTGGCTGAAAATGAGTCGATGAAAGTTAGCTTCGCGGTTGCCACCCTGCCGTTGGAATCATAGGTAAAGCTGTCGAATTGGGAGGGAATTTCGATCAGGGTGCTGTTCTGCAATGCTACCAAACGGAGCGCAGTATCATTGGCTCCGAAGTAGGAGGTGTTTGCATCAAGCTCAATAATCTGGCTCCACCTTGCGACTGCGCCAGGCTCGGTAATGTTGAATGCCGTCCTTGAGACAAATTCGTATCCATCTGCGTCAGTGAAATTGGATGCCCAGGACTTTGCAACATAGAACAACCATGGATAGGAGTGGGATGTGCGCCAGCCCCTGCTTTCGGTTATTGTTGCGTTGTACCAGCCCGATGAGCCGTTTATTGTGTAAAGGTAGTAGAATGCGCCGCTTGTGCCGCTCATTGTTTCGTTTGCCACCAGCATTCCGTATGGGTTGCGGATTACGATGTTTGGGGCGCTAGTTAAAGCAACTGTGGAGGTGATGTTCACAATTGTATTGTTTGCAAAATAGGTCTGCGGCTGAAAGTTGAGATATGTGTAAACAGGATAGGTGTATCTTACTGAAATCACTGCTGGAGCGTAGTCGGTTATGTTGCCGGAGATTTTTGACGTGAGGGCTGAATTATAGGGCGGATCTTCACCCCAGCCGTCGGCATCGCTATCAGATATTGCATATGATCTGTTGAGCGCATCGAACCAGTAGTTGCCCTGCCCTGTGCCGCCTATGCTAGTGTTATAGTGGTTTGATCCGCCGGTGTCATTCACATAGTAGCCGCTGGTGTTGGTGAAGTTGTTCCAGTAGAAGGTGTTGTTGCTCGTGTTGACGATGAGAAGCGTGCCGCTGCCTGTTGAGGAGATGAGCGTATTGCCATAGAATGTTCCTCCGCTGCCCGAGGTTGAAAGCGCTGGTGAGCCGTTGAATGTGTTGTTGAACACCGTCGAATTGTTTACGCCCGCCCTAAGAACCGTGGTGCAGTTCGTGAAGTTGTTTCCAGAGATTGTTGTCCTTGTCACGCTTTCATAGACTGTGAGGCAGTACGGCACATTCTCTATCCTGTTGCCTGAAATGATATTGGAGGAAGCGGTTTCGCCAAACACTTGAACTGCGTCGGCAGTTGTGTTCGCGGCGATTGTGTTGTTTGCAAGTGTGTCGCCCGTGCCCGCCATATAGACTGCGGGCTCGTCAAAGTAAGTGTTGGTGATGTTATTGCCTAAAATCGTGTTGTTGGTGCTTAATTCAAGATAGACGCCGCTTGAGAAATTCGAGATGTTGCAATTTTTGACAGTGTTGTTGGTAGAATACACCGTGTAACCCTCATCATCTTCCCCATCAATTTTGATTCCTCTGATCCCAGCGGTGCCGCGGCCGGTTATGCTGCCGCCTATGCAATCGATGATGTTGTTCTTAGAATCCCCATCATACCCCGGCTCCCCTGTCAACGCATATATCGCTAACCCTTGACCGCTTGAGGTTAACCCCTCGATGGCGTTGTTCGAACTTTCCGAAAAGGACGAGACCCCTCCTGCCGCGCCGGTACTGGAAATGGTTGCGTTCAGCATGCGGTTGCCATTGCTCTCTCCAAGATGGAACGCCGTATCTGCATTTGAGGTGACGGTGAAGTTGGAGAGATTGTTGTTGGAGCTTGATGAGAAGTAGAGCGCGCTGGCGTCTGTTGAGATGGCGGCAAAGTTGGAGATGGTGTTGCTGGAGCTTCCAATTAGATAGAGCGCGAAGCTGTTTGAGGTGGCGGTGAAGCTGGAGAGGGAGTTGTTAGAGCCTGAACTGAGACGAAGCGCATAATAGCTCGAGGTTGAGGTGGTGGTGAAGTTAGAGAGGGCATTATTGTCCGATTGAATATCAAGTGCGGTGCCAACTGAAATGGCTGTGAAATTGGAAAGAATATTGTTGTCTGAAGCTGAATTGAGGACGATCGCAGAATAAACTGAATTTGAATTTATGGTGAAATTAGAGAAAGTGTTGAAATCCGTGGATTGGGAGCTAATGCCAATAGAATTAGCAGAAGAAATGTTGAAATTGGAAAAAAAGTTATCGGTGCCCCCTCCATCCAGGTAGACTCCTTGACCGCTATCAGATGAGACTGTGAAATTCGAAAATCGGTTTTTAGAGGCACCGAAGGTCTTGAGCCCGACGCCAGAGCCTATGGCAGTGATTGTAAAATTGGAAAGGGTGTTGTTTAAGCTGCTGTGTATTTCGATTGCTGCGGTGTAGTCGTCTGCTGTGAGAATGAGATTGGAAAGGGTATTGAAATTTGAGTTTTGGTATAATTTGACCGCCCTATTGAAATCATCGATGGGCTGTGCGGCAATGGTGAGGTTTGAAATGGTGTTGTAGTTCGCGCCGTTGTAAAGGTATATTGCGTAGGATTCAGGAGTTGTCGAGACTGCGGTGATGTTGGTTATCGTCCCGTTATCAGCCCCATTGAAATATACTGCGTGCTGGAAGTTGGAAATGTTGCAATTGCGAATTGTTGTGTTGAACTGATTGGAATAGATGCCATAGAATTGGTATGCGCCATGGCTCCAGTTGCCAATCATACTTGCGCCTTGGCAGTCGATTGTGGTGTTGCTGCCGCCATCTATTACGATGCCGTGCGAGTGGGGGGCGTTGATAGTGTTGCCGAACAGCTGGTTGCGATGGGCGTTTGAGGTTATGCGGGTGGCGTTGCCTGCGGTGCTGGTTACTGTTATTGTGTTGTTCTGGATGATGCCGTCGGTCGCCCCTGCGAAGCGGATGCCTTCTGCGAAAGCAGTTATTATGCAGTTCTTTACTGTTGTATTGAACTGGTTGGAATATACTCCATATGTGTTGGAGGCGTTTGATCCGGTTATTGTGTAACCGCGGCAGTCCAAAGTCACATTCGCAGCGGTGACGTTGAAACAGGTTGCGTCGGCTATGCTTGTGCTTCCATTCATAGTGTAGGATGAATTAAGATTGCCGCATTGCGCGACTCCGCCTGTCAGCGGCGCATAGTCAACTACGCGCCCCACAAGCTTGTCGTCCGAGGTTGAATTATTGTATGGATAGCCTGCGCCGCTTGAGCCAATGTATAGATCGGAGCCGTAAGCGGAGAATGCCGAACCGTAAACCTGGACGCTGCCGTTCAAGACATTATTCCAAATATTGCCTTCCGGCTGGCCGCCAATAGTGGTGTTGTAGAAATTCGAGCCGTTGGCGTCATTGGCATAGTAACCGCTTGTGGCAGTGAAGTTGTTCCAGTAGAATGTGTTGCTCATGGATGTGGGGTCGACATAAAGAAGCGTGCCTGCGCCTCCTGAAGAGATGAGCTTACCACCAGAAATTGTGTTGTTAGTGGAATTTGTAATATTAACCGCATTGGTGCTGGTCGAGTTGGCAATGAAATTGGAAATGGTGTTGTTGGAACCGCGTACATAGATTGCCGCAATCGTGGGCGAGCCGGTTGCGTTGCAGTTGGTTACCGCGATGTTGCTTGCAAAATCGAGCGCGATTGCGATAACCGCGCCGTTTGCATTGCAGGATGAGAGATTGTTGAAACTTGGGCTGGGGGTGCCAACAAAATAGATGCCAATCTGCGTCCCTAGCCCGGTGACGTTGTATATCGTGTTGTTCGCAGCACTAAATGTAAACTGAAGCCCCCGGTAGCCGTAGCCGTAAACGTTTGAGACGGTGTTGTTGCTTGAGCTGCGTATTTCAAACCCATTATAATCCAATTCTTTGGCTGCGGAAGAATTGGCGTAGATGTTTGATATGCTATTGTAGTTTGAACCGTTTTGCAGATAGATGCCGCGCTGCCACGAGGTTGCGTTGGTGTTGCTGATTGACCCGTTGCTTACTGCGTTGAACTCGATCCCGATGGTGAAGTTAGAGATTGCGCAGTTATTTACCGTGGTATTGAACTGGGTTGAGTAGATGCCGTAGTAGCCGCTGGCGTTGTTTCCACGGATGGTGTTGCCGCCACCTTGACAGTCGATTGTGGTGTTGCTGCCACCATCTATCATGATGCCATTCGAGCTGGAGGCACTGATGGTGTTGCCGATCAATTGGTTGCGATTGGAGCTTGAGGTTATGCGGGTGGCGTTGCCTGCGGTACGGGTTACTGTTATTGTGTTGTTCTGGATGATGCCGTCGGTTGCGCCTGCGAAGCGGATGCCCTCTGAGAAATTGCTGATGTTGCAGTTCCTTATTGTTGTGTTGAACGTGCTGACATATATTCCATATGTGCCCGAACGATTCTGCCCGGTTATGCGCTTCCCCTGGCAATCGATTGACACGTTGGACGACCCGCCATCCACTTCGATTGCGTCGGAATAGGAAGATGATGCGTTTGTGCCCAAAAGAATAGTGCCGTGGGCATTTGACTGGAGCCTTATTCCATAACCCATGCCTGCCGATTGCTTGAGCGAAATGCCCGAGCTGTTGGTAAGAGAATTCCCGATTGACGATTCCACCAATATGCCATAGGTTGAATTTGTCGAGCCTGTGCTGTTTACCATATTGCTGTAGCCTGCCCTAAGGCGCACGCCGGCTGAAGAGGTGGAAGCAGAATAGCTATTGGTTATGTTGTTGTACGCCCCTATGTTGAAATCTATCCCGTAGCTTGTTGTGCTGCTCACATTGGTGTTGTCGATCCAGCCATTGCTGGCTTCAAAAAAGGTTATTCCGGAGGAGAAATTCGAGATTATGCAGTTCTTTATGATTGTGCCATCTTCATTGGAATAGATGCCGTACGTGCTTGATGAATTGTTTCCCCTTATCGAGAACCCGTTGCAGTCAAGCGTGACGTTGGTGGCTGTTACCGTGAAGCAGGTCGAGCCGTTTATCGATGCGTTTGCAGCCATGGTGTAGGTTTTCCCCGCCTCGGTAAGATTGCCGCATGATGGCAATGCGCCAGTGCCGTTGGAGGTCAATGGCGCGTAATCCAGGCAGCCCGCGAAATTGCATGCGAATTTCCCTGCAGAAGATGTGTTGTTGTAAGGATAGCCCGTGCCGCTGCTCCCAAGGTAGAGCCCCTGGCCGTAACCCGAAAGAAATGCGCCTGCGACATTCACGCTGCCGTTTTGGACATTGTGCCATATGTTGCCTTCGGCTTTCCCGTTGACGGTCGTGTTGTACCTGTTCGAGCCGTTGATATCATTTACGTATAAGCCGCTTGTGTCTGTGAAGTTGTTCCAGTAGAAAGTGTTGTTGCCTGATGCTGAATTGTTGATGAACACCAGCGTTATGTTTGAAATGAATGTGTTGTTGATGAAAAGATTGTTTTTCGAGGATGCTGGGTAAAATATTTCGAGTGCCTCGACCCCGCTTCCATTCATCGTGTTATTTGCAAATATGCTTCTATGCGCGTCGCGGAGAAGGACGGCGGCATAAAGCGTGTTTGCAAACATCGTCGATCCAACTACTCGTGTGTCATTTGCCTCGTAAATGTAGAAGCCCATCGCACCCCCTCGGGCAGTGCTGTTTATGAATGATGAATTATGGCTGGAAGTAAATATTAGGATGGCTCCGCCAGTATTGGAAGATGCTGTTGAATTAATTATGAGGGTGTTTGGGCTGTTCAGAATCTGCATGCCATAGCTGCTGTTTGAGCTGCCGGTCGAATTGATTATTGTGGTGTTGTAACAGTTTGCCTTCGAGTAAATGCCGACATTATGGATTGATGTGCCGGTTGAATTTGCGATTGTAGTGAAATTCGAACCCAGATCCAAGCGGATGCCCTGGTTAGTTGTAGTTACGCCCGGAGTTCCACCTGTTGAAGTTGCCGCAACATTATTCATTACTGCATATCGATTGGCGCGGTAAAGATAAACCGCCTCAAAATCCACAGATGTGACAATAAGATTTGAAAGCTCCGAGTAACTAGTAGTATCCATATATATGCCCATCTCGCCGGTTAATGCAGTGATATTGGTGTCTTTTATCGTACCATTGTTGGCGCCTGAATCAAAATATATATTATACGTAAACCCAGATATATTGCAGTTTTTTACTGTTGTTTTGAGCTGGTTGGAGTAGATACCTGCATAATCGGAGCCTGCGTTGTTCCCAGTTATGCTCTTGCCACCGCAGTCAATTGTCACGTTCGCGGCTGAAACGATGAAACATGATCCTCCGTTTTTGCTGACTGATTGATTGAGGGTGTAGTTCTCGCCTGCAACTGAGAAAGTTTGGCAGATCGAAACATTGCTAACGTTATTGTAAGCAAACGCCTCATTTCCGCCGAAGTTGAATTTGAGCGTGTGGCGCTTGGCGGTGAGCACTTTGCTGGTTTCTGTTGCCGTTTGGTTGCAGGCGAAGTCGGGTATGTGAACACTGCACTCGTTTTGGTCGCAGCTTTCGCCCTGCCATTCGTATGGAAGGGGCGTGTCGCCGCACTTTACTTCAAGGAAACGAAGGTCGTAAAGCGATGAGTCCTCGCTTGAGTCGCTCCAGCGCGTGGTTTCGCTTGAGTAGTTGGGGTCGATTGTTGCGGTGATTGTGAGGTTCGCGGTGCCGCTTGTGGTGAATTCAACCGACCAGTTGCCGCCAAGTTCGGGATTGGAGTGGACGTTGAGAATGTTGATTGAAAGCTCGTATGTCTGGCTGGAGAGGTGGGGCACCGTCCATGTGACGCTGTCAAGAAGGCCGTTGGAGTCCGTGTCTGTCGCTTCAAACTCAACAGGCTTTCCTGTTTCAAGCGAAATTAGGGAGATTGATTCCTTTCTTTGCGTTTCGCTTGGGAGCAGGGCTGATGCCGCAATATCGGTGTAGTGGAAGTCTGAATAGACCATCAGCTGCTTTTTGTAATCCGAAATGTTGTTCTCGCCAAGAAGGGGCGCTGGCGTTTGGTAGGTTATTTCGACTGTGCCGTTTGATTCGATTGTGAGAAGGGTGGAATCCTCTTTTTCCTCAAGGGAGGTTGGAATGAGGGGGGTGCCGACTGGCGAGGAGTATGGGTTTATGGGTTCTTCCTGCTGGTTTGGGGACAAACGTGGCTGGTTTTGGAGAGTGCCAGGGATCTCTTCGCTGGTTTCCGCAGGTTCTTCTTCGGATTCTGCGGATTCGTCATTGGTTTCTGCTTCAGAAATCTTTCTTATCTCAAGAAGCTCGGCATCTTTCGGAATGGAGGCCTTGAAAGCTGAGGACTCGCTGTTGATAGTCTTTGTCCATCGGACGGGAATGCCCACAGTTGCCTGGTGCTGGAAGAGAATGAATTCGGGCTCTATTATTGGTTGGTTGTCTTCCGAAAGGTTGGTCTGGTTGAGGGGGGCGGTCGAATTTTGATCGGTTTGGTTGAAAGAGGAGTCAGAGGATGCGTTTTCGTCATTTAGGATGGTTTGGTTGTCTTCGATGATATCGGTTTGGTTTGATGGTAGTTCCCAGGTTGTGTTTTCCTCAGTAAGATTGGCTGGAAACTCGATTGATTCGGCGGGCGTTTCGTTTTGGGATTCGGATGATTCGTTTGAGGGAAGGATGATTGATTCGTTTTCCGGTGTAGGGGTTTCGTTTTCAGGTGTCAGGGTGTCGTTTTCAGGAATTGCGGTCTCATTAATGGGTTCGGTTGGCGCATCCAAAGGGGGTTCGAAAATTGTTTCGTTTTCGGTTGCGTCCTCGGAAGCTGCGCCTGTCTCGTTTTCCAGGCTCTGGAAAGCGGATTCTTCCTGTTCCGAAGTGCTGTTTGCAAGCGATGTTTCGTTTGAAAGGGAGGATGAGGGGGCGGCGGAGCAGAGCGCGGTGCCGTTCGGGGTTTCGTTTGAAATGAGCGCAAGCGTGCTGTCGGATGGGCAGTCTCCTGGGGAGCCGGCCAGTTCGGACATGCTGTTTAGCTCCAGAGGAACAGCCAGGAGCAATAATAGGGCTAATGCTGGCAAAAACGCTTGAAAAATGACCTTTCCCACGACGGATAAAACGAGGGCAATGTATATAAAACATGCGATTGGAAAACACTTGATAAAATGCTTCTGAAAATCGCCAAAAAGGCAAGAATGAGCATACTCGCGCTGGTACTTTTGGGCTTATGCGAAATTGTTGCCATAGATGTATCCGCAAATTTCATAGTGATTCACAGCCTTGCGGGAAACGGAATATTCCTGGCGGTTTCAGGGCTGATTGCGTTCTTTTCGGCGGCGGTAATCTGCTGGGCGGTGCTCAAGGCGATGGAACCCGGATGCGCCCATGCGGATGAAGGAATGAGGAATGGCGCGGTTGTTGGCGCGATATCAGCCATTTTCATCTGCGCATTCATGCTGGCAATGGGATTTGCAGGGGCAGGATTGGAAAAACTCATGCAAGCTGAAACTTTCAGCCAGCAGGAAAAAATCGGAACTTATGCGCTTTCATGCGCGGTAATCATGCTCGCATACACGCTTGAAGGCGCAATTCTCGGAGCGCTTGTATATGTGGCGTCCGAAAAATTCATCAAGAAGGAAAAACAGGTCATCCACCTGAATGCAGCGCCGGTGCATGAGCCGAAAAATGAGCCAGCAGTGCCTAAATCGATTTGAAGCGTTGGCAGATAGGAAAAGCCGAAAGGCAGTTGAAGAGATTTTCCTGAGAATCGGCGAAATGATTACGTCAGCTTGCAATCTGCAGGTATATTCTTGTCCGGATGGACTTTGACGTTGCCTGATGAGGAAATTTCCATCGGCACTATTTTCTTGACAATATCCGTGCCGCGCATCTTGAGTATTTCGATCCCTATCCCGCGTTTCCCAGAGGGATAGAGCGCATTGTAGATGATGATTATGCCGTCCGACAGGAAGCTCACCGCCTCGCCCATATGCTCATCATGCGAATTTCCCGTGTGTGACGGATTCGCCACTTCGCGGATCAGAAACGATGTGATTTGCTCTTTTTCAAGATAGCGGAAAAGCTGCTCCATGTAAACCCTGAAGCGGCTCTCCTCGCCTGAAAAGGCGGACGAGATGCTTGTCATTGAGTCTATTATGACTATTTCGGGCTTGAAGTCGTGCGGGAAAAAAACAGGGTCGACCTCTATAAGAAGCTCCTTTTTCGCCTCGGAGAGGAGAGCCTCCACGCTTCGCGCAACATCAAGCGCGTTGAAGCGCTTTATGCGGAGAAGGCCGCCTTCCATGAATTCGTGCGGATCCCAGCCAAACGACTCCATGTGCGAAATCAGGCGCTCTTCCGGCTCCTCGAAACTCATGTAAAGGACCTTTTTGCCCTTCTTACAGAAGTTTTCAACCATGGTAAGGCAGAAGATGGTCTTGCCCGAGCCCGGGCCGCCCTCCACAAGCACCGCCGAGCCGGACGGGATTCCGTTTCCAAGAAGGACATCAAAACCTGTGATGCCCGTGAATAAACGCTCGCCGTAGCTTTCTTCCGCCATTTCCCGCATTTTCGAGCGAGATGAACTTTTTTTGGATTGTGCCATTTAAACGACCAATATATGCGCTAAATTTCAGTCATATCTTTTTAAGCTCTTCCTTCAGGAGCGGAAGCTGCCTGTTTATGTCGCGTATTAGGTCCCCGTATTTCTTGGTCTTTATGTTATAGGAAAGCTCGTTGATTTTCCCGCGCTGGAAATAATCCGCCTGGAGGGATTGTATCATTGTCTCAAGCACCGCACGCTCTCCTGCAAGCGAGCGCAGCTTGGATTCCGCCATGTGGCGGCGGATATGCTTTTGGAAAATGAACGCCAGCAGGGCAGCCACAAGGACAATTGAGACTATGGTCTTCCAGTTTTCAAGCAGGAAGTTCTCGATTGTCTGGCGGGTCGATTCCAGCAGCGTCTTCGAATGCGCGGTCTCGCTTTCAGCCCGGGACACTGATTCATATGCCTGCTGGGCAATCCGCTGCGACTCCTCGAAACGGCCATCTGCGAATTCACGTTTCGCATCGGCCTCGAGGCTCAGGGCATCGGACAAGTACACATCCGAATCAACCGCGTTAAGCCTTTGCGAGAGGACGCTAAGCTCGTCGTTCGCCAGGAACGCAAGCCTCTCTATCGCTTTTATTTCGCGCACCTTGTCGAAAACGAATGTGAAGCTCCCCTGCGCCCCGGAAAGCTCAAGTGAGGACTGGCCATCGAACCACTGGAGCGCTGACATGTAGATGTCCATTGAACGCTGGTAGGAAAACCCGGCCGCACGAAGCTTTTCAACCGAGGCATTGGCCTGCACAAGCGCCTCAAGCGCATTTGTGTATTGCAAGCTATGGGAATGGTTGATAATGTCCTGCGACTCGCTTGACGCCACTTCCGGCACGCAGACCTTGGGGGCAAGGTCACCTGTTGAGTTGAGGAGGCTTATGCAGAAAGATCTCATGCCTGAAACCTCGGAATCGGCAGCCATAAGGGGGTAAATGAGAAATAGGAGGGCAAGGAGGGAGAAGGAAAACTGGCGGAACGGCATGGAGGCAGTAATGCTTCGGATACTTATAATATTTTGTACCGCGTTCATGATGCACCTGCCTTTGCCTGAAAATCCTAGGATGCATTCTTGCTTTCAAGGTGGCTATACAGGAGTATTGACGAGCAGACAAATACTGCGAAAGATATCCCCGATGAATAGAACGGCCCGACGTGCATGATGGAGCCGAATACGAAGAATAGTATCCCTGCCGCAAACAAGGATGCGAAAACAGCAGTCAGGGCATGGGGCAAGCCCCTCTTCCTTTCCACAAGCCGCATCGCAGGCGCGACCGGAAGGTCGATTACCCCCCCCTGCGCCGCAAACTCGGTTTTCGGAAGCGTTCCCCCAACCGCCATTGGCTTTGGCTTGAATGTGAATGTTTCTGTTTTCTGGCGTGAGAGGCGAAATTTCCTTTTTTTCACAGGGGCTTTCCTTTTTTTGCTTCCTTGAAAGCCAGCTCTCGCCGCAACGTGTTTCGCCGCCGCCTTCCTCTTACCTGTGCGACCTGTTTTTTTTGCCAAGAAAACCACTAGGAAAACTCCACGCTCCTTGCTTTGCCCTCGAAGTTAATAACCCTTACCTTGGCGGTCTCATGAATCTCCTCTTCTATCGGGGCGAGAGGGAACTCGCAGAAGATTTTGGCTGATGCGATTTCGGAATTGAGCGGAAGCTTTCGGTCTGCCTTGTACTGCCTTGCCTTTGCGGCTATTTCGTTGAGGAAGCCAGCCTGCAGCTCAGCCTGCTCATCAATCTCGCTCTTGTTCTCTTTTGGCCAGGAAGAAAGGTGTATGCTCTTGCCCGGGCAAAGCGCCTGCCATATCTCCTCTGAAAGATGCGCCGCCACCGGCGCAAGAAGCTGGCAGCACTCAAGAAGCACGCGCCTCATGGTATACTGCGCCGCGCGCTTGCTGTCCGCCCCGAATTTCTCGGGCTGGTAAAGCCTGTGCTTGGTGTACTCCAGGTAGAAATCGCAGAACTCGTGCCAGAAGAAATCCTGCAGCAGCTTTGTCGCGTGGTGGAACTGGAAGCTTTCGAAATCAGAAGTGACTTCCGCGCGCACGCGCGCCAGGCGGGAGAGAATCCACCTGTCCGCCAGCCGAAGATGCGAACGGTCCGCCTCGGACCAGCTGCCGTCGAAATCGGCAGCCGATTTCTCGACCAGTTTTGCCGCGTTCAGCATTTTGTTGATGAAGCTCTTGGAATACTGCATGTCCTGGTAGGAGAACGGGCGGTCCTTGGCCATTGCACCCGAGAGTGCCGCCCACTGCCTGACGGCATCTGCGGAATAGTCCGTAAGAAGCTTGTCAGGGGCGATAATGTTCCCAAGCGACTTTGACATTTTCTTGCCATCCGGCGCAAGCACGTTCCCGTTGAGGAGTATTTCGGAAAAGGGAGGCTTGCCCGTGAGCTCCTTGCATCTATATATGGTGTAGAACGCCCAGGTGCGCACTATCTCCACTCCCTGCGGGCGAAGCGAGGCGGGATAGACTTTCGAGAAGAATTTTTCGTCATCCGGCCATCTGCCTATTGACAGGGGCGTGATACTCGAGTCGACCCAGCAGTCGCAGGTGGATGTTTCCGCGGTGAGCTCCTCGCCGTTCGGCCCTTTTTTCATCGGCATTTTTGCCGGGTCGAACGGAAGCTCCTCCTCTTTCGCAGGGTAGGATGCGCCGCTTTCCTTGTCAATCCAGAAAGGAAGCGGCGTGCCGAACACGCGCTGGCGGGAAATCACCCAGTCCCATTCCACGAATTTCGCCCAGTCGATAAGATACTGTATGCCGAACTCGGGGACCCATTTTATCTTTTTGGCGGTTGCGATTATGTCGTCTGATTTTTCGGTTATCTTCGCGAACCACTGCATGGAAAGGAGAAGCTCGATCGGCTTCTTGCAGCGGTCATGCACCTTGACAACCTGCGAAAGCTTCACGCTCTTTACGAGTTTCCCTTCCGATTTGAACCGCTCGAGCAGCTTGCTCTTTGCTTCGGCTGATTTCAAGCCGTCAAGCCCGCCCGCGTTTTTCAGCCGCCCTCGCTCGTCCATCGCCTCTATGATCGGGAGCTTGTGCTTGTACATCCAGATTACGTCCTGCTTGTCGCCGAAAGTGCAGACCATCACGACCCCTGAGCCGAATTCCTTGTCCACGTCCGGGTCCGGCAGGAAGGGCACCTCCTTTCCAAGCGCAGTCGTTATTTTGCCGGCTGAAAGCGAATTGTAGCGCTCGTCTTTCGGATGGTAAAGCACGGCCACGCAGGCATGCATGAGCTCGGGGCGGGTGGTCGCGATTTGGAGGGGCTTGCCCGAAAGCTCGAAATTTATGTAGTGTATCTCTGTGTCGCGGGCAGCCTCGTCTGTGTCTGTTTTCGCAAGCGCGGAGCAGCAGGAAGTGCACCAGAAGACAGGGTGCTTTGAGCGGTAGATGAGCCCCTTTTCATGCATCTTCAGGATGGAAAGCTGCACGCGGCGGTGGTATTCCGGGTCCATTGTCCTGTATTCATACCTCCAATCCGCCGAAAAGCCCAAGGACTTCATCTGCGCGCGCATTTTCGCGATGAACTCGTGCGTCCATTCCACGCAAAGCTTGCGGAACTCCACGGGCGGCTTGCGGCCGTATTTCGCCTCCACCTTCGTTTCGGTCGGGAATCCCTGGCAGTCCCAACCCTGGGGATAATATACATTGAAGCCGCGCATGCGCTTGTAGCGCGCGACAAAATCGAAGTACGAGTATGAAAGAACGTGGCCCATGTGGAGCTCGCCTGAAGTGAAAGGCGGCGGGGTGTCTATGGAATAGACTGGGCGTGAAGTGTCGGCTTCATCGAAATTGAATGTGCCCTGCGCCTCCCACCAAGCCTGCCATTTGGCTTCGGTTTCCCGGCTGAATCGCTCGCAAATCGCCATAATATCCACTGCAGGATTTTGTGCAACAAATTATTAACATATACTCACAAATGGCCTTATGAACTCCATAAGGATAGCCATGGTTTTTTGCCTGTTTTTTTCGGCGTTCCTGTTTTCAGGGTGCGCGGCGCCCGCAGTCCCAAAAGCAGAAAGCGAGGCTGAGCAGGTGAGGGCGCATTTTGACGGTTACGACTGGAGCTGGCATTGCTGGGACGATGAGGTAAAATTCACCCTCTGGAAGGAGAACATCATCCGATTGGAAAAAACAGGAAACTTCTGGATGGTTGAGGGATTTTCCTCAGACCGCGGAGCGTTCACGAAAGAATCCCCGATAAAAATCGCAAGCTCTGACGAGACCGGGAAGGTTTTGTTTGTTTATGACAAGGAAAATGGCAAGGTCGTGGACAAGGCGCACGGGAATTACCAGAATGCGAGTGTCGGTCCGGATGGGAAGATAACCGGAAGTGTGAGCACGTACTGCTAACAGCTGTGATAATATGGACATTTTCCAGATGATCGTGCTCGGGCTCATACAGGCGATAAGCGAATGGGTGCCGCTCTCCTCGAAAACTATGGACGCCATCGCATACCTCCAGTTTTTCGGCGGCGAGCCCGGAAAGCTCGTCTCCGTCCTGCTGTTTTTGCATTTGGGGACGCTTGTCGCCGCCACTATTTACCTCAGAAAGGAGATTGCGGATGTTGCAAGGCGTTTTCTCGCCTCGCCGACGAACATCGCCGTGCAGTCGAGAAGCGAAGCCGGCTTTCTGATAGCCGCGCTTGCGATGACGGGGGTTGTCGGCGTGCCGCTTCTCGCAATCGAGTATTACCTGCTTCCGAACCTAAACGGCGGGATAGTGCTCTCGATTGTGGGCGCGGGATTGGTTGTGACTGGCTTCCTCCTTTCTACGCAGCACAAGCACAAATGGAGGACCTCGGAATCGGCGACCTGGAAGGACGGAATCCTTGTCGGGTTAATGCAGGGCATCTCAACTCTGCCGGGCGTTTCGCGAGCAGGCACCACCACGACCGCGCTCATCTGGAAGGGGTTTGACGCCGAGAATTCGTTCCGCCTGAGCTTCCTCTTGTCAATACCGACCGTGTTCTGCGCGGAAGTGCTGCTTTGGGCGTTCCAGGGGGGCGTTTCCGCAATACCCCTCGAGGAGGGGCTCATGCTCGCGGCTTCAAGCTTTGTTTTCGGCTACCTCACGATTGGCGCGCTCCTCAGGATTGCGCAGAGGATAAACGTGGCGTCGCTTGCGTTCGTGTTCGGGATAATAATGCTTGTTGCAGGGCTGATGGGCACCGGATAAACGCTTGAAAAAGAGGGTTCGTGCAAGTTTGGAATGGCTTTTCCAGGTCGGCTCATGCAAAAAAGAAAGAATCAGGCCTTTATCCGCATCCCGTCTTTTGCGGCGGTTGTTTTGACCCCTGAAAGCCTGCTTATCCTCTTTGCCTCGTTTTGAGGCCCCGAAATGATGAGCCTTCGCCCCAGGTGCGTGATGACCGCCGCCTTGGGCTTTGACTCTGAGAGGAGCCTTGCGGTCGTCGAGCCGTAAAGATGCCCGGGCACTGAGTCGTCCGCGCTTTTCAGGTTGTTTGCAATCAGAAGGTCGCAGTTGGAATAGTGCTTCGAGATTCCTGCGTAATACTCGGTGTCAGAGGTATAGCCTATCCTCTTGCCATCCATCTTTAGCACAAAGCCGAATCCGCTCGAATCTTCGTGCCGCACTTTCACAGGCACCAGTGTTGCGCGCCTTTTTCCCGCCCTTATTTCGATTTTTTGCCCGTGCCTTGCAACGCGCACATGCTCAAGCTTGTTCATGTGGTAGTTCGTTATGCCCCGATCGCCCAGCTCGTCGCCTTTTATGACCGACTTTGAGGCAATAAGCCATCCCCTCTTTTTGCGCGAGTAGTCGCTCATCGCCTCCGCAATTAGCCCGGCGTCATTCGTATGGTCTATATGGTTATGGGTCACCACAAGAAAGTTCACTTTGCTTAAATCGAATGAAAACTCCTTGCAGGCAACGAGCGCGCCAGGCCCTGGGTCGACATATATGTTGAAGGAGCCGCATATGCAAAAACCTGCGGTGCGGCGAAGCTGGGATATGAGGTTGAAGCGCCCTCCGCCAGTCCCGAGGAAAAGTATCTCCACCATGTCAATCGCGCCTGACAAATGCCGCCGTAAATGTTACAATCAATATCGCAAACGCAAGCGGGCAGGGCGAGCCGGCAGCGCCATTACCCGATTCGGGCAGGGCGGCTTTTGCTGCTATGTCATCTATGATTCCCGGCTCGCGGATAGAGAGCCCCTCTTCGCGCGAATAGTTGTTGCCCAGGGCATCCTGCCAGGAAAAACTTGCGGTGTATTGACCCGCAGGAAGGGAAACCCGCACCGTGCCTTCCGCACGGTAGGTTTTGCCGCCCAATTCCATTTCCGGCGAGACTGGGTCGCCTGTTTTTAGGAACGACACATCGCTTGCAAGCCCTCCCGCGGCCTTTGTTGTGCGGATGCCTGCGATTGAGATTGCCGGCTGCTTGAGCACCTTGACAACGTCGTTTTCCTGATTCTGCGAGCCGGAAGCGTTCCTGCCCTTGAGTGTGAAAGTCGCCGGAAACGTGCCATCGGCAACCGGAACGAATTCGAATTGTATCTGCACGGATGAATTGAAAAGGCCGCTGACCGCCTGCGTCTTTCCGTCGAATGAGAAATCCGCGAAAAGCTCCTGGGGATAGACCGTTGACGACACCGTGGCGCGCGCTTGGGAGACTCTGCCGACAACCGCGATTTTTGGCACCGTGAAACTCTCTATTTTCAGGCTGGAATTCGCTTCCGAAAAATACGTGAGCTTGTGGAACCCCCCGCCCTCGCCCGCCAAATATATGGGCAATGTGCCCTTGCCCCGCGAATAAAAATCGATGCTGTCCGATGAAGAATTTATGCGCTTTTCAAAAACGCCCGTGTTTGAAACCACCATGTAGTTTTTTGCCTGCCTCGAAAAAGGCAGCGTGAGAAACACGCTGTTCTCTGCGCCCTCCGCAACACTGGTTTTGCGCAGGACCGCGGTATAAGGAAGATATTTTTCCGCAGTCGGGTCAAGGGTCAGATCGACCGTGCCGTGGTCAAGATAGGGCGAATTGAGCATGAGGGGGCAGGTGTAGGTAAAGTCGGAATTCGCGCTTTTCTGGGCTGAAATTTCCCAGACCACGGTTGAATTGACGCCAGGCCGGAGTATCACGTATCGCGTGTCGTCTTCCCCGCGCCCGAAGAACAGGAGCCCGGTTTCGCCAACGCACATCGCAAGTGAAACCGGGATTACGCGATAATCATACCCGGTGATGGAAAAATACACTATCGTGTTTCCGCCGGACGGAATCGTGCTTTCCGCCGCGCGAAGCGAATAGATGTTGGACGGGTAGAAAAAATCGAATTTGACCGTGCCTATGTTCCTTGCCTCGGCCCCGTCCTGCCCGTGCCGCACCCATGTTATTTGCGGCGAGCCGAGCACTTTTGTGGAAAGGGTTTGCGGGTGCGTAAGCTCGGCGTATTTTCCGGACTCGATGTGCAATGAGTCGAGATTCCCCACCTCAAGCCAGGTTGCATCGACGGGCACCCACTCGCCAATGTATACTTCGTTCCAGGTGTGGCCCACCCAGCCGCTGAATTTCTCGTTGTAAACGTAGCCGGTGATATAGCGCACGGGTATGCCTATTGCGCGGGCAAGCGCGGAAAACAGGGTGGAATACTCGACGCAAACCCCCTTGCCGCTCTGAAGCACCCGCAGCGCATCGCTCTCCTGCCCGACAAGGGCTTCGTCGTATTTTATGTGGCTGTTCACGAATATCGCAAGGCGCGCCACCTTTTCGAACTGGTCGGAGGCGTTTTCCGTGATCGAAAGCGCAAGCGAGCGGATTTGTTGGTTGTCGGACTGCGTTCTTGAGGTTGGAAGGGTGAAAATCGAAAAATCGGCAGGGACAATATAGGACGAGGGGAGGCTGGGCGTGGTGCGGGCGAATGTCTTGATCTCGATTCGCTTGGAATATGTGAAAACGCTGCGCGGTTCGCTCGAGCGGACCACGATGTATTCGTTGCCCTCGGAATCGGTGGAAACCTGCTCGGGCAACGAAACGTACTGGTAAGGAGTCTGGCTCGGAGTGGAAAGCTTTATCTCAAGCTCGTACATCTGACCCGATGACACCTTTACCGTGCCGTTCTCGTAAAGCACCACCTGCGTTGAAGATGCAAGCTGGGGGGCGCCTATGAACTGCGCAGCCGGAAGGGCAAGAAGAAAGCAGAGAAAAAAGAGTACGCAGGGCTTTTTTCGCATGCGGATTGTTCGATAGCGTTTTATTTAATCCTATTGTAAAGTGCGAGGGTGCGAGAATGGGGATAGCGATCAATGGCAGACAGGTGCGCATGAAAGCCCCAAAGGATGTCCTCTCATTGCTTTCGAAGCTTGGCATTGGCAGGGAGGCGGCGCTGGTGAGGGTGAACGGCGAGCTTGCGCCCGATTCCGCGAAGCTTTCCCCTGATGATGACATTGATGTGCTCCGCATGAGGTCAAAAGGAGAGGAGCCAAAGAAGAGAGCGAGGCGAAATGGATATAAGAAAACAGGAGTGGGCTCTGAAAGAAAGGACAGCCGGCTGAATGCCTGCTTCCGCTGCAAAAAGCCCGCGGCTGTGACTCTTTCCTATGCCGGCTACTCACTTTGCAGGCAGCACTTCGTTGCATTTTTCGAATCGCGCGCCCTTCGCACGGTGCGCGAGTTTCATATGCTCAAAAGAGGGGAGACTGTCGCGGTTGGGCTGTCCGGCGGCAAGGACAGCGGGGTGTGCCTGCACCTTTTGCACAAGATATCAAAATCGCTTCCGATAAAGCTCATCGCGATAACGATTGACAGCGGGATTGGGAAATATAGCGCAACCACGCTTGCCCTTGCGAAGCGCGAGTGCAGGAAGCTTGGCGTGGAGCACAGGATATTCAGCTTCAAAAAGCTCTACGGAAAATCACTGGATGCCCTCCTTTCCGAAAAAGGCGGGAAGCAAGCGTGCTCGTTTTGCGGCGTGATGAGGCGGCACGCGCTCAACCGCGCGGCAAGGGAGGCTGGCGCCAGCAAGCTTGTCATAGGGCACAATGCGGACGACGTGGCGCAGACAGTCATGATGAATTTCATGCGGAACGAGCCTGAGAGGCTGGCGCGCTTCGGCCCGGTAACAGGCGTGGTCGAGAACGGGCTGTTTGTGAAGAGAATAAAGCCCCTGTTCCTCGCGCCCGAGCGGGACGTTGCTGCGTATGCGCTGATTAAGGGGATTCCAATCCACCACGAGCAGTGCCCGTATGCGGAGAATGCCTTCCGCCAGCATGTGAGGCGCATGCTCAATGAGACTGATGAGAAATACCCTGCCACCAAGCTTCGCGTGGTGCGCGCATTCCTCTCGCAGCAGAAACTTTTGCAGGAGGGCGCAAAAATGAGGCTGAAGGAGAAAGGCGGGAAAGTGGGCAAATGTCCCTCGTGCGGTGAGCCTGCTTCAGGTAAGGGCGCAGTGTGCAGCCTTTGCACGATGCTTGGCTGAACCTAGGGCTCTGAAAAGTGTACATATACTTTTAAACACTACCACATAGAATGGGCGTAGATGGCATACATCTTCACCAGAGGGATTAGATATGAAACAACACTATATGATTAACCCGCATGAAGGCAATATTGCGGGTTTTCGCGGAACGAAAGTCGGCAGCGCGGTTGGGAAAATAAGCTCATTCTTCGGGCTGATGAAAACCCCGGAGCAGCTTGTCAAGAAAGGCAACGCGGAATATGACGCCAGGAACTACGGGGCAGCCTTAAGGAAATATGTTGCGGCCGAGAAAATGGGGCACCCCTTTGATTGCGAGCTGTGCAAGCGCTGCGGGGACATCAACCGCAAAAAAGGCGAATACGACACCTCGCTCCGATATTACCAAAAAGCGATTGATGACATCAAGGACATGACCAGGCAGCTCAGTGAAAGGATAGGGAAATATTACATACGCAATGACTTATACATAAGTTTGATGGAACGCGAAGGGACCATCCATGCGTCATATCTGATCAGGTACTTAAAAGACCACGAACCTACAAATGAAATATCGCATTTTTTCAAAACAATGAACGATGCCTTTTCGGAAATACATGAAATCAGGAGAAAGATCGGAAAGACGCATTATCTTATGGGCAATTACGGCAAGGCCGCTGAAATTTTCCAAAGAGCCGCAAGGAATTCCGTGAACATGCCCCGCATGAAAGGCGTTTTTGATGTGGATGACGGGCTTTTGACATCGTGGGAAATGAGATGCATGCTTGGGAAATATGGGCCCGAATACATGGCTAAATTCTATGTCAAGCTCGGCAAATCATGGCTTAAGAACGAGGATTACAGCCACGCGGTGTTTTATTTCAAAGAGGCGGTGAACATCGACTATAAAAACCCGGAATACCAGCTTTTACTCTCCGAGGCGCACTGTCTGAACAACGACCTTTATTCGGCACACAGCGCAGCACTGGTGGCAGAGGTGTTTGGCAGAGGGAACCCGATATACCCTGCATGGGTCAAGGAACTTTCAGAAAAGATAAACCGCATCCAGGGCTGATTTGATGAAACTGCTTGCAAAAAACGGGCCGAATAAGCAGGAGAGCAAAGAAAAACCGCCTGGCTTCCTTGAATTTCTTGGGTGGATCGGCAAAAACTCCGCAGGCGCAGTCTCGGTCGGCGCCCTGGCAGGCAATAAGCCGCGCAAGCCCTAGTCCAGATCAGGCGAGGAATTTTTTCTTCTCTATCTTTTCCCTTAAATAGTCGCCCACGAATGAAAGCCTTGGGCCCTGGAGAGCGTCCTGCTCGATCTTCTTCTTTGTTTTCAGGACGGTTTTGAGCTCGGCAACCCAGTCCTTGTTGCGGGAAATCCATTCGTAAGAGAGCATCTCCTCGGCGCGCTTGATGTCCACTTCCTTCGCGTTTATGGTGAGCTGCTCGAGGAAATCGTAGTCCTTTATGTCCGCCATCGTGACCCCTACGAATCTCGCTTCGGGGGTTGCGATGTCGTTCCCGAGATAGGCGAGGTTCATGCTTCCTGTTTTTATCGCCCAGTAGATGTACCAGCCCCATGCATCGCAGTCCGTGAAGCAGTAAACCGGCAGCTTTTTGCTTGCTAATTTTCGTATGAGCCGCCGGCAGCCTCGCGATGCCTGGCCCTTGGGGGTGATGAGTATGCAATTCTCCTTTTTCCAGAACTTGTCCTCGTTGAGCCTCTGCCACATGGCGTCCTTTTCAACTACCAGGACATAGTCCGCATCAACATCTATGAAATCCATGCCGTTGTCGACATCAGAGGGAATCATCCAGCCGGACCGCCCCTGCTTTCGGCAGTCTATTGTGACTTCTTCCCCTCCGAACTTGTCCTTTATTGTGAGCGGGCCTGCCACCACGCCCTTTCTGTCCGTGTTAAGATTCAGATCCTCGCGCTTGACTGTGAGCGCGACCTCCAAGTCCTCCACAAGCGGGTTGCTCTCAGACTGCTCGGAAAACAGCTCCTCGTCCAGCGTGTCGCCAAGCGAGAACTTAAGCTGGTAGTAAAGACCTCGGATGGACGTGTGCGCGTCCTCTTTGAGGAATTTCTTGCACTTGGATGCGATTGCCACCGTCTGCATGAATTTTCGCGCCTGCCCGACATTCACGAAGCGGCGCTCTTCCGTTTTGTCGCCAAGCCTGATGTAGCCGACGCCCTGATCGTAAATTATATTGCTCTTGCTTCGAAGCGCGGTTGAGAAGGTTGGCGTGGTCTCATCATCAATCTGCTTAAGCATGTCCAAGCCCAATCTTTCGAGCTTGCCCACCACTTCCAAGTCATTTTTTGCGCCCATGGAAATTCCCTCATTGACCTTTCTGACTACGGCCTTGCCTTCCTTTTTCCCTTCCGCCTGCTTTGCCATGAATATTACGCCTACCTGTTGCTATTCGTCTATTTCCTCCTCTTCGGCAATTTTCCCGTTTCCGTTCGCCGTCTCCTCCTCATCATCGCCATTCTCAATCTGCCCGGAGTATTTTGTGTCTATCAAGTGGTTGAGCTTCTTCTCTATTTCGGACGGCTTGCCCTTGCCTGCAAGCTCAGGCAGGTCCTTTGAGAGCTGGTTTACGTAACGCAGGATGGCCTTTTTCCTCTCAGTCCGGTCGCGCTCGCGGTGCTTACCCGAAAGGTAGCGCTGCAAGTCGCGCGCAGCCTCCATTATCGCGTTCTTTATCTCCTGGAGTATCTCCTCGTCGTTTGAAATCGCCTGCTTGCCCGCTGAAGTGTAAGGGACGTAAACACTTGAAATGTTCACAAAAATGCTCAGCGGCTCCTCCTCGAAATTCCGAAGCTTGTAGCGCTTCCAGTCTATCGCTTTCACGGCTTCCGCGATTGCGCAGCCGGAATTGTCGAAGAGAAGGGGCGCGCGGTTTGCGTAGCGTATCACTTCGCTCGATGAGAGGTCGCCTGCCTTCCTGCCAGCGCCTCCGCCGTACGCAATTGCCGCCTCGACCATGAAAGGGATTCCGCCCTTGAATATCTTCGGGGAGCGCTCGGTGACCACCACGAACTCGGGCGCCAATATGTTTTTGAGCGACTTTTCTATCTGCTCCTTGCCGATGGGCTTCACGGAATCGGTCGCAGGAGCGATCCATTTTGCCTGCTGGAATGCTTTTACGAGCTTTTCAGCCTCGCTCCACTGGAGCTCGGAAGGTTTTTTGTTAAAATCGACATCAGGAACAAACGTGCGCAGCTCCTCCACCTTTGCAGCAGACACGCGCGCGAAGCGCTCCTGCAGGAATGACGAGATTCTCCGGCACTCTTTTTCCCGGTGGGCGAAATCGATTAAATCGTTTGTGGAAAGCCCGAGCGGGTGGGGCTGGACAACCACCGGTTTTTCGGGTATCTTGTCACTGGAGCGGGGGAATG